>Ga0180432_10010369_pt1 | contig 11173 bp, 13 predicted proteins | sample SS_ome_10_FD_132414 | JGI IMG/M metagenome (GOLD analysis project Ga0180432, IMG submission 132414) | Hypersaline lake sediment archaeal communities from the Salton Sea, California, USA - SS_1_MS_2 metaG | ecosystem: Environmental > Aquatic > Non-marine Saline and Alkaline > Hypersaline >... | reverse complement strand
GCGCTTTCCCGCAGCCAGGAGAAATCATCCATCTGTCCGGAGGCCACCACCCGGCCGGCCCGGTCGAGGACGAAGACGGCATCCGATGCGGCCGGCCCGAGGGCACGCCGCACGAGGCCCGCGCCGTCGCAGAGCGAAACCACGTGGCTTCCCCGGTTACCGCGAGTCCGCACGCACTGCTTGTGTGCCCCGCAGCCGCCCGGGGGCGTGGTGATTTCCACAACCGTTATCCGGCCGCCGAATTCCGAGGTTCTCTCGACCAAGGGGCAACGGGCGGGAGCGCAAGGCTGTTCGGTGAGCACGATGATCGTCGCATCGCCATATAACGACATCAACCTGTGCGAAACACCCTGCTCGTCCACGAAGCCGACGTCCGGGAACTCCGTCCCCGCGGCGGTGCCCTCGGTATGCGGAACGACGCGCCCTATGAGAGGCCCAGTCCGCATGGTGGTTTCGCCACACCCCGAGACCAGGCCGATTCCCAGCAGCGCAGCGAGAAACAGCCCAAGCCCTTGTGTCTTCATGGCTTTCTCCTTTTTCCTTAAGCATCGACAGCTTGACGGCGCGGCAGCCCGGGAAGTTGGCCAGGTGGAAGTCCGGCACGCTTCTGTCTCGAAGGTTCTTCGGCAGCGAATGACGGGTGGCCTTCCGGAGGGCTTGGGCCAGCGACGGCCGCTTCGCTTGGGGCGGCGCCCTGCCGGCTGTCGTCTCGGTTTCGTGACGGTTCGGAGTTCACGTGTCAGACCTCCGTGTGTTCTCGGTTCGCGGGTCCCCGGCAAGGGCCCGGCCACCCCAACTACATTCGATGCACCGAATATATAGTCCGCCTCGTCTCCGGAAAAGTCAAGACCGTGACAACGGCTGACCTTCTCGGCGACGGTGGGGGCCGGTCAGGTTGGTGATCGGCTACAGGGCCACCGCTCCGCCGGGCCGGGCCTTCCATCGCAGAAATGCGACCCTCTTGGGCATCGCGTCGCACAAATGCGACTATGCAGGGGATCGAGCGGGTCCTCCGGTGTGGCCGAACGTTCCGTAAAGCATTGTTTGGAAAGGGGATAGGTTTCGGATGTGTCGACCGGGTCGTCGTGGCACGATCTTTGCAGATGTATGCGTGGTGGCGGGTGGTGAGAGGCGGTAGGCCCCGGGCGCGCCGCCGCGAAACGGGATGCACGGCAAGGCAGAGGGTGACGATGCTCGAATTCCACGGCGGTCCGTCCACGGGGCGATTCCCGGTCGAGGTGCGGAAGGCGATTTGTCTCCTGACCGGTAAGCCGTGCGGGACGTGTGTTTGCCCGCGGTGCGGGTACATCCGGGTGCACGAGCGCGATACGCCGTGTACTGCCGCGGAATGCCCTCAGTGCGGCGCGCCGATGACGCAGTGCTGAGGCGTGTCGGGGCCAGGAACGAACGGATACCTCTTGGAGGAAGGAGAACGATCATGCCAGCGGGAGATGGAACGGGACCGATGGGGCTGGGTCCGAGGACGGGCCGGGCGGCCGGTTACTGTGCGGGTTACGGCGTGCCGGGTTACCTGAACCCGATGCCCGGCCGGTTCGGGTACGGGTTGCCCCTGGCGGCCCGGGCGGTGGCGCCGGCGGCGTGGGGGGCGTACACCCCCGTCGCACGGCCCGGCGCGTACGGGTATCCGGTAGCCGCGCGGCCGGTCGGCTTCGGATACGGCTGGGGCCGCGGATTCGGCCGCGGGTTCGGCCGCGGTTGGGGACGGGGTCGCGGCGGCCGATTCGGCTGGTGGTAGCGACGAACCGCCGCGGGCACTCGTATTGAAGCCCCGCGGGCCGCGCCGGCGGAGCAGGGGCCCCCTTGACCTTCGAGTCCGAAACGGCCGCCTGACGGGATCGGAACGCTTCGGCCGGGCAGCCGATGGGAACCAGCGGCGTCGGCCCGGCAGACTACGGGGCCCGGCCTTCCACCGCATTGCCCGCGACGGCCCACGGAGCAAAGGCCTTGACGGGCGTTTTCTGGCGGCTTATTATATTCGACGTTTCGAATATACCGTGAGTGGCGGTCTCCGTGATGAAGAGAGAGGATCCCATGCAAGCGGATGATGCGGTTGCGTGGGCCGAACGGCTGAAGGCCTTCGGCCATCCGACGCGCCTGCTCATTCTGGCGGAACTTCTGAAGGGGACGAAGTGCGTCAACGACATGAGCGAACTCCTGGACCGTCCCCAGCCCAACGTGAGCCAGCACCTGATGGCTTTGCGCGAAAGCGGGCTCGTCGGGTTCGATCGCAAGGGCCTCTCCCGGTGCTACTACCTGACTCGGCCCGGCCTCGTGCGAGGCCTGTTCGATCTTCTGGAGCAGCCGGCGGCCGGCGGGACCCCCGCCGGGCAAACCGAGGCGAAGGGGCCGAAGGCCGGAAGCCGGGTCCAATCGTCGGCTGACTCCCACGCCTAGCGCAGCGTGACAAACCGCCAGTGATTGCACCCTGCGAGAGTCCTTGAGGCACGGGACCGATGCAAACCGTTGACCGGAATACCGGCGACCGGCCCGGTGTGGCCGTTTTCCAGCGTCACGCGGAGCGGTACGAGGCCTGGTTCGACACGGCCCGAGGGTGGGCCCTTTTTGAGTCGGAGGCCCAGTGCCTGCGGCGTGTGAGCCGGCGGTTGCCCCGGCCGTGGCTGGAGGTGGGCGTGGGGACCGGGCGGTTTGCGCGGGCTTTGGATATGGACGTGGGCGTGGATCCGGCGGGGCGGGTTTTGAGGTACGCCGCCGGCCGGGGCGTGCCGGCGTTGGAGGCCCTCGGCGAGGCGTTGCCGTTCGCCGACGGGTCGTTCGGGGCGGTCTTTGTGATTGTGACGATCTGCTTTGCGGAGGATGCGGCGGGCCTGGTTCGCGAGGCGCGGCGGGTTCTCCGCAAGGGAGGGGGGCTGGTGCTGGGGGTTGTGCCGGCGGAGAGCCCCTGGGGCCGGTTCTACCGGGCCAAGGCGGCGGCGGGACACCCGTTTTACGAGGCGGCCCGGTTCTTCTCGCCGGCGGACCTCGGGCGGCTGGCGGGCAAGGTGGCCCTGCGTCGCGTCGCAGCGGCCTCGACGCTCGTGCAGGACCCGCGCTACGAGACGCTCCAGGTGGAGCGAAGCCACGACGGCGTCCACCCCCGGGCCGGATTCGTTGCGATGGATTATGGATTGGCGGCAAGGTGACACGCTCGAGCGAAGGAGGCTGCGGATGCCGTTGTACGAGTACCGGTGCAAAGCGTGCGGTCACGTGACCACGTTTCTGGAGAAGTCGGGGACCCGAAAACCGCACCCGTGCGAGAAGTGCGGGTCCGCCAAGACCGAGCGCATGTTGTCGGCCTTTGCCGCCCACGGCGGCGAGGGGTCGTCGAGCGGCGACGCCAGTTGCCCGACGGGCACGTGCCCCCTGGGGTAAGAGGCCGTATGCCGGACGCGTCATCCAAGCCGGGAGCAGCGCTCTCGGGGCCGAAGGAGCGGACGACGATGCCCGATTTCACGGTACACCTGGAATGGGAAGAGGCGAAGCGGGGCCGACTGGCGGCTCGGGAGAACCCGCCCCTGTCGGTGGCCACGCCGCCGGCGTTCGGTGGACCGGAGGGCGTGTGGTCTGCTGAGGAACTCCTCGTCGCCTCGGTGGGCGGTTGCCTGATGAGCACCTTACTCTACTTCACTGACCGTTTCGACGTCCCGCTGGAAGCGTATGCCAGCACCTCGAGAGGCCGCGTGGAGAAGACGCCAAGCGGCCTGCGGTTTACGTCCATGGAGGTGGCCATCCAGGCGACCGTCCCGGACGAGGAGATGCGCCGGCGGGCCGCCGATCTCCAGTTGAAAGAGAAACTCGAGAAGTACTGTCCCGTGTCGACGGCTCTGAACTGCCCGGTCCGCATCACGTTGGACCTGAATGCTGGGGCGGGGCGATCCGTCGAGGGCTAGCGTAGAGCAAAGGAGGGTGCCACATGCCCTGGGTGGACCAGCAGCGGTGTACGTCCTGCGGGACGTGCGTGGAGGAATGTCCGGTCGGGGCGATCGTGCTCGACGCGCGGAACCTGGCGGAGATCCATGACTCCGAGTGTATCCGGTGCGGCCAATGCCACGAGGTTTGTCCCGTGGACGCCGTGCGCCACGACAGCGAACGGATTCCCCAGGAGGTGGCGGCGAACCTTCGATGGGCGCGCGGGTTGCTCGACCACTTCGACTCGCCGTCCGAGCGCCGAGACTTCATGGAGCGGGTCAGACGGTACTTCAACAAAGAGAAGAAGGTCACGGAACAGACGCTGGCGGCCATCGACGGGTTGGGCGGGGACATCGCGGCCGGCCTGGACGCCGCCATACGCGATACGCGGGCGGTCAACTGAGCCTCGCCTATTGCCGGAGAACGAGCGAACGTCGGAGACGCGATGGATACACGGGGAGACATCGATAGGCTGTACGCGGTCGCCGACGATGTCCTGGCCGCCGTCGGGATCCGGGCCGGCCAGACGTGCCTGGACTTCGGCTGTGGCTATGGGAACTACACCATCCCGCTGGCGCGGCGCGTGGGGCCGACGGGAGAGGTCCTGGCGCTGGACCAGGACGAGGAAGCGCTCGGACGACTGGCCGAGCGGGTTCGCCGCGCAGGGGTCGGCAACATCCGCCCGTTGCCCGCCTCCGGCAAGACGGCGCTGCCCCTGGAGGATGCCTCGGTCGACGTGGTCCTTCTGTACGATGTGTTGCACGACCACTACTTCTCCGCGAAGCGACGGGCAGCACTCTTCAAGGAACTGGACCGCGTGACGCGGGCGGGCGGGCGGCTCTCGGTGTTTCCCCGCCACATGACGGACCGGCAGATTGAGCGAGAAGTGGTCGCGAAAGCCACACGCCTCGGGTTTGCCAAGGTGCGTGAATACTTCGGGTCGGTGGTCCACGACAACGCGATCACGGAAGGGCGCATCCTCACGTTTCGCAGGAACGGTGGATCCTGACCGTGCGTGTCGTCGGGGGGGATCGCGCGGCGTTCGGCGTGCAGTATTTCTTCCCCTGATTAGGAAGGGTAGTTTATGAGTGCATCGGTGGATCTTCAGAGATGTACAGGGTGCGGCCTGTGCGTGGAGGTGTGTCCCATGGACGCCATCCATGTCAACGGCGACGCGGCGGTGGTGGACGAGGCGCTGTGCCGCGGGTGCGGCGTCTGCGCCAACGAGTGTCCCAACGACGCGATCCGTTTATCGGAGTGACCCGGCATGGGAACCGTCATCGGCATCGTCGGATCGCCCCGCCGCGATGGGAATTCGGCGCACCTCCTGGAACTCGTGCTCAACGCCTTGCGCGCCCGCGCCGAGACCGAGACCGTCCATCTGAAGGACTATCGGATTCAGCCGTGCGAGGCCTGCCACTGCTGCGAAGCGAATGGGCGGTGCGTTCTCGATGACGGTATGCGCGACCTGGTTCCGAAACTCGAGGCGGCCGACGCCATCGTCCTGGCGAGCCCCGCGTACATGGGCGGCCTGACAAGCCGCATGCGGGCGTTCATGGAGCGCACCTGGCCCCTCCGTGAAGGTCAACTGGCCGGCAAGGTCGGGGCCGGCATCGTGGTCGGACGCCGCAAGACGGGCGCGGCCGTTTATGCCATGGAGGACTTCCTGGCCCGGCTTCGGCTGACCCGTGTGCCGGGCGTGTGCGGCTACGCGTTTGAGAAGGGGGACATCGCGGACGACGCCGAGGCCCTCAGCGACGCTGGCCGCTTGGCCGACGCCATCCTCGCCGAAATCGGCCCCTGACGGCCCGGGCGCCGGCAGCCGCGTCTGCAAGCGGGTACCGGGACAACCTCTGCCGATGCCAATCGCTTGACAGAAGCCGCGGGGCAGGGGAAGATGGTGGGTCTGACTGGGGGCAGGAACCACAGACACTCGAAAGGATGAAGCCTGGATGGCTGACTTCGACGAAACGCTTATCTCGCGGGCGATTGTGGAAACGTACCACCCCATTCTCGCGGACCGGCTCGAGAACGACGTGCTCATTGTCGGTGCGGGCCCATCGGGGTTGACGGCGGCGTACTACTTGGCGGCCGAGGGGCTCCGCGTCACGGTTCTCGAGAAGCGGCTGGCGCCGGGCGGCGGTATCTGGGGCGGGGGCATGGGCATGAACGTCGCCGTCGTCCAGGAGCCGGCCCGGCCGGTCCTCGACACCCTCGGCGTGCGCATGCAGCCGCGCCCCGGCGGGCTCTATGTCCTGGACACCCTCGAACTGGCCTCCGCTGCTTGCCTGAAGGCGATTCAGGCCGGGGTGGTGGTCCTGAACCTGACGGCAGCCGAAGACGTCTGTCTGCGCAGCGGGCGCGTGACGGGCGTGGTGGCCAACCGGACGGGCGTCGGCAACGTCCTGCCGGTCGACCCGCTCGCGTTCGCCGCCAGAGCGGTGATCGATGCGACGGGCCACGAAGCCGTCGTCCTGGAGACGCTTCGCCGCCGAGGCATGGTGCCCGACGCGCCGGCCGCCGGCGAAGGCCCGATGGACGCTGCGGCCGGCGAGGCCTTCGTGGTCGAGAACGTCGCCGAAGCGTTCCCGGGACTGTGGGTCACGGGGATGAGCGTGTGCGCGACGTTCGGCGGCCCGCGAATGGGGCCGATCTTCGGCGGGATGCTGCTCTCGGGGCGCCGCGTGGCCGAGGAAGTGGCGGCGTCACTGGCAGACACCGGAGGAGCGTGAACGCGGTACCCGGCCGGCCCGCGGGCCGGTCCGGCAGCCAGGCTCCTCCGACCGGTGGCCCATCATCGGACGCAACTTGAAAGGAGAGGAATCCTTGCCCGACGGGATGCGAGTGGTCATTGTGGGCGGCGTGGCGGCGGGTCCGAAGGTGGCCTCGAAGGTGATTCGGCTTTGCCCGGAGGCGGACGTAACGCTCATCGAAAAGGGCAAACTGCTTTCCTACGCCGGCTGCGGGTTGCCGTACTACGTGTCCGGCGTGGTCGAGGACCAGAAGGAACTGATGTGCACGCCGATCGGCGTGGCCCGCGACCCGGTCTTCTTCCAGAACGTCAAGAACGTCCGGGCGATGAACCAGACGGAGGCCGTCGAGATTGACCGCGACAGCAAACGGGTCCGGGTCCGCGACCGCGTGAGCGACGAGGACGCCTGGTTCCCGTACGACAAACTTGTCCTCGCCACCGGCGCGACGCCGGTCGTGCCGCCTATCCCCGGCGTGGAGCACGAGGGCGTGTTCCGTCTGCACGGCGTGCACGATGCCGAGGGCATCCGCGAGGCGCTGGCGGAACACAAGGCCCGCGACGTGACCATCGTGGGCGGCGGGCTCATCGGCGTCGAGGCGACCGAGGCCCTGGCCGAGCACGGCTGCCGGGTCACCATCGTCGAGATGCTGCCCCAGATCCTCAACATGCTCGACTGGGAGGTGGCCCGGCTCGTGGAGCGGCACCTGGAGAGCCACGGCGTCAAGGTCTTGACCGGCACGAAGGTGATGGCCATCGAGGGCGACGGACGCGTCGAGCGTGTCGTCACGGACGGCGGGTCGTTCCCGGCGGACATGGTCATCCTGGCCATTGGCGTCCGGCCGAACGTGACCCTCGCTCGGGACGCGGGCCTGGACATCGGCGCCACGGGCGGCATTCGCGTCAACGACCACATGCAGACCTCGGACCCGGACATTTACGCCGCCGGCGACTGCGTCCAGATGCACGACCTGCTCACCGGGAAGCCGACGTACGTGCCGCTCGGCTCGACCGCCAACAAGCAGGGCCGTGTGGCGGCCGTCAACATCTGCGGCGGGGACGACGCCTTCCCCGGCATCGTGGGCAGCACGGTGTGCAAGGTGTTCGACTACTGCGTGGCCCGGACGGGCCTGACCGAACGGCAGGCCCGCGATGCGGGGTACGAGGTCGTCACCGCCCTGGCGCCGGCGCCGGACAAGGCCCACTTCATGCCGGAGGCCAAGCCGCTCTTCCTGAAACTCGTGGTGGACGCCGGCACCCGCCGCCTCCTCGGCGCCGAGGCCACGGGCCCGGGCGACGGCTCGAAGCGGATTGACGTGGCGGCGATGGCCATCACGGCAGGCATGACGGTCGACCAGGTGGCGAACGCGGACCTGTCGTACGCGCCGCCGTATGCCCCCGCCATGGACAACCTCATCACGGCCGCCAACGTGGCCCGGAACAAACTCGACGGGCACATGGTCGGCGTCCCGCCGATGGAGGTGAAACGGATGCTGGACGAGGGGGAGGACTTCTTCTTCCTCGACGCCCGGAGCCCGGGCGAGTACGAGCAGGTCCACTTGCCGGGGTCGACGCTGATTCCGCTCGGGGCGCTTCGCGGCCGGCTGGACGAAGTGCCGACGGACAAGCCGGTCGTCACCTTCTGCAAGATCTCGCTGCGCGGCTACGAGGCCGCCCTCATCCTCCGGGCGAACGGGTTCGAGAACGTCCGCGTCATGGACGGCGGTATTGCCATGTGGCCGTATGAGACCGTGTCGTGACGCGTCCCCCCATCGGACGGCGATACTTTCCTCGGGTGGGCCAGAGGCTTCTGCAGGCTGTTCCGCGCCACGACTGAGAGCCGTTCTTCTTCATCGGCCACGTGCTCGCCGGCTGCGCGTCGGCCCGTCGAGGCCGGTTGCCGGTGCCGGATAAGCGCACGACCGGCACCAAATGGCTCACCGCGGCGGTCGGGGCAGGACCAGCGGTCGGCCGGTCGCCTCGTCTGTCCGCACCTCCACGGGGGTTTCGTACACCGGTTCGAGCACCTCCGGTCGGATGACCGCCTCGGGCGGTCCGGCGGCCGCCACCTCACCGCAGGCGAGCAGCACGAGGTCGTCGGCGTATGCCGACGCCAGGTTCAGGTCGTGGCTGACGGCGATGACCGTGCGTCCCTCGTCCCGCACTAGGCGCGCGAGCAGGCCGTAGATCCCGTGCTGGTGCCGGATGTCGAGGAAGGACGTGGGCTCGTCCAGAAGGACGAGGTCCGGCTCCTGGGCGAGCGCCCGGGCCACGATAACCCGCTGCCGCTCGCCGCCGGAGAGCTCCGCGAGGTCGCGGTCCGCAAAGCGGGCGGTTTCTGTCACGCGCAGGGCATCCTCAGCGGCCCGCCAGTCGGCCTCCGACTCGAAACCCAGTGCGCCCGTGTGCGGCGACCGGCCCATCAGCACCGTTTCCATGACCGTGAAGCCGACGGCGGCAAGGGTTTCCTGCGGCACGTAAGCGACGCGGCGGGCGAAGTCCGACCGGCGGTACGCCGCGATCGGCCGGCCTCCGAGCCGGACGGTCCCGCCCGAGGGCGCGAGCAGCCGCGCCAGGATCTTCAGCAGCGTCGTCTTACCGGAGCCGTTCGGTCCCAGGACGCACGTGAGCCGGCCGGCGCCGGCGCTCATCGACAGGCCCGCCAGCACCGGGTCGCCGGGCGCGTAAGCGAAGCGGAGGTTCGCCGCCTTGATGTAAGGGCCGGTCGTCATCGCACGGCCATCCGTTTCCGCCATCGGGTTCTCAGGAGGTAGATGAAGAACGGGCCGCCGCACATCGCCGTCAGCACGCCCACCGGCACGGCCCGGTTGGCGGTGCCTTCCCACAGGCACGCCGCTAGGTCGGCGAGTACCAGGAACGCCGCGCCCGTGAAGAGGGCGGCGGGCACGAGCCGACGATGATCCGGCCCGAGGATCATGCGGAGGACGTGCGGCACGATGAGGCCGACGAACCCGATCGGCCCCGCCAGGGCCACGCTCACGCCGGCCAGCAGACTCGCCGCCACGAACGTCACGAGGCGCAGCCGATGGACGCGGACGCCCAAGGCGCCGGCGGTGTCTTCGCCGACGGCCACCAGGTTGAACCCCTTCGCGAGAAAGGCAAAGAGTACGCCTCCCGCCACCGCCAGGAGGGCCACGAGGCCGATGAGCGTCCACTGGGGTCCGAAGTGGCTGATCGTACCCATCATCCAGACGGCAATCTCGCCGCGCTGGTTCGGCCGGACGACGGCCGTTACGAGCATGATCGCCGCCCCGTAGAAGGCGTTCAGGATCACGCCCGCGAGCAGCAGCGTGTACGGCTCCAGCCGGCCGCGCCGACGGGCGATGGCGTAAACGAGTCCGACGGTGGCCATCGCGCCGAGGACGGCCGCGGCCGGCGCTGCCGCCATGCTCAGGAAGAGGCTTGCGAGGATGTACGCGAGACCGGCCCCGCCCGAGACGCCGAGGATGTACGGCTCGGCGAGCGGGTTCCGCAGGAGGGCTTGCAGTGCGAGGCCCGACAGCGCGAGCGCCGCCCCGACCGCGCTCGCCGTCGCCACCCATTCCAGGCGCAGCCAGAGGAGGTTGTGCAACTGGGCGGCCGACCCGCTCGACCACAGCCGCCCGCCCACCACGACCGCCGCGCCCGCCACGACGAGCCACGTCACGAAGCCCCCGAGGACCGTGACGACGTAGCGGCGCGTGGTGAACGGGCGTGATGTCACGGCAAAGGCTCCTTGGCCGGTGCAGCGCGGGGGGGCTCCGCACCCGCCGCCACTGGCGCACTGGTGGGCAAGCCGCCAGTGGCACCCGGCATGCCCGCACCAGTCACACCCGGGTGGTCGGGCTCCTCGTTGGCGAGGTTGGGATGGATCGTCTCGGCCAGGAGCCGGGCCGCCTGCCCGACACGGGGGCCGGGAATCGTCAAGTATGGCTCGGTCAGGATATGGATGCGTCCGGCCTCGACCGCCGGCACGCTGGTCAGTTCTTCCCAGGCCCGGCGGATGACGTCCTGCCGGTCGGCGGGCCCCGGCGTGGCGATGTTGATGATCACGATCTCAGGCCGCAGCCGGACCACCTGGGCCGGCCCGATGGAAGGCCAGTCCGCCCGCTCGGGGTACGCGTTCTCGGCGCCCGCGACCGCGAGCAGATCGTCGACGAACGAGCCCCGCCCGGCCACCATGATTTGCGACGACCCCACCGTCATCGGAAAGGCGAAGAGCGTGCGCGGCCGGGGCAGGCTGGCCACCCGCCGACGGACAGCCGCCAGGTCGGTGTCGATACGGGCGAGCAGCGACCGGGCGGCCGCCGGGTGCCCCGCTTCGTCGCCGATTGTCCGGATCGCTTCACGCAACTGGTCCATGCGGTCGGCCTCGACGGGCACGGCCCGGATGCCGAGGCCCTCGAGCCGCCGCACCACCGCCGTCCGCCGGGTCACCAGGAAGGCGAGGGTCGGCTCGGCACGGATGACGGTCGCTAGGTCGAGGTGCAGGGTGTC
>Ga0180432_10010367_pt1 | contig 11173 bp, 7 predicted proteins | sample SS_ome_10_FD_132414 | JGI IMG/M metagenome (GOLD analysis project Ga0180432, IMG submission 132414) | Hypersaline lake sediment archaeal communities from the Salton Sea, California, USA - SS_1_MS_2 metaG | ecosystem: Environmental > Aquatic > Non-marine Saline and Alkaline > Hypersaline >... | reverse complement strand
CGAGCGGCTCGGTGCCTGTCCCCTTTTTTCCCGTGCTATCATAGCGTTGTGCCACTGCTTCGTGGAAGCAATGGCACAACATGACAATATGCCGCTTCGCCCGGCTACTCGATGAACCGCCTGGCGATGATTGCGTCTTCCACGTTCAGGTCCTTACCTCGCGCGAAGCCGACGGGTATCGAGCGGTCGAACATGTAGAATGCCCGATGTCGCTTTATGTCGCCTGAATCCAACCCTACTTCGCGGCCGATCTGCAATCCGTCGGGATGTCCCGCGTCGGCGCCCCCGGGCCAAGTCGAGACCTCGAAATAACCCATCGTAATCCAAGCAGCGTACACGTTGGACCGCGTGGTCGTCAGGTTACCCAACCGCTGCAAGGCCTGGTAATGGAAGAACGGGTTTCGATCGGTATCCGAATGCTTGTAGGCAATCTTCCTGTGGAAGAGCGGTCGCGGGCCGACCGCCGAAGTTAGCCCGGAACGCATCACCGTGGCGTCGATTTCGCGGGCCGGTTTCATGGGCTCAAGGGGTACCATCGAGCCGCCGATGGCAGTGCGGAACGGCGCGGCGAAGAACGTCGGGGCGCCTTGCATCTGCAAGCAGATCGTGCTGTCGCCGACATCTCCGTAACCGCGACGACTGCGAACGAACTCACTCCAGAACGCTTCGTTGTTCAGCTCCGGCCGGAAGTTCAGCAAACCTTGCATTACCCGGTGATCGAACACCGTGTTGAGGTTTATTCGCCCGGGCTCCCTGTAGGTGGGAATTCGGTTGAACGGCGGATTGAAGGGATGGGCGAGACCCCGGAACGACTCCGGATTGGTGTGCAAGGTCGTGCCCACGAATGGCGACGGCGCTCGCAAGTACTCGAAGATGCGGTGCAACTCGGGCGATTTGTCGCCGGTGCCGCCGCCGGTCGCTCCGCCGGTTCCCAATTGACTTCGCGAGGAATCGAAGAAGTTCATCAGGTGCGGATAGGGCAACTGATTGATGGCCGTGGGCGCATAGGCGGTAACGGCCGCCGCCGAACCGTCGATGAATCCGTAGTAGCCTCGCTGGCCTTGGTTGCTGGCGATCAGCAGTTTGGAACTTCTCACCGCCGGCACCAACAGCATCTCGAGTTGGCTAATATAGGGGCGGTTGTTGAAGTTCAGCCAGGGGAACGGCTCCTGCGGATTGCCCCTCGTGGCGCCCGTGACCGTCGGATTGCCGAACGGCGTGTTGAGATATCCCAGGCTGTGCAACAACGGAGCCTCGAAGTAATGGGCGCCGTCGGGCGGATCGCCGGCGCCACCGGCTCCCAGCACCTTGTCCAACGGTTCTTGCTTCCACAGATTATTGACGGCCAACGAGGATGCCCTTTCCCCTCGCTGCCGCGACTGGAAGGGAACGTCCTCGCGATTTCCGACGTCCGTGCCATCCTCGTCCAATGTCGACAAGCCGTTGAATGTGGTCAAGTCGATGGGCATCGAGTCGATCGTGCGATAAGGGTTTTGGACCGGATCGAAGGCCGCCTGCGGATTAGCCAAACGCTGGAGGTGAACAACGCGGAAACCGACTTCAGTGTCGTCGCGGCTGATGATGCCCCACAGCTCGGAGTTTGCCGTTTCGTCCAGCGGTTCGTCGAGGACCGCGTCCAGCAGGCCGGTCGAGTCGTAAGATTCCGAGTACCCGTCGATCGGCTCGCTGACGCTCAGCCGCCGCGGCTCATCAATGATCACCCGGGCCGGAGGATAGATGGAACTTCCGTCCACCGACTGGCCGCTATTCTTGACCACTTCGGTGTCGGTTCCGTCGAGGTCGATTTGTCGCGTGGTGGACGAGCCTTCGGTCTCGCCGTCTTCGAATCCGATGTAGGTCACGCCGCCGGCGGCTCCGTCTTCGCCGGGACCGATAACGGCGTAGCGTCCCGGTTCGATGGGCTCGATATTGGCCTCGTTGGTCTGACTGGGATTGTACTGTTGTCCGTCGTCGCCGCCGGCGGGAGGAGTCGTGAAGTAGATGCTTCGCTCGATGGTGGGACGCCGGGCAACGTCGGGATCGTCCGGATCGCGGTGTTCGCTCTCCGCTTCATCGCCTTCGCAAATGATCAACCGCCAGACGGGACTGCCGCCGGGGGCCTTTTTGTTCAATATCACGCCGCTTTGCCCGCCGGCAACCGGGCCGTACAATTCACCCGACGGCACTTCGCGCGTGTTCCAGGGATTGAACAGTTCGATCACCAAGCTTCCTTGGGGGATGTACTGCTGGTCGAGGTCCTTCTTGCCGTCGCCGTCCTCGGACTTCTCTTCCGTTTCGTCCTCGTCTTGGGCCTGTTCTTCGTCGCACCAACCGTAGTCCTTCAGGTCCTCGGTCCGCCGGTCGTGGAAGGCCAGGGTTTCGGTAATTAGCAGTTCGGGCCGCTCGCAACCCCAAACCACGTGCGCGACGTCGTTGATGTCCGCGTTCCACCCGTCGAAGGGCGAGGGGTCGTACGGGAACGGCGTCATTGTCGCGTCGGCGTCGCGGAAGTCGACCGCGTTTATGGCCCATTGTGCCAGATACTGGGCCGTCGCCTCGCGATTGCCGCCGAGCATCTGGTCCAAGGTGTCCAAATCCGACAAGGCCATGAGCATAATGTACAAATGCTTGGCGTACTCCTGTCGGGCGACCAGCGGATTGCTGTTTCTGCCGTAGGGGTCGTGGCTGAAATCGCCGCTCCAACCGTTGCCGGGCAAAGCGTACTGAAAGCACTTCTCTTGCTCGTCGTAATCGTCGACAACGCCGTCGCCGTCGTCGTCGCGACCGTTGCCGAACAGGCGATTGACGTCCATCCTCATGCCCGAGAGTATTTCCGCCGGCAAGAAATCGATCAACGAGTTCGAAGTGACGCCCTTGGACTGAATCAGATCGGTCAAGGGGCCGGGACCGTTCTGGGTGAAAATCAGGCCGCCGGGAACGGGCAAGTCCCAACTTTCGGTCGACACGATGTGCCGATTGGGAATCAAGGCGGCGCCGGCCAAATCGCGCAAGCGACGCGGCAAACTCGAGCCGTCCCGGTCGAAGGGACGTTGGATTGCCTGGAACTCGGCCGTGCTGAAGGGATTGTCCGGCAAGCCGGGTGAAGCCACGCCGTACGTGCGGCGATCGCTCAGGTCGATTTCATTGGGGTCGTCCTCAAGCGATTCGCTTCCCATCGACAGATACATGGGCCGCCCGGCCGTATCCAATCCGATGGCTCCGTTGCCGTCGAGATCGGGAGGCGAGGCGAAAGCGCCCCGCGCGGTCGGGGTTCCGGCGAAGAAGCTCCAGTAATTCCCGCGATATGAATGGTAGGTCTTGTTCCACGACCGATTGTCGTCACTGCTGGAGAGGCCGGGGCCCGGCGCCGGAACGCCAAGCTCGCCGTAACGGCCGTCGTACCCGCTGCCGCCGAAGAGCAGTTGATGGTACATTCCCTGCGCGCCGCTCAAGGCGGGCAGTAGATTGATCTCACATGGGCTGTACCCCAAACCGCGAGCCAAGGTCGCCGTCTGTCCGCCGCCGGCGAAGGACTCGTTTGCACCGCCGCCGGGCTGTTCGCCGCTTTCCACGGTTGTGGAGGAAGCGTCGCTCCCGGCTTGCGAATAACAACCGTGCGCGTTGAGGTTCAGCCGGCCGTCCATGTCCAAACAAAGGATGGCGAACAGCGGCTTGTACTGGCGCCCGTCCTTGGTCGAGTGGACCGGAAAGCCCAGGTCGACCCATACGCTGTCCGGTATCCCGTCGCCGTCGTTATCCACGTCCCAGGGTCCGGCGGTGGCCGTGTAATTCGGGTTGTTCTGCGCGAAGACGGGGTGGTCGACGTAGTTGGGGCGTGCCGAAATGTAACGGGCAATCTCCGGCGACGCGCTCCCCCAATAGCTCGCAAGCGCCGGGCGGTGCAGGGACGGGATGGTTATCACCTGACCCGAGGCGTCTTGAAACTGGCCGGCCAGCAACACGTTGTTGTAATCGACCGCGTCGTAATCCTCGTTGGCCCCGTTGGCGAATATGTTGAAACTCGGGTGATTGGGGTCCAACACGGTCAGATTCTCGGGAGACCAAGGCAGAAGGCCCAGCGGGCCGAGCGCCGAAGCGCGGCTCGTGTCGCCGGTATCTTCGTTGTATCCGAATCCGGTTCCGGAAAACGGTCGGCCGTTAATCACGTACCAGTCCCCGGCGTTCGGTATCACGTTGCCCTTGAAGGGAAGCGCCAGAAAGGAGAACTGTCCGTTCGAGACGGGAACCATTCCGACCAAGCGGGTGCTCATCCCGGCCGCCGGGCCGGTGTAGAACGTCATCACGCATCCGCCCAGGCGAGGCAGGGTCGCGGCCGTGCCCGCGTTGGAAAGATTGAACGAAAGAAGCTGCCCTCCGCAAATCGCGTTGGGAACGTCGGCCAGTTCGGCGTCGGCCAGCGGAACGCCGTACATGTCCTCCAACAGGCTGTGCGGTCCGATGCCGGCGATGTCGAACGGCGTGCCGGCATTTTCGGTAAGTACGAACTGGCTGCCGTTTCCGCGGAGAATCTGCTTGGCGGCTTGGTGCAGGTTTTCTCGCGGCGATTCGCTAACCTCGTCGATACGTTTTACGGTTATGGCGCCGCGTCTGGCCTGACGGGCTAGCACCACGAAGGCGACCGCCACCAAGGCGAACATAGCCAGCAACCCCAGCACGACAAGGAGCACGACCCCGCGCCGTTTGTTTCGGTTGACCATCATCATCTATTCCTCGTTGTTCGATGTGGCTCCCAGCCACGGTCAAATCGCCCTTCGTCGCCCTTTACCCAGCCCGCGTTTAGCCCGCGTTTAGCCCGCGTTTAGCCCGCGTTTAGCCCGCGTTTAGCCCGCGTTTAGCCCGCTTGTCGCCATGGTTGCACGGCGGAAACTTGCGTTTGCTCAGTTGCATTCCGCCTAAAGGCGGTACTACGAACATCTGCTCCGCCTGAAGGCGGTGCCGCGAACGGGTCGAACTCGCGCCCCAAGCCTCGCTGGCTTGCTACTGATGCAAGTGCCACTTGGGGTCGAGGTCCAACTCGATCGGTTTCGTATAAACGCCGACGACGCCGTCGATTACCACGGCGGTCGGGTTCGCGCTTTCGACCGTATCCCAATCCGGCCCTTTGAGACTGATGTATTCGACCGGCCCGCTGCCGATTGTAACGACGCGATACCACTTGCATTGCCTATCGCTGGTCAACAATATCCAGTTGCCTTCCTTCAGCCTTGGAGCCGCGTCGCCCTCGGGCAAGGCCAGTTGTATGCTTCCGCCGCTGAGTCCGGCGTTGGGACCGGTGCCCAGGAAAGTCGCGGGCACGCTCGCCTCTTTCTCCGGCAAGAATACTCGCTTGTGGCACACCACCACCGAGACCAGGTACTGCGTCTTGTGCTTGATCGGCACGGCGCTCTCTCCGTCGGCGGGGCATACCGTGACAAACCAGCTGAAATCGCCTTTCGGCATGGGTGGGCCGGACGTTTGCCCCGTGTCCCATCTAGGAAAAGCACGTTCGTCGGTGTTCGACGGTATCGTGAAAACCAGATCGTCCGAGGACTGGAATACGCTTCTGGCATACTCGATGGTAAACGGATTAGCGGTTCCCGGATAAGCGAGCGTTCGCCGCTCGATCGTTCCCAGGTTGCCCGCCATGCCCTTGGCGACACCCAGCGGGTCGATGGCGAAGGGCATCAATTCCGGGTTGGGTGTATCCATGTCGCCGGGCGGAGGCATCCAAAGCATTGGATCGAGCATTCGGCGAACTTTCACGTCGCGCAATGCAGCGCGGCCGCAGGAGCCGGTCCTGTCGGCGACCGTCATCTCGCCGATGGATACCGCGCCCACGGGAATCAACGACGTCAGGCCCAACAAGCCGATCATGATGACGAAGATGGCGATCAGGATTTCCATCAAACTGACGCCGCGACGCTCGTGGAGAACATTCTTTCTCATGTTATCGTTCTCCCATGCTTTGCGACTGTTTGGCGAATGCCCTGGGTCCGAGGGGATCGTCCGTCGGCGCCATGACGTTGCTGGTGACCATGCCCGTCTGCGGATGGATGGTCACCCACAAACTCGACAGATCGGCGATATTGGGCACCTCGGCCACGCTGTCGGCGCCGCCGGTCTTCTCGAACATGCCGATCAGCAGATGCAACGGGCGAATGACGGGAATGGGCGTTTCACTCCCAATGTAAGCGCTTTGCAGCGATCCGTTGGGCGAGAACATGATGATCACCGGCACCGCGGCGTCGCCGAAAGTGCCGTCGTCGATACCGGAGCCCGACAGATCGACCACCGCGCCGCCGACCAACGTAAGCGGCGAAGCAACCGATTTTATCGGCCGTCGCAGAATTCTAAACGGCATGGGCATCGACGGCTGATCGGTCCACGGCAGCAATTGGCCCCGGCTGACGTCGGTGGAAGCCATTATCGTGCCGCCGGACGCCGAGCTGATCGTGTAAGTGGGCCCTTGGTGGTTGAACTGAATCGTGTCGCCGGGAGAGATCAAGCTGTCGTTAATGTCGCCTTGCGCCTGGATGGAGCCGCCGCCGAGCCCTTTGACGGTAACGGCGGAAGTCATCAACTCGCCGCCGTAGGCCGGGGGGACCTCGACCTGTTCGAGCATCGCGGCACACGGCTGGTCCAGATACGGTTTCATCAGCACGCCGCAGGGGCGGCCCGTCTCCATGGTCCGGTTTCTCGCGGCGCCCAGGAAGACGTTCACCGATCGGGCCGCTTCGCGAATCTTCCGGCCTTCCTTCTGAAAACGAACGACCGGCATCGCGGCGCTGACGAGTATGGCCATGATCGAAACCACGACTAGCAGTTCGATCAGCGTTACGCCACGGCGAGCATGGGACTTCGAGTTTTGCCGATTTATATGCAACATGGTTTACCGCCTATCCGAAAACGGACTCCGTCTTCATATGGACTCTTAACGCAAACTGCGGTGATGGTTGTGGATATGCGTATTGCCTTCGCCGGCGGGTGAACCGATCGAGACATTGTACGGGTCGCCGTCGTAGCTGTGGCTTGGACTCAGTTCCAGGGAAGGTTCCTTGGAACCGCCGCCAGCCGAGTATATCAAGGGGTACAACTGATAAGCTCCCGGATCGAGCCCGTAAACGTCGAAGGGATCGTGATCGAGGTTGGCGTCGCCGCTTTGAATCTCGGATTCAACGAATCCGGGAGCCCAACGCAGGAAATAGATGGGGCGTCCCCAGCCGTCGATGAACTCCGGCCAGCCGTCCTTGTCGACGTCGTCTATCTCATTGCGATGGAACCGCGCGCGATCCTCGGCGCTTCCGCAGTTGACGATCAGATACAAGCATTCGGCCGGGCCGAACTTGTCATCGGGCCTTTTCTGGTTGAAAATCGCCAAGTACAAAGCGGATAACGCCGGCCGTTCGAGACCATCGACCACCGGATCTTTTAGTATGTCGTTGAAACGCTCGGGAAGTTCCATCCGCATAAGGTCGCGGAGGGCGTCCAAGCGGAAACGGTTGGCATCGCTGCGGTCCAAGGCCATCTGCGGGTTGACCGGCACGCGACGCGTCTTGTAGGTCTCGTAGCGACGCATAATAACGTCGTTGAGCTTCGCGATGGTCGTTTCCGTCTTGCTGCGTTTGGCCGTTTCGCGGGCTTTGCCAAGCGCCGCCATCGTCGCGCCCGCAAGCAGACCGACAACCGTGACGACCACCAAAAGCTCGACCAAGGTGAAACCGCGACGGCGGTCGCCGCGACGGACGCGCGCGGAGCGACGCGGTGCCGCGGGACGGGAAACCGGCTGTCGGGCCAACTGCAGCTTCGGACCGGCCAAACCGAGCCTTTCCAGAACGCGGCGAAGCATTCCCACGCCGGCGTGGACCAGATGCTCGAAGGATGCCAGGCTCCCCGGTGCGTGTGGCGCGGGTCCGCTGCTCTCGCGTTTTATGTTGCGTGTGGACATGTTTGAACCGTTACCGATGAATTATTGCCAGTGATGTCTCGCGCGAAAGGTGGCTCTCGCGAAAGGGCAAGTAATGATGAGTTTTCCGTATGGTTCCAATCCGCCAGGACAAGCGTTATGGCAGTTTGTTCTTAAGCGTGCCGCCGCTGAAGTTCGTTTGGTCGTCGTAGTCAACCTCTTGGTAGTCTTCTCCGGACGGATACTGAGTGCCGCCGCCGTGAATACCGTCCAAGCCGGGCGAGTGTATTTGGAACGAATCGGGATTAACCCACTCGCCGGCCGTCTTGGGGTCGGTGCTCATGTAAGGCTTCGTTCCGCAGCAACTCTGCTTGCCCGCGTACCCGGTGGCTTTCTCGGCGCGGAAATAGACGAAGGAGTCGACGTCGTCGCCGGCGCCGAAACCGTTGGAAAGGTACTCTCCGCCAGGCGAGTTCGGGCTGGGAACTATCCGCGTGGGATCGAACTCGTAAAAGGGGCCTATGCGGTTCGTGTTCGTGTTGTCGAAAGGAGTAGTGCGCGAGTCGCTGAACCCCATCGGCACGCCGTCTTCGTTGATCACCCCCCCAAGCCAGAAAACCAATGCCTTGCACGGTTCCAAATCCGGCGCCGGGCCCGTGTAATGAAAAGCCTTGCGAAGGTGCCGCTTGACCGCCGCGGGATCGGTGCCGTCGGGCGGGTACTCGCCCATCTCGGCCTTGTAGGCCTCGATTGCCTGGTGCAGATCGCCGAGTTCCTTGTTTATCAATCCCTCCATGGTCGCGACGCGCGCGTAATACGCGGCGGTCGAGATCATGCCGGCGAGGATGCCGATGATCACCATCACCGTGAGGATTTCCATCAGCGTGAAGCCGGCCCTGTTCGGCCGACCGGCGCCGCGACGCGAGCTTCGTGCATAATCCGTTGTCACACTCATGGCATCTTGTCCTTCAAGGGTCCGTTGCTGAAGTCGGTCTGGTCGTCCAAGTCGAATTCGTTGTAATCCGTGCCGTCGGGGTACATCACGCCGGGACCGTGCTTGCCGTCGATGCCGGGGCAGTGTATCTGGAAGGAGTCGGCGGCGATCCAATCGCCCGCGCCGCCGGCCACGCCCACGAGTCGGGTGTCCTTGTGCGGCATTGTCGCTCCCCATTCGGCCCTGGCGCCGGTCCAGGACAGACCGTCGTATTCCGCTCCCTTGATTCGCCTTGCTCTAAAGTATACGTAAGGAGCGAACTTAGAGTTCCTTCCTTCCTCGGCAAAGTATTTGCAGGAACCGCCTTCGTAGCCGAGGCGCTCTGGCTTGAACTCGAAGAAGGGCCCAATCCGGGCATCCGGATTGCTTGGGTCGAAGGCTTCAAAGGGGTTTCGCGGATTATTACTGAAACCGGTTAGGCGGGTGCTGCCGGAGCTGGCCGGCATTCCGCCGAGCCAGAAGACCAGCGCCGAAGCCTGATCTTTCGTGCCCAGCACTCCGCCGAGGTCCGTTTGCCAGTTGCCGTCGTAGTTGGGAAAAGCCCTGCGAATGTGGGCCGTGACGGCCGCTTCGTCGGTGAAGTCGGGCGGATATTCGCCGATCACTCGTTTGTAATCCTCCAGAGCCGCCCGGATCTTGGACATCTCCATGCTGTAGATCGAGGATTTGGCCGTATCCAAGGCGGTCCAAGCAGCCGCCGATATCATCGCCGCTAGTATGCCGATGATGACGATCACCGCCAACAATTCAATCAGCGTGAAACCGCCCCGAGCGCGATTGACTTTGGACTTAGCATCCATGACAGATCCTCCCGGCAGCCTTGCTGCCAACTGGTCGGTTGTTCCAAGTTTACACATAATTTCACGTTATCCGCCAAATGAAGGTCTCGAGTCGGGCCCTTATCCGACGCGCGACAATTCTCGTTTTACCCGGTCAGTTCCTGAATCAAGCTAATCAGAGGCATGAACAAGGCGATGACGATGAAGCCGACCATGCCGCCGAGGCAGATAATCAACAACGGTTCCATCAAGCTCATCAAACTTTCCGTGAGCACGGCCACTTCCTCGTCGAAAGTGTCGGCCACCTTGTAGAGCATCGTGTCCAGTTCACCCGTCTCTTCACCCACGTCGACCATGTTGACGACCATGTCGTCCATCACCCGGGCGTTCATTCTCGTAATGTACATAATCGCGCCGACGGGGCCGGCGATGAACATGCACCAGAAGAACAGAGCCACCGGCTGGAAGGTGAGATTGGAGTTCTCCTTCATCGGCACGGCGATCGACTCGCCCTCGCGAATGGCTTCGTACACCTTTTGATAAATGCCCTCGAAAACCGCGTTTCCCGAAGTTTCGCGAGTAATGTGCAGCGCTTCGAGAATCGGCACGCCGCTGGCAACCAGGGTACCGAGCGTTCTCATGGTTCGGGCGACGATGTTCTTTTCCACGAGTTGGCCGAAGATGGGCATCTTCAGGATGAACATATCCCATCCCATCCGTCCCATGGGGAACTTGCGCACGACCTTGACGAACAGCCAAATGCCGATGGGGATGGTCGGCATCAGGAACCAGTAATCCACCACCCAGTTTGACATGCCGATGAGCATCTGGGTCATGATGGGCAGCTCGGCGCCGAACTCCTCGAATATCTTCACGAACTGAGGCACGATCTTCAACATGATGAAGACCAGGATCAAAGCGGCGAAGGTAACGACGGCCACCGGATACACCAGCGCGCCCTTGACCTTGCGCTTCAAGGTTTCCGACCGTTCCTGGAACTCGGCCAGACGCTTGAGGATGATTTCCAGTGCACCGCCGGCCTCGCCTGCGCGGATCATGTTCACGTACAGCCGGTCGAAGGCCTTGGGCGATTTGCCCATCGCCTCGGAAAGCGTGGCACCGCTTTCGATCTCGTCGCAGACGTCGATCAGGCAGTTCTTCAATGCCCCGGGTTTTTGCTGCTGTTCGAGGATCTTCAGACTGCGGAGAATGGGTAAACCGGCGTCTTGAAGAATGGACAACTGGCGCGTGAACGTGGTCAGCGTCTTAGACTTGACCCCACCCAGCGAGAAGGTCTTACCCTTCTTGTTTCCGGACGTTTTTTGCTCGTCCTTCGACTTGCGGCTCTTCTTGACGGAAATCTTCGTCACGAAGTAACCCATCTGCCGAATTGTAGCTTGGGCTTCGTCCTGATTGGGCGCTTCGACCACGTCCTTGATCTCTTTGCCCGTGGCGTCCATCGCTTCAAATTGATATGTCGGCATGGCTCGACTCCTG
>Ga0180432_10010366_pt1 | contig 11175 bp, 8 predicted proteins | sample SS_ome_10_FD_132414 | JGI IMG/M metagenome (GOLD analysis project Ga0180432, IMG submission 132414) | Hypersaline lake sediment archaeal communities from the Salton Sea, California, USA - SS_1_MS_2 metaG | ecosystem: Environmental > Aquatic > Non-marine Saline and Alkaline > Hypersaline >... | reverse complement strand
GGATGAATACATAGATAAATACCGTCTAGAACACCCAGTCATCAGATACATTAATAAAGAGCTTGGTTTGCATGACAGGATATTGTTTCTATTCATGGGCAAGAGAGGTTATTATTGCGACAAAGAATATGTTCTTGATATGGTCTCCAACAGGAGTTTGCTACGGCAATTGGTTAAAAGATCGAGCAAACCTGAGGGAATATTGCGAGGGCTCAGGGGAAATGGCATAACCCATATGCTCATCCGCTATGATATTTTTGACCGGTGGGTGAAAGATGAAGGTCAGTTTACGATCAGAGAACAGGAGTTGTTGGAGAGGTTCTTTGAAAAGTACGTCGAGCTTCTTTATTTTAGATGGGGCTATGGGGTGTCCCGATTGGAATGTTCTTCGTCGTGAGGTGTGGCAAATGTTAGCTTACGCATGCTTTGAGAGGTATAAAAATTGCATAATGCGTGTGAGAGAAAATTTCTTTCAGGTTCTCTTTGGATTAAGAGTCTGATGAATTAAAAGATCAAACACACAGGTCAGCGGTAAAGATCATTCAGGGCGGCAAAGCCTCATGACCAAAACTTTCAAAAGGCGGAATATAATTCATGAGTGCACCAGAGGTTTCAATACTCATACCAGCTTATAATGAAGCGCAAATTATCGGGGATGTTGTCAAGAGAATTAAGAAGCTCTACCCTGATTTTGAGATCATTGTCATCAACGACGGCTCAAGCGATAATACGGCTCAGGTTGCAAGAGATGCCGGAGCACTTGTCTATAGTCATCCGAATAATATAGGAAATGGTGCTGCAATTAAGAGTGGTATAAGGTTTGCTTCAGGCAAGATCCTCGTTTTTATGGACGGGGATGGTCAGCATCGCCCGGAGGAAATAAAAGAGATGCTTAGCTATTTCCCTGACTATGATATGGTGGTGGGTGCCAGGGCGAAGAACCATCAGGCGTCTTGGGGGAGAGCCCTGGCTAACAAGATCTACAATTGGTTAGCTTCGTATGTGGCGAAATTTCCTGTTCAAGACCTTACTTCCGGATTTCGAGCTGTAAAAGCAGAAATCGCTCATAATTTCTTATATCTTCTTCCCAATACTTACTCTTACCCCACCACCCTTACCCTCGGGGTGCTGAGGAGCGGGCGAAGTGTAAAATATATCCCCATTCATATTGAAAACAGAAAGAAGGGAAAAAGCAAAATAAGGGTATTTCGCGACGGGATCCGGTTTTTCTTGATCATAGCCAAAATCTGCACCTTGTATTCGCCTTTTAGAATATTTCTTCCCATCAGTTTTATGATGTTTTTTTTGGGTTTGGGTTATTATCTCTACACATTCTTTGCATGGCATCGTTTTACAAATATGAGTGCCCTGTTGTTCACAACCTCTCTCCTCATATTTATGATGGGGCTTATTTCAGAGCAGATTTGCCAGATGAGATTTGAAAGGAGCGAGGGCGACAAGTTTATTTAATCGTAACGGAGGATTGCACATGTCTGACCTCCCAGCTTTAGCCGGAGGGAAACCCATCAGAAATAGGTACCTTATTTTCGGAAGTCCCACAATAGAACAGGCGGAGATCGATGATGTAGTTGACTCACTGAGATCAGGATGGCTGGGAACCGGCCCTAAGGTAAAACGTTTTGAAGAGGCGTTTAGGGAGTATATCGGGGCGAAATATGCGGTTGCCCTCAATTCGTGCACCGCAGCCCTACATTTGGCGTTGTTAGCGATCGATGTCAAGGCTGGCGATGAAATAATCACGAGTCCAATGACCTTCACCGCAACCGCTGCTGCGATTATTCATGCAGGAGGCACACCGGTCTTTGTGGATGTGGACCTCGAAACCATGAATATAGACCCGGAGAGAATCGCTACGGCTATCAGCGATAAGACACGAGCTGTTCTGCCAGTTCATTTTGCCGGTCGTCCCTGTGATATGAAACGTATTATGCTGCTGGCGAAAGAAAATGACTTCAAGGTTATCGAGGATGCAGCACATGCCATTGAAAGTGTGGCTCAAGGAAAAAAGGTTGGGACCATAGGCGACCTGACCTGCTTTAGCTTCTATGTCACCAAGAATTTGGTGACCGGTGAAGGGGGCATGGTAACCACCGGCGAGAAGGAATATGCAGACTGGATCAAAGTACTGGCGCTTCACGGTCTGACGAGAGATGCATGGCACCGGTTCAGTGATCAAGGGTTTAAGCATTATCAGGTGATCTATCCAGGGTTCAAATATAACATGATGGATATCCAAGCGGGAATCGGCTTTCATCAGCTCAAACGTATTGAACAGTACGGCACACGTCGGGAGGCCATATGGGGCCGGTATAATGAAGCGTTCAGCGGGCTACCGGTCATAACGCCCTCCACCAGGTTTTTGGCTGGTGATCGACATGCATACCATTTGTATACTCTGCTTTTAAAGAGCGAGGAATTAAGAATCGACCGGGATCAGTTTATGGAGGCCTTGCATAAGGAAAATATCGGCACAGGAGTCCACTATCGTGCATTGCACCTCAATCCATACTATGCGGAAAAATACGATCTCAAGCGGGAGATGTTTCCCAATGCCGAATATATTTCTGACAGAACTGTGTCACTACCCTTATCTGCAAAATTAGAGGATGGGGATGTCGAAGATGTGATCAGTGCGGTTGGTCGCGTTTTAAGTTATTATGCAAAATAGAAAACGTATCATCTTGATGACGAGTTCCTATCCCGGCGTGAGTAAAGACCTACGAGCGGCGGCAGGTGTTTTCGTCAGGGACTTTGCGCATGAGTTGGCAAAAAGGGCAGAGGTTACGGTGTTGACTCAGAGGATAGATTCCGGACCGTCCATTGTATTAGAGGAAGGCGTCAAGGTAGTGCGATTTACCTGGGCCGGAATGGAGAGGCCGCTGTCTACTTTGAGCATGCCAAGGGATATAGGCATGATGATCTCCGCTGTATTCGGAGGAGTGCGCGCTGCTTGGAGGTATGCACGGCAGAACGATATCGACTATACGCTTGCATTGTGGACTGTTCCGAGTGGGGGATGGGCCTTTGCACTCAAATTGCGATCCAGTATTCCTTGGGCGGTATGGTGCCTCGGGTCGGACATCTGGGACTACGGCAGAAGACCGATTTTAAGACATATAGTCCGTTTCCTATTGCAGCAGGCTGAAGTGCGCTTTGCCGACGGCTTTAAGCTCAAGGGTGATGTTGAGGCATTGTGTGGGAGGAGATGCCGTTTTCTTCCCTCGACGCGTAGACTCAAGCAAGACAGCGTCATAAGACCAGACATCGCGAAGCGAAAGCGTAACTACCTGTTTATTGGCAGATATCATCCGAACAAGGGGCCAGACATACTTATTGAGGCCATAGCGCTCTTGCCATCTGAAATAAAGAAACAGGTTTGTTTTCATTTTTTTGGTGGAGGCATGCTGGAGGCAGATCTGAGACAGGCAATCGAGAAAGAAAGGCTCGCCGACTTGGTGAAGCTGAACGGCTATATTGATGAAAATGAGTCCGCAGCCTACCTTCGGGTCTGTGATGCCCTAATTATCCCCTCTCGCATGGAATCAATTCCCGTGGTGTTTTCCGATGCTTTACAAGTGCATTGCCCATTGATTGTGAGCGATGTGGGTGATATGGGGGATTTGATGAGAAGATACGAGGCAGGGCAGGTTGTTCAGCCAGAGTCCCCCGAGGATCTAAAACAGGCCATTCTCACGGACATCGCTGTGGGGCCGGAGAAATACAAGCCCGGTTTGAAACAATTGGGAAAACTCTTTGATCTGGAGAGAAGCGTTTCAATCTTTCTTCGAAACGTACAATAGGTCCTTGTGTCTTTTGTAACTATATGAAGGGCAACCCGAATATGTCATTGCGATTTACAGTCGTAGGTGCTGGCCACGCTGGTTTAGCGATGGCTGCTCACCTGAGTTCAATGGGCTACCCGGTCAGCCTGTATAACAGGGGTGAGGAGCGCCTTGTTGCCCTTGAGGAGACCCACGGCAGAGTTCTTATTGACGGCATTATCCAGGAAGAGGTTCAAATAGATCGCTTTGGTAGGGACCCGGAGGAGGCAGTCGAGGGGGCGGATGTGGTGATGGTGGCTATTCCGGCGACCGGCCACAGGGACATCGCTGAGTTGTTTGCCCCGTTCTTGAAACCTGGGCAAATAGTCATACTGAACCCTGGCAGGACATGTGGAGCACTCGAGTTCTGTAATGTCCTGAGAGAGAGGGAAAAGGAGGGAGTATTGGTCGCTGAGACCCAGACGATTATTTACACCAGCAGATCTCACGGGAGAAAAAGCACCATTTCTACACTCAAGAAACACGTCGAAATAGCGGCTCTCCCATCTTCAGCCACATGGGCAGTGCTTGAAAGAATCAAGGTCGTTTACCCTCAGTTTGTGGCTGCACCCAATGTTCTGCACACGAGCATGGGTAACGTGGGAATGATTTTGCATCCCCTTCCGATCATCCTGAATACCGGCTGGATCGAGTTTCCTGAGGGAAATTTTTTTCACTACTACGATGGGATTAGCCCGAGTATTGCAAAGGTACTTGAAATCCTGGACCGTGAGCGACTGGCGGTGAGCCATGCATACGGGATTAAGGTTTCTAGCACCTTGGAGTGGCTCCAAATGACATACGGGGTGACCGGTGAAAACCTTTACGAAGGGCTTCAGCGAAATAAGAGTTATCGTATTGTGAGCGCTCCAAAGACGCTGCATCATCGATTCATGTTGGAGGATGTTTCAACTGGGCTTGTTCCGATGATATGTTTGGGAAGGATTGCTGGTGTTGAGACACCTATTGCTGAGATGGGTGTACAGATGGCATCCCTTCTCTGTGGAATTGATTTCTGGGATACGGGAAGAAATGCCAAGCGTTTGGGAATTGAGGGGCTCTCACGCGAAGCGGTGAAGCTGCTGATGAGCTAAAAGCAAGGGAGAAAAATGACGCGGAGGATTCTAGGTGCTGCGATTGGGGCTTGCGTGCACGTAGCAGGTGTGTTGGGGTTTCTGAGAGTTGCCGAGGAACAGGGGTATGAAGTGGAGTTCCTTGGGGCAGCCCTGCCTATTCCTGTTTTGCTTGACGCGATTCAAGACCAGGCCCCAAATGTGGTCGGGATTGGTTATCGGTTGAACATAGAGGGAGCCTCCAGGCTTTTCGGAGAACTGGCGCAGGGGATCCAAGAAAGATCTCTGACGGGCACAAAGTTCGTGTTCGGCGGCACTCCATCTGTAGCTAGGCTGGCAAAGGAGACCGGAATCTTTGATCGGGTGTTCTCTGGATCAGAGACCAGCGACGATGTAATTTCGTATCTGAGGAGAAGGGACGATACGCAGGTACAAACGCAGCCGCCTGGCACCCTCCTTGATCGCATTTCCTCCAAAAGGCCATTTCCACTCATCCGACATCATTTCGGCCTACCGTCTCTGGAGGATACGATCGACGGTGCACGTGTCCTCGCGGAAGCGAGAGTGCTCGACGTATTGTCCCTTGGTCCAGATCAGAATGCGCAGGAGCATTTCATGCGGCCGAAGGAGATGAGGCCGGAGTATGATGGTGCGGGTGGGGTTCCGGTCCGCTCTGAGGATGACTTCCGGGATATCTATGAAGCATCCCGGTGTGGGAATTATCCCCTAGTGCGGTGTTACAACGGGACTCGGGATCTCATGAAAATGGCCAAGATGTTGCTTCGGACCATTCACAACGCATGGTGCGTTTTACCCCTTTCCTGGTACAGTGTCCTGGATGGTCGAAGCAACAGGAGAATCGGGGAGGCGGCCGGTGAAACCCAGGAAGTGATCCGATTCCATGCGGAGCAGGGTATCCCTGTTGAGGTGAACGAGGCACATCAGTGGAGCCTGCGTGGGTCCCATGACACCGTTGCTGTGGTAATGGCGTTTCTCGCAGCTTACAATGCCAAAAAGATGGGCGTTCGAGACTACGTGGCTCAATACATGTTTAACACGCCACTGGGCATGAGCCCTGCGATGGACTTGGCCAAGATGCTGGCCAAGATCGAACTCATCGAGGGCTTGCACGATGACAATTTCGTCTCACATAGAGAGGTGCGGCCTGGTCTCCTGAGCTTTCCGAGCGATCCCAACCTGGCAAAGGGTCAGCTGGCGGCATCAGTCTATCTAAGTATGGCCCTTCGGCCGGAGATTGTTCACGTGGTGGCGTACTCCGAGGGAGACCATGCGGCAACGCCAGAGGAGATCATCGAGAGCTGTAGAATTGCCAAGCAGGTGATTGATGATAGCTTGATGGGGCTGCCGGATATGACCTTGGATTCCAAAATCCAAGAGCGGAAGACCGAACTCGTGCAGGAAGCCGGTGCGCTTCTGGAGGCAATGCGAGGCATAGCTCCTGAAGGCACAGATGATCCGTGGGGTGATTCTCGCACTTTAGAGGGGGCGATACAGCTGGGATTCCTCGATGCCCCAGATCTGAAGGGCAGTCAGTTTGCAAGGGGTACACTGGTGACGAGAATCATTGGTGGAAGCTGTGTTGCTTATGACCCGATAAACAAGCGTCCGCTCAATGAGTGCGAACGCATCAGCAGTATAGTGACACGAGATTCATAAAGCACTGGCGGTGCGGTAATGGAGTTTAGATAAATGCTGAAAAAAGCACCTGTGGCGGTCGTTGTTCCTGCCAGGGGAAATAACAGTCTTGGGACTATTAGGAGTCTCGGCGAAAAGGGGGTCAGGTGCGTTGCGCTCAATACCGGGGTAATTGCGGCTAATTGTTTCTCAAGGTACTGTGTTTCGTTTAGAGTTCCTGATCCAGCCAAACATGAGGAGGGCTTCATTTCAACTTTGATAAGTCTGAAACCGAAGCTCGGTCCGACCCCAGTCCTATTTCCCATGGATGATCTGTGTGTGATGCTCTTTTCCAAATACAGGAATGTTCTTCAGGAATACTTCAGGTACTCATATCTATCGTGGGATGTCTTTGAGAAGTGTGTGAATAAAAGGAGAATGTATTCCCTTGCGGAAAAAGAACGCATCCCAATCCCGCGTACTTTATCGCCGATTTCTATGGAGGAAGTCCACTCGATTGCCTCCAAGATTTCCTTTCCTTCTATAATAAAGCCTGCTGGCAAATTCGAGCTTCATGGGGACAAAGCATTTCACGTCTTTCAATTCTGCAGAACGTATGGATCTAAGGCGGTTAGGGTAGAGTCGCCAGAAGAATTGATCGGGAAGTATCATGAAGCGCTCTCCCGAGGCATCAGATGTCTTATACAGGAGGAGATCCCGGGAGACGCTACAGACCTCTTTACTCTGGCGTTTTATGCGGACAGGAACTCTAAGATCTTGGCTGGTTTTGTGGGCAGAAAAATGCGTCAGTATCCGAGTGACTTTGGAACGGTCACTGTTGGACAGAGCGTAGAGGGAGCCAGAGTGCGTGAATTGGGTGCCCAGTTTGTCAGGGCCGCTCGTTATGAGGGCATCGGTAACATAGAATTCAAGAGAGATAGGAGAGACGGTGAATTCAAGCTCATAGAGATCAATGCACGCACAGGTTCTTTCATCTACCTTCCAACAGCCTCCGGGATAAACCTTCCCTTTGTCACCTACTGTGATCTCCTGGACATAAAGAAGAAATGGTCCGCGGTGCAGGAAGAGAATGTTTTTTGGATAGACATCATCAGAGACCTCATGCTCCTGCGAGAATTCAGAAATAGCGGTCGCCGGATTTCCTTTCACCAATGGTCTCGAGTGTGGAAAGCAAAACACGTTCATGCAATATTCTCGTGGCGGGATCCGCTTCCTTTCTTGCTGCTGCCTTTTCAGTGCCCAAGATCAGAGGTCTGACCTCCATGACATGAAGCAGCAATTCTCCCGGCCTAGCGTGCCAGCAGTTCTTTTCCGAGTGCTGTGCGTAAAAGGTTCTGTAGCGTGGGGCATGGGAGGGCTTAGACCAGGATGCGGAGGCCGGGGATATAGGCCTCTAGAAGACATCGAACCAATTGGCATTGGAATCGCCAGAAGCCTGCCCTATGAGCATCCCATCGGAAGGCTTAAAGGGGGGCTAACATCCTTAATTTGCTTACAGTTTCAGGATATGGGAAAAGCATCATTATGGTATGATGTGCTGGGCACCAGGGAGTTCGCTTGAAAGGGAATGATTCTATAGGCGTTGTTGCAAGAGGAACAGTATACCTAACAGCAGGCCGGATTACGTTTTTGTTGTCAAGTGTTGTTATTCATCTCGGCTTGGCAAGGGTCCTTGACAAGCTTTCCTATGGGGTTTTCGGAGTATTACTTGGCCTTCTGAGCGTAGGTCAGGCGTTGATCATGGGGGGTAGCCAATATGCTGTATCTAAGTTTGTTGCTGAATATCCTGAGAAAAGTGGGTCCATCATCCAGCGTTCCCTTAGACTCCAGCTCTGGGTTACAATTCCCTCGATGCTCGGTTTCATCGCCTGTGCCCCATTTCTGGCTAGTTACTTCAAGGATCCCTCCCTTGCTTATGAGATCCGTATAGTGGGATTTATGCTGCCCGTGTACGGAGTGTTCATCGTGTATTATGGAGCACTAAACGGTTTAAGGCTATTCGGCTACCAAGCTCTCACTCAGATAGGTTTCAATGTATCCAAGGTAATGCTCGTATTTGTCCTCACCCTGCTGGGATTAGGGGTATCAGGTGTCATTGCCGGATATATTGGTGCAGCTGGCTTTGCAATGATCTTGGCCATGTGCTTGCTTCGTTCCCGCTTGGGCCGCGGCACCTTGCCTTTCGGGTTAAGGGAAATGGCCTTGTTTGCTCTCCCTGTTTTTGTCTCCTCAGCGCTCTCCATGGTTTTTCTGCAGATGGATCTGTTTCTTGTCAAGCGTATACTCTCCGATAGCATAATGACGGCCGAGTACACGGCAGCAGCTGCCTTTGGCAAGATTCCCTACTACCTCTCTGCTAGTGTAGCGATGGCAGTCTTCCCGAGCGTTGCCAGCGCTGTTGCCAGGAAAGACTGGATAGAGGTAAAGAACTACATACGAGCCCCTATGAGGTTCACGATCATTACCATGGCCTTGGCCGCTGTATGTTTGGCAACAACATCCAAACAGTTCATAGGGTTCCTCTATCCTGCTCAGTTTACTATGGCCCATATCCCGCTCGGTGTGCTAACAGGGGCCATTGGGCTGTATTCCCTCCTTACGTTAGGGTGCACCGTGATGAACGCGGCGGGAGAACCCAGTAAGAGCATTCTAGCTATGGGCCTTGCACTTATAGGAAGCTACGTGGGGTGCACAGCACTGATTCCCCGGATAGGCATTATGGGAGCTGCGGTGGGGATGGCGATAGGAGCCTCAGCGGGTCTCCTTTTCATCGGGACTACTGTCTACGCAAACTTCAAAGCCCTTTGCAGCCCAATGACTATTTTTCGTGCCGCCATGGCCACAGTATGTGCGTACTATGTGGGTAGGTTTGTGGCACTAGAGGGTGTGCTCTTGGTTATAACCTACGGTGCCATGACAGCCGTATTTCTTGGAATCCTGTGGATCAGTAGAGAAATCAGAAACGAGGACATACAATTACTGCGATCCGCCGCCGGTCTAGCGGGCGCACGAGCAACAGGTCACCTGTTCGAGGATTCTTCCATGTGATTGGCTGGTCCTTATCGAGCAGCTTCTCTATGGGCAGATTCGGCTCCTAACGTCATTGTTTCCGGCCTTGTGAAAGGGACGCCGTTCCGAGGAGGGTTTTCTGGGCGCTATGCCCTATGGTTTTGCTCGGCCTCTCAAACGCCAAAGTCATAAGCCATAGAGCATATGGATCTAGATCGGAAAAAAATACATCCTAGGTCTGTATCATGGCTTGGCTGAGCTTCCAACACCTAAACTGGTGCATACATTGATATGAACAGTTCTTCATTAAAAGGAGCTTTTATTTCTAAACGCCACTATTTCGCCCTTTATCCAATGCCGGAATCGGAAGCGGATGTAAAGGCGCTAAGGCGTCTGTTGCGCAAGGTGATCGTTTTTCCTGCCATTGAGAACATAATGCAATTTTTACTTGTTTTCTGGCATACGATAAACATGAGGGGATCATCATTCGATCGACTATTAGGCGATGCGGCCTCGGGGTAAAACTGAAGATCTTGTATTATTTGAACGCCATCCATTGTATCAATTTAGGTCAGTGTTCTTATCAAATGGTTAAAATGAAAAAGCGCGGTGATTCAGATGAGTTGCCTTTTGGGTGTTTGGGTACTAGATTATGGCGAATTTTCGATACTGAATTACAACACAGAAAATGAAGAGTTCTCGTAACGGGAATGTGAATTTACGGTAGTTCAGGAATTTGAAGAAAAGGTCGCATATCCGTCCAAAAGATTTGGTCAAAGCTGGAATCAATAGCAGGAATATGCTCATAAGTGTCTTGCGCTTGGTGGTCAGCATCGGTCTAGGCTATGGCCTGATTCATTTTACACTTAAATCCACAGGAGCCCGCCTGTGGAACGAGTTAGCAAGGGCCCAAAGTTCCTTACTTATCCTCGCCTTGTTTTTTTATGGTGTGATTCTTTGCTTAACCATATACCGATGGAATCTATTGTTACGGGTTCAGGGAGTGCGTTTACAGGCCTGGGACCTCATCAGGCTTACGATGATCGGGGTCTTTTTCAATCTGGCAATCCCTGGGGCAGTGGGTGGAGATCTTCTGAAGATGGCGCTTGTGGCCAATAAAGCAAGGGATAAGAAGGCGGAAGCAGTTTTAACCATTATGCTGGACCGTGCACTCGGGCTGATTGGTCTGTTCATTGTGGCCGGCATAATGATGGTCGTTTACCTGCCGTTTTTGCTTGGCCTTCAGCCAGAATATCGTCTTCTTCAGATTGCAGTGTTTACGGTCGGTTTGGGTAGTATAGGCGGCGTGTTTGTGATAATCTTGGTCGAATTGAGACAGACCATTACTCGATACCCCTTGATAGCGCGAATCATCGACTTTGGCGTTAGGAAGTTACCGTCATCTGTCGTCTCGACCGTATTGAGGCTGGTGAGTGCTTTAGAGCTCTATCGCCGGAATCGTGGTACGATCATATGCGGGATCGCGCTCTCTGTTCTGGTGCATGCTTTCCTCGCTATAGATTTGTTTATCGTTGGGACCAGTATTGGTGAAGATGCTCTGGGGCTGGGGAATTATCTCCTGGCAATGCCGGTCG
>Ga0180432_10010364_pt1 | contig 11175 bp, 6 predicted proteins | sample SS_ome_10_FD_132414 | JGI IMG/M metagenome (GOLD analysis project Ga0180432, IMG submission 132414) | Hypersaline lake sediment archaeal communities from the Salton Sea, California, USA - SS_1_MS_2 metaG | ecosystem: Environmental > Aquatic > Non-marine Saline and Alkaline > Hypersaline >... | reverse complement strand
GCAAAGACGACGGCGAAGTCGTTCTTGCTGGCCAGTTTCACGCGACCGACCACCGTGTAGCCCCGAAGCTCGGCGATCAGCGTCCCCATCGCGACGTACGCGGGTTTGGGCTTGTAGTCATGTGTCACCGTCCCGAAGTTGTGCTCCATGTCGCCGGCCTTGGCCCCGTCGTCATGCCAGTCGTACCAGAGGCTGATGGGTACGCCATAAGCCATGTTCGCAAGCCACTGTCGTGCGAGGTACTTGCCCTGAAGCGCTCGGTCGACGTAGGTCGTCGAGTACCCCCACTCCCCGCTGAGGATGGGTATCCTCTTGCCGGCAGGCTTGTAGCGCTCAATCAGGGCACGGATCCGATCGTAGTCACGAAGGGCCGATTCGGGATCGCTGCGGAGGGGCAACCGTTGTTTCGGTTCAACGGTCTTGGGATACCGGGCCAACCCCCCTCGGTATGGGTGGACGGTGACACCGTCGATCAGATCCAGCAACCCGCGCTGGAAGCACTGTTCCAAGAAGACGAAGTCACACCGCCCGAGCGCCGGACCGACGATGCACGCATTGGGGTCGGCCTGGAGGATCGCGGGCACGACCGCCTTGCACCAGGCGATGTACTGATCCACGTCGGAGGCCGGCACCCAGAAGATGTCGAGGTTGGGCTCGTTCCACAGCTCCCAAATGACGTTCTTGCCCGCATACCGTCTGACCAATGCGGCACAGAATCTGGCATAGGCCTTGCGGCATTCCTCCGTGCGCGGTGCCTCGCCGTCATCGTACAGTGGGTTGCCATATTCAACGCCCAGCATAAGGCCGAGCCCGAGGCTCTCCAGATCGGCGATCAACCGATCTGGCCGACTGAAGTCGTAACGGCCGGGTGCGGTCTCACAGACGTGCCAGAGCACGTCCTTGCGGACCATATCTATGCCGGCCTGTGCGAGCATCGGCAGGCCCCCATCGCGGCCATCGTAGAAGTGGATGTTCACACCAAGGCCGGCCGGGATCGGCTTGCTCTCCAGCGCGGGGTGAACGCGTCCCGTCCCACTGAGCTGGGGAACGCTGATTACACCAAACGTGCACCCCGTCAGGGGCGCCAGGGCGAACACCATCACCAAAGCAGCAAGCACATCGCGGGGCAATACGTCACTCCTTCTCAGTCCGCGCTTGGTCCCGTCAGCCATTCGGGAATCGGTCCGGCGAGTGTCAGATACCGTGGGGCGTCGGTCACGTCCTGTCGCGAACGTTTGGCCACGTCAATCACCTTGCCAGAATGGTCGACCGCGCAGTCTACGCATACGCCGCCGCCGAGCTCGACCGTGTGGGGCTCGCCCCGCGTCCAGATCGCCAGCTTTCGGGCATCGCCCTTCGCAAAGACGACGGCGAAGTCGTTCTCGCTGGCCAGCTCGACACGGCCCACTACGATATAGCCCCGAAGCTGCGCGATCAGCGTCTTGGCTGCAACGTAGGCCGGTTGGGGTTTGCGGTCATTCGTGACCGTGCCGAAGTTGTGCTCCATGTCACCCGGATTGGTGCCGTCGTCACACCAGTCGTACCAGATGCTGATGGGCACGCCGTAGGCCATGTTCGCCAGCCACTGCCGTGCGAGGTACTTGCCCTGAAGCTCGTGCGTGACGTACGTCGTCGTGTACCCCCACTCCCCGCTGATGACGGGTATGCCCTTGCCGGCCGGCTTGTGCCGTTCGATCTGACGCCGCAGCCGCGTGTAGTCACGAAGGACCGACTCGGGATGGCAGCCGCGCGGTAGCTGCGGCTTCGGATCGACGACCTTCGGGAACCGCTCGATCGCGCCCCTGTACGGATGCACGGTGACGCCGTCGATCAGGTCCAGCAGCCCGCGCGAGAAGCACTCCTCCAGAAACAGGAAATCGAAGCGGGACAGGCCCGGCGCGACGATGCAGGCCGTTGGATCGACCTCCCGGATCGCAGCCGCGACCGCTCTGCACCACGCCAGGTACTGGTCCGGATCAGGCTTTGGCCCCCAGAATCTCGTTAGGTTTGGCTCGTTCCAGAGCTCCCAGATGATCTTCTTGCCCTTGTAGCGCCTTGCCAGTGTCGCGCAGAAGCGGGCCGAGGCCTGACGCGCCTTCTCGTTGCGTATGCCCAGGTTGGCCGGCACGACCGCGTTGGGGTCGTAGAGCTTGTTGCCGTAACCGATCATCCACAGCAGCCACATGCCGCGGCGCTCCAGGCCTTCGATCAGCGCGTCGTGCTTGCGATGGTCGTACCGGCCTGGCGACGTCTCGAAGCGAGACCAAGCTACGTCCGTACGCACGATGCTCATGCCCGACTCGGCCAGCAGCGACCAGTCCTTCTCGCTGCCCGCAAAGAAGTGCGTGTTGACGCCGAGCCCGAACGGCACGGGTGCCATCTGCAACGTCGGATGCACCTTTCCCGTTTCCTCGGCGATCAAGCGGAGTTCGGGCTTGCCAGGCCCACAGCCCGAAAGGGCCTGGACGACGACGACGCTGATGATGACTCCAGACACGTGTCGACACACGGGAATCCCCTCATTTGCCTCCGAGCAGGAACAGCTACTCTTCGGTGCAGGATACGCCTACTTCGGTACGCTCAACGTCATCTCGCACTGGGGCTGATCCTGCGCCAACGTAAACGCCAGAACGATGCGCCCGGCACCGGGCGACGCCTCACCGGCCTTCTTGTAGGGATTGTGGGGTAGCTTCGGCCAGAGCAGTCGCGCGCCGCTCGGTACCGTCAGCCGCCAGCCTACGTGCTCGACCCATCCGCCCAACCGCTTGCCCGACCACTCGAACGCCTGCGATCCCAGCTTGGCCGACTCACCGCCAGCCGCCGTCACCTTCTTCTTCAGATGCGGCAGCAGCGTGACGTGCCCTTCGACGGGTCGATCCCACGGACCAGTGCACTGATACGTGATACGTACCGTCTTGGCGTCAATGCAGGTGGCGCCGATCTGACAGGGCACCTTCCCATAGCGGAGCGATACCTCGACCGTATCGCCATCGACCTGGACGGCCGCCGACGTCGGTACGTGCGCCAGCCCCGGCGGCGGGATGAACTTCGGGGTCGTGTCACCCGCTCTGTGCTTCAGCAGCGACGGATCGCCGACGGTGAAGTTGCTCCAGTAGGGTTGCAGCTTGGTGTTCCCGCCGCCGACGATCAGCCCCAGCTTGTCGTGGAAGACGCTGACGACGTTCTGCCGGTCCTGGATCCAGCGGCTCGTCGGCACCTTCGCGGTGTAGCCCGACGCGACGACGAACCAGGGCTTGCGCCGCAGCACGACGATCTTGCCGTCCTGGCTGGTCCAGGCGTGCTCATCGCGGCCGGCCGCCGTCGGCATGGCCTTGCCCGTCTTGCCATACAACAGGAACGACGCGGCGTGGTCGGCCGAGACGCTCTTACGCTTGCCCTGTTTGTACAGGGCGTATTGCTGCATCAGGTAGCCCCGACCCTCGGGCGTCATGCTGAACCCGACCGTCCCGAGCGTCACGCCCGCGTGGTAGGGGTTCCGCTCGTCGACGGTCTCGACCTTTGCGCCGTTGGGATAGGTCATGTTGGCGTGGAAGGTGGCCGCCCGTTGCAGGGTCTCCAGCACCGACCGGTCGCCCGACAGGGCGTGGTAGGCGCCCAGGCCGTCGGTGTAGACGAAGTTGTACGCCACCACCGGCCCGACGTGCTCCGACCACCAGCCGTCGCGTGACTGCTTGGCCACCACCTTGGCCATGAACTCGGCCGCCTGCTTCTTCCAATCGTCCCGACCGAACGCCAGCCCGGCCGCGTACAGCCCCATCGCGTGATGACATGGGATGTTGTGTACCCGACCCAGGCAGGTCTTGCTGATGCCCTCGAAACCCTTGATCAGGCCCTTCTCCCACTTGGCCCGACGATCGGCCGGCATGGCCTCCTTGATGAGGAGATACGCCCGGACCCATCGGCTGTAGGTCCAGGGCATGTAGATCTGGCCCCAGGTGCTGTGGTCCTTCTTGCGGAACGTCCACTTGCCGTCCTTGTCCTGGTCGTCGACCAGCGCGTCGCCGCCGGCCATGATGGCCTCGAGCAGCTTGGCGTCGTGGTGCCACCGGTTCCGGTCGTCCTCGATGTGCCACGCGGCCGCCAGCGGCAGCAGGACGTTCTGGTCACGGCAGATCCACGGCTGGGTCCCGAACCGCCCGGTCTTGGGGTCCTGCGAGGCCAGGATCCCCTCGACCGCATCCACCAAGTCTGCCAGGAACGCCGCGCGCAGGTCCCAATGGTCGACCAAAGCGCCTAGAGGGCCGGGTCTATCCGCCATCCTCTTCGCAGGCCCCGCCGCCTGGCCGGCCAGCGATGTCGTCACCGTCAGAAACACGACCGCTACCGCGATGACCAACTGCGATGTGCTCATATCATTACCTTTCCGTGGGTAGGATGCGTCATTGACGCACCATCTGTATCTCGTACCGCGCAGTCCACCCTTGGGCAAGGACGTGATCTTAGAACACAAGAAAGGTGCGTCGGTAACGCGCGCTATACCTGTCGGACGTTTCGACGTTTCGACGTTTCGGCGTTTCGACGTTTCGTCAGCCTTACGCCTTGGCGTAGCTGGCCGCGGCGGGTTCGGGGATCGTTTCCATCAGGCGGCGGATGACGTCCTCCGGCTTGATGCCCTCGGCGTCGGCGTTGAAGTTGGTGAAGAGGCGGTGCCGCATGACCGGCAGGGCGACCCCGCGGACGTCGTCGCAACTGACGTTGAATCGCCGCTGCAAGATGGCCCGGGCCTTGGCGCCCAACACGAGGTACTGGGCCGCCCGCGGACCCGCACCCCACGTCAGCCAGTCGTTGATGAACGGCGGCGCGCCCTCCTCGCCCGGCCGCGTCGCCCGCACGAGGTTCACCGCGTAATCCACCACGTGATCGCTCACCGGGATCTTGCGGGTGATCTGCTGGAGCTTGACGATCTCTTCGGCGTGAAGCACTTGCCTCGGCTCACCTAGCGTCTCCCGCGTGGTGTGCTTGACGATCTGCCTTTCCTCGTCCCGCTGCGGGTAATCGATGTTGACCATGAACATGAACCGGTCGAGCTGGGCCTCGGGCAGCGGATAGGTACCTTCTTGCTCGATCGGGTTCTGCGTGGCCAGCACGAAGAACGGTCGATCGAGGTTGTACGTCTCGCCCGCCACGGTGACCTGATACTCCTGCATGGCCTGGAGCAGGGCGGCCTGCGTCTTGGGCGGCGTGCGGTTGATCTCGTCGGCCAGGATGATGTTGGAGAACACCGGGCCCTTGACGAACCGGAACGCCCGTCGGCCCGTCGTCAGGTCCTCCTCGATGATCTGCGTGCCGGTCACGTCCGACGGCATGAGGTCCGGCGTGAACTGGATCCGGTTGAACGACAGCCGCAGCACCTGGCTCAGCGTTCGGATCATCAAGGTCTTGGCCAATCCCGGCACGCCGACCAGCAGGCAGTGGCCCTGGCAAAACAGCGCGATCATCAACTGATCGATCACCTCGTCCTGCCCGATGATGACCTTGTGGATCTCGTCGACCAGCCGGGCGCGGGCCTTGCCGAGCCCTTCGATCGCTTCCAGCTCCGCCGGTGGTTTCGAGGTGGTTGCCATAGACGAACTTGCCCTTACCGATAGCATAAAAGCGGGGCCCTTCAGTCGCAAGAACCGCTTGGCGACCAGGGCCCCGGAACTCTATGGTGACACGGCGGCGGCGCCCCTACCACGCTGGCCGATCCGCCGTGCGTCAATGCGTCATCCCATAGACGAAGATATTCACACCCAACTTCAACGAATCCGCGTCACCGTACCCGCGGTTGTACGGGAACGGCATCTGCTCCCATCCGTTGCTCAGGCTGAACCGCGAGTAGATCACGCAAAGCGACCCGTCCCGCGTGATCCCCTCGAGCGTCGGGACGCGGAGGTTAGACATCTCCTGACGGACCAGCGGCGTGTAGCTGACCTGCCGAACGCCGAACACGGCCGAGTAGATCGGATGCTCCAGCGGCAGGAGGCTCAGCTCGCCCTTGGGCAGGACCCGCTGGATCTCACGTCGAAAGGCCGCGTCAAACGTCTTACGGCCGGCGCCGGCCTCGCCCACCAGCACCCCGCCGCTCTCGAGGTAGCTCCGCAGCCGGGCAACACCCGCATCGGTCAGCTTGAAATCCCGCAGCCCCGTCATGTACAGCATCGGATGCTTGAACACGTCGAGCTGCCCGAGCGACACGACCTCGCGCTTGAACTGCGTCTGGAGCGTTGTGTTGTCCTGCATGAACTTCAGCAGGTTCGGCAGCGCCGACGGTGTCGGGTCCCAGTCGCCGTTATGCACCACCTGGGCGAGCACGAATTCATCACGGGTCGCGCTGGCCTTCTGGTAGAAGACCTTCTCGATGGCCCGCATCCGGCCATATTCGTAGCAGGCGATCGCGTAGGTCACCATGTTGCTGCCGAGTTTGCGGGCGTCGGCCCCGACGATCCACGAGCCCGGCTCGAAGTTCGGCGGCGGGTTCTGACCGAACCACCCGTTGGCCAGGTCGATCGGCGAGAAGAACACGGCCGTCCGGCACCCGACGTTCAGGCCCTCAAGGTAAGGCATGTTGCTGAACCGCTTGTTGGTCCCCTGCTGGTAGAGCACCTTCTTGACGTCGTAGTACGCGCTGAAGACCGGGTGGTCGCTGGCCAGCGGCGCCAGTTCCCGTCGGGGGAACATCGCCGCCATCTCTCGACGGAACGACTCGGTGAATTCCTTGGTCCCACAGCAGGCGTTGGCGAAGATCGTCCCGCCGTCGTAGACGAACCGGCGCAGTTTGGCCCGCTGTTCCTCGGACAGCGTCGGCACCGGCTCGTGCCCCGTCAGGTACAGGATCGGGATCTCGGTCGGGTCATAGCTGAAGCTCTTCCAACTGCTGTCGAAATGGCGGTAGCGGATGCCCAACTGGCGATTGGTCCACCGCAGCAGGTTGCGGACGTCGTCGGTGACGTTGAGCCACTCGGTCTTGGCCACCCGTTTGCCGTCCTGCACGGCGAACGAGACGTTTGCGTACGACATCTTGCTGACCAGCGCGGGCGGGCTCGGCTCGCGCTTCCGCTCGCTCCGTCGTAGGGGCGTGGCCGGCAGGGGCAACGGCGGGAACGACTCGCCCCCGCTCCGTCGGTGCGGCTTGGCCTTGGGCGGGATCCCGTGGCCGGGCAACTGGAGCTTCGGCCCGTCGGCGGCCTGGACGACGGTGGCCGGCCAGCACGACACGATCAACCCAACCAGTACGGCTGCCACGATCCATCTGCGCACAGGCATTGACATGCCACCAGCCTCCTCATCGGACCGCGCCGGCGGCCATCGGCCTTCCAAGCCAATGGCGCATTGGCGCTTAGCGCACGCTCACCGCCGCTGTCCTTGATCAACCTGTCTATTATGATCGACCCCTTCGGGGGCATCAAGCCTCTTACCTGTGAATTTTTTGCCCGTGCCAGGCCGCGCCGGGACACTTCCCCCAAAAACAAAACGCCGAGGCGACACGCTTATTGCACGTCGCCTCGGCGTTTTATCGGTCGTCTGGTCCCCTCACGCGTATCCAAGATCCTCCAGCAGCCGGTCGATCGCCACGTCCAGCTTGCCCTGCTCGTCGTAGGTCCCCAGCTCGATCGCCTCGCGGATGGCCGAGACCTTCTCCGCGCGGATGTCCGGCAGATCACGGATCTTGCCGAGCATCTCGGCCACCTTGCTGATCTCGACGACGTCGTCCTGCTCGACCGGCGCTTGGGACCTCAGACCGGCGTGGGGACGCGGCCCCCCGACAGGCAGGACCCCGCCGGCCCCGCCTAGCCCTTGGATGTTACCGATGTCTGGCATCTGACCGTCACCTCGCTGCACGTGTCCCTGGGCCTTGAGTGGATCGACCATGCGTGCGTCTCCCGATGATCGCCCCCCCAAGCGCATGTCTTGGGCGATCGTCACTCAACGCCTGCATTCCTCCGTGAACGCGGGTGATGGGACTGAGTTGCGTTTTCCCGTTACTGCTGCGGTGGTTGGGGCTGGTCCGTCAGCCCGAGAACTCCCGCTCTCGCGCTTCGCTACCAGGGTTATCGGAGCGATGGCGGCCTGAACTTGAGGATTTTCCGGCCAAGGACGCAGCAATTCTAAGCTTATTGATGGCAATTACTTAGGAAACCTCATTCCGCGTTCCTGGCGCCCCCAGACCCGGCGCCCCCCCTCGCAGCCGATCCAGCACCTCGATGCATAGCAGTACTGCCCGGGGCAGGTGAAACGGGTCCTTGACCGGCAGGGCCACCGTCTCGCCCATCGGATTCCCCCGACGGTCTAGCCGCTGACGCCACTCGCCATGCTCGGGGACGGGGTAATGGCTGAAGGCATAGTCATGGACCCGCCAGTACCAATCGAGGCACCACGACTGGCCGGTCTTCTCATACGCCAACAGCAGCGCGTAGAGCGCTTCGGTCGCCGGCCACCACAGCTTGGCATCTGCAAACCGCCACGCCACGTCTTCCACGCTGCCGTCGGCGTTGACCGCGTGGAAGATCCCACCGTACTGGTCGTCCCAGCCCAGCTCGAGGTGTCGCCGAATGATCTCGCAGCACTGCTGAACCGCTCCGGCGTCTCCCACGCTTTCAAGGATATGGATTTGGAACCACATGTCCTCGATCACGTGGCCGGGCACGATCACCCGTCCCGCCGGCGGGTCGGGCAAGCGGTTGTCCAACGTCACGAACTCGTGGACCAACCCGTCCTCGGGGCGGCAGAAGTTCTCGAACACGTCGCGCGTCAGGGCCAGCCCCGCCTGGCGGATCGACGGATCGTCCAACAACACGCCCAGCTCGTAGAACACCAGCGAGAAGATCATGCTCGGGCCATGGGCCCGGCAACCGGTCGGGATCGGGAGCGGCGCCGTCGGGTAGCTCCCCGGGCGGGCCAGATCCGCCCGGACCAACGGATAGATCTCCCGGGCCATCCGTTCCGCCTCCGGGTCGCCCGTCATGCGGGCGTATGCGGTCAGCCCGTAGAGCGCGAAGCCATCGGCGTAGATGCTCGTGTATGCCTCCTTGATCCGGCCGTTGCGGGCCAGACAGAACACGGTACGCCCGTCGGCGTCGCGCCCGTGACTCGCTGCGAACCGGTAGATGATTTCGGCTGCCTCCCGCCATTCCGGCCGTTGCTCCAGCCGATCGTACAGGCTGCTGAAAACCCAAACCGCCCGCCACTGCGACCACAGGTACTTGTCATAGCTGATGACCGTCCCGTCGTCGCCGGTGCACGTATTGAGCCCGCCGCATTCGCGGTCCAGCGCGTGCGTCAACCAAAACGGCATGACGTCGTTGGTCAGGTGGCTCAGATAGAACGCGTGCAGATCGTCGAACGACATGCGTCGGCTCATGGCGGTTCCCGCAAGACAGTCGCGATCCCGTCAACCCGCGACCGGGTGGCACGGTCAAGGGATGTCGAGGAACGAGGCATCGCTTGGCCGTGGCGGCGTTGGGCGACCTCACGGCCACCCTCAGACGACCTCAATGGGCCGAATCCACCGAGCTCGAATCGACCTCCTCCGCCCAGTTGGGGTGGTGGTGGTGCGCCCACGTCTTGGTCACGCGCCCGGTGAAGATGCTCGACAACGTACCGGGATTGGCGATCGTCGTCAGGTACAAATGCGCGACGGCCGCGGCCATCAGGAGGATCCCGGCCAGATCGTGCAGCGTATACGCCAGCGTCGCCCACCCGCCGTCGCCGCCCGGCTTCAGCCACATCGTGACCCCCGTGATCGACAGCACCACCGCCAACGCCATCGCGCCCCAGAAGAACATCTTCTGTCCGAAGTTGAACCTACCCGCCGGCGGATGCCCCTTGATCCACAGGTAGCCCCCCAACATCCGCACCCACTGCCAATCGTACTTAGCCGGCAGCGCGGTCACGAACCAGCGGAGCACGACCACGACGGTCGCACCTGCGAAGATGAACCCGGCGATCTCATGCAGCTCCAGCGCCCAATGGCTCGTCCAGAACCCCCCCCGCGCGTAAGGCAACTTGGCCGTCAAGAACCCAAGCGCCGTTGCACACAGTGCCAGAAACGCGCCGAACAGGAACAGGTGCATCCACCGCTCCAGCACACCGAACCGTTGGATAGGCGCGTCGGGATCGTCCTGCTCGACGTGCTTGGGGCCGAACGTCACGTAGTGCAGCAGACACAGCAGCGCCGTGATCGGGATGATCCAAACCCAGCAGGTCTTGAGCGCCCCCTCGCGCCACCCGCCCAGCGTGACCAGGCATTCGGTCGTCCCCAGCAGCTGGTACGATCGCACGGGCGGGTCAGGCTCGGTCGTGTCGTCCACGAGCGTCTTGATCGTGTAGAACGCCGCGTCGCGCGCGTGGCAGTCGGTGCACCCGCCCGATCCCAGCGACGCCCGCGCCGGCCTCACCGGGTGCGCGAACGACCAGCAGTACGGCTCCGCCGCGCCGTCGCCGGACCAGGTCACGCCCCCGGAGCCGTTCGATTCACAGATCTTTCCCCGCGCGACCCAGACGGGCTTGGCATTCTCGTCCTTCGCGCCGATCTGCTTGGCCAGCGCCGCCAGCACCGCGGCGATTTCGGCGTCCGTGTCGACCTCGCCCTTGCCGTCCTCATCGTCATCTTTGATGGCCTCGCCGGCCTGCTTGATCGCGGCCGTCGCCGCCGACGCCGGCACGGGCCTGATCCCCTTATCCGACTTGGTGCCCCACCAACACGGGTACGCGTAGCGGAACAGCCCGATCGCATCCTCGCCCTCGTCGCATCGCCATACAGGCCCATAGATGCCGGGCACCGTCCGTTCGGCCAGCACGTCCTCGGTGCTCAGGCCCAGACGATGCGCGATGGCCGTCTGCTGCGCCGCCACCGTCGGGCCCGGCTCGAACCCGCTGTGACACGACACGCAGCGCATCCGCTCCAGGTGGAACTCGGGCAGGCCGGGGTGGTCGTCCTTGGGCGCAGCCGCACGACCGATGTAATGACAGCCCCGGCAGGACAGCGTCGCGTTGTCCGGACTGCGAGCCAGGTCGGCCGCCCCGCCATCACCCCGCGCGATCCGATGCTCGATGTCGTTCTTGTGGCAGTCGGTGCAGAGCAGGCCCGCGTCGTAGTGAACATCGCGGATCCGCTGATGGCCCACGCCGCCCACCTCGTCGCGCTGACGCGTGTAGTGGCAAAACAGGCAGTTG
>Ga0180432_10010363_pt1 | contig 11177 bp, 14 predicted proteins | sample SS_ome_10_FD_132414 | JGI IMG/M metagenome (GOLD analysis project Ga0180432, IMG submission 132414) | Hypersaline lake sediment archaeal communities from the Salton Sea, California, USA - SS_1_MS_2 metaG | ecosystem: Environmental > Aquatic > Non-marine Saline and Alkaline > Hypersaline >... | reverse complement strand
CAGCATAGTCTGGTCGTTGAATATTCACACCATTGAACATAGTGCCAATCACTGATGCTTGTAATTCGTGTGGATGAACCGCACCAATAGAAGAAGGCACTGGGTTACTGATGCCTGCCGCTGTTGGACTTACAATAACAAGCGCACCACCAAAGTCTTCTGGTAGTTCTGTCAAGCCAGCAGGAATAGATTTCTGACTCCAGTCAATCCAAATTCTGCCAAAACTATCTGTTGTGATTGGACCGAATTGTGGAATACGCATTTTATCAACACCAAGCGGTGATAATCTGATTTGAAAACTGATATCACCTGCCACAACACGCAACACTTCTAAACTGAGTGCAGGATATAATACATCATTTACGCTTGCCACTAATGGTATTCTTCTATTCACACCATCAATTTCCGGTAGTGTGTTCACAATACCTGTGCCAATAGCAAGTTGTTCGTATTGTTCTAAGTTAGCAATAATGCCTGGGTATTGTAAAACAGTATAAAGATATTCAGGATTCAGAATGGCAGCACCAGTTTGACGCGGTGTGTTGCGTGATTCGATAGAAGGAATATTTGGCAGAATCACAGGATACTGAGACAGCGTATCCATCAACACTTGATCTTGACCACTGCGATCTTGTTCTGCCATTAGCACATTGAACACTACCAATCCTGCGTTTCTGGCATATAAGTCTTCAATAATATCAGCATACACATCTCTGGGAAATGGCCACTGACCATACTGCTCTAAACTATCTTCGTCAATGTTCACAGTATATATATTATTTTGTACTGGTTCTGCTGAGGTAATTAGTGTGTCAAAGTAGTTGAGTCTGACACTTTCAACAAATGTTGGATCACTAACTCTAATACCAAGTACGAGTATCAATGTAAAAATAGCCGTCGCTGGACTAAGCAAAATCTTTTTAATCATATTATTGTCCTTGTGTTACTGTGATTGTACCACAGCCGCCTGCTGTAACGCAAGTGTGAGATATAGAATAGAATTGTTGGGTATCACCTGATTGAATCATATCCAATGTGGTACCTGTTCCAATTAGATTGATAATAGCAAAGTGTGAAGCATTTCCTTCTTGTAATGAATTTACGGTTTTGTTACCGTCTGACAATAAGATATCCAAATAGTGACTCCCGCTTCCTGTTTGTTGAGCATTTACAGTATTGCTATTATTATTTATTGTGGCAAATATGCCTTTTCTGCCACCTGTACTGTTTTGTAAGAACGTTATATCGTTATCGTCACCTGTGATAAACATTTCTATGTAATTAGCGTTTGTAGCAGAATTTCCAGTCTGTGTTGACGAAATTGTATTGTTATTGCCGTTACCAATATATCCAAAATAGTTCTGTTCTGTTCCTGATTGGGTTACACTAATGATATTATCAGACCCTGTTTGATCAATATACACTTGTGAATCTTGCCCCGATCTTGCTTCGAATGTGTCAATTTTTCCAGTGTTAGCACTATTTGGATCAAATGGTTGGGAACTGCCGCCGCAACACAATGAGTCTTCTGGTGGGGGTGCTTCTGTTACAGGTGCGTCAGATCCTGCATTTGGAGCAATAGGACCGTACGACTCACCATTTAATTGGGTTGCTCCCGTTATTTCATCAATGAATAATATGGGACTGAGTGCAGTATCACCCATATTAAAAATCATAAAAGCAATATCATAGTTACCAGACGCTGATACTGTAAACTGTATTAACTGCCAACCGGTTGAACCGTAACTGCCTGTTGCATAGTTCCCTGTTCCTGTATTAGTAAAACCTAACAGAGCATAGCCTTCTTGGTTGTTTACTGTGGCAACACCTGGTCCACCTGTAACAGAAACCAGGGACCCATCATTGAATGGTTCATAGTCTGTACTTAAATAATTCCAAGCATACGTGTACGTTACCCCTGCTTCTAAATATCGTGTTGTTTTAGCGTATGTAGCGTTCGTGGGAGTTGGATTACCTCCCCCTCCATTTTCTGCTTGAAATCTGATGTAGTCTTTTATTGATTGAATCTGCTGAGAAGTAAGACCGGCACCTACGGCAGCGGTATCAAAAGAAGGAGATCCACTGCCGGGTTGTAATGAAAGCATATATTGTCCATGTGGTGTGATACTCCAACAAAACCCGCCACCTACGCAAAAGTTCTCTACACCCGTGCTTATTTGCGCTCCACTTCCATTGCTTCCCCAGTTTACTCGTATACCAGAAAGACCGTTGCTTACTATCCAGTTGTTGTAATCACCATTTTCAAAACCATAGTTTGAGTTGTCGGTTTGTGAATACGCAACAGACGAAACAAAAATTAATAGTGATGCAATAATTTTTTTCATTTGCTTTGCCTTATAACAACTTTGTTCCCAGAATTAGGTGCGGCACCCCAGGGTTGCTTTGCTTCTTCACCGTTATGCGTAATTGTAAGATTCATGTTAGAGTTTAGTCTCATTCTTACTTCTGCATAATGTTCATTGTCCGTTTCTCTGTACATAGTAAGAAATGGATTTGCTTCAATACACTTGATTTTACCTTTGCAAATACCACTTAAATCTCTATTACCGGAAGCAACAGCGTCTTCCATCTGTTCCTGTCTTTGCTCAGCCGCTCTGTCATTGGCGGCATTTTGAGTTACTATTTGTTCTTCGTCTTCTTCTTCCATAGCATCTTGCGATTCAATCTGGGATATCTGCTCTTGAACTTCGTCAGGTAGACTAATGATAAGATCATTACTGACCTGACTATCAAAAGAAATTCTTGGATCAATAACATTTAAAGTAATTCCAATTGGTGGATTTGGGAGAGAGTTAAAATTAGATATATAAGTTGCCACATACGGTTCTTCTAATTCAACTTTACCTGCGGCATTTTCAACTGTGATCTTTCCTGTTTGACAGTTTACCGGTTCATCTTCTTTTTCATCAGTACAACTTGGCACAAGAACAATAAGTGTTCTGCCTGCTTCGTCAACTGTCATGTGAAAGTCAGTACCACGAACCGCAATATTGGCGCTTGGTGTACCAATGTTTATTCTTTGCGGATTTGTTTTAGCAATTTGACCACTGGCATATCGAACAGTACCCATCGCTACTTTCATACTTACTTTACCAGCATCACTTTGATTTGGATCAAAAACAAAATCGTCAATGATTAATCTGCTGTTTTCTGTTATTCTAACATCTGTGTCATCGATAAAGGTAATTTCAAGACTAGTACCTTTTCGTGTAGTGACAACATCATTACTTTCAATGAGAGAGTCGATCTTACTTTCTATTTCATCACTGTCTCGTTTAATTGTTGCAGATGTGCCAGTCTGAACAGATACTTTTCCTATATCTGCCCAGACATTGCCTACAGTCGATATTACGAATAATATCAGCCATAACAAATGGCGCATGTTCAGTTTCCAGTCAACACATTGATGACGTTACTTGAACCATTTACATTGATATTAATATTTGTGTCAATGGTACCATTTTGTGCTGTTGTTACTTGATTGAGTGAACCAGCAAGAGTAACAACTAAATTATGACCATCAACACCGGCAGCACCCGCTTGTGTATGACGCATAATGTTATTATCACCGCTGATATCAACATCTAACTTGCCGTTACTGCTTTTTAAATCATATACTAAGTCATTTAAATTACCAACATCTTTTGTTTTGCTGAAAATGGTACTTCCACTTATAACCTCAACCAAACTGTTACCATTACCTGTTATTTCTTGGTCTATGGTAACACTTGAACAAGCACCGTCTGAAGTACCGCATGTGACATTGGTTTGGTTGTTGTTACCAGAAACAATACTTGTATAGATATTGGAATTACCTGTAATTAAGTATTGTGCCAAGTTACCGTCACCGGTTTGTGTCATGGTCACAGCATTACTATCACCTGTGATAGTAGCATAATCACTAGCACTATTTCCAATACTGTTTCCAGAACCAGCCTGTGTCAACGTGACTGTGTTACTATTTCCAACTTGATCAATAAAGATGTTATTGGATGTATTAGTAACTTGAGCGTGTGCTACTCCTATCCCTAAAAACATAATTAAACCGAGTACTACAATATTTAAGTTTTTCATTTTTATTTTTATCTCCACCAGAATAGTCTACCGAATAGACTTCCTTCCTCAACTGTTTCTACTTCTTCTCTACTCTCTATGACGGATTTCATTGAAAGTTCTCTTTTTGATTCTGGGTCATATTCCCAATAACCTTTTCTTTCTCCTTCACGAATCATCTCTACTACCGCGGCTTGAATAGCCATACTAGTAGCACGATTCACACTTTCATTCATACCCATGCCTGTTTCTGCTTCGATTGCTCTAGTTCCTTCTTCTACAAATCTTAGAACACCTAGTTTATCCATGTAACTATAAACAGTTTTTGTTGTTAAAATGCTTACAAGCACCTCACCTGTTGTAACACTAACTACACGAATACTAACTGTAATCATATCTGCTTGATATTGTGTTTGTGGACCGATACCAAGAATTCTCATACCACTACCACCAGTGATAACATTACTGTCATAACCAACAATTCCACCTTCGATGATCACACCGGCAAAAAGCAAGGGAGGCAATGGTTGAGCGTTTTGACCGTCATAGATTTCACGCATCTGACGAATCATTTGTCTTTCTCTCATCAGATTATCTAAGCCAACACGCTCTACAATTTTGAACCACTGACCATTTCCAACTTCTCTTAGTGCCTTGATAAGATATGTTTCAGCACCCTGTGTTACAGCACTGCTAAGATGTGCCACCATTGGATTTGGTTTTCGTTGTCCAGTTTTGTCGTGGAAACTGTATACCGCGGCTATAACTGGTCCGTTAGCAGGTTTTGGCAATGCAAACTCTTCTCTGTCAAGTATAGTAGACTCAACACTAGGATCTTGAAACTGTGTACCTGTAATTATTCTGTCAATCTGTGATGTGGTAGCACAGCCAGACAAAACAGCAAGCATAACAATAATAAATGCGTTTTTCATTTAGCCGCCTCCAGCACCAATCATAGTTGCTACAGGAACATTGATCACAGTAACATTACCATCAGCATCAGTGATAGTTAGTGTAATAAAATCTCCTTCACGTGACCAAACAACGGTTCCGCCTGTTGGGAAATCCAACACACCTGATGTAATTCCTTCTTCCCCAAACAGATTATCAGTAATTTGCTTGGCAAGTTCCTGATACATTCTGCTTTCAAGTGCTTGAGTAAATCTAAAGATAGGATCTTGCATTCTTTCTAATTCTGCTCTTGCACGAGCACGTTCAGCATCATCAATAATCTTTTGTTTGGCAGCTTGTTCTTGGTTGTAAATGCTAAGAACGTGCTGTGTATAACCAATTCCACTAAATGCCGGGCTGTTGAATTGATGTACCAATTCACTTCCCATAGCTGGCATAGACATAACAAGTATCAATACACTAACTAGTTTTTTCATTTTCGATCACCCTTTCTAATTTTTCTATTACACTTTTTTCTGGTTTGTTGCTGTAAACACTGACAATATTAGCTATCAATAACATCGTCAACAGTATCAACAACATCTTCAGTAATTTTATCATCAACATTCTCTTTTTTCTTGTTTGAGATCCATTCAAACTCTAAAACAAATAGTTTTAAAAGTTCAATCCTTAGTCTGATCATTTTCTAATTCCTCTTTCATTTGCAAGACAACGCTGACTTTTTGTTGTAGCCTCAACAGATCATTGTCCAGCATACGAATTCTATCAATCAACGCAATTAATATAATGTTAGTTTCACTGATCAGTGGGGTTAGTTTTGTTGTAACAAAATCATAGATAAAATACACAAAATAACCCATACCAACTGCCGCGACAATCGGAAATCCATACTGATTAATAAGTTCTACTAGTTGCTCAGGAGTCATTAGTCTCTCCTCGCATCGTTTTTACCGTCTGCTCTAGCAATACGCTCTAAGTCAGGTTTTAGCCCTAACGCAGAACTTACTACAGCGTCTACACGAATAATATCGTGATTCATTGTTTTAACTCGGTTGTCTAGTGCAGTAATGATACCTTGTAGTCCTTTGATTTGCGTAACTACGCTATTCAAAATGTATTGGATTACAAAGTATACAAACACACCTCCACCCAACGCAGATGCGATAGGGAAGCCAACCTCAGCAATAATCATAAAAATATCTTGTGTATTCATTTTATTCTCTTTTTAGTTTTAGGGATCGCAAGCCAGCTTAAAAAAGCGTGGCCTATATGGGCGCTCTCTATCAACTTATCCGTAAGTATTTATCAGATGTTATAGAAAAAAATACTACGCAGTTTATTTTTGATAAATAGCCCAAACTTATTGACATAGAGTCTAGGGTATAGTACATTAAAGTATATGTTAAATATCGGGTATTTACTGCATAAATACTATATTAAGAAAGGAGAACAATTATGTTAGAAATACTTTTTTGGATTTTAATAGGAGCGTTTGCAGGATGGCATTTCCCAGAACCATTTTGGGCTAAAGCGATTAAAGCAAAGTTTTCAGGCTTTTTTAGTAAAGGCGCCTAAATAACTGTATGATAGACTTAAAGCGAATGGGGTCAGGAAGAAAACTTCTAATGAGAGTTTTTTCGTTGAGCAACAAGAACGGTAGTGATTGGTTTAAATCACAACAAGATTCTTTAAACAAACAAAAGAACACTCGACCCCATTTACTTAAAGACAACAAAAAGTGAGGCAAACATTATTGAACCTTTGACAGTAAAAAGCCCATGCACCAAAATTTGTCGATTAGAAAACAATGTGTGTGTTGGGTGCAATAGAACTTCATACGAAATCTCACATTGGCGAAGCATGACCAATGCAGAACGCCTGCAAGTATTAGAAAGAATAAAACAAACAACTACGACAGTTGTTTAAATTCTTTTTCTAAGGAATCCCCTATGAATCAGCATACTATAAAGAATTCTATAAGAGCCAAAGGCATCGGTCTTCATACTGGAACTGTCTCTACTATGAGAATATTCCCTGCACCTGAAAACACCGGCATTGTTTTTATAAAGTCTGATGATGCTTCTCCTGTATTCATTCCTGCATTATCTCAGTATGTAACGAATACAACATTGAGTACTGATATAGGAAGAAAAGGTGTTCAAATTAGAACTATCGAGCACTTGATGTCTGCGCTATGCGGATGCGGAATTGATAATGCTTATATAGAAATTAGAGGAGAAGAAGTTCCTGCACTAGATGGAAGTTCTGCACCGTTTTGTCATTTGATTAAAGAAGCCGGTATCGTAGAGCAAGATGCAACTAGAAAATTCTTGCGTATTGACAAGCCCGTTAAAGTTGGTGATGAAAATGGCTGGGCAGAACTAGTACCATTTAATGGATTCTCGCTAGATTTTTCAATTGATTTTGATCACAAATTAATAGGTGAATCCAGATACAAAATTGATTTAACAGGTAAATCTTTTTGGAAAGAAATTAGCAGAGCAAGAACATTTGGATTCATTAAAGATGTAGAAAAATTACACAATATGGGTGCAGCCTTAGGCGCATCAAAGCAAAATGCTATCATTTTGGGCGACTATCAAATTTTAAATGATGAAAAATTGCGATACCCAGACGAGTTTGTACGACATAAGATTTTAGATGCAGTAGGAGACTTATATGTTTCGGGCTATCAAATCATAGGGAAGTATCGTGCCTATGCATCAGGGCACAGAATAAACGATATGCTATTACAAGCAGTATTTGAAAGCGATGCAGGAACGATTATGGAAATGCAGTCTGCTAAGCCTAGAAAAAATTTTGACTACCTAAGAAAAAACAATAGATACTATAGTAATCAAAACGACTTTATTTATAGGAGCATTTAATGAGCAACTGGATTGATGAAATCAAAAATAGTATTCCCGAACACGCAAGCGATATTGCTGACAGCTTAGACTTAGTTTTTAATGATAATGAATTAGATGAAATTGATGCACATGCCTGCGCCCTTGCATCAGCAATCTCAGCGGGCAACGGGGAACTAGCATTTGAAATTTCAATGAATGGTCCTTTATTAGGTTCTGCTGAGCGAGAAGCAGCCAAAACAGCGGCAGCACTTATGGGAATGAATAATGTTTATTATTCTTTTTCAGATTCAGAAGCAGGTCACGAAATAAAAAGTTTAGCACCGAATTTAAAAACCGACTCCTATGGCGCATTTGGTGGTGTATCAGAAAAACAATTTGAAATGTATTGTCTTGCTTGCAGTATTGCAAACAGGAGCGACTATTGTGTTAAGTTACATTCTCAGGCTTTAAAAGGGTTAGGATTAAACACAGTTCAATTACAATCGATAGCGAGAATTGTGGCTGTTGTTAGTGCTATTGGTAAAATAGCAATTTAGTTATTTGATTCCAATCAGCATAAAACGTTTATATCCCCAAGTATCATAATCAATCTCTAACGTGTCTGCTACTATAATATGTGAAAGAGGATATTTCTTTTTAAATCCTCCTAGTGTATAAGTAGGATTAATGATTTTCCATTCATCGTCGGGGTTGTCTAAGTTTGATGTTTGTAAACAGACTAAAGAACCAAAATCTATATTATCAAACCAGCCTTCATTTTCCATATGCTCAGTGCTACAGTTTATAACTACGTTGTAACCCTCTAGCTTGATATTGTTTACATCTCCTAACAAGTTTTTTAACTTTGCTGTTTTTCCTATAGTCCAGCCTTCGCACAATTTATCTGCATGTTCAATGGCATCTGGGTCTATATCGATACCTAAAATTTCTTGGTATTTTTGGTGACAGCGTGTTAGCATCATAAGACCTAGTACATTGTACCAGCTTCCCAAAATAGCAACTCTAGATTTTTTAGATATATAAGGCTCTATTGATTCGCATAACCACTGTTTGCTTTGTAGTTGACCATGAGAAAAAGCATTTAAGTTCATGTACATATTTATTTGGTACAAACAGGTTCACATATAAATATTAGTTTCAAAGGAATAAGAATGTCAAATTCATGCCCCCGCGATAGCCTAGATTATATTTTTGATAATGCATTTATTCGAACATGGCCCGACATAGAAAAGTATAAAGACAAAATTTATCTTGTTTATGCAGGACTTCACATAGAATATAACTTTCATAATCGTAAAATAAAGTTCTTTGTTGACGAAATAAAAGATGCCCTGGCTAGCGGAAAAACTAAGATCATTTTTGCAGGAGAAGCAGAAGATTTTTGTTTAGAAGTCGTAGATAAGATTCATAGAATAATCGATAGGGTAGAAAATTTAAAACCTGAAGACTGCACTTATATTAGTAGTGGAGAAAATGTAAACACTTTATACAATGAATATTGTAAAAAACAAGGATATACAAATAGAATAAATTGTCTTTCATTAAGACACTTTGAATCTATTTTTCAAAGATGGGCAAAATCTCAAAAAGAGATAGTAGAATTATCTGAATATAAAATATATCCTAGAGAAAAAACCTTCTTATGTTTTAACAAAGTACACCGAGAACATAGAATAATGCTATTAGATTTGATATTTAAATATGATCTTTTAGATAAGTCATTTTACTCTTTTCAAGGAGAGGTTGTGTTTGGTAGGCCCGATATTACTTGGATCGATACCGTAGATAAAAAATATAAATATTTCCTAAAAAATAAAGATAAGTTTCCTTTGGTGCTTAACATAACTAAAGATAGATACAACCCAACTGACATAACTCCAGATGACCATAAATATTTTAGAAAGAGTTATTTTAGTGTAATCACAGAGACCGTTTATTTTGAAAATCACAAACTAGATTCATCTGTATTCTTTAGTGAAAAAATTTGGAAACCGATTGTAATGAACCATCCTTTTATCTTAGTAGCAAGACACAAAATGCTTGCTAAATTAAAAGATTTAGGCTACAAGACATTTCACCCATTTATAAATGAAAGTTATGATGATATACGTGATCCAAAAGAAAGAATGATTGCGATAGTTGAAGAGATAAAACGCTTAAGTGAATTAAGTGAAGATGATATGCTTGAATGGCAAAAAGGCATAAAACCTATTGTTGAGTATAATCGACAAACATTTTTTGAAAAGACTAAGTTTAGTGATGTTGACAGCGTGGATCATTTGTTTAGACCATCTCGATTGCCATAAAAATCGTTTAAAATCATACACTTACTGATTTGGTAAAAAAATTTCAAAAAAGGCTTGACATTAGGCTCAAAATCCGTATAATAGACAATATTAAAACAAAAAGATTAACAGGCATAAATAAACACATGATGAAAACTTGTAACACGATGACTACTAAACGACTCAATTGGCACAATACCATATTGGCAACCTTTGCGTCAGTAGAACCATCGTATGTCAACGGAATCTGCGGCAAGACTTTTGATATTCAGAGGATGCTCAGGGACTAGATAAACAAGTTATCACATTAAGTTTATTTAAACCCTGAGAATCGAAAGAAACTCAGGGTTTTTGCTTATATAGAGTGCAAGTCGGAACGAGCCTGCATCAGCACTTAAAAAAATGAAGGGGCGGCGGCCTGGATGTAACAAGATAGGTCATGCTGGGGACAGCCCAGCATTTATTATTTGGGACATAGTGTAACGGTAGCACCACAGACTTTGACTCTGTTAGCCCAGGTTCGAATCCTGGTGTCCCAGCCAATTATCAAGGAGGAATGGCAGAGCGGTTTAATGCACTGGTCTTGAAAACCAGCAAAGGTTAATAGCCTTTCGTGAGTTCGAATCTCACTTCCTCCGCCAATTATTGGGATTGTGGTGAAATGGTATCACAACGGACTTTTAATCCGTACGTTCCGAGTTCGAGTCTCGGCAATCCCACCAAATATGTTAGCGTGGCGGAATGGTGACGCAATTGGTTGCAACCCAATTTAATGCAGGTTCGAATCCTGTCGCTAACTCCAGCAACGCCCTTGTAGCTAAATTGGATTAAAGCACTCGGCTACGAACCGAGAGATTTGGGAGTTCGAGTCTTCCCAAGGGCGCCAATAAGTCACCTTAGCTGATGTGGTCATAGCAACGGTTTGAAGAACCGAGGAACTTGGTTCGATTCCAAGAGGTGACACCAAAAATGTGTTCGATAGTATAACGGGTAGTACATCACCTCCCCAAGGTTGAGTAGATTATATATCTCTCTG
>Ga0180432_10010360_pt1 | contig 11178 bp, 8 predicted proteins | sample SS_ome_10_FD_132414 | JGI IMG/M metagenome (GOLD analysis project Ga0180432, IMG submission 132414) | Hypersaline lake sediment archaeal communities from the Salton Sea, California, USA - SS_1_MS_2 metaG | ecosystem: Environmental > Aquatic > Non-marine Saline and Alkaline > Hypersaline >... | reverse complement strand
GCTGCGAGAATCCGTCCCGTCCCGCACGCGAAGTCCAGGTAACTCCTGCTGCCCGCGAGGTGCCGATCGCACACATCCGCAAGTCGCTCTTTCTCCAGAGTCCACAACGACGCGTCCGCACTCCCCGGAGCATAGACATCCTTTTCATAATGCCGCCCGAAGCCCGTTTGCTTGTGCGATTCCCTGTATGAACACATGCCTTCTCCTGATTACGCTCCCAATTCGCCCCGTGAAGCCTGCCGCCTGTAGTGACCAATAAAGGGCGTCATTACCAACTTCCATATCGCGCCTGGCAGCACGCCTTTGCCGCGCATCACAGCCTGTACTTCGAGCAACGATTGTGCCGTGTATTCTGCCAATGTCTCATCCGCGATGCTTGCACCGATCTGTGCCTCGTACCCACTGATGAGTTCGTTCACAAGCACCCTGTTCAGCGACCTGGCAATGAGATACGCCTTCGCAAACGGATACTTCACACGGATATCGGTGACCATCCGACCTAAGTCCTGGTATACCCTGTCCATACAGTAGCTCGCCATATTGCCGCGAGGCCCGACTATTGGCGGAGTGAAGTCCACTAGGTACACCCCCTCGCTAGACCGAGAAAGCACTACATTGCTCGTCCACATATCCCCGTGTACCTCACACACCTCACTCAGCAGGTCCTTGTCGGGATTCAGCGCCTGGTGCAACTCCCCCAGTGCCTGCCCTGTCTGGCGGAATACCGACGGCGCAGGCCGTTTTGAGCACACCACCTCCCGCAGCGTGTACGCATCCGGCACTCGCTCGTAGAAGACGCTACAGCCCTCACAACGAAGCGGACGCGCGATCCGGAGCAAGCACGTGTTTCTCTCCATCACCGCACTGTAAATGCGCTGCGCCCGGCGGAACTCGAATGCCGCCCACTCAGCATCACCAAAGCATTTCTCAAACGTAACTGCGGACGCCACAATCACCCTCGTGCCTGCTGCAAAACCCGGTCATATACCCGCACGGTCCCCTGCGCCGTCTTTTCCCAGGAGTACTCGCCAGCTCTTCCTAGCCCTGCGGCTCGCAGCCGTTTCTGCAGCGTTGCATTGTTGCTCACCTCAAGCATCTTGTCAGCCAGCTCTGCCACATCCGTGGGGTCATCCAGGGTCAGTGATGCGCCATCAACTATCTCGGCCAGCGCCCCTTCCCGGCTCGTAACCACCGGAGTGCCGCACTGCATCGCTTCCAAGGGCGGCAGCCCAAAGCCCTCATAGAGAGCCGCAAACGCGAATAATTCCGCCCCCGAATACAGGGCCGCAAGGTCCTCACTCTCAACCCAGCCGGTGAAGACCACGCTGTCACCCAGCCTCAAGTCCACAACTGCCTGTCGCAAGGCGGCTTCCCCGCCCGCATCCCGGCCTGTGATGGCAAGTTTCAGTTCGCCTTTCCTGCGTTGCTCGACTACGCCAAAAGCCTTGATGATCGTCTCCACATTCTTTTTAGGCCCTAGTGTACCTATCGTCAAAATATAGCGGCCCTCGATGCCGTACTTCCTCGCTGCTGCATTTCTGGCCTCCACATCCTCCACATAGCGCAGATTCTCGGCAGGCGCCAGGGGGACGGCGAACGCTCTCTCCTCACTGACAATCCCCAATTCCAGCCCATCCTGGCGCGACTGCTCGGATATGAATATCACACCGTCGGCTCGCGGGACCGAAAGCCGAGTCATCAGTCGCCAGTACTCTCCCTCGCCGGGCCGCCAAAGCTGGGGGAATGTGAAATACATCAGGTCCGGGACCGTCACAACCAGACGTCCTTGATGCAGGATCGGGGCTACGTGTTTCGTGGCATGGGTGAGATGTGCATGTTGTCTCGCTGCCAAGTATGGCAAGGCCGTCTGCGTCCATATCGCCTTCGGGCTCGCGAGCCGAATGAACTCCAAAGCTATCTCCGGTGGCCCACGATACACCTGGGGAACAGCCACTACGAACTCATGCGGACAATCCAAGCCACAGAGTGCCCGCAGCAACTCACGCACATAGGTTTGCATGCCTCCACGGACGAAAAGCGGCCGTCCGTCAATGACAATCCGCGACATGAGTGCCTCCACTGGGCAGATCATGTTGAGCGAGCTACGTCTGTTGCTCATCCATACTGCAGTTCGTGCCATCGCTTGAGGAACCACAGTGTGCGTCTCTGGCGTCGGGCGAAGACATTGCTCACTGGCTGTGCCAACACCCGCTCCCCCACCTCGACATTGAGCAGGCCGCTATCTCTGAACTCCTTGTCGAATCGTTGCTGTTCTCCTCCGCCCTGGGCCGCCAGCCACTCCTCCAGCGGCACCGTAAAGCCCTTCTTTCGGCGGTTGGCTATCTCGGGGGGGAGTAAGTCGCGTGCCATTCGTCGCAGCGCATATTTGTCAACCGCGCCCTTCAGCTTCAACGTGTCCGGCAGCGAAAATGCCAATTCGACAAACTTATGATCCAGGTATGGCACCCGTGCTTCGACCCCATGCGCCATCGTCATCCGGTCGTTCTTCAGCAACAGGTCATCCGGCAGCCATACATTGAGGTGGAACTTCATGAACCTGTCAAAGCTCGAGCCCTTCCGCCCCATGCGGTCGCGAACGAACTCCTCTAACTCCTCTTCGTAGTCATCTACCATGTCGCGTAAGGCAGCGCCGCATAGGGCACGCCGCTGTGTTTTGTCGAACACGGCGACGAACTCGAGGATGAACCGCGCGGGGTCTTTGCATGTCGCCAGCGCTGCACACGTTCTGGCTGACAGGCTTCCGCCGGGCAAGAGACCACCGATGCCCCTAAACAGCCATGTGGGCAGCAGATTGCTTCTCGACACCAATCTGTGATAGAGCTTGAACTGCGGATAGCCCGCGAAACACTCATCAGCCCCCTCGCCACTCAACACAACCGTCACATGCGGCTTGGTGACTGCCGCTATTTGATACACTGGTATCGCCGCAGCGTCGGCAAGGGGCTCGTCAAGATGCCACATCGTCTTCGCCACCAAATCCAGCGATTCTGGCGCCGCCTGTAGGGTATGGTGGACGGTATTGAACCGCTCGGCAACCAGCCTGGAGAAATCCGCCTCATCATGCTGCGCAGCGGCGAACGTTACCGAGAGCGTCTCAATAGGTCTGTCCACCATCCCCGCCATTATTGCCGCGATGAGACTCGAGTCAATCCCGCCGGAGAGGTACAGCCCCAGAGGCACCTCGGCCATCAGCCGCATCGCAATAGACTCGCTCAGGGTTGTACTGACGGCCTCCAGGGCTTCCTCTTCACCCATCCCTGACGGTTCGACATCATCAATCGTCCAGTACCGACGCACGGTCGCCTTGCCGTCGGCATAGGTCAGCGTGTGCCCGGGCTGCAGCCTCTGCACGTCCGCGCAGATACTCTCAGGCCCCGGCACATAACGCAACGCCAGGTACTTGTATAGCGCGCTCGGCGACATTGCCCGCGATATCAGCCCTGCCTCCGACAGCGCCTTGATCTCCGAGGCGAACGCAAAACCCTCAGCAGTCTCACAGTAATGCAACGGCTTGATTCCGAGCCGGTCACGCGCGCAGAACAGACGCTCCGCCTTCTCATCCCATATCCCGAAAGCGAACATCCCGCGCAGTCGCTCGACGCACGAGTTACCGTACTCCTCATACAGGTGCACGATCGCTTCAGTATCCGAGTTGGTGCTGAAGCGATGCCCGCGTTCCACCAGGTGCTTGCGCAGGTCCTGGTAGTTGTAGATCTCGCCGTTAAACACGATCCAGATCGTGCCGTCCTCGTTGCACATCGGCTGACTGCCGCCGGCAAGGTCAATGATGCTTAGACGGCGATGCCCCAGGCCGGCACCTTTGCCCACCCAGTAACCCTCGTCATCGGGGCCGCGGTGCACCATGGCATCGCACATCGCCCTCAGCGTTTCCTTACTCCCCTTACCGACATAGCCGGCTATCCCGCACAAGACGCTTCACCCCAATGCTTCTCTAGGCCTGGCTGATTACTCTCTCAGAGCCCCGTATAACTCTAAGTACTGCCCGGCCATCTTGGACCACGCGAAGTTTTCGCTGTGTTGGCGGCCGGCTTCGCCAAGCCTTTGCCGTAACTCCGTGTCACTTAGCAGCCGCCGCAGGGGCTCCACAAGCGCCTCCCAGTGCCCTGCCTGTACGACAAACCCGTTCACGCCATCTTCCACCAGTTCGGAACTGCCCGGTACATCTGTCGCCACGACTGGTAAGCCCGTCGCCAGTGCCTCAAGCATTACGTTCGCCATCCCTTCGCTGGCTGACGGAAGGCAGAAGATATCAGCCCTCCGATAGATGGCGGGAAGCTCAGAGCGCGGCCGCAAACCGAAAAAATCCGTGGTATTGGCGAGGCCCAACTGCTCCGCTTGTTGCTCAAGCTGGGACCGCATTGGCCCGTCACCGACTACTAACAGTCGGAACTCGACTCCCTCATGCAGCAGGCGTCCCAGCGCGGGCAGCAACAAATGCAAGCCCTTGCGCTCAATCAGGCGCGAGACGAACAGTACCGTGGGTATCCGCTCGCTTTCCTTCGGGCCGGGCCGAAAGATCTCAACATCAACCCCGTTACATATTACCTCGAAATGCAAGTCGGGGAAAATTGCCTGCGCCCGTTGTCGCAATCCCTCACTGTTGACAACACGCGCTGAAGCTCCCCTCAGCAGACATTTGACAACGGGACGCAGGACGCGATGAGCCATGCTGAAGCGCTTCTCATGGCCCGGCAGGTCTCCGCCTCCTAAGCGGATCACATGAGGAATATGCCCACAGCTCGCCGGCCACCATCCGACCAATCCCGAGGGCACGGCGAAGAACGTCTGCACTATGTCCCACGCCTCCGGCCCTCTGCTCCTGCCCATCACAGCCGCACGAGGCGTTGCCGACACGACGTACTGCAGCATCTCGTGCATCTTGGTAAACTCCTGCCGCTGCCGCCACACCGGCACTCGAACGACCTCTATGCCCTCGACATCCTCGCGCCTCGGCAGCCCCCGAAAGCCTGAGGTCACAACCCGTACCGCGTGGCCCTGCTTCACCATCTCGCGAGCCAAGCAGTAATTGGCCGTCGCGCCTCCTCCACCAACCGGCGGGAACTCGTAGTTGACCACCAATATCCGCATGTCAGTTCTTCGTCACCAGGCTGTCACTCATTGGCCATCTGTTGCTGTATTCGACTGCGCAAACAGGTCTGTCGAGAGGTAACGTTCCCCGGTGTCCGGCAATACCGTAACGACGGTATTGCCCGGCTCGGTTGACGCGGCGACCTCAACAGCCGCATGTGCCGCAGCCCCCGACGAGATCCCGCACAGAATGCCCTCGACCGTCGCCAGGCGTCGCGCCATCACCTTTGCATCATCGTCGCTCACGACCACCACTCGGTCCATAATGCTCATGTCGAGCACAGCTGGCTGGAAACCCGCGCCGATGCCCTGAATCCCGTGCTTCCCCGGTTCGCCTCCTGAAAGCACCGGACTACCCGCGGGCTCCACTGCCACAATCTGCACATCCGGATTGACATGCCTCAGATAGCGTCCGACCCCGGTGATAGTACCCCCGGTCCCGACGCCGGCGACGAACACATCTACTTGCCCGTTCGTATCACGCCATATTTCCGGGCCCGTGGTGGCCTCATGGACAGCCGGGTTCGCCGGGTTCTCAAACTGGCTCGGCATATACGCATCCGGGATCTCTCCCAGCAATTCCTGCGCCCGGCCTATTGCGCCCATCATACCGTCTGCAGCCGCAGTCAACTCGAGCTCGGCCCCATAGCTCGCCAGCAGACGCCGGCGTTCCTCACTCATTGACTCCGGCATCGTCAGAATCAAGCGGTTGCCCCTGACGGCCGCGGCCAGAGCCAGCCCGATGCCCGTGTTGCCGCTGGTGGGCTCGATTATCGTCGTCTCGCCCCATGCGAAGTCCCCTGCCTCCGCTGCCGCTGCAAGCATCGCATAGCCGATGCGGCTCTTTACACTGCCACCTGGATTCTGGCCCTCGATCTTCACCAACACCTGTACCGCCGCATCTCCCATGACCTTATTCAGACGCACCAGCGGCGTATTGCCAATCGTTTTCAGGATGTCCTCATTGAAGCCCGCCACGCGATTTCACCTCCGCAATTGAGCAGCGACCCTATTTCCACACCGGAATCATCATCCGGCTCGACTGCCCATCGTCAGAGTAGGCCTGGATTGAGCACAGATAACGCCCGGCAGGACAAGCCGTGCCCCTCGAACTTCGCCCGTTCCACGCCAGCGTCATCAACTTGTCTGCAGTCGCATCCTGGTACAGTTCGGCTAGCGGTCTCCCCGCGATATTCGTCAGGACCGCCTGCACATGCGCGTCGGCGGATACGCGATAGTTCAACTGCACCACGCCACCTGATGTCGCATGGGCCGAGGCCGAACTTACTACCAGGCAAGTTTCCGAACTATGCCGGCGCTCAAGCCCACTCAAAACGCCTGCCGTCTGCAAAGTGCCAAACAGGAACATCCCGCGCCCAACACTGTCGCGCCCGTCCCAGGTGTTGGCAAGCACTACCTCCAGATCCGCGGTGTTCCAGTAGTTGTTCTGCATGTATATGTCGTTGGGGCTTGCGTTGTAAGCCTGGTACGAGCCATTATCATGAATATGGTTCAAGCCGTCGTCGCTGCTGTCGGGATTCGCCAGATTCCCGAAGTTGGGCTCTGCACTGTCGGCGACATACACGCCGTAGCGCCCATTCTGTACGCTCCAGGTCTTGTAGACGACTGGCGCCCCGTCACCGGTGCAGCGTATCCCATCATATTCCGAGTACCTGATATCGCATTCATCAAGCCGCACATCCCTGGAGGCGATATCCACCCCATGCAGCGCGTTTCTGATATTCGCGCACGTCACTGTGCCTCTGCTACTGGCGTTGAATCTGATCCAGTCCCAGTCTCCGGGCTGTGGGTCCGCACCTGGCCCGTCGAAATAGACCGGATTCTCTGCGGTTCCGGCTACATTGAGCTGTCCGTCAATGGTTATAACGCCGCCGACAACCTTAACGCCTGCGCCGATATTGAGCGTCGCTGTCGCCGCAATCTGCAACTCCGAGCTGCTGTCCTGCCCTCGCAGGTCCAGCGGGACACCCTGCGCCACCCAGTCATGAACCCCACTGATGATGTCCGGATTCTTGTGACACCCTACACTGATGACCTGCTGTGGGTTGTCGTAGTAGATGTTATTAGCGCCCAGCAATCGCACTGCCCCGGCCTGAGCGTAAACCGGATACCGTCCATTGCTGTAGAACCGGCAATTTCTTACACCGAGGCTCGTTGACTTCCATCCCTCGATGCGAAGCCCGTCCCTACCATTGAGTTGCACGATCGTCTGTGACATGTTCAGAGCCGTATTGCCCATGCAGCGCATGCCGTCATACTTCTGCTCAAGCAGCCAGCAATCGTGGAGATTCACGGTAGCGTCGTCGGCAACAATGCCGTTCTCGGCATAGCGCACAATCAAGCCATTGAAATTCGCAATGGAGCCGGGCCGCAAGGTAATGCCCTGCCAGTCCCCGATTTCAGGCTCCTCACCTGGCGGGATGATCGTTATCGGGTGAGCGGAGCTACCGTTGGTGTCAATGCGACCGGTCACATCTATGTCGCTGCCGCGAATCGCTACTCCCGCATCAATCAGCAGAATCCCGCTGATTGCCAACTCATGCGAACCTCCGCCGGCACTCAAGTCATAGTGCAACCCGCCTTGCCCGTACCAGCCATCCACGTCCTTGATGTCGTCCAGTGCGCTGCAACTCACCCCGATACGGTTGATACCATTGAAGTGATATCGGTTGCCCCGCTTCAGTATCTCCGCACTGGTGGCCTTGGCATAGACGGGGTATTCGCCATTGCTGATGAAATACGTCCGCCATACGTTGCCCTCCGCCTCCGTCGACTCGACATACAGACCCCGTCTCCCGTTGTTGCGGAAGTTGCAGCGCACGACCCCGATGAACGCCTCGCCGAACACAAACATGCCATCTGTCTCGGCGCGCTCGACATAACAGCCGTCCATCTTCAGGAATCCACCGGCCACCGTGATGTTGGTCCTGGCACCACGCACGACGGCGTATTGGAACTCCCCGTGACCGTTAGCGGTGAAGTGAAGTCCCTGCCATGCTCCGATGGCCTGGGCATCAACAGGCTGGAAGAAGACCTTGTAGTAGTCAGAGCCTGCGACCAGCAGTGTGCCTGATACCCGCAGTTCGTAGTCCCCGTCAACGACCACTACGACTCCTGCCTCCACCGTCACCGTAGCCCCCTCGGCAATGGTCGTATCACCCACCAGGTGGTACGGGCTCGCCACGTACGTGAGGAGAGTGTCGGAGTTGATGACAGTAGTCAGATTAGTGGCCCACGCTGCATGAGCGCAGGCCACAAGACACATGAACCCCAGAATCCGCCGCTGCAACGCGCCGTGCTTCATCAGACATCACTCCATCGCTGACTGCAACATCTTGCGCGCCACGTACAATCCGACGCAGATCCGGGCAATGGCTACGGAACCACGAGTGTCCCCATACGTCTAGAGGCCGCCAGCGGCTACTCAGTATCGATGTCACTTGCTTCCGGCGTATCCGCTTCGCCCACCACCATGACCTCAGGCTCCAGTCGGATGCCGAACCGCTCCTGAACGCGGTGTTGCACAAGTTCGATAAGACTCAATATATCGCTTGCCGTTGCTACTCCGCCATTGACAATGAAGTTGGCGTGTTTCTGCGATATCATGGCACCGCCCACTTGGAGGCCCTTGGCGCCGATCGCCTCCAGCAGCCGGCCCGCATAGTCACCATCCGGGCGCTTGAACACGGATCCTGCACTCCGTCTAGCAAGTGGCTGCATACTGCAGCGGCACTCCACGATTTCGTATGTACGGGCGCGGATTTCCCTCGCCTCCCCCTCCTCCAGTAGAAACCCGACCTCAGCTACTATGAGGTCCTCGTGTTGAAATATGCTGTCACGATATCTGAGTCCTAGTTCATCGCGCGTCAAACGCTCAATTTTCCCTGAAGGCTTGATCGCCGTCACCCAATCCACTACTTGGCGCATTTCCCCTTCATAAGCGCCCGCATTCATCACCACTGCGCCACCCACCGAACCCGGAATACCTCCTGCGAACTCCAAGCCCGTCAGACCCCATTCGCAGCATCTCCGACAGAGCATGGCGACTCTCGCCCCCGCCTGCGCTGTCACCTGTGTGCCATCCCGGTGAATCTCGGATAGATTGTCAGCAATGCGTATCACCATCCCCCGTACGCCGGCATCCCGGACGATGATGTTGGTGCCCTCACCCAGCACTAAGTACGGCACCCCGGCATCTGTCGCGTAGCGTATCAACTCAGCCAGTGCTGCTATTGAATGTGGAATAACGAAAAAATCAGCAGGACCGCCCACGCCTAGAGATGTGTGCTTCGACAGTGGCTCATTAGTCAGAATCTGCACGTTCTCCAGCCCTGCGACACGCCCAATGCTTTCTGCATCAATCAATGCCATTCTTCACCCACGCCTAGAGGCCGTCTTGACCTATTCTGTGCTTACCTCGTCATCTTCTTGCGCTGCGGCCGCATCAGCCGATCCACTGCCCTCGATCTCCTCAGGCGCTTGGTCTTCCTCTTCCGAGCTTGGCTCTTGCTCTGCTTCCATGGCTTCGCGAGCTTGCTCGACCTTCTCACTGACCGCGTGCGCCACTTTCTCGCTGCGTTGCTTCGCCTGCGCTAGAGCGACTTTGCCACCCTCCGCTGCATCCTTATATAAATGCCCGGCCTTGTCCGAGACTACTTCGTACTCCTGCTTCAGTCTGCTGAGAGCCGTCGCCCAGGCGCCCTTCAAACCGCCTACCGGCTCGATAAGCTCCCCCACCGCCGAATCAGGGATGATGATAGTGTCGCGACCATGCACTATCCCTGCCACCACCGGCAAGCTCAGAGTGCCATCCGTCAGATCCCTCACGGTACCACCCGAGACCTCATATCTGGTAATGGTGCGCTTCTCCGGATCGATGAATACCTCGGCAAGCGTACCCAACTTCGCGCCCGACCCAGTCATCACAGTGATCATCTGTTCGGTTGATCCGTGGCGTTTCTCTGCCAGTTGCGGCAAGTCGCCGATGTCTTTCACCTTCGAGGCTTCCGGAACCATCACTGCGTGAGGACCGATCACCCCTATGTCCTCTACCAGGATACCCTTTTCCACTGGCTCCTCCCCGATGATCAGCCCGACCATGACGCCTTGCGCGAGGTCAGCTATCACCTCCGTGACGCGTCCCAGGTTGGCACCCTCCTCGCTGGCAATAACCAACAGCCCCACCATCTTGCTAATCTCTCTCATATCCCAACTCCCCTCTCGTGCCTTTCCGCGCCCGACAACGGTTCTCGCATTATAGCCCAATTCATCTCCCCACGTGAAGGTCAACGTCATCTATCCCTTCAGCAGAGGCCCTGCGAGTTCCGCTACGGCTCGGTAATACGTCTGCAGGTCTCCCACGTCCAGGCGCATTTCGCCCTCCCCAAGTGCACAGGCATACACCCGACTCCCGGACCTTGCCAGACTCGCCATTGCATCGGTTAGTTGTATCTCACCACCGGTGCCGGGGGCCTGCCTGGCCAGGTGCGCAAAAATGGTCGGCCTGAATATGTACCGCCCGCAAATCGCCAGCTTGCTCGGGGCTTCATCCGGCTTCGGCTTCTCCACCAGGTCCATCACCCGTATCGCATCCCCACAAGCCTCGCCCGGCACAATCATCCCATACTTGACACTGTCGGCCTGCGATACCTCCCTCACCGCCACAACACAATCTGCTTCAGTCTCAGCGAAGACCCTCTCCATCCGCCGCAGCAACTCTCCTGGTGCCGATCCGACAATTACCGCATCTCCCAGCGCCACCGTAAAGGCCCGGTCGGCTACCGCAGCTTCGGCGGTATGTACTGCATCACCCAGGCCGCGCTGTTGCTGCTGAATCACGTACGTGAAGGTTGCATCGGTTTCACCATTCTCAATCAATACCTCCAGGTGATGCCGAATGCTGTGCTTCTCCTCTGCGCTAACTACGATGATGTCCTTGAGCCCGGCAGCAACTATTTCGTGTACTACGTGCTGGATTGTCGGACATTGCCCCAGCGGCAGCAGTTCCTTTGGCACGGCATAAGTCAG
>Ga0180432_10010359_pt1 | contig 11179 bp, 9 predicted proteins | sample SS_ome_10_FD_132414 | JGI IMG/M metagenome (GOLD analysis project Ga0180432, IMG submission 132414) | Hypersaline lake sediment archaeal communities from the Salton Sea, California, USA - SS_1_MS_2 metaG | ecosystem: Environmental > Aquatic > Non-marine Saline and Alkaline > Hypersaline >... | reverse complement strand
TTGCGCTACCATCTGGCCCAAACGATTGGCTCCCGCGGGCTGGTATTGGAGACTGCGCGCCCGGATCTCGTTGGTACCTTGCCTGAGGAGGACCTCGTGGGCCCCATCCAACAGGATCCTGCCGGTTTGCACGTTGTATTCCAGTCGTTGTCCCCTGGCCTGGACGCCGTGTGTCGGCGCACGGACCACGACCGGATTGCCCCGGGCCTCGATCACTTGCGGCTGGAGATCGAACGTATCCGCTCGCCGGTCGTTGGCACTGGATTTCTTTTCTTGCGGGGAGTCCGATACGGCGCGCTCGGCACGCGGCCGCCCGGTGAAGTGGACGGAAAGCAACTCGCAGTTGAGCTGGTCGCTGGGGCCGTCGGCGTGGATCCGCAGCATGTCGACCTGGTCTTCGAAGGTGGCGATTCGCTGGACCAAGTCGAAGCGGAACGGCCCCTGACAGGTAACCTCGATCGGCAGACCGGGATCGTAGGGTGTGGATTGTTCTTGCTTGTGGTTTGCGCCGTCCGGCCGCTTGTTTGATTTCTTTTTGCCGAACTCCAAGTGCAGGCGTTCCAGCCGGGCCAGCTCGAACGACTCGATACCGTTAACATTCGGCCCGTGCCTCGATTTCCTGGTTTCGTCGCCGGGCAAGAACTTGATATACATTCGCCGGCCGCGGCCGTGGTTGAGTCCCAGGCGGAAGTCGACCTGGTGCGGAGTCGAGATGCTCTGTTCGGTGAGGTCGACATCTCGGGTGACGACCATCAGGTCGTCGTCGCTTTCCGGTCGGCTCCCGTTGCTGCTGATGGTGATTGGGCCGCGGAGTTTGCCGCTCTTCAGGCGGCCGATCTTTGCCTGGCGCAAGTCCAGGATCTGGTCGAAACTCAACAGCGCGCCCTGAGGCGCCCTCAGGACCACGGACCGACGCATTCGTTCGGCCTGTTTCGTTGCGGGGCCACTGGGGGTGAAGATTATCGTGCAGGGGCTGATCTCCACGTTGCCGTCGCCCAGGTTCGTGTAATCCTGCAGCAGCAGTTTCACGCGATCGCTTTGGAGGATCTTGGGATTCTTCAGTTCCCAGTCTTCCGGGCGGAACAAGTGTTTGAGTTCCGCGAGCTGGCGATCGATCATTCCCCGGGCTTCGTCGATTTCCTGCTGGGAAACCCGCTCTTGACGCCGGGGATCGGCCGGTGGTTCGATCAAGGGTACCGCAATCAAGGCATAAGCCCAGTACGCCACCAACACGATCGCGAAGCTGGTACCGATCTGGACGTGGCGGGGCATGAAAAACAACCAGGTAACGGTTAAATCGGTCTAACCCGGCATCGGGCAAAAAGTCCCGCTAGGTCAAGTACTGCTGGATAACGTCGTTCCAGCGGTGTTGGGCTTTGAGGACCAGTTCCACGGTCTCGCGTACCGCACCCGATCCACCGGGCAGCGAGGTGACGTAGCGGGCCGCCCGGCGGACTTCGTCACAGCCGTCGGCCACAGCCACACCCAACCCGACGGCGCGAATTACCGGCAGGTCGGGCAGATCGTCACCCAGGTAACAGGTCTGTTCCAGCGACAGGCCCAGCTCCGAAAGGACTTGCTCGGTCGCGGCCAGCTTATCGCCGACTCCCTGGCGGACAATTTCGATCTCCAACTCGGCCGCCCGGGTCCGCACAATGTGGGAACTTCGCCCGGTCAGCAGGCCGAACTGGTATCCGGCCTTCTTCCAAAGCCGGATACCCAGCCCGTCGTGAATGTGAAACCACTTCGTCTCGATTCCCTGATTGTCGAACACCAGACTGCCGTCGGTCAACACGCCGTCGACGTCGGCCAGCAATAGCTCGATCGGTTCACACCGCTGGTCGAGATTCATTTTTCTGGTTTGGCAACCAAGGGTTAACGATTGGGAGGGTTAGGCAAATCGGTCGTTCCGCTGCGGTTCGTCTTCCTTAAGAAACTACGCAGCGGGACCCCGGTTGGGTTCGGGAAACACCCTGCATTTGGCGGAGGCCGCCGGGGGCGATCCGCCCATCCCGTCGGACACAGCCGGATCCTCGACGATGTTCTCCTTGGGGAGCATGTCCAAAACGTCGGTGATGTCGATCAGCCCCGCCGGCTTGCCTTCGGCATCAATTACCGGCAATTCGCTGATTTTGTGCTCTGCCATGGTCGCCACGGCGTCGACCGTCATCGATCCGACCCGCACGGTCAACGGATCGGACGTCATCACCCCGCCAATCGGTCCGTCCAACTCGGAGTCGCGTCGGTGTTCAAACAGTCGGGCGAGGTCACTATCAGTGAAGACGCCCGATAGCTTCCCTTCGCTGTCGGCCAGCATAATGGCCCCGGTTCTTCGACCGGGCAGACTGACGCGGACGAGCACCTCGCGGACGGTCAGGGAGTCGGAGGCCACGCGGCATTGATCCAGCGGCCGCATCAGTTGTTCCACTTTGCTCAGTTTTTGTCCCAGGCTGCCGGCGGGGTGGAAGCGGGCGAACTTGTCGCGGTCGAAGCCCCGCATCCGACTGGTGACCAGGGCCAGGGCGTCGCCCACGGCAAGCATGGCGGTGGTGCTGGTGCTGGGGGCCAGGCCCAACAAACCGGCCTCCTTCAGCGAACCCAGTACAATCGGCACTGTGGCTGCACGTCCCAGGGTGCTTTCCGCCCGAGCGGTGATCGCAATGATCGGCACCCCCAATTCGCCGAGCGAGGGCAGCAGGCGAATCACTTCCTCCGTTTCGCCGCTTTGCGAGAGAATCAGAACCACGTCCTCCCGGTCGATGCGCCCCAGATCACCATGCACGGCCTCGGCCGGATGAAGGTAATGGGCCCGCGTGCCCGTCGACGCCAGCGTGGCCATGATCTTTTGCCCGACCAAACCGGCCTTACCCATCCCCGACACGATCACATTGCCCCGGCATCCGTATAGACATCCCACCGCCCGACAGAATTGGTCGTCGAGCCGGCTGGCCACGTCGGCCAGCGCGTCGCTCTCCTGCTGGACTATAAGCCGGGCGTGGCGGAGTTGCTCAAAGGGACTCAGTTGAATCGGCCTGGCAGCAGCTTCCGTGCTCATCGCATCGTCATCCTTGACAAAACGTCGTTTCAGAACCCGGTTTGGGGACTGGGAACCCCGGATTAAGTCGGCTGATTGTACCCATCAAGGCCATTTGCGGCAATGTAGAAGATTGACCCGGAGGCCCTGCCTCCATAGGGGGGTAAGCCAGCGGATTCGTCTTTCCGGCCTCACTTTCCAGCCTCAGTCGACGTGCATTCTGAAGGAAGGGTAGCCGAGGTCAATCAAAGTGAGCCCCCAGACGGCCAGATTTCCGCACGGCCCGCTACGCTCGACTCCCCGTCACCCAACGCCCGAGTCCCCGAATCTTGGGACTAACCGGGATTATTCATAGGAGCTGTTGACAGGGTGCCAGGGGCGGCTTGTCCGCCCCTGAAACTCCGGATCTCCAGCGGCAAGGGCGGACAAGCCGCCCATGGCACCGCAAATGGATAATCCGGGCTAATGTGGGTCCGCCAACAATGTGCCCCGCCCGAATGTCTTTCCTGGCTGCTCGGGCGTATACTACTGGCTGGGTCGGGACCAGACAGTAAGCCAGTCTGGTCGGCAAACCTGCTCTCGCATAAGGCCTTTTTCGAGACAAATGGCAATCTAGCGATGCGAACCTGCCTGAAGACGGGTTTTACCCTGGTCGAGATGTTGGTGGTGATTACGATCATCGGCATCTTGATCGCGCTTTTGCTTCCCGCAGTCCAGGCAGCCCGCGAAGCCGCACGCCGCATGCAGTGCACCAACAACCTAAAGCAACTCGGTCTGGCCATCCACAACTACGAGAATACACATGGGGAGTTTCCTCCGTCGGCTGCCTACAAAAAGGACTACTACTCTCACAGTCTGCTGGCCTACCTGCTGCCGTTTATCGAACAGCAGGCGATCTACGACAAGTACCATTGGGATAAATATTGGAACGCGTCGGAAAACAAGGAGGCCATCGAGACGGACATCGCGATTTTCGTATGCCCGAGCGCACCGCACGGGCGAAAATACGTGGCCGACTACGCCGTGGCCGATTTGTTTGGCAATCCGGCAAAGGAAGTGCTCATCTCGGCCGGACACATCACCGAGCGGGCCAACTGGGCAGGGATCTTGTGTTGGGGGGGATACGGATCGACCGCGGCGGACGTCAGAGACGGACTATCCAACACGTTCATGCTGTTTGAAGATGCGGGTATGCCCAAGGAGTACATCGCCGGAAAAGCGACCGGACAGGATATCCAGGACGGTAGCGAGGGGAGCGGCCTCTGGGCGGACGAACTGGCCCACTTCACAATCAACCGCACGTGCAATGTCAAGAACGTCGTGAATTGCGATAACAACAACGAGGTATACAGTTTCCATCCGGGCGGAGCCATGTTTCTCTACGGCGACGGGTCCGTCCACTTCCACGCGCAGTCAATCGATCCTGAACTCTTCTTCTCGCTGTATACGCGTGAGGCGGGCGATGTTGTTTCCTTCTGAGGAGATCACCCCACCCGGCATGGCCGCCGAAATCCGACCGGGAACCCGGGCTTACAGATCGTCCAGCCCGGTGAAGTTGGTGATCAGCGAGCGGAGTTTGCGGCGAAGTACGGAGTAGCTGAAGAACGCCTTGCCCAACTCGTAGTTGTAGTCGACCATCTCCTCCCGATACTCCTCGTCGCCGATCACCCGGCGGACTTGCTCCAAAACGCTCCGGGTGAGAAAGCCGTTCATGGTGATCACTTTGAAACCTTTGGGCTCGATGTCGGAGACGAAAATGGCGTAGCGGTTGACCAGCACGGGCTTGCGATAGTAGAAGGCCTCCAGCAGGGCGTTGCCGAACCCTTCATAGAGACTGGGGTAGGTAATCAGGTCGGCCGCGGCGTAGGCATCGGCCAAGTGGTTTGCCTCCGGCCCTTTTACAGCCGCTTGGGCCACGCTGGACGGCTCGATTTGCGCATGGACAAAACGCAAGTCCACCCCGGACTGCTCGGCCAGCTCGGTCAGGGCGTCGCGATACTCTTGTCCCTCGTCGCCCGATTCATGCGAAACGACCAGCTTGCACTTGGTGTTCTTCAGTTGGGAGACCAGCGCGATAGAATGCTCGATCCCCTTACGAGGGACGACCCGGGTGGGCTGAAGCAGTAGGACATCATCCTTTTCCAGCCCGATCTTCTCGCGGAAATCGGAATCGGTATTTTCCTCGCTTGGTGGTCTCTCGAAATCGAGCACGTTTGGGACCAGGATCGACGAGGCCCCTTTTCGCCAGGACAGGTCCTGCTGGGCGAACGAGTTGATCGTCACGTGCTGAATCGACGGCAGCGTGGGCGGGAAGGCCATGGTGAGGAAGTCGCTGACCGCATTGACTGAAAACCGGGGTCGCTCCCAATAGAAATCGTGGTGATGGGCAACCGTGGGGATCTCCGTCTCGGCGATGAAGTGCGTCAACGCTACCCCCAAGGGAATGTGCATGGGCATGCATAGGGCATTCTCCACCACCAGGATATCGATGGCGAAGTTCTCCACGAAATCGTAGAGCGTACCCTTCAAATGGTCGGCCACCCCCGTAATCCGCCGGGTCAGCTCCGAAGATCGCCTGCGAGTGCCGAAGGCGTATTCGTTGATCCAGACGTTGTCTCGGTCGTAGAAATAGGCCTCCGGCACCAACATGCTGACGTCCGGGTCCCGGTCCAGCTTGCCGGCGTACCAGTAACTGACGTGCTGGTAATCCCAGAGAATCTGCGCCCACTTGGCGCTCTCCAGAGAAACGCCATCCGTGCCGGAAAATCGCGTGGAAACAAAACCGATGTTGCGGGACAAGGGAATCAGACCATTTGGGGCCGAGTTTTGGGGGTTAAGGACCCCAGCGTCGGGTACCGGGCATCCAGCGTCATGGGGTGGGCATGGGGGAATTGCGGGTAGGGCTTCTTCGCCTAGTGTCTTCCCGCCGCCAACCAACTATTCAATATTATATTATTACCGCCCATCTAAAGAAAAAAATCGGCTAGCCGAGCAGGTTCCTGAAATACAGGTGCACATTTCGAGCGGAGAATGGACCGATCTTGCGATGGCCCTACGCCAGAACGTATCCCGGCAATTGGCCAAGCTCGGTGAGCACCACGTCGGGCGACACTCCCGTCAGGCGTGAATCGTCGCGGCGGAGCTTCAGACTTCGGGCGTCGCCGGCAAACAGGGCCGTGCGGAATCGCACCTTTTGAGCGGGAAAAACGTCGTTGAGCATGTCGTTTCCCACGTACAAGACCTCACCGGGCGCGATCCGGCGGGCGGCGAGCAGCTCGACCGCGGCTCGGAACAGGGCCTCACCCGGCTTGGCCTGCCCCAACCGGTACGAATAAAGCTGCAAATCCGGGTGAAAACCGCACGCCTCGGCCCCTTTGCCCAGCAAGGCCGGAAACAGCTCCGGCGTGTAGAACTGGGCGTTGCTCACCAGCCCCAGGATGATCGATCTGTCCCGCAGCCGCTGGACACATTCTTTCAAGCCGGGCATCGGCCAGACGGGATTCGCCCGGGCCTCGTATTCCACGGCCAACCGGGCAAGATCCGCATTGCGGCACGCCGCTTCGTCGACCAACCCGCGACCCGCCCACTCGGCCACGACTTCCCGCCAGACGTCGACGATCTGGACTTCGGGGTATTCGACTCCGGCCCGGCGCGATCTGGCGTGGAAATCCCTGATTGTCTGGAACAGGTACTCCACGTCCTGCTCAAGTGGTCGAGTCGGGCGGATACCGACCGCGGCCAGCGCCCCGGCCAGCGCCGTGCCGCAAGGGGCATCCTCCGCAGTGCCTACCTCGCCGCTGCCGCTGATCAGCAGTGTCCCGTAAACGTCGAACAGCACCGACTTGATCCCCGACAATCGCGGCAATACCGGCACCCGGCCCGTCGGAATCGGCTCCAACTCTCGGGCGTGACGGCGGAAAATATCGCGGTACGGACTGGACATGGATACTCGACAAAAAACCCAAATACGTAACACTTCAGCCATCTGAAGTACGACGGGCCTCCGAGCCCGTCGCCGACGAATCCAGGTCCTCGACGGGCTCGGAGGCCCGTCGTACAGAGCGTTCTGCCGGTTGGCTGAAGTCTTACCCAAATACCAAGGCCCCAACGGCGGGGAGACTATACCTCCGCTTTCCGGCAGGCTCAACTCCGAATCAGCCGGAATCTCTTCAAATCAAGGAAATGATCCAGGATCCGTCCTGGAGCCGGGAGCGGCACCGGTTGGTCGCCGCGAGGACTGGAAACTGCCCGGCCATACGATTCCAGCAAACGCCGCCCGCTGGGTAACAAGGAAAAATGCTCTCGAATCACCCGGACATTCGCCCGGATCACCTCGGAGGCCGTTGCGGGGCGGACGGCCAATGCCTCTTCGAGCCACGGGTTGCATTCGATTATTCGGCAGCCGTTTTTACCTTCGCTCGCGACGGTACGGATCACTTGGCGCTGCATCGGCTCGTCGAGGTCGCCGAAATCGACCAATCCCGATTCGATCTTGTCGTCGAGGACCCGGTCCCAGTCGGACGGTCCCGCGCGGTTGTAGGCAGCGAGTGTCCGGCGATAGGCCTCGGCCACGGTCCGCCCGAAGATCTCGGCCCCGACCCAGTCCAAAGGGACCCACAATTGAGGCCGCAACCAGCCGAAACGGACGCCCACTTTTGTAAAGTCGGGTGTAATTGCCGGCAGATCGCGGCCGATCAGCGGACGGTCGGCCAGCCACGACTCGAGAAACACCATCCCGAAGCCTTCGGCCAGGCTGGTGGTGAGGATCAGGTCGGCGGCCGCCAGGTTCTCGAAGAAGGTCAATCGGCCGGGCGCGCCTACCTCGAAACGGCAAGGCAGCTTTAACCCGGTTGCCAGGTCCTTCCACGTGGTGTAGACGGGCGTTTCGGCCGGGTTTAGCGGGGCAAGCGTCAGGCCCACAACCGTATCTCGCGGCGCCACCGCCCCGAGGAGCAATGCCTCGCCCACGTTCTTCCGGCGGATGCACCGCACCGGATAAAGCACGAAGCATTGCTCGGAGCCGACCCCAAACAGCTCCGCGAGCCGGGCTCGCGCCCGATGGCGCGGGGGCAACTCATCAACCTCCGGCACTGGGTTGGGAAGCAGATGCAGCCGTGCCGCCTCCGTGCCGCTGTGCCGCAGGATGTGGAAATCCCGGCCGTTGAGTACGGCGTAGTGGATATTCGAAGCTTGCGGGTAGAGGCCGGGCGATCCGCTTTCAGGCCCATGGCTGGAGAGCCGGTCGTGGACAAGCCGGTAGTTCGCCGGACGGAAGTCCTCGGCAAAATCGTGAACCTGCAAAAACAGGGCGTAGCCGTCTCGGGCCAGCCGGGGCACGGTCTCCGCCAAGCAGCGGTTCTTGCCCAAGGAGTGATTGTGAATGTGCAGCACGGTCTCGTCCGGATCGAACCGGAGCCGGTCCAGCACCGAGACCAATTGCCCGTGCAAGTCGTTGGGTCGGCAACCGGGATCTTCTTGGACGTCGTCGTAGTCGAGGCAGGGCACCTCGCATAAGGTCAGCCGGATAGAGCGGAGCTTTTCGGGCAGATCGTCGCTCCACCCTTCGCGGCGTCCCCCGTAGATCAAGGCCACTCGCCACGGCCCGGCGGGATCCAGCACTGCGTCGAGAGCCCGAAGGTGGTTGGCAATTACCTGGGTGACACCGCCGCGGTTCAGGTGGTAGTGGAGGATGGCCAGGTTCATCGAGGATCACGCAGGCTGCATCTCGGGATGGAACTTCCGACGGTAGGCTTCCACTTCGATCATCGGTTGCCGTTCCACTTCCTCGATGAGATACTCGACCTGGCGGTAGCTTCCCTCGCCGACTTCATACTGTCGCATGATCGAGGGCAGCACGGCTTGAAACTGGACCTTCTGTTCGCGCGACAGCCGCGACATGAAAGTGCGGAGCACGCCGAAGGCCATGCGCCCCAGGGCGACGGTCTCCTGGTTGCGATGGATCCGCCGGTCGAGATCGGTTTGGGCGAAGCCGTACAGTCCCAGCCGCTGGTAAATGTCCATGAGCATGGCGGTCTCCACGCCGTAGCCTACCGGAAAGGGGATCTGCTCGAGGATCGAACGCCGCCCGGCATACTCACCGGAAAGGGGCTGAAGGATGGCGGCCAGTTCCGGGTAGAAGAGGCTGAACAGGGGTCGGATGAGGATTTCGGTCACGCGGCCGCCGCCGGTCGGACGCAGCCCGTCGGAAAACGCTATCGGCCGGTCGTAGAAAGCCTTCACGTAGTGGACTTCCGGGTCCTGGATCAGCGGCCCGACCAGTCCGTAGACGAACCTCGGGTGGATGTTTTTGATGTCGGTATCCACGTAGACAATGATATTTCCTTCGAGCAGATAGAGTCCTTTCCAGAGGTTTTCACCTTTGCCGCGGTGGTCGCCGCACTCGGTGAGATGCTCGGAGGCGATGTAGACGTCGGCCCCAAAACTGGCAGCGATCTCGCAGGTCTTGTCGGTGCTGCCGGAATCGATCACCGCGATTTCGTCGATCAGCGGATAGCGATCGAACAATTCCGCCTTGAGGATCACGATCTCCTGGCCGATAGTACGCTCTTCATTGAGCGTGGGCAGGCAGAGCGAGATCGACAAATTCTGTCGTTCTTTTTCTTCCACCAGTCGTTTAACATCCCAGAAGTTGGAATGATGAAACGTCCGCTCGGCGAGCCATCTCTGGGACTTCATTGCTAACCTCCCCACGTGGCCGCCGTTGTGCCGAGCGCGCTTGCGTGCTGCACGTCCGCGGCCCGATCCGAGTTGACTTCGTCGCAGGCACCCTCGTCCATGGTCATGATAAGACCCACCAACTGGGATACGCCGGTGAGGATGGGATCGATCAGGACGTAGTCGGGCCTGTTTTTGCGGCTCCTTACTCCCCGGGTGATCCCGAGTGTGACGGCCGGGATATTACGGGTGATCAGATCGGAAAGCTCCGAGGGGCTGTGGCCCTGGTCGGGCTCAATCCCAAGCTGTTCCATCACTTCGAGCACACTCTTAACCAACGGATGGGCGAACGGAATCCCGCCGGCTTGCGTGGAGAAGAACACGTCGAAGTGGGCGTCGACGGCGTGTCGCGCCGCCATCTCTGAAACTAGATCCCCAATCTGGTCGCGGATCTGCTCGATCATATTGTCGGAATGGCTGACGATCTCCACTCCCAGCTCGGCGTGGTCGGGCTCGACATCGTAACTGACCCCGGCCCGCATCTTGCCCATCTTGATTACCGTATATGGCCGGTCGGGTGTGGCGATACCCAAAATCCGGTTGATAATGTGATTGAGCACCACCAGGGCGCTTTCCGGCCCATAGCTGCGGGAAGGCTCCGGAAGCGGCCGCACCGCACAGGTGATGTCGGCCCGGGCGGTGCCGATCGAGAAGAAGTTGAGTCGCCCCAGTTGAATCCCCTCGACGCAGATCCCGAAATCAACCTGTGTGGGCAAGTGGTCGAGGAAGAAGCGGATGCCCGCATGGTTTCCCCGTCCCAGCGAGCTGGTCGAGCCGAGCAGGACCAGGTCGGCATCCAGTTCGATTCCCAGGTATTCCAGTACGGCCGGCATAAGGGAGACGATGGCGGCTCCCAGGGCGTTGTCGCCCACGCCGGGCCCGATGATGCGGTCCGCCTGGACACTCACGCTGTGGTCCTGGCTGGCGGGGAAGATGGTGTCGAGGTGGGATACAAGCAGGATCGTCCGGTTGCTTCGCTTTCCGATCAACCGGCCCACGGCGTTGCCCGCCTCGTCGGCGGCCGCGTCGCTGAGCCCCGCTTCGGCAAACCGATCGAGCAGGAACCGCGCACGCTGCGACTCCTGGCCGGTCGGCGCGGGGATCTGGGCAATCATCACCAGGTTGGCCAACAATCGCTCCCGCATCGGGATAAGCGCCTCGGGGAACTCGCAAAGTTTTTCCGGAACTAACAGACGGGTTTCCATCGTCGTTACCCAGCCTTAGGCTGGCTCCTGAGATTCCACGCCCGCTCCGTACAACAGACACACGAAAGGATAAGAACGTCTTAGAACGTGTTTTGAAAATGGGTGCCACTGCTGGCTTGTCCAGCAGTGCGAAGCGAATCTCTCGGGAAAAACACTGCTGGACAAGCCAGCAGTGGCACCCTTGGAAACGCGACAACCAATTTCA
>Ga0180432_10010357_pt1 | contig 11179 bp, 10 predicted proteins | sample SS_ome_10_FD_132414 | JGI IMG/M metagenome (GOLD analysis project Ga0180432, IMG submission 132414) | Hypersaline lake sediment archaeal communities from the Salton Sea, California, USA - SS_1_MS_2 metaG | ecosystem: Environmental > Aquatic > Non-marine Saline and Alkaline > Hypersaline >... | reverse complement strand
CCACTGGCAGCGCCGGGCATTATAGCTGCAGGTATATTTGCCTTTATTAGTGCTTGGACAGAGTTCCAATTTTCTTCGATAATAATTGTCTCGCAAACTAAAAGAGTTCTGTCTATGGCGCTTTCCGATTTAATTACTCAATACAGGATAGACTGGGGGGGGGCTAATGCGGGGCCTCTTGTGACTTCCCTAGGCCCCATAATGTTTTTTCTGGCTACCGGAAGGTATTTTGTTAAGGGATTGACGGCAGGATCAGTGAAATAATGTATGGGAATGGAAAAAAAATTAGGAGGAAAATTATATGAATAAGAAATTTCCGGAACAGTATCCTGTGCAAGGTGTGGATTTTCTAGAGATATGTAAGGATTTCTTAGAAGAAATCGAGAAACGGGAGAAAGAAAACTTCGAAGCAGCGGGGCATATCATTGGAGATCGTATTATGGATGGAAAGGTTGTATATGCTGTCGGCTGCGGCGGCCACAGCTATATTCCTCCAATGGACATGTTTTGCAGAGCCGGATGTCTTGTCCCAGTAAGTGCAACACTAGATGTTAGTACAACAACCACGACAGGTGGCATGCGCAGTATTTATTTGGAACGCGTTCCGGGATATATGTTGGCTCTGTTTAAATATTTTAAAATCGGGAAAAATGATGTTGTGCTTATATTTAACAACGTTGGTGTAAACGCTATGACCATAGACGCAGCTCAGGAATGCAAAAGGATTGGAGCTAAATCAATCGGAATAGCAGGTTCGCCCTGGCAACAACAGTTGCCAAAAGATCATCCAATTCGACATCCTAGCAAAAAAAACTTAATGGATTTGGTCGACGTGTTCATTGACGATTATAATCCTGTCGGCGACGCTGTTCTGAAAATTGAGGGATGTGAGGTGCCAATCTCGCCAATATCAACAATAACAGATGGGTACATAGTAAGACGAATCGAAATCGAAGCTATAAAATACATGATCAGCAAGGGTAGTCAACCACCGATATGGGTGAGTGCGAATCTTCCCGGGGGAGATGAGCAAAATCAGAGCTATATCGATGAGTATTACTATAAATTAAAGATAATGTAATAACATGTGGAGGAAAGAACAATGAAACTATCACTTGAAGTGTGGCCGAATGCTATTTATGAAGATGCAGATTTGGTAGGTGTCAGTACCAATTCATGGGGAGACAAGCCTGTTGAATGGTGTGTAAACAGGGTGGCAGAGTGTGGTTACAAAGGTATTGATTTCTTTTTCGACAAATTTCTAGACCTTGATGAAAAAGAGTACAAAAGAATGGAGGAAGAACTTGGAGGAATAGTAAGCTCGAAAGGAATGGAGATAGCTTCTTTAGGGGCGCACTATTTGAATATGTCCTCTAAATTGTGGAAGCGAGAGCCGGGAGTAGCCATGGTAAAAAAGGCAATTGATTTTGCTAGCAAGGTCGGCACCAGAACTGTGGTCTCCTATATAAGCGGGTACTATTATCCCCCAACATACAAGCTGATACCTTTTCGTGAAGCTAAGAAAATATTTGTAGAAATGGTTCGTGAATGCGCGCAGTATGCAGCAGAAAGGAATGTTGATTTTTGCATTGAGCCCCATGACAGTACAATGATCAACACCCCAGATATTACGATGGAATTGATAGATGAAATAAACATGGATAATGTCTATGTATGCATCGATGTTGCCGGGGTTGAAATAGGAATGAAACCTCACATGTCAATTGAGGAAGCAATAAATAAGTTTGGGAAAGCAATAAGGCATGTTCATGTGAAGGATGTGACAGGCACGATCGGGAACTGGAATATGTGTTGGTTTGGTGCAGGTTTGGTCAATTTTAAGCGTTATGCAGAGGCATTTAAGAGTGTGGGCTATGACGGGTATGTCTGTGTTGAGTGGGAAGGTTGGATTAAGGGGGGCCGAGAAGGAGTAGGAGATACGTACGGCTCCGGGCTGGCAGATTTTGACCGGGTAGCCGAAGAGGCAAAAGACTTTTTGGAGAAATATTTTCAGTAGATTATCAAGAGGTAGCAGCTTAAGAAGATTGATATTACTCTCATTGCTGCTTAGAGACCTGAATGTAAATGTGTGAGGAAGTGCCCATGGGACAGTTTAATAAAGTGGTGTTGGCTATTCATGCGCACCCAGATGACACAGAAGCTTTTTGTGCTGGTACATTGAAGCTTCTCAAGGATCATGGATACCGTATCATCATTGCTACAATGACCGCCGGTGGATTGGGCGGAATACATAGCAATGAGAATGAAACCATGGAAATAAGAAAGAAAGAGGCTGAGAAGGCCTCTAGAATTATTGATGCAGATTATATGTGCTTGGATCAGAGAGATGGGTACGTATTTGATGGCGAAGAAATAAGAGTGAAAACAACAGAGTTGATACGCAGAGTCAATGCAGGCATAGTACTTACGCACCTACCTTTTGATTATCATACAGACCATCGTGCGACAGCGAATATCGTAGAAAATGCAACTATGATGGCATCTTTACCGAACGTTCCCACTAAAGTGTCTCCCCTGCAGATTACTCCTTTGCTGTATCATACGGAAACGTTCGAGTTTACCGATCCACTAGGCGAACAAATTGTGAAGCCACATTTCTTTATGGATATATCCAATGTGATTGACACCAAGATGGAAATGCTTTCGTGCCACCAGTCTCAGGCTGAACTTGTCAAGGTGATGTTTAAGATTGATGGATTTTTTGAAGAAATCAGACGGTATAGCAATGAACTCGGACGAAAAGTAAAGGTTCCGTACGCTGAAGCGTTTTGGCAGCATTTAGGAGGAGGATTCCAAAAGACCGGACAGATACAGCAGGATTTGGCAGAATATATAAGACACATCTAATTGCGGTTTGACGCAAAGTTCTACTTAGATGTCAGGCCGTGAGCCACGACATAAAGTACTGTGCGCTCTGTGGCTTAGATAGCGCTTTACAAGTGTTGCCGGTGCACGGCTGCTCTCAGGTTGCTCTGGCTAGCCTATGTACATCCTTGACCATGGTTTTCATATTGCAGTATGGAGCATCTAGAGGTACTGCGCATTCCGGTCCTATCACTTGGATGTTTGCTGATAGCTTCTCTCTAACGTCGTGTCGGATGTCCTGTTCGGTACCATTGCGAACCACTTCAATGTTGCTTGTGCCACCCATCAGCGCAAGTGAAGATCCGGCCAGTTGACGTGCAGTACCGGTCGGTACCTTGGAATCGAAGTGGAAGCAATCGATCCCTGTCTGCTTTATAAAGCAGATACGATCCGACGTGTCTCCGCAGATATGTAAAATCAACGGACAGGGAATTCGCTCGTTCAGTTCCCGATGGATATCAAGAAGGAACTCCTGGTATGCATGGGGCGAGCAAAGATCACGGGTGGCGTGATCTGCGAGGCATAGTGCATCGGCCCCGGCATCAATCTGAGCTTGAGCAAATAGGAGCGTTACGACTTTAAGGGTATCAAGAGCCCTTTTTACAGCTGACGGATTCAACAGGGTGTTGATCAAAAACTCCTCAACTCCGAATAGGTGGTAACTCAGAGTCCAAGGTCCAAAAACCTTTCCGACAATAGCCACCTTATTCCCAAATTGATCCTTTAGACGGTGAATAGCCTTTATGGGAACCTGGCATTCCTTTCTTAGAAGAAAATCACGAGGAATTGAGATTGGATCTTCGATTTTATATATGCCACCGCGACAATCGGGCATTCTGTCACGCTGACCCCAGTCAACACGACATCCTAACGCAGCCGATTCATGCCAGACGCTGAAAAGTGGCATTACGTTGTCGAATCCTATCACGGTGTGTCCAGCCGCAGCTAGATCAGCCATCTTAACAGGATCGAGATGCGCATCAGGGAAATAGACACGAACTTTTTCCATCAGATCCAATGTAACAACTGACGTGGCGCTGCCATTAGCTGGCCGGGGAACAGCTTCCCTCTTCAGGGATCTTAGGAAGATGTCTCTTGGCGAAAACTCGATGCTGTTACTATAGAAGTTCATTGAATTGCAGAGTATCAGAAATCAGGATCGTCCTGCAATCTCATTTAGCGATAGGAAAGCCTAAAAGCTGGCGTTAGCCGGGGAATCGCTCAAAATTCGTAGTTTTCGCGACGATCGGGGACATTGCACCGGGTGGCCTCTGCTTTCGAAACTAGATCCCGCCGGGCGGCGCTCTGATTGCGCTCCGGATCATTATGCGTGCTAGAGAAAACTGCCTCTGGTAGGAGACAGATAGGGGACTATACGAAGTTTGGATCCAGCCCTGGAGGAGATCAGCCGGCTACTCTACAACGGCGCGGATGCGGCGCACCCCGGCTGATGAGGATTGTTCCTTGACGATGCGAAAACTGCCCAGCTCCCCCGTATGCTCCACGTGGGGGCCGCCGCAAACCTCCGCGGAAAAATCCCCCGCGAAGTAGACCTTGACCTGCTCCTCATAGCGATCGCCGAACAGGGCGATGGCGCCGCGCTGCTTTGCCTCCTGCAGGGTCATGGTCTCGAAGTGCACCGGCAGATCCCGGCGGATCTGCTCGTTCACGATCTCCTCGACCTCCCGGATCTGCTCGGGGGTCATGGGTTGGGGATGGGAAAAGTCGAAGCGCAGCCGCTCGGAGGTGATGTTCGAACCTTTCTGCTCCACGTGATCCCCCAGCACCCGGCGCAGGGCCTGGTGCATCAGGTGAGTGGCGGTATGCAGCTTGCGGGTCTGGTCGCTTTGGTCGGCCAGTCCCCCTTTGAAGGCCTTCTCCGCTCCACTTTTAGACAGCTCCTGGTGTTTTTTGTAGGCCTGATGAAAGCCCTCCACATCCACGGTCATATCATGTTCTGCGGCCAATTCCTGGGTCAGCTCGATCGGAAAGCCGTAGGTGTCGTACAGCCGGAAGGCGACCCGGCCCGGAACCACCCGCTTGGGATTCTTCAGCAGGTTGGGCAGCATCTTTTCGAACTCGTGCTCTCCCTTCTGGAGGGTTTGAAGGAACTTGGTCTCTTCTCGAGCCAATTCGTCAAGAATCGTGCTGCGATTGCGCTCCAGCTCGGGATAGGCATCTTTCTGTGCCTGGATGCAAGCCTCCGCCGGTGCGGAGAGAAAGTCCCGCTGGATGCCCAGCTTGCGGGCGTGGCGGATGGCTCGGCGGATCAACCGCCTCAGTATATAGCCCTGACCCAGATTCGAGGGTTTCACTCCCTTGTCATCCCCCAGGATGAAGGCGGCTGATCGGATGTGGTCGGTGATGATGCGGATCGAGTGGTCGACCTCCGCTTCAGCGCCGTAGCGTGCTCCACTGGACTCCTCTACGGCCCGGATGATCGGCAGGAAGGTTTCGATCTCGTAGACGTTCTTCTTGCCCTGAAGCATGGCGCAGGTACGCTCCACTCCCATGCCCGTGTCCACGGTTTTCTGCTCAAGGGGCAGGTAGCGTCCCTCGGCGCTCTTGTTGTACTGCATGAACACGTCGTTCCAGACCTCGAAGTACTTGCCGCAGGAGCAGCCAGGTTTGCACTCCGGGCCGCAGGGATCGATGCCCGTGTCGATGAACATCTCCGTATCCGGTCCGCAGGGACCGGTCTGCCCAGCCGGGCCCCACCAGTTATCCTCCCGTCCCAGGAAGTAGATACGCTCATCCGGAATGCCGATGCGACTCCAGATAGCCGCCGCCTCCTCGTCTGCGGGCACCTCCTCGTCCCCGGCAAATACGGTCACCGACAGGTTCCGGGGATCGAAGCCCAGCCATTCCGGGGAGATGAGGAACTGGTAACTCAGGCGGATCGCCTCCTCCTTGAAGTAGTCCCCAAGGGACCAATTGCCCAGCATCTCGAAGAAGGTCAGGTGGGAAGGATCTCCCACTTCGTCGATATCTCCGGTGCGGATGCACTTCTGCACGTCCACCAGGCGCTTACCCGCCGGGTGGGGCTCTCCCAGGATGTAGGGGACCAGGGGGTGCATCCCGGCTGTGGTGAACAGCACGGTGGGATCGTTCTCGGGGATCAGCGAGCTCCCAGAGATCTCCGCGTGACCGTTGCTTATAAAAAACTCTATATATTTCTGCTTCAGTTCTTCGGTTGTCATGGCACAGATACTATGGGGGAGCGCAGGGAATGTCAACAAAGGGTGGACCCCGGATTGCTATCCTCCTATAGTGGAGTCATTCCGCCCGAGGGAGGTGAGCTCGTATGAGGCGCGAATCGGTTTTGGCCCGGCGTTTTGCCGTTCGTCGAAGTAACCGTAACACATTGATCTTCTACGGCGCCTTCGGCGGATTCGGGATCCTGGGGCTCGTCCTGCTTTTCCGGGGGCAGACCGCCGGTTGGATCCTGATCGCCTTTTCCCTCGCCTTTCTCGTTCTGCTGTTGGCTGTGAATTTGAAACCCGGGTGGGTCTATCTCATCGACGGGAAGGGGATTACGGTACAGAGGCCCCTGAAGCGCGGCCGAATTTCCCGGGACTCGATCGCGGAGCTGAAACTGCTGACCGATCGGGAGGCGGTGGCGGTTGTGTACCCCGATCAGGTCGAGGAGGCGCGGAGCACCCGGAACATGGATGTTCAGGGCGCCCTCCGGGCGCGGCGGCGGGTGGGGAAAACCATCGGATTCTGCTCCGTACCGATCGTGTTCAACGAGACCCGCGCCGGCGGGCCGGGGGATATCGAGAGGGTGGGCGCCAAAACCAGCGGAGATTTTGTCCTGGTGACAACCACGGAGGGAAACAGCTACCTGCTCAGCCCGCTGGATCCTCAAGGGTTTATTCGGGCTTTCGAGGAAACGGGCCGATGGTAATGATCGCGGCGAAGCGGGTAGCTACATCTCCTCGAACTGGGTGTCGTCCTGAAGGAATTCCGGAAACACGTAGACGATCATTCCGGACTTGCGTACCCGGATATCGGCGTAGCCTCCGGATACCAGCTGTTCCAGAGCCTTCTTGGCCTCCTCGATGGGAATGTCCCCCTCAAGGGCGACCTCCCCGGGCGTGGCCACTCCACCGTTCTTCTTGGCCGTGCGCAGGATGATCTTTTCCAGAGATTCCTTGGGGCCGGGGTCGACCCGCCTTTCGGAAACGTAAAAATCCGGATCCGCGGACAGGACGTTGCGATACCCCAGCCTGAGGTTTTCATCCCGCACCATGGTGGGAATATAGAACAGATCGAACAGCCCACCGATGCCGGCCAGGCCTCCTGTGAACAGCCAGAGAAGACCCGTGCCGAAGCGCCCAAGGTAGAACCTGTGGAATCCGAGGGCTCCGAGGCCCGAGAGAAACCAAAGAAGATAGGCTATGGAGAGTTTGTACAAATCGACCTCCTGAGCTCGTGCCGCAAGCCATTGATAGCATGTTTATCCCGTATCCTCAAGACCGGAGCACGGCTACAGGGCATGCACCGCTTGGACGCGATGGAACAGGCCGATCCAGCCTCGGTGAAAAATCCTGAGCCGGGCTTCTCGAAAGCGTTGTATTCACGCTACAGTGGGGGCCATGCAGGCGATACGAGGAGTGATTTTCGATCTGGATGGGGTTTTGGCGGATTCCGAAGGCATTCACATTCTGGCCTGGGAGCAGATCGCCCGGGAGTATCGGTTGTCCGAGGATCGTCTGCCCCTGCACGACTGGATCGGTTATGCGGATACGGAGATCGTCAAGGATGTTGTGCGGGATCATGGTTTGTCCGTTACCCCGGAAGATCTGCTGGAGCACAAGCGCCGTATCTTTCGACGGTTGATCGCCGAGCAGCTCGAGCCGATCCCGGGTGCTGTAGAGGCCCTGTCTGAGCTGGAACCGCTTGCCCTTGGTTTGGCCACCTCCAGCTCCCGAACCGAGGCGGAGCTGATGCTGCGCATCCTGGGCATCACCGATCGCTTTCGTACTGTGGTAACCGCCGACGAGGTGAAGCACTCCAAGCCGGAACCGGACAGCTACCTGCTGGCCGCCGAGGGTTTGGGTATCACTCCCGAGCACTGCGTGGCCATCGAAGATTCCTCTTCCGGCGTGCAATCCGCCCGTGCTGCTGGAATGATCGCCCTGGCGGTCACCAACTCCCTGCCGTCTGAGCGGCTCACCGCCGCCGACGAGATATTCGACTCCACAGCAGACGCGGTCCGCTGGATCATTTCTCGTTTGCCCTGAATACTGTCGCAGTTCCCCGATCTGAAATACCCCCAAACCCCGGATGCGGTTGTTAGTCTCTTTCCGCTACACCCATTGCGGTCATCACTCATACGCTTGAAGTGCCTTGCTATAGCCTGGGCTCCACACCACTGGAGAGCTTCTATCCTTTGGGTCGGCGTTTCAGGTAGCTGTAGTCTAAATCAAAAAGGTGGGAAAAAGCAAAATATATTAAATTGTCAATAAAAAATGAAAAATAAATCAAATTTAAGCAAAAAAAGTTTGACAATGCGCAGACGTGTGATATAATTATATTTAAACTATAGAATATTAATGTAAATAGGTTTTTACACTACTGAGAAATAGAGAATCCAAGAAATGAAAGAAGCTTTTGAAGATTACATTCGGGCACAGTTCCCATCACTAAAAAATGAGATTAACGGACATCCGATTGCATTTCTAGACGGCCCTGGGGGATATCAAGTGCCGGAACGTGTCATCAAGGCCAGCGATAACTATTTAGTTTCCATGAACGCAAATGTTGGAGGTAATTTTTCCACCAGCAAACGAACCGATGAGATGATTGAAAACTCCCGAAAAATTTTTGCAGAGTTTTTCAATTGCTCTTGGGACGAGGTCGTTTTTGGCGCAAACACGACTACGCTGAACTTCGCTCTGTCGAATGCCCTGATTCGAGAGATGGAGGCTGGCGATAAAATTCTTATTACTGAGATCGACCATGAAGCTAACCGGGGTCCCTGGGAATCTCTGCAAGATAGAGGAGTAATTGTTGAGGATGTGAAGGTAGATGTAGGAACTTGCACTCTCGACATGGACGATCTGAAAAGAAAACTTACTCCAAATACCAAAGTTGTAGCCGTTAACTACGCATCAAATGCTGTTGGCACAATAACCGATGTTGAACGGATCGTTAACATGGCTAAAGAGGTAGGGGCTTACACGGTTGTCGATGCTGTTCATTATGCGGCCCACCAAAGCCTTGATGTGAAGCAGATCGGAACAGATTTTCTTCTTTGCTCGGTTTATAAATTTTTTGGCCCCCATGTTGGTGTGATGTATGCGAAGAAAGAAGTTCTAGATAAATTGAGGCCTTTAAAGGTGAGACCTCAGTATAATTATCCTCCATTCATGATCGAAACGGGCACTTTGAACCAAGAAGGTATTGCCGGAGCAGGGGAAGCGGTGAAGTTTGTTGCTGATCTTGGAGACAAGTACGGAGAAAGCCCGCAGGGGGCAAACGAAGAAACAAACGACAAGTTGCGTAGCAGGATTGTAGAGGGGTTTAAGGCAATTCAAAGATACGAGGAAAAACTATCTAAATATCTAGTAGAAGAACTTTCTCGGATCGATGAAGTTACCATCTTCGGACCACCCGAAGGCCAGCCAAGGACGCCAACGGTTTCTTTCACCTATGAAGGATATACCGCTCGCCAGGTCGCCGAATATCTGGATGACAAAGGCATTTTTGTTTGGGATGGAGATTTCTACGCAACCAGATTGGTGGAAAGGCTGGGCCTTCGTGATAAGGGTGGGCTAATTCGTGTAGGAATCGCCCCCTACAACACAAAAGAAGAATTGACAAGACTTATTAAAGCTTTGAAGCACAAAAAGTCACTTGAGGAATTCCTAAACAAAGAAGAGTTTGATAAAAAAAGCACAAGGAGGTGAAAAAAAAGGAAAATAGTGTATCAGAGTTCTTTTTTGTGAGGAAATTAATATACAGAATTAGGAGGAAAAAAATGAGAAAGGTTTTGCTGCTTATCTGTGCGGTTATGGTGATTTCTGCATTAGCTGCGTTTGCTGGAGGTCAAAAGGCAGATACAACCCAGCCGGCTGGTAAAATACTGAAAGCAGGTATGGAGTGTACTTACCCGCCATTCAATTTCAGAGACAGCTCGGGGAATCTTGCAGGGTTTGAAGTGGATCTATCCAAGGAGCTCGGAAAGCGCATCAATAGAGAAATCGTCTTCATATGCCAGGAATGGGACGGGATACTTCCAGGACTCCTCGCTGGTAAATATGACGTGATCATTTCCACCTTGTCAATTACACCAGAGCGTGCAAAAAAAATAGATTTTTCAATACCGTATCGTGCTTCAACGGGCCGCTTTGTCGCTCCCAAAGGCGCCAATATTAAGCCGTACAACGCAGATGGAACGCCCAATCCGGATGCGTTGAAAGGAAAGTCCGTAGGTGTTCAGCGTGCTACAACACACGCGGGCTATTTGGATGCAATGTTTCCAGGCATTAATATTGTACGATACGATCAGATTGAAAACCTTCTTCTCGATTTCCAGGCAGGACGCGTCGATCTCGTATTTCATGGACCGATTAAAATGAATGCGAATTTTTTGGCATTACCAGAGGGAAAAGATTTTGAGTTCATCGGAAAAGAGATCGAGAGCGTAGAGCATTTTGGGACGGGCTGTGGTATTGGGATTCGCAAAGGTAACGAAGAGCTTCTAGAAGAGATAAATAATGCTCTTCAATCGATAATTGACGATGGAACTTTCGAGAAACTCAATAAAAAATACTGGAATTTCAGTGTTCTGCCTTCTGCTTGGACAGTGGACGACTGATAGTTAGTTCTATTGTCAGAGGTTTGATCAATATTCACAACCAACAGCTGTAGCTTCCATAATTCTTGGAAGTCCGGTGCGGCTAATATTTAAATCAGTACCCTCATCCTCCCCAAGGGGGGATGAGGGGCGCTGATAAATGAATGGTGGGGAGAACTTTTAGCCATACAATTGGGAGTTCACTAGATGCGCCGGTATACTCAAGTCGATCGCTACCGCGAATGTAATGTCCCTCGATTATTGACAAGACGGGAGTGTGGTATGCGCCAGAGTGCTATGTCCTTAGCAGGGACAGACATAGTAGCCTGGAACATAGCCCGCCCGCTAGTAATGACAATGAATAATGATATGCAAAGCCAGGAGATATCTTGGCTATAAAATACTCGATATCAATTTTGACAACATTATTCTAATAGAAGAATAACTACCAAGGAGTACAAAGATGGCACCTAAACTGATCACCATGCT
>Ga0180432_10010356_pt1 | contig 11179 bp, 9 predicted proteins | sample SS_ome_10_FD_132414 | JGI IMG/M metagenome (GOLD analysis project Ga0180432, IMG submission 132414) | Hypersaline lake sediment archaeal communities from the Salton Sea, California, USA - SS_1_MS_2 metaG | ecosystem: Environmental > Aquatic > Non-marine Saline and Alkaline > Hypersaline >... | reverse complement strand
TTTCCCTTAAAATAAAAAAAGATAAAATTACTGCAATGGCAGGCCCTTCTGGCTCTGGTAAATCAACTGTTGTAAATTTGTTGTTACGACTTCATGATGTTGATAATGGAGCTATTTACGTTGATGATAATGATATTAAGGATTTAGATATTTTTACTTTTTTAAAAAAGGTTGGTTTTGTAAGTCAGGAAACTTTTATTTTTAACGCATCAATAAAAGATAATATATCTTTTGGAAGTGAGTATTCTGATGAAGAAATAATTAATGCTGCAAAACTTGCAAATGCTGATGAATTTATTAAAACTCTACCAGAAGGTTATGATACTGTTGTTGGTGACCGTGGTATGCGACTTTCTGGTGGAGAAAAACAACGTATTGCAATTGCACGAGCAATGATTAGAAAACCAGAGGTATTAATTTTAGATGAAGCAACAAGTTCTTTAGATAATATATCTGAAAAGATTGTACAAAAAGCAATCAATAAAGTTTCAAAAAATTGTACAACTTTGATAATTGCTCATCGTTTATCAACGATTCAAAAAGCAGATATGATACATGTATTAGATCATGGAAAAATTGTGGAAAGTGGAACGCATAAACACTTACTTGCAACTAAAGGTAAATATTGGAACCTATATAATATACAAAAAGAGGAGTCTTAGGAAATTTAGTCAATACTTTTTTTATTTTATTCTTCCATTCATCTCAGATCTGATATATTTAATCATTTCTTTTGGATGGATCATATTCCAAAAAAAATCAAAATCTTGCTTTTTAAACTCTTTTAATAAAATTAAGATTCCAAAATAAACTAGCATCCCAATTGCTGAATATATAATTAGATGATACCAATATACAGATGGGGTTAACATTTTTGATGTGAAATAAAGAATTATTCCCATTATTATACCTGCTGTTATATGACGAGGTATATGGGTTTGTATAATCTTCATTTTTGTTAATTTTTTTGCGGCAAGTTGGAATCCAATAAGACCTATAATTAATGAGATTAGTGTAGCAATAGCTGCACCTACTGCTCCGTCAATTTGAGATAATCCAAAAATTTTTTCCCTTGGTATAAATATATAATTAAGACTGATGTTTATTGCACACATTGTTATCCCAATTTTTGCAGAAATTATTGGTTTATTCATACCTGCTATTAAGGAAGAATATGGTTTCATAATTCCTAATATAAATGCATATAGAGCTATAATGATTAAAACTGGGGCTGCGGGTAAAAAAGCATCATTTAATAAAAAATAAATTATTGGATTTGCAAATATAATTATTAGTATGATAGGGGGAATAGTTACCATTGAGATATATCTTTCTGCAAGATGTGTTGTTTTTATTAATCCTTTAAAATTATTTGTTGAATGGTATTCTGAAAGTGTTGGAAATAAGACTATGCCAAGTGCTGTAGATAGAATAACAATTACTTCTGATAATTGTTGTACTGTGAAGTAAAATCCAACCTCTGTTTGTGGCCAAAAATATCCGATCATTACTTTATCAATATTTATAGAAATTATGACTATGAGAGAGATAATTGTTATTGGTATTCCAAATGATAAATAACTTTTTGATAATTTCCAATTTGGTTTTTTTATTGGATATTTTCTAAGTAGCCATAATCCAACAATTAGCATTGCTATGCATCCAAATACATATGTCATTGCAAGAGATCCTGTTGGGTGTTCTGATAAAAACTGTTGAATAGGTTTAATAGGCTCTGGCCATGTAAAAATTGGTGCAATTCCAACAGCACTCACACCAGAAATAGCTACTATAATTGTGAGAGGAATTTTTATTATGTTTTCTGTAACCCAAATAATTTGTCGTTTTACAATTTCTTTTGTCCCACTAAATGTTTGCATTGGAATTTCTTTTAAATTTAAAAACACATAATAAATAATGAAAATGTAGATTATTGATTTACTAGCAGGATCTACTAATTGGTCTTGAAATAATAATTGTAACAAAAATATTGATACTAGTACTGCAAGTACCATTATTCCAGTGAATAGTATTTTTATTGCAGCATATGTACCAATGCAGGTTCCAAGATCTTTTCCTTCTGATATTCTTTTTACATGTGCTTCTAGAAAACCAAATTTTGCTATAAGATGAAACAATGTTAGAAATGCCATTGCAAATCCAATATATCCAAGTGCTATTGGTGCAAAATCACCCCATAGTTTTGCTAGAATAAATAATCCAATCCACCCTAAAAAGCGAGCGAAAAATTGAGAAGATACTATTAAGAAGGATTTTCTAGCAATCATTATATGGGAGCAAATAAAAAAGATGTATATAAATGAGTAATAAACAAACAAGTATTATAGGATTTTACTATAAGAATTTATTTCACCTTTTACAGATGAGGATTGACCAATAAAACAATTGTTGCCAATAGTTGTACCAACGTTAATTGTAGAATTTATCCCAGTTTGTACATTATCTCCAATTACAGCTCCAAACTTTCTTCTTTTTGTATCAATTTTTTTTCCGTTTAGAATAATGTTTATGTTTTTTTTGTCTAGTCTAAGATTAGCTATTTTTGTTCCAGCGCCAAGATTACAATTACTACCGATAACTGAGTCTCCGACATAGTTTTGATGTGGAACGTTAGTATTATCCATCACAATGGAATTTTTTATTTCACATGCATTTCCTATATGGCAATTATTTCCGATTGCTGTATGTGGTCGTATATAGCAGTTTGGACCTATTTTGCAGTTTTTTCCAATAATAACTGGTCCTGTGATGTAGCTACCTGATCTGATAATTGTATCCTTTCCAATAGTAACATTTCCTTTTATTATTATATTTTCTTCTAAAATCCCCTCTATTTTTCTGTCTATTTTTTTTAATATTTCCTCATTTGCATCTAGTAGATGCCATGGATACACAACGTCTCTCCATTCTTTTAGAAATATTCCTTTTATCTTTTTTTCTTTTGATAATTGGTTTATAGAGTCTGTAATTTCATATTCTCCTCTTGGTGATTTATTTGTTTTTTTAATATAATTAAAAATCTCTTTATTAAAATGATACATGCCTGCATTTATTATGTTAGAAAAAGGTTTTTTCATTTTTTCATAGATTTTTACTAAAAACCCATCTTTTGTTTCAACAATTCCATATTCTTCTGCGTTTTCTACTTCAAAAATACCTATACTATTGTCTGTTTTTATTATGTTTTTTATGTCATTTGCTCCAAATATTGTGTCTCCACAGAGTACAATAAAATCATCTACAAATCTCTCAACCATTCCAATTGCATGTGCAGTCCCAAGAGCCTTACCTTGATTGACATAATCTATTGAAACATTCCATTGTTCTCCATTTCCAAAAAAGTCTCTAACCATTTCACTTTTATAACCTACAACAAAAACAAATTCTTTTAAACCTGCATCAATTGCATTTAATAAATTCCATTCAATTATTGGTCTTTTTGCAATCTGAAGCATTACTTTTGGTCGTGTAAAAGTGAGAGGATGCATACGTTTTCCTTCACCTGCTGCTAATATAACACATTTCATCTTTTCTGTATCTCCTATTCAACTGTAACTGATTTTGCAAGATTGCGCGGTTTGTCAATAGGGCAATTTCTAAGATCAGCAACATGGTAGGCTAGTAGCTGTAGAATAACAGTAATTGGTATACAAGAAAGTAATGTAGAATTTGATGGATATCTCACGACATAATCTGCATGTTTTTCAATTTCAGAATCATTTTCATCTGCTATTGCTATTACCTGTGGACCTCGTGCTTTTATTTCTCCTATGTTAGCTAATAATTTATTATAGGTTGAGTCTTTTGTAACAATAGCAACAACTGGAGTTTTTTTTGTTAGTAGAGCAAATGGACCATGTTTAAGCTCTCCAGCTGCAAACCCTTCAGCATGTATATATGATATTTCTTTAAGTTTTAATGCTCCTTCTAATGATAGCGGAAAATTTATACCTCGTCCAATGAAAAAAATTGAATTTGAATCTTTTATCTTTTCTGAAATTTTAATTATTTTGTTGCTTTCGTCTAGTATTAGTCGAATCTGTCTTGATAGCTCTTTTAACCTTAGGATATAGTAATATATATCATTTGAGCTTAGTGTTTTTTTAATTGATGCTATTTTTAATGCTGCTAATAACAGAACAATAATTTGGGAGGTAAATGTTTTTGTTGCAGCTACTCCAATTTCAGGTCCTGATTGTGTAAGTATATATCCATTAGTAATTCGTGTTGCTGTGCTACCAATAACATTGGTTATCGCTAATGTTTTACATCCAGATTTATTTGCTTCCCTTAGAGCTGCAAGTGTATCAGATGTTTCACCTGATTGAGTTATTGCTATTACTAAGGATGATTTATTTCTTGTACCAAAAAATCGATACTCGGATGCAAGTTCTACAATTACTGGAATTCTGCATGTTTGTTCAATAACGTATTTTCCAACAAGCCCTGAATAATATGATGTTCCACATGCAACTATGTTTATTGATTCAATATCATTTGATAGAAGTTTTTCTATTTTTTCAGAAAAATTTATTGTTTGGCCTATCTCTGATATTCTGCCTCTTAATGCTTGATTAATTGTATTAGGTTGATCAAATATTTCTTTTAACATAAAATGTGGAAAACCGGATTTTTCAGCATCTTTGTAGTCCCAAGTGATAATGTCTTTTTTCTTTTCGATTTCTTTTTTGTTTTTGTCATAAATATTTATAGAATTTTTTGTTACAACGCAAAGTTCCCCTTCATCAAGATAGATTACTCTGTTTGTATACTTTAATAATGCTGGGATATCTGATGCTATAAAATTTTCATTATCTCCAACACCAACAATAAGAGGGCTTTCTCTTCTAGCACCAATCAATTTTTCTGGTTCATCCTCACACATTACAACTATTGCATAAGCTCCTTGAATGTTTTTTATGGTTTCAAAAACTGCCTCTTCTAGACTTCCGTTATAATGATCTTCTATAAGATGAGCTATTACTTCTGTATCGGTCTGTGAAGTAAATGTATGTCCCTTTTTTTCCAAATCTTCTTTTATTTTTTTAAAATTTTCAATGATTCCGTTATGGATAACAGCAAATTTTTTATTAGGGCTAATTTGAGGGTGTGCATTTTCTTTTGTTACTGCACCATGGGTTGCCCATCTTGTATGTCCTATTCCTATATCTCCTCTGATTGTAGGAATTTCTTTTTCTAAATGGGTTATTTCTCCAACTTCTTTAAAAACTTGTAATTTATCATCAATTATACCTATGCCCGCAGAATCATAACCTCTATAGTCAAGCCTTTTTAAACAATCAATAAGAACATTTTTTGCTTCTCTAAATCCATTATAACCGATTATTCCGCACACTTTACATCACTTTGCTCTCACTTGGTATGTTTTTATTAATTCTTTTTAAATGATCGATTTTACATCTTCTTCCAATTATTACACCTGGTTCAACAATAACATTACTTCCAATTGTACAATCTTCCCCTATCATTGTGCCTATATTATTTAATTTTTTAAATTCTCCTTCAGTGTCTATTGTTGATTCTCCTGTTATACTTGAAAAATTATTTCCTATTATATTTCCTTTTGTAACAATTGAATGTGAGAGATGTGAATTTGAACTAATGTGACAATCATTCATGATAATGCTATTTCTTATTTCACAAAAAGGTCTTATAACAGAGTTATCACCTATTGTTGTTGATGGAAATATACATGCATTTGGTCCTATCTCACATCCGCTACCAATTATCACTGGTCCGACTATGTAGCAACCAGAATAAATTGTTGTATCTTTACCTATTGAAACTGCTCCTTTTATATTAACTCCTTTTTCTATAATGCCACTTGTTGATGATGGAAAATGATTAATCATAATTTCATTAACACTAATTAGATCCCATGGATATACTATGTCCATCCATAAGTCTGCAATTATTGTATTGATGTTTTTATTTTTTTCAATTATCGATTGAATAACAGATGAAAGCGTGTAAATTCCTTGAGAAGTTAATTCTTCAATTTCATTAAATACTGCATAAGGTAGTTTATAGATGCCTGTTGAAATAAATTTTCCAAGCTCTTCTTTTGGTTTTTCGACGATTTCTTTAAGAATAGTTTTTTCAATAAAAACAACACCATATTTCGATTGATGAGAATGTTCTTTTATTAATATTGAATATTCTGATTTGTCATTTATTAGATTGGAGATACTATTTTGATCAATAATATTATCTCCAGATAAAACAATAAATGTATCATTTATTTTGTTTTTTGCTTGTTGTAATGCATGTGCTGTACCTAGTTGTTTATCCTGTATGACATAGGATATTTTGATGTCCTTGTAGTCTTTGAAATATTCCATTATAACTTCTTTTTTGTATCCGACGACAACTATTATTTCTTCGATTCCACAGTTTTTGACTGAATCAAAAACATATTCAAGCACAGGTTTGTTTGCAACTGGTAACATTACTTTTGGCATTGTTTCAGTAAACGGTCTTAATCGTTTTCCTTCTCCTGCAGCAAGTATAACCGCTTTCATTATATCGCCTCCTGATGGTAGCTTAGTTGGGGTATTTTATATTTTCTTAAAAAATAAACTTCAATAAAAAGATATTATATTTTTTAAAAAAAAGTTGGATTTTATTTTTAAAAGTTTTAGCCTATAACTTGAACAACTTGTTTATTTACAACTAAAAATTCGACAAGTTCGCCTGATTTTTTCATTTTCTGTAAAAGATTATAATTTAACATGTGTTCATATTTTGATTGAACTCTACTTCCGCTTGGTGACCAACTAGCTATTTCTATGTTATGTGAGTCAAAATTTTTTACACTTCCAAGAATTGTAAAAGACTCTGTTGTCAGTCTAAATGAGCATGAGTCACATTCAATTACGGTTTTATATGGAACATATGGATTTTCTGTATCGGAAATTGGTTCAATTTGGACCATAGTTAGAGTTCCTTTGCATTGGGGACAAACCATTGCTCCACCAGTCTTGTCCCAAATATCTTTTAAAACATCCATGTTTTTTGTGAAACTCATCTCAGCAAACTCCATCCATATACTATACATACTTCTCCCATATAATCTTTTTGGCAAAAATCATTAAAAAATGAGATAAATAGTCTTATTAAATTGATAATTGATTTGGAATTTGTGAATTAATATTATGAAGATAATTACATTTCTTTCAGACTTTGGTTTAAAGGATAGCTATGTTTCTCAGATGAAAGGTGTTGCTTGTCAAATTTCTGATGCAAGACTTGTTGATATTACCCACGAAATAAATCCTCAAAATATTTATGAGGGAGCATTTGTTCTTCGAAGTGCTGTTCCGTTTTTTCCTATAGGGTCTGTTCATGTAGCTGTTGTTGATCCTGGTGTGGGTACAAATAGAAAAAATATTATTATAGCTACAAGAAAAAATGTTTTAATTGGTCCTGATAATGGGCTTTTATTGCCTGCTGCTCATCTTTTTGGTAATTTCGTTGTCTACGAGATTACAAATAAAAAATATATGATTTCTTCTGTATCTAACACATTTCACGGCAGAGATATATATGCTAGCGTTGCTGCACATATAACAAACGGTGTACCTTTTGATGAGATAGGCGATATTATCAATGATTTCATTAATTTGGATTTTGGATCTGCCAAATTTGAAGAAAATATAATTTTTGGAAAGATTGTTTATATCGATAGATTTGGAAATATTATAACAAATATATCTTCTGATATGGCTCTAAAAAATTTTAATTATAATAATTCAATTAAAGTTAATATAGGAAAAAAATCTGTTGATATTCCTTTTGTAAAATCATATGGCTTTGTAAAAAGCCAGGAGATGCTTATTACAATTGGCAGCAGTAATTTTATTGAGATTGGAATCAATCAGGGTAATGCAGCAAAAAAGTTATCAGTTAAACAAGATGATGTTGTTAAAATTTTTATAAATTAAAATTTGATAATAGCATCTAAAAGTCCATGTGCATAGTTAATACATCCAAATGAGGTAAATAAATCATTTTTTTCTAAATAATATTTCGAGTCTTCAAAGTACTGACATGCAAGTTCAATTATTTTTACTTTATTTTTTATATTCTTTGTTTTTTTTATGTTTTCTTCAAACATTGTAATATCCTTTTTAATTCTTGTTTTATTGTCCATTTTATCTGGTATATGAGACGTGTTTTAAGGTCATAAATTTTTTGCTTAATTTGTATTTTTTGTCGTTTCTGAGACGATATAATGTTTTGTCGTTTTTGAGCCGACAAAAAGAAAAACTATTTAAACTTATAAATAAAATAATATAATTAATATAATAATAAAATTTGGTGCAAAATAATGAAAAGGCCTGCACTTCGTATAGATAAAAATTCAGAAAGAGCAGTTTGTGAATTATTAAACTCAAGAGCAGAGTCAAGAATATATTTATATCTGCTCAGAAAAAACGGAGCAAAAAGTGAGGCTATAATCAAAGGTACCAAACTACATCCAAGTACTGTAAGAGAACTTTTATCTAAAATGCATGGTCAAAATTTAATCTATCGTGAAAAACTTAAAAATGACAGTATTGGAAAAAATCCCTATCTTTATAGGGCAGTTTCTCCAGTTAAACTCTTACAAAAAAAGGCTAAAGAAATAGAAGAGAGACTCAATAGAATTGCTAATTTGACAGATATAAAAAATAGAAATAAAAGAATCGTAAAAATAAAAATTTACAAAAAAGAAGGTAACGCATGAATACCAAATCAATTGCTAAAATTTTAGTAAAACAGCCAAAAGCGGTTGTATTAGTGTTTACTATAATTACAGTAATTGTTGGAATTCAGATTCAAAATGTCTATATGGTTTCTGATCTGACTGGTTATCTTCCAAGAGATAATCCTTCTATAAAATTATGGCAAGAAATTAATGAAGAGTTTCAAATAGGATCTACTATTGTTATTTATGTAGAAGCAGATGATATTAGGGATCCTTATGTTTTAAGTGAAATGGATAGAGTGAGCACTAAGATTAATTATTATGATCTTGATAAAGGGGAAAAAGATGGCATTGTTTCTATTACTAGTATTGCTTCTCTAATAAAAGATGAAAATGCAAAAGCTAATATCCCAGGAGGATTAGGTGGAACTGGTAAATTTGAAATTCCAGATGATAGCAACCTAATATCAAGATATCTTGCAAGAGCAATTGTTCAAGAGATGAAAGGAATTCTTTTTGTTAGTTCATATAAAGTTGCTGTTATTGTAATTCAATTATCTGATGAAGCAGATTATGACGTTGTTCTCGAAAATGTCGAAGCGGCTATTGATCGTAAGGCAAGATATTCAGATATGATGGTAACAGGACTTATTGCAATGCAACAAGCAATACAAAAAGAAAGTATGCAAAATATGATAATTGTTTTTCCTGTTGCAGTTCTTCTAATTTCAATTGTAATATTTTTCTTTAATAGAACATTTAAAGGAATTGTAATAATACTGTTGCCTTTAGCCTATGCTTTAGTATTAACTTTTGGATTTTTCGGAATTTTCATGCCAGATTTATCGCTATTATCAATAGCGGTTGTTGCACTTCTGATGGGTTTAGGTGTTGATTATTCTATACATTTACTAAATAGATTTTCTGAGGAAGGAGATCTTGATGATAAAATAGAAGTAGTTGACAGGACTCTCAGATTAACTGGTAAAGCTGTATTACTCTCAACAATTACTACAATGATTGGTTTTGGATCACTAATGGTATCAAGTATGCCTCCAATGGTATCCTTTGGTCTTGGTTGTATTATTGGTATTATGTTTTGTTTCTTATCTGCAACTATACTTGTGCCTTGTTTAGCCTTAATATTAAAATTTGAAAAGAAAGGCCGTGTACATAAATGGTGGGGAATAATTGCTAACATGGCTGTAAATAATAAAAAACGAATAGCAATACTTGCATGTTTCTTTGCATTTATGTCCCTTGTTGTACTGCCAGGTATTACAACAGATGTCAACTATTTTGATATGGCTCCTGAAGGTGTTCCTGAAGTCGAAAAATATTTTGAATATGCAGATAACTTTGGCGGTGGAACTAATATCAACATGATTTTGATAGAAACTGGATATCAAGGTCTTACATATCCTGAAACAATAGAAGCAATATATGAGATGGAAGAAAGGATGAGAAAAACAGGTGCGACTGTGTCTTCTATAGTTGACATCTTAAAAGAGGCATACGATATTCTTGAGAGAAATACTATCATTGAAAAACTTGCTGAATATGCTAGTGCAGAAGAAATTGTATTTGATAGAGTAGCAAAAGAAGGTCTTGTAGATGATGATTACTCAAAAACAATTATACTTGTATATTTCCCTGTTGGAAAAAGTACTGATGAGCTTGAAATATTAGTAGATGAAATAAATGACATTATATCAAACACAGTAATTCCACATGAAGGGAAACTCTCTTATTTAACTGGTCAAGATGCTATGAATGTAGAGATTAATAATCAACTTTTAGATGAACAATCACGATCATTAGTGATTGCATTATTAATTGTCTTAGCTGCACTTATCGTCATATTTAGCTCTACTTTATGGGGATTTTTAACAATGATTCCGGTTATTTTTGTTTTGTTATGGGAACCTGGATTTCTAGTGATGCTAGATATTTCATTATCTGTTGTTACAATTTCTATTGCTTCGATTATGATCGGTATAGGAATTGATTATGGAATTCATGTTACTGAGAGAGTAAGAGAGGAAATGGCAAATGGTAAAGCAAAAATGGAAGCGGCAAAAGAATCAATTGAAAAAACTGGTCTTTCTCTTATAGAAGCAGCATGTACAACAACTGCTGGTCTTGCTTCAGTATATTTTGTTGATATTCCATCAATACAACATTTTGGTACGATTGTAATAATTATGACTGTTTCTTCACTTGTTGCTGCAGTTTTTATATTGCCTATTTTCTATAGTTTTAAGTTTGTTAAATAACAATATATCTTTTTTATATTAATATTATTAGGGTAATAAATAGTTTTTAACCATTAGGAATTATTTTATTAGAATCAAAAATTCTTTTTAGTTAATCTACGATGCATTTTTTTGTGAACAAAGATTTAGCAGATGAAGTAAAAGAACTTAATAAGCGAATAGCAGAACTAGA
>Ga0180432_10010354_pt1 | contig 11181 bp, 13 predicted proteins | sample SS_ome_10_FD_132414 | JGI IMG/M metagenome (GOLD analysis project Ga0180432, IMG submission 132414) | Hypersaline lake sediment archaeal communities from the Salton Sea, California, USA - SS_1_MS_2 metaG | ecosystem: Environmental > Aquatic > Non-marine Saline and Alkaline > Hypersaline >... | reverse complement strand
TGTGGTATGGAGTAAGCAAAAAACCGTATTCGTCAACCTTAGCAAATATCGCCAATGAAGAAATCAAACCGATATTAGTACCTTCCGGTGTCTCAATCGGACAGATTCTGCCGTAGTGGCTGATATGCACATCTCGAACCTCAAAACCCGCCCGCCTTCGGTTCAAACCGCCCGGACCAAGCGCCGACAGTCGTCTCTCATGCGTCAACTGACTCAATGCGTTTGTCTGGTCAACTATCTGACTCAACTCACCACGACCGAAAAAGTAGTTGATACTGCTCGAAACACTCTTGGAATTTACCAAATCAGCCACACGTATGGGCTCCTCAGTATCCCTTCTTGAACTTAAACGTTCCTGTACGGTCTTGCGAAGCTTCAGCAGCCCTTTTCTGATTTCATCACCAGCCAGCTCATCGATTGTTCGCAGTCTTCTGTTACCCAGATGGTCGATATCATCAACCTCGCCTTCGTTATTGCGAAGACCTATAATATAACGCATCGTATTAATAAAATCTTCGGCGCAAAGCGTCATATCATAATCCGGACTTTCAAGCCGTGCCAACTCCTCCTCAAGCAGATTTATCTGTCTCTGCGCCAACTCTCCCTTCTCATCAAGTACCCACGTCTCGAGAAGACTGTCCCCACTCTCAGCTATTTCCTTCGTACTAACCTTGTATTTGCCTCGCAGATGATTTTTGATGCTCTTGTTCAGCGATTCCGATCTGCCTATGAAACCATCCTTGACGCTTTTGGTTCTCAGACTCTGAAAAAAGTATATCCCCTGCCTGTCCGGAACTTTGGACTTGGTAAGTTTCATATCAAGGCCATCGATTGTTATCCAGCCGGACTCCGATGCTACGCTTTCCTTGCATTCTTTGAACAAATCTTCAAGCTGTGGGTTCCGCTTCCATAGACTCTCTACATCCTCACGGCTCATCTCCTCCTTCTGGTTAAACCGCGGCACACCACTGCTGGCATCTCTCGCATACTCCCACGACAGTTTTGTCTCCAATGCCGTCAACTCACGTTTGGACTTGCTGTCTCTTAGAGGCTTACCATCCCTCTCTGTAATGACATACTTAAATGCAAAACCTCCTGTACGCTCACCACCTTTTACCAGATACTTCCTTCGCAGCTCTTCCTGGTTCTCTTCGACCCATTTATGCCCTTCTTCACTCTTAAGCCATTTTTTGAAACCGTCTTCAAGATTCTCCCATAATTCGTCCCGTGCTGTCCGCATTTCATTCTTACGGGACTCGTTGTCCTGCCACTTGATACCGAACTTTCGATTCAGTCTGAATCTACCCACTTTGCCAAGACGATAACGGTTAGAATCAAAAAATTTCTCTCTAAAGAAACTTTTCGCCTTTTCCGAATTCGGCGGATTACCCGGCCTTAACCTCATATAAAACTTCAGAAGGGCATCTTCGCGATTTCGACATTCGTCTTCTGAAAGAGTGTTTAAAATAAGGTTGTCACGCACCTGCTCAACAACTTCAACCTTCTTGATATTGCTTTGTTGTATCAAAGAAACCCTGTCACCAATTTGCTCACCACTCTTGACTATGATTTCACCTGTTTCTGTGTCCACGATTGGCCCTACCGACCACATATCTGGTGTCAGTTTGTTTTTCGAGACGGGTTTCGTCGGGTAAAACAAACGTATAATCGATTCGCTGTCACCGCTCTCCGCATCTATCGCCCGAAGAAAAACCGTCGCCGGTATCTTGCTGGACTGGTCGATCTTAACTACCAAAACGTCCTTCTTAGTAACTCCTATCTCTATCCAACTGCCCCTCTCGGGTATTACTCTACCACCATGCAGCACCCTGTCACCTTCCTTGCTCTCAATAAGAAAATCAACGCCGGGACTTCGGTGAAGCTGGCTCACAATCACACGTTCGGCGCCGTTGATGATAAATTCACCTCCGCCTATCATAACCGGCATCTCACCAAGATATACCCACTGCTCTGCTAAATCTTCACCCTGTTTTTTGCGCAGTCGGCAACAAATTTTCAACGGATACCCGTATGTCAGACGCAACTGGCGGCATCGCTCAAGTGAATAACGCGGCTCCTCCAGTTCATAACAAATATATTCCAAAGTTGTATTCTTGTCGTAGCTTACTATGGGAAATATCTCGCGAAACAGCGATTCAAGTCCAATGCCTTTTCTCTTGTTTGGTGCCACCTCTTTTTGCAGAAAGTCTTCGTAACTCTTCCTCTGTATCACTACCATGTCCGGAATCTTAACGGCATCACGGACTTTGCTAAAACTGCGAACGGCCTTCGAAACCATACCACACTCCCATAATTAAATCATATTATGTATGTCATATATCGTGTTACGTTTTCCTTTTCACGCGATACGCATCACTAACATCGCATCACGAAATTTCAACTACCGCACCGGCCGCTTCAAGTTGCTTCTGGGCAGCTTCAGCTTCTTCCTTGTTCAGCCCTTCCTTGACCGCCTTGGGAACGTTGTCAACAAGGTCCTTGGCTTCCTTCAGCCCCAAACTCGTCAAAGCCCTTACCTCCTTGATAACCTGAATCTTCTTATCGCCGAATTCTTTAAGAATTACATCAAAGCTGGTTTTCTCTTCCGCCTGTTCCGCCGCTCCTTCAGCAGCCGGTCCCGACACCACAACTGCTCCACCAGCAGCAGGCTCAATCTCATATTCTTCCTTGAGATAATCGCCAAGCTCTTTGGCCTGCATCAATGTCAAACCAACTATCTTATCGCCAAGCTTCTTTATATCACTGCTCCACTTCCTGACTTCTTTGACTTCCTCGGATTCTTTTGCCGCCTTGGCTTCTTTGACTTCTTTGCTTCCCTTAGTCTCTTTCGTTTCTTTAGCCTCTTTCGCTTCCTTAGTCTCTTTCACTTCCTTAGCCTCTTTCACTTCCTTAGCCTCTTTCACTTCCTTAGCCTCTTTCGCTTCCTTAGCCTCTTTCGCTTCCTTAGCCTCTTTCGCTTCCTTAGTATCTTTCGCTTCCTTAGTATCTTTCCTTTGTTCTTCCACCATTTCCATTTAACTCCTGTTAGTTAACGCCCAATGGTAGCCGAAACTACGCCGTTTCGTTTAACCCAAAAAACTGGGACAGCCATGCAGGCAGTTTTTAATTACCAATTTTCAAGCCGCCTCTTTTTCACTCCCCTCTATAAGGGTTTTCAAACAGCCGGCTATAATCCCCGCAGGCCCGCCAACCGCAGAGGACAACCGTCTTGCCGGCGACTGCACCAGCATAACTATCTGACCCTGCAACTGGGCTAGCGTCGGCATCTTTGAAAGGGCCTCCGCCCTTTCGGCGTCCAAAACTGAACCTTCAAGAAAGGCGCCTTTAATCTCAATGGCCTCAACCTTCCCGCCCCAACGGGTTATCTCCTTTGCAACGTCAACGATACTGTCGCCACCGTAAGCAATGGTACAAGTCCCGCTGAACAAACCCGCCGCAGGGGCCATCTGGCAGTTGCGAAGTGCCGTCCTAAACAGTGAATTCCTCACAACCATTAATTTAACGCCTTTTTCCTTCAGCTCACCACGCATCAGATTATTATCAACCCCATCTACACCTTTGGTGCTAACAACCAAAAAATCCCTGATGTTCTCATCAACAATCTTTTTCTCCAGTTCTACTCGCAGTAATTCTTTTACGTACTTACTCATTTTTTTTCCTGTTAATGTTTAGCTGTTCTTTAATTGTCTCTCTTAGCGTTTAGTATCTTAACTTTTGTTCTATACTCTCTTGCGTTACTCGCCGCATTCTGTCTCTATATACCAACCGTCACGCCCGGACTCATTGTCGCCGAGATACACATCTTCTTTATATATGTGCCTTTCGCCGCTGCTGGTTTTATCTTCTTTATATGCGACACAAAGACCTCTATATTTTCGATTAGTTTCTCAGGTGCAAAGCTCTGCTTACCGACTACCACATGAATATTGCCACCGGCGTCATTCCTAAACTCGATTTTTCCCGCCGCAAATTCCGTCACCGCATTCACCACATCTGCGGTTACCGTCCCGTTTTTCGGTGAAGGCATTTTACCCTGCGGCCCGAGGACCCTGCCGAGCTTGCCTACTTTGCCCATCACCTTAGGCGATGCAATAGCAACATCAAAATCCATCCAGCCGTCCGAAACCTTTTTGACAAGCTCATCGCAGCCGGCCTCGATTGCTCCAGCCTGTTTGCAAGCCTCCACATCCGAATCCTCACAAAAAGCCACAACTCTTTTTTGCTTACCTATACCATGAGGCAAAGATATTGAGCCGCGAACCAACTGGTCGGCCTGCTTAGGATCAATACCAAGATTCAAAACACATTCTACACTCTGGTCAAACTTTACCGAGTCAAACGATTTGACCTTCTCCACCGCCTTAAAAAGACTGAGGGCGTCTTTGTTCAGCTTCGACAATTCATTTTTATATCTCTTGCTTCTACAACCCATACAAACTCCAGACTTTCGCGAAAAACGCCTCTTTCGAGCCGCCAACTTCGCTGCCACTATTTTACCATCCAACTGCCGTGGTCGGCACTATACTAAATCCCTACTTCAACCTTCTATTTCTATACCCATACTACGGGCTGTGCCTGCTATAATTCTTTCCGCCTGCTCCAAATCGTATGCATTCAAATCCTTAAATTTTGTCTCTGCAATTTTTCTCATTTGCTCACGCGTAACTGTACCAACTTTTTCTTTATTGGGCTCCCCGCTGCCCTTTGCTATTTCTGCCGCTTGTTTTAACAGAACCGCCGCCGGTGGACTTTTGACCTCGAAAGAAAAACTCTTGTCCCTGTACATCGTTATAACAACCGGCACTATTGTTCCGTTAAGCTCCTTTGTTCGTTCGTTGAACTGGGAAACGAACTGGCCGATATTAATCCCGTGCTGACCAAGCGCAGGACCTATCGGAGGAGCAGGCGTCGCCTGACCACCCGGTGCCTGCAATTTAAGCTTCAATAATTCTTCTTTCGCCACTATTCACCTCTATCCTGTGCCATATCTGACGCTGCCCAATACGCATCCCACAACAAGGCAATGCAAAATTATAACTTTTCTATCTGCCAATACTCTATATCCAGCGGCGTACTTCTGCCGAATATCGTAACTATCACCTTCACCACACCACGCTCAGGGTCTATCGAATCGACGACACCTTCGAAGTTTTCAAACGCACCTTCACGAATTTTTATCTGGTCGCCCTTTTGAAACTCGACCTTAATGCTTGGCGCATCTTCCGGCTTCTCAGCTTCCAAAAGCATCTTTGCCACATCGGTATCGCGCATCGGTGTCGGAACTCCTTCCGTGCTGATAAAATCCCCAACGCCGGAGGTCTCTTTAATCATAAACCAGGCCTTCTCCTTAACACGCCCGTCTTCGGACGGCTCCATCTCCATAAAAACATAGCCAGGATATAGCTTACGCGTATGCACCGTCTGTTTGCTACCGCGGATGCGCTTCACCTGCTCGACAGGAACCTCTATTCTGCCGATAATTTCACTTAACTCTTCCAATTGCACCTTTTGCAAAAGGGCTTCCTTGACGAGCATTTCTTTATTTGACTGAACTCGTAAAACATACCACTGCATATTAATGCCTGTAATATAAATAAATCGCCTATTATTGCCTAAAATGTTTCGCCCCAAATACTACTGCAACAGCCGCCGGAACATCTCGTGGAACACCAAATCCGTGACCCCCAGCAGCAAAGCCACAATAATCACAACTACAATAACAATAAATGTCGAAACAGCTATCTCCTTCCTGCTTGACCAGCTGACCTTCTTCATTTCGCCTTCTGCAGCTATCATAAAATCCGCAACCGTAGGTTTATTTACCAGCCAAAAAATCAAAAGTGTCAGCACGACAAACAAGCCTGCCGGCACCATCGTCTCGAACCACAATCCAAGGTCGGCGCCCTCCAGTTTCACATAAAGCTGCCAGCAGCCAAGCCCTGCGATTAAAACCACGCCAAAAGCACTAAAAAGTCGCGTATACTTGCCCTGTCCACGCTTATAAATATCAAATACCATACTTCACCGGCTTTCTCTGCTTCGGTTTTTACATTCAGCAATTATACACTGTTGAACTCATCCAGACGCGTCAGAACTATACTCTCCTTATCAAAAACAGGCCAGGGAGGAGTTGAACCCCCAACCTTCGGTTTTGGAGACCGACGCTCTGCCAATTGAGCTACTGGCCTACTACTGATAAATATAATCTTTTATTACCCCTTTACAACCGTAAATTTATTTCCGCCGTATCTTATGTACTGTATGATGGCGCTCGTTTTTACAAAACTTCCGCAGTTCTATCTTCGGCGTACCCTCGGCCACACTAACGCTTGTCCGGTAGTTACGCTGACCGCACTCCTTGCACTCAAGCCAGACATATTCTCGTTTACTTTTCTTCTTAGCCATATATTCTTGTATCCACCGAGCAGCTTCGCCTAATTAAAAAACACTCCCATCAACTGCATCCGCCAGCCAAAAAATGCCGACACCGTTGCCTTTGACATTTGCGGAATTCAACAATGATTCAGATTCGGCTATTCGACAACCTTTACAACAACACCGGCGCCAACTGTCCGGCCGCCCTCACGAATAGCAAATCGAAGACCTTCTTCCATTGCAATTGGGGCGATTATTTCCACCTCCATTGCTATGTTATCACCCGGCATGCACATCTCTGCCGCTTTACCGTCGCGACCCTTAAGCGCCAGAACCGCTCCGGTAACATCCGTCGTCCTGAAATAAAACTGGGGCTTGTAATTCGGGAAGAAAGGCGTATGACGCCCGCCTTCCTCTTTCGTCAAAACATAAACTTCAGATTCAAACTTCGTATGAGGCGTAATACTACCGGGTGCAGCTACAACCTGGCCACGCTCCAGTTCATCCTTTTCAACTCCACGCAGAAGAATACCGATGTTATCACCGGCCTGGCCCTCGGTCAGTGTCTTATTAAACATCTCCACGCCGGTACATACTGTCTTGTTAATCTCCTTGGAAAGACCGACTATCTCAACATTATCACCAACATGGATTTTACCTCTATCTACTCTGCCTGTACCTACTGTACCCCGGCCCTTAATGCTGAAAACATCCTCAATTGGCATAAGAAATGGCTTATCAACCTCTCGCTCGGGAACAGGGATATAATCATCAATTGCAACCATAAGCTCATCAACACACTTGCAAGCCTCCTCATCCTTACCTTCACTCTCCATAGCCGCCAGTGCAGAACCCCTGATAATAGGAATCTCATCGCCCGGAAATTCGTACTTGCTAAGAAGCTCCCTTACCTCCAATTCGACCAAATCAAGAAGCTCAGGGTCATCCACAAGGTCAACTTTGTTAAGGAAAACTATGACCTTCGGCACGTTTACCTGGCGGGCAAGCAGAATATGTTCACGAGTCTGGGGCATAGGCCCGTCATTAGCTGCAACTACCAGAACTGTGCCGTCCATCTGGGCGGCTCCCGTAATCATGTTCTTAACATAGTCGGCGTGGCCGGGGCAATCCACATGCGCATAATGACGCTTCTCTGTCTCATACTCTATGTGCGCCGTATTGATAGTAATCCCCCGCTCTTTTTCTTCTGGGGCGTTATCGATGTCGTCAAACTTCTTGATATTGCCGCCGCCGGCCAATTGGGCCAGACGCATCGTAATCGCCGCCGTTAACGTCGTCTTACCGTGGTCAATATGACCGATTGTGCCGATATTTACATGCGGTTTTGTTCGCTCGTATACTGCCTTAGCCATTTTAATATAAACCTCCAATATGCCGTGTTTAGGACTTCCTTATCTATTTTAATCCTCGAATAAACGCTCTTAAAACCTTTATAACTAATTCACAGCCCGAATTCCCGGCTCTTCAAAAAATAGCAGCTTAATACTGCAATCTTTCGTTGCTCCGCCGAAAATCTCAGCTCGACACGCTTACATTTAGCTGCTGATGGGATTTGAACCCATGACCCCGTCCTTACCAAGGACGTGCTCTACCACTGAGCTACAGCAGCATTCAATCTGCAGTTAAACTTATTAACAGCCCTCGCCTCAGGCGATAAGGCAATAAATAGACCGTTCTCTACCCGGCTTCAATCCCCGGATATACAAAAATCCCCCTTCTTACTGCATACGTAAACCTACAAAAAAACGCAGGAATACTAAACGTCGCTACTTTAGATATTTTATTTAAGCAAAGCAGTTTATAAAAATACTATAACGACTGCAAACAGAAAAAATGAAAAAACCATAAAAATCTTAAAAAAACTAAAAATTTTTGGATTTTTTCGTTTTTATGCAAAAAAACCTCACCAAAACCCTCCCCGCCCTCGCCCCAAAAACCTCAAACCAGCCGTAATGCCCCAAATATCCATTACGCCAAACCTACGCACAAAACGACACGAAAATGCCCCTTTCTGTCCCCGGAAACCAAAATAAGCTCAAGAAAAGCACCCCCCCCGCCGGGGCCGGACTGTCTCGAAGCACAGCATCAACACCAAACCGCTTACAAAACCAGCTAAACGGAAAATCCCTGTACTCATAAATACTCCCGTAATTCAAATGGTATATTAAATTATAATCCCGAAAATGCAACCGTGCCCCCTGCTCAAATATCCAATCCCTGCCCTTTTTCTGCTCGTGCATAAGTCCCGCTTGTCGCGGCTTAGCCTCTGGCGAAGCCGGACACCAATTACACTTTTCCTTCATTGCGAGGAGGCCGTTAGGCCGAAGCAATCTCTTCTGTCATTCCCGCGAAGGCACCAAATCCAGTCCTTTTTTCAAAACCACCGCACCAAAGCCAAGCAGTAAGAAAAAAGGTTTAAGTTTAATCAGGTTTAAATAGAGGCGCAAGTTTAACCAGGGCGTATTCTGCTGCCCCATACCCACCTAAAACTTTAAGTCGGTAGTTGCGATTAGTGGGTACATCAAAGACGATAAAACCCTGTTTCTGCACTTTCGGATTGAGCCTGTCGGCGATGGTTATTAAACCATCAACCCCCCAAGCCTTTCTGCTTGTTTCGTATTCTGCACCATATCCGTCAATCAGTTTAAAAGTAGGAATTCTTCTCGCTTCTCTGTCATTATTCCTGACAGTTATAGTAACAAACAAAAACATAGCATCAGGCAGGTCGTCAAGAGATTTACCGGCTTTCAAAATCCCTGACCACATAGACTTCAAAACGCAATATGAAGTGTATCCAATTTTAAATGTTTGGCCTTCACGGAAAATCGGCGGTTTTGCTGGTTTTGGTTCCGGCTCCCGTCTTCGCCTTGTCTTTGTTGTTTGTGGCTTCGCGCCCGCAAATGACTTTTGGGCTTGAGACTTTGTGGGGCTTGATTTCTTAGGCTCTGGAATAGCATTTGGGATGGAACTATCCATTGAATTGCAAACCATAAAAGCAAAGACAATTAAACAAGCACCTAAGCCCACAACAATAATTATTTTCCACATTTTTTCTCTCCTAAAAAAGTTATACAGATTCCGCCGGTTAAGATTCTGTAAACTTAATTTGTTGTCCGCCACAGTCATTATCTCCCATCCTATCATTTAAGCAAAATTGCCAAAAGACGATACAATTATATTCTAATCAGGCCGAAAGTCAAAGAAAAATAATGCAAAATATTGCCATTTAAGCCGTTTGCCGTTAGAATATACAACTATGGAAAACGGCGAAATTAAGCGAATCGGGGATTATTAAGGAGAAGGAGCAGGATTATGTGGGTATATATAATTGCACCCTTTATCTTACTTGTGATAGTAGCGATACCTATCATAGTATCGGAAGTAAGAGCTTATTCTGAGAAGAAAAAGAAAAACGGAAGTTGAATAAAAACAATAGGCGGGCTAGCGGTGAGAAAGTGCAAAAAGGAGAAATTATGGCTGAAGAACACACAAGAGATAATGCAAAATGTAAAAGCGATGAACACACCAAGCATTTGTGCTATTTTGTATCTTACGGCTATCATGTAAGTAACGAGGAAGACTACAAATCCTTGATTGATGAGCCGAAGTTTAAGTGTTATTTCTGCGGACGGACTGCACACTGCGAAGAGAGTCTTTGCAGTCCTATGAAATTGTAATCGAGCAGCGGTTGGCCGTGAGGAATTGAAAAAAGTAAAATGGCGGACTATATGAATCAACGACTATCTGGGCGTGTAACATTCGACTATAGCAATAACAACGGCAAATACATAATTGGGAACGATGAGCTGTTATTTGAAACAGCATGGTCAAAAGCAAGCGGTGATTCCATCTAAATAATCAATGATCCACCCTCTATTAAAGGTGTTGCATTAGCGATCGGTAAGCATCGTATATCGGACATTATAAATGCGAGTTCATATGACATGACCTCTCGTACTCGAACACCACAAGAAGGGGAGATAGTCATTCTTAAAAACAGGTTTGGTAACTATGCAGCGTTAAAAATAATTGACATCAAAGATAGAACGAGGTCTGATGATCGAGATGAATTAACGTTTGAATATGTGATCAACCCTAATGGATACACTGATTTTTCGCAGCAGAAAGCTATTGTTGCTAAATGGTGGAGGAGGATATGGCCTTGGGTCAAAGGAATACCACGTTGGATTTACGTTCTTGTTCTCTTTCTCGCAGCGCTGCTAACGTGTATATACCTTTCGTTGTGGTTATGGACAAAATTTTCGCCCTGAGTTAAAACTGTTTTGTTGCTCTCGCAATAAAATCCGTGTAAATTTATGCCTTAGATACCTGTGCTGGCGAAAACGGGTAACCGCGTTAATCAGCGTCTAACTCTATTTATAATCTGTGTCTAAACTTTACTTAAAATCCGCCCAAAATTATAACCTCTTTCCACACCTCATCAAACCAAAAAATTCAATGCCCTACTGTTCACCTATCTACTCTCAACAAATTCGAAGTTGGATGTTCGATGTCGGATGTTCGATGTCGGACGTTCGATGTCGGACGTTCGATGTTAATTGTCTTCTTCTCCTTCTTTTCCTTCGCGGTGAATAAGCCTTAATTTTGTCTTTTATCTTTTACAACAAACCCCTCTTTCTTAGGAATTGATAGGGGTGAAGACCCCTTTTTCGTATCCTTCGTGCCCTTCGCGGTGAGTAATTGATTTCTTCATGTTTTTAGAATCATTTGCGCAGGTAGCCAATACCAAAAAACCATATTTTT
>Ga0180432_10010353_pt1 | contig 11182 bp, 8 predicted proteins | sample SS_ome_10_FD_132414 | JGI IMG/M metagenome (GOLD analysis project Ga0180432, IMG submission 132414) | Hypersaline lake sediment archaeal communities from the Salton Sea, California, USA - SS_1_MS_2 metaG | ecosystem: Environmental > Aquatic > Non-marine Saline and Alkaline > Hypersaline >... | reverse complement strand
CTCGACCACATCCAATTCAGTGTAAGGGTAGGGGCCGAAGAGATCGGTGAATACACTCAATGCATCGACCGCCACCTCGAGGGCCTTTTCACCCCCCGCCTCGTGTCCTGCATAGAAGTAACTGTTGACCACGACTCCTTTTTCAATGCGGTTACGGTGCTGGAAATTCTCCCCTAAGACGAGGGCAAAATCCCGCATCGGCCCCGCTTCACACGTCCAGGTCGCCTCTCCTTCTTCTTCCAATACGCCCGGGCCGCACGTGCCGGAGGTGATCAACCGTAGGGAGGACGGGGCCGTGATCCGGACGTGATATGCGGCAATGTCGGAGTAGACGTCGTCGGCGTGCGTTGGCGGGAGTTCGACGTTCCAACCTTCATCGTCGTAAACGGGGATGAGTGGGTAGACATTGGGTAATGCCATCACCCCACGCTGATAGGAAAACAACCCATAGCCGGTCCGGCCCGAGGTCGGCACGTCGACCGCAAAGTCCATCGCTGCCGTGATCATCTCACCGCCCGCTAGAGAGGGCCTCAGCGGCAGGCGCAGGGCCGTTCCCCCCAGTTCGACTGCCGGGGTCACAGCCTGTCCGGCCAACGCTACGTTAGTGACGGTCATTACGCCGCCGTAGGTGGGAGAATTTGGAAAGAGCCGCAGATACAAACTTGACAACGGTTCATTCTCCTGGTTGGTGTAGCGGACCTCCTGGTGACCCGTCACCTGGGCTGCAGCTAAATCTACCGTCAGGGCAATGTCGTAGTAGGGAATCGCGCCACAGTTTTCCACATCTGTAGCGAACGGCTCCCGCAGGCAGGTCCTTGGTAGCGGCACGAGGGTGGGTGTAGCCACTGGCGATGGGACCGGTGATGGGACCGGCGATGCGACCGGGTTCCCGGGGGTGCTGCCGGGGGGTGTTCCCTCCGCTGTCAATGTCGGGTCCGGCGTGGCCTGCGTGGGCGAAATATCCGCCGTAGGGCTGCACGCCCCAATTCCGGCAAGAAAGAGGAATATCCAAATCAACGAGAGACGCTTTTTCATCACCCTTCGCAATCTATTTCTCTTCCATCTCCTCAGGCGCTTCTTCCTCGGCGCGCCATACGCACACGCCACCAACACGGGGATCGAACGCGCACAAACATCCCGCGTTCTCCGGATGGCGGCAGATGATTGTACGCGTCACAGTCCCTCGCCGTGTGGAGTAGTACTCCTCGCATTCAGCGTGAGGGCATTCTAACGTGATCTTTACTCTAGGACTCATACCAGCACCTCCTCCATCGCCAATAATCGATACATCTACTCCTTCTTCTTCCCACGGGACAGAATGTGCGTGGACAGGCCGAGGAACGCCTCCGCCGCCTCCGACTCGGTCTCGGAGAGCGAGGGATGTGGGTGAATCGTCAGCGCCAGGTCCTCCGCCAACGCGCCCATTTCTACCGCCAGGGCGCCCTCGGCGATCAGATCCTCTGCCCCACGTCCCACGATGCCCACGCCCAGCACCCGCTCCGTCTCGGCTTCGAAAACCATTTTGGTAAGACCCTGAGCTTCCATGGTCAAGGCACGACCTGAGGCCCCCCAGGGAAAGTGCCCCACCTGCACGTCGAAGTCCGCTTCATCTGCCTCGATCTCTGTCAATCCACACCAGGCAATCTGTGGATCGGTATAGATCACCGCCGGGATACAGCGCACGTCAAAGGCTGCTGGCTCACCGGCAATTACCTCAGCAGCAATCTTGCCCTCGTGCATGGCTTTATGTGCCAGCAGGGGCGGGCCCGCGACGTCTCCGGCGGCAAAGATGCGCTCGTCGGTGGTGCGGCGCTCTTCGTCTACGATCACGAACCCATCTTCGTCCCGTTCGACCTGCGTTTGCTCCAGGCCGATGCCCTGTGTGTTGGGCCGCCGTCCGATAAAGACCAGCACGCGATCGAACGTTTGCTGGGGATCGTCTACTTCTCCTTCCAAGGTGACCACCACCTGATCTTCGCGCTCTTCGAGCGAGGCCACCTTGGTGTTAAAATACGTGGCCTCAAAGCTGCGCTTGATGCGGCGGGCTAGATATCTGACAAGATCACGGTCCACGCCTGGCAGAAGGCCGTCGGTCAGCTCTACCAGCGTGACCCGGCTGCCCAGGGCGGCGTAGGCTGACCCCAGTTCCGTGCCGTTGAATCCACCGCCGACCACCAGGAGCCGTTCAGGGATGTCGGGCAGGCTGAGCGCTCCAGCGGAGCTCATCACTCGGCTCGCCTCGTCGAACGCCGTCCCGGGCAGGGGAATGGGGGTTGAGCCGGTGGCTAGGATGGCGTGCTCGAACTTGACGTGGGCAAAGTCGGACCCCTCCAGGCGCACCTGGTTCGAAGACTCAAACGTGGCGCGGGCCTGAATCAATTGCACGTCGCGGGTGTCGGTGAGTTTTTCCAACCCAGATGTCAGGCGGTTGACCACCTGGTCTTTCCATCCACGTAGTGCCTCCACGTCGATGTCCGGTTCCCCAAAGCGGACGCCCCAGCCCTCGGCCTGGCGGGCATCGTGGATCAAGTCCGCTACTTCCGAAAAGACCTTCGTCGGGATGCAACCCCGCAGCAGGCACACGCCGCCTAGCCGCTCTTCCTGGTTGATTAGAGCCACTTCTAGTCCCAGGTCTGCCGCCCGAAAGGCGGCCGCGTATCCGCCCGGTCCGCCGCCGATGACGGCGACCTGCGTCTCCAGAGTCTGCTCACCCATGACCATGCTATTTCCTCCTCGTTTCTCCCTACCCACCAGGGGTGGGGGGACTCTGTTCCTTCCCCTCGATGGGGGAGGGTAGGTGGGGGTGGTAGCTTGTATTCCCCCTCCCCCTAACCCCCTCCCACCAGGGGTGGGGGACCCTATCCCTTCCTCCTTACGCCAACAACATCAACTCGCCCGGATTCTCCAACACCTCGACAATCATGCGCATGAAGCGCGCCGCGTCGGCGCCATCGACCGCGCGATGATCAAAGGCCACGACCAGGGGCAAGATATACCGGGGTACGATCTCCTTCTCCTCCTTGTCACGGACGACGGGCTTCCAGCGCGCCCGCGCCATGCCTAAGATTGCCACCTGCGGATAGTTGATCATGGGCTCAAAATCAGTCCCGCCCAGTATGCCGACGTTGGTGAGGGTGAACGTCCCGCCATGCAACTCCTCCAGAGAGGCCTCACCCTCACGGGTGCGTCCAGCCAGTTCCTCCAGCTCGGCCGCCAGGTCGGCAATGCTCTTGCAGTCCACGTCACGGATGATGGGCACGATCAAACCCCGCTCCGTATCCACCGCCACTCCTATGTGATAATAGCGCTTGAGCACGATCTCCTCGCTCTTGGGATCGAGGCTGGCATTGAAACGCGGGTAGGCCTTTAGAGCGGCCACTGCCGCTTTCATGACGAACACCGTCATAGTCAAACTGCTGGCTTCCATCTTGTCCTTGTACCGCTGGCGCAGTTCCTCTAATTCGGTGATGTCAGCCTCGTCGTGGTGGCTGACGTGCGGGATCTGCGACCAGGCCAGAGCCATGTTCTTTGCAATAGTGCGCCGAACTGAACGCAGCGGCACGCGCTCCACTGGCCCCCAGCGACCGAAGTCGGGTAGTGGAGGCGCCTCTTCCTGTTCCCTCTCCCCCGGTGGGAGGGGGCTGGGGGGAGGGGGCTCTGCCTGTCCCCTCTCCCTTTCTTCGGCAAAAGCGCGCACGTCCTCAGCCAGGACGCGGCCTCCGGGCCCGCTGGGTTCCACACGCTCTAGGTCGACGCCCAGCTCGCGGGCCAGCCGGCGCGTCGAAGGCGCAGCCGGCACCGGCCGCTCTCCGTCGGCCACTTGCTGGATCGTATCCCTGGCGGCCTTCTCACTGGAAGCCTCCGCTTTACGCCCTGTTTCTTCTCTTGATTCTGGCTCTTCCTCCCGTCGCGACGCTGGCTCGGCTGCGGCCTCCGCCCCCGTCTCTCCGCCATCAAAGACCACCAGCACGTCACCCACGCTCACCCAGTCGCCGGGCTCGACGCGGAGATCCTGCACGGTCCCGGCGTAGGGTGAGGGCACCTCGACGGCGGCCTTATCCGTCTCAACCACCAGGATGTTCTGATCCTCATCCACCTCGTCTCCCACCGAGACCAACACCTCCTGAATCTCGGCCTCGTGGATTCCCTCTCCCAAGTCAGGAAGCTTGAACGGTTGTGCCATCTTGGACCTCCTTAGCTCTGAATGGATAGCGTCTCGCGGGCGGCGTGTGCGATCCGCCCGGCATCTGGTAGATACGTTTTCTCGTAGGCAAAGAACGGGACGATAATGTCGTAGCCGGTGACGCGTCGCACAGGCGCTTCCAGGTGCCAGAAAGATTTCTCTACCAAGCGCGCGACGATCTCGGCAGCAGGGCCAAAGCTGCGATGTGCCTCGTTGACCACTACCACCCGACCGGTCTTACGGGCCGATTCAGCAAACGTCTCGTGATCCAGGGGGGCGATGGTCCGCACATCGATCACCTCGCTCTGAACGCCGTCCTCTTCGTCCAACACGTCCGCCGCCTCCAGCGTTGGACGGAGCATCGCCCCATACGAGATGAGGGTCAGGTCGGAGCCCCTGCGCACGACCTCGGCCTGGCCCAGAGGCAGGGTCTCCTCTTCCTCAGGTACCTCCTCGCGAAAGGCGCGGTAGATGGCTTTAGGCTCGAAGAAGACCACCGGGTCGGGATCGCGGATGGCGCTGACCAGCAAGGCTCGCGCAACGCGCGGGCCGGAGGGGATCACCATCTTGATCCCCGGTGTGTGGGCGTAATAGGCCTCCTTGCTCTCCGAGTGGTGCTCCAGCGCCCGGACGCCCGCCCCGTAGGGCGTGCGCAACACCATGGGCACGTGGTACGCGCCCCGCGAGCGCCAGCGCATGCGTGCGGCGTGGGACTCGAGCTGCTGGAAGGCCAGGTAACTAAAGCCGGAGAACTGGATCTCGCACACAGGCTTGAGTCCGTAGACTGCCATGCCGACCGACGTACCGGCGATGGCGGATTCGGCCAGGGGGGTATCCATCACCCGCTCCGCGCCATATTTGTCCAGCAGGCCCTCGGTGACGCGAAAGACGCCTCCGTCCATCCCCACATCCTCGCCCAGCACGACGACAGTGTCGTCCTTTTCCATCTCCTGGCGCAGGGCCAGATTGAGCGCCTGGACCATGGTCATCTTAGCCATTGCGCGTCTCCTTTTTCTTTAACTCCCGGGCCAAATCTTCCCGCTGTTCCTGCAAGTAGGGTGGCACCTCGGCGTATATATGATCGAACATCGTCAGCGGTTCGCCGCTCAGCTCCTCCATCTTCTCCTCCGCCCGCTTTACCGACTCCTGGATCTCGGCCTTGACCTCCTCCTCCAGGGACTCGACTTCTTCCTCTGAAAGCAGTCCCTTGGCGATCAGGTACCGCTGGAATCGCGGAATCGGCTCGCGCTTTTCCCATTTCTTCACTTCCTCTTCGTCCCGATAGACGCTGGGGTCGTCAGCGGTGGTATGCAGCGAGAGTCGGTAGGTCACGTTCTCGATCATCGTCGGGCCATCGCCGGACCTGGCCCGTTCGACTGCCTCCCGGGCCGCGGCGTAGACGGCCAGCACATCGTTGCCATCTACCTGGATGCCGGGGATGCCAGCGGCCAGCGCCTTCTGGGCCAGGGTCTTGGCCGCTGTCTGATGGGAGCGGGGGATCGAGATGGCCCACTGGTTGTTCTGGCACACGAACACCGCCGGCACCTGGAACACGCCGGCGAAGTTCAACGCCTCGTGAAAATCTCCCTCCGAAGTCGCCCCGTCGCCGAAGAAGCCCATGGCCACCTCGTCCTCGCCGCGATACTTGATCGCATAGGCGATTCCGGCGACGTGTAACACCTGCGTCCCGACGGGGATCGCAGTGGGCAGGGCGTTGACATCCTCCGGCACGCGATTGCCCTGATAATAGCCGCCGTACGCCAGGAGTACACTCTCCATCGATTGGCCGCGCCAGAGTTGGGCCGCCGTCTCTCGGAAAGAGGGGACCATCCAGTCGGATTCGCGCAGCGCCGCCACCGCGCCGAGCTGAGAGGCCTCCTGCCCCTTGATGGGCGCGAAGGTGCCCAGCCGCCCCTGGCGCTGCAGCTTGAGCATGCGCTCATCGAACCGCCGCCCTAAGAGCATCGTCCGGTGCAGCCGGAGCAACACGTCGTTGTCCATCTCTGGCTCCAGTGCCTCGTCTAGGTTGCCGTCCTCGTCTAGGATGGAAAGCCACTCTAGCTGGTTTGGAAGCTCGATTGTTTCCCTTGGCATCTTCCCTCTCCTTATGATTTGAGCGTGGCTGAAACCACGCTTTTGACCAGGGCCACGTTCTGCATATGGCTGATACGCCCGCCGTAGACGATGTCCACGGCGATGTCGAACTCGGCGCTGATGATCTGGTGGGCAAAGGCCGACGAGATGGCATCGGGGTCTGGAAAGTCCTGCAGAAAGACAACGTGCTGCTCACCCCGGTGAGCAGCCAGAATCTGAGCTATATCGACGCGGGTAGTCTCTTTTAACGTTTCGTTGACCATGTTCTGATTTTCACTGTCGCCATCCATCATACCGGGGGGAGGAACAGAGTCCCCCCTCCCCCGGTGGGAGGGGGGAGGTTAGGAATTGGAGAAGTCGCCCCAATACCGCCCCCATTCCCGGACGACACGTGGCTCGAGCTGTGCCGAATCCAGCCGCAGTCCAAACACCCGGCCCATCACGTTCAGAGCCTCCTGGGCGCCCCGCACGTTCTGACCGGACCGGGCAGCCAGCAGAATGTCGTCGGCCAAGTGCTCCAGTGCCCTCAGGGCTGCCGGCGTGCGCAGGTCGGCGTCCATAGCCTCACGGAACGCCGCGCGCGCCAAGGCCGGGCTCAAAAGCTCGCCGTCCCCGCCGTCGCTCATCGCCGCCGCCCGCAGCTTGTGGGCCAGACGCTGTGCCCGCTCCAGTCCCTTTACGTTGTGACTCCATGATTCCCGATAGTGATAGGCAGCCAGATAGAGGCGCAGTGCGTCCGGAGACCAGTCCTCGAGCAGATCGCGCACCATGACGAGATTGCCCACAGATTTGGCCATCTTTTCTCCCTCATGGCGCACCATAGCTGTGTGCATCCAGAAGCGGACGAATGGTTGGCTGCCCGTGGCGCACTCGGCCTGGGCGATCTCGCTCTCATGGTGGGGAAAGACCAGGTCGCGCCCACCACCGTGGACGTCGATCGTCTCACCCAGGTACTCTATGGCCATGGTGGAGCACTCGATGTGCCATCCCGGACGCCCTGGTCCCCATGGGCTGTCCCAGGCTGGCTCACCTGGCGTCTCCGCCCGTTTGGCGGGCTTGGATGCCTGCCAGAGCACAAAATCCAGGGGATCGCGCTTGTGGGGGTCTTCGGGATCGTTCCCCCGCTCGTTGGCGATAGGCAGCATCTCCTCTTTCGAGAGGCGGCTCAACTTACCGTACTCCGGCCAGTCGTCCACGTGAAAATAGACGTTGCCCTCGGCCTCGTAGGCTACGCCAGCATTGAGCAGGCGCTGCACCACCAGGACAATCTCGGAGATGGTGTCAGTTGCCCGGGAAAAGCTATCCGGTGGGCGGACGTTGAGCGCCTGCATATAGCGGATGAAGTGAACCGTCCAGCGTTTCCCCAGTGCTTGCCAGTCTTTCTGCACCTGCGCCGCTTTGCGCAGGATGTCTGCATCGATGTCGGTCACGTTCTGCACGTAGCGCACCTCGTGGCCCAGAAACTCCAGGTAGCGGATCAGGACATCGGCGCTGAGGTAGGTAAAGGCGTGTCCCAGGTGGGTCGTATCGTACGGCGTGATGCCGCAAATATAGACGGTGACCGGTTTCTCGCCAACAACGAAATCCTCTACGCTTTGCGAAAGCGTGTTATAGAGTCGCATAATCCCCCCCACTGGTTCTGCAGTACCAAGGCCAAGAACAAATACATGGAAAACCCACACTCACTGAACGATGTGTCTCGTTATTCATCCTACCGCACCAGCAGCACGGGCACATCCACCTGGTCCAACAACCCCAGGAGCGCCTCGTCTTGCAAGATGGCACTCCTGGCAGGCAACACCATCGTGCCACCCCCACCCGTCTGCACGATGGATGCGATCTTGGTCACGTTCGATTCTGTCAGCAGTCGGTAACGCGTCTGTAGCTTGTGTCCCTTGAGCTGCCCCTCGACGTGGGACTGGAGACGCTCTGCTCTCTCCATCCCATCGCCCAGAATGAGAACCGTCAGACGCCCGTCGTACCTCTCGGCCAGGGTCACGGCCGCGGCCAGAGCCCTGTCGGCCAGCGAAGAGCCATCGTAGATAACCAGCGCCGGTAACTGCAAGCGGGATCCAGGATGGAGGATCAAAGTGGAGACAGGGGCCGCGGACAAGACCGCTCGCGTGGCGGGGCTGAGGTGCCGGGATTTGACGAGCGTCCAGCCGCTCTTGCCCAGAACCAGGACGTCCGCCTTCTCCGCCTCTGCCAGCACCTCGGATTGGATTCTGCCCCTCGTGACGCGGAAAGAGGCCGATACCTCCAGGCGCTCCGCCACCGTCGTCAGAGACCTCTGCATTCGGCGGGCCTGCGCCCGCAGCAGCCGTTCGATCTCGCGGCTGTCCAGGTCGTGATGGGCGGCCAATAGAGCGTCGACCGCCCTCACAGATGAGGCCCCGGCCAGGCGAAAGAGGTCGGCATTCTCGACGAAAAGGCCCACCAACTCGGCCTGGAAACAGGCGGCCATCTCCGCGGCCGCGGCCAGCACCCCCGCATCGGCCGAAGAAGCGTCGAATGCCAACAGGATTCGTCGCACATGAAGACGGCGTTCTCTATCTCTCACGATCCACTCTCCTCACCGGACTCGAATTGCGCTGCGAAGCGCGCCCGCTCCTCGGCCAACTCGGTCAGCCGCTTTTCGACCCGTTCATTGATGCTACCCTGTGGGTAATTCCCCTCCTCATCCCGCTCGCCGGCCGGGAGGTCAGTCAGGAGCTCGATCCCCTGATCGACCGTCTCCACCGGGTAAACGTAGAATTGCCCGCCCTCCACAGCCTGGACCACGTCGCGGCGCAGCATCAGGTGCTTGACGTTGGAAGCTGGAATCAGCACTCCCTGTTCCCCCGTCAGCCCCCGGGCCTTGCAGATATCGAAAAAGCCCTCGATCTTTTCGTTGACGCCGCCGATGGCCTGCACCTGTCCACGCTGGTTGACCGAGCCGGTGACTGCCAGTGACTGTTTGATCGGCACTTCGGCGATAGCCGAGAGCAGTGCGTACAGCTCGGCCGACGAGGCGCTGTCCCCCTCGACGCCGGCGTAGGACTGCTCGAACACCAGGCTCGCGGAAAGGGACAGGGGCCGCTTCTCGGCGTAGCGGGCGCCCAGGAACCCCGAGAGGATCAGCACGCCCTTGGAGTGGATCGGCCCACCCAGCTCCACCTCCCGCTCGATGTCGACCACCTCTCCCTTTCCCATCCGCACCCGAGCCGTGATGCGGGACGGACGCCCGAACATGAAATTCCCCAAAGAGATCACCGAGAGGCCGTTTACCTGGCCAATCTCGCTGCCCATAGTGTCGATCAGGACGGTTTCGCGCAGGATGGCCTCCTGCATCCGCTCGCGCAGCCTGTCGGCGCGATAGATCTGAGCGTCGATGGCCCGCTGCACGTCGGTGGCGGTGATCACATCGTTCCCCGATTCGCCAGCCCAGTAGTTGGCCTCGTGCAGCAGATCGGTGATCCCCCGCATGCGGATCGAGAGCTTTTCTGCATCTCCCACCATGCGAGCGCTGCGCTCAATGACGCGGGCCACCGCACCCCGATCTAGCGATCGCAACTCCTCCCTGTTGGCCAGCGTCGAGATCAGCCGGGCGTAGAGTTGCTGGTTCTCCCCGTCGCGGTCCATCTGCTCCTCGAAATCGACCTCTACTTTGAACAGCTCAGCGAAGTCGGGATCGAGCTGCCAAAGCAAATAGTACAACAGCCGGTCGCCAAAGAGCGCCACTTTCACGCGCAGGGGGATCGCCTCGGGCTCCAGCGAGATCGTGCTGATCAGGCTGAGCATCTGCCCGATTGATTCGATGCGGATCTCTCTCGCCTCCAGGACGCGCTTGAGCCCATCCCACGCATAGGGCTGGGTCAGCACTTTGCGGGCGTCGAGGATCAGATAGCCACCGTTGGCCCGATGTAACGCTCCTGGCTTAATCAGGTTGAAATCGGTCAGCAGTGCGCCGAACTGGGCCCTATGTTCGACCCGTCCGACCAGGTTCTGGTAGGTGGGGTGGTCCTCGTACACCACCGGCGCTCCCTGCGAGTCGCCGTGGTCCACCAGGACGTTGACCCGGTAGCGGCGCAGCAATGCTTGGCTGGCCATAGCACGTCTCTGCGTCCCGCCTTGCAGCATAGCGGCCAGCCCAGATTGCTCCTCTTCTGAGGAGAGCAGTTGTTTGGCATGGTCGACGATATCCTTTTGTACGGCGTCCAGGTATTCCACGATCTGGGAAAAGTCGCTATACTCTTGGCGCAGCTCGTCGATGAGGCCGCTGATGGCGAAACTGGCCACCTCGCGATCCAGCTCCTTCATGCGCTCCTGCATCTCCCGCTGTTGGCTGGGCATCTGCCTCAAGGCCTTGCGCAGTTGCTCCTGCAGCTCCGAGACCTTTTCTCGCAGGCGCTCCTGCTCTTCCTCCGGTAGGTTCTGAATCTCCTCAGGGGAGAGCACCTCGCCATCCCGCACCGGCGCGGCGGCGAATCCGACCGGCGTGCGGATCAGCGCCACGTTCTCTCCCTGTGCCTGCTTCTGAATCTCCTCAAAGGCCTGGGCCTGCTGCTCCTGGAACTCTTCCTGGATTGCCTGGCGGCGTGTCTGATATTCCTCGCTCTCAAACGCCGATGAGAGAGCTGTATGCAGTTCCTCCACCAGGTTTTCCATATCGTCCCGAAAGTCACCCCCTTTGCCAGCAGGAAGACGGATGGCACGCGGTTTGTGGGATTCCTCAAAATTGTTGACGTAACACCAGTCGTCGGGAACTGGCTCCGACTCGGCCCGGCGCTCGAAGAACTGGCGAATGACGGACCGCTTGCCCGTACCTGGAGGACCCAGGGCGAAGATGTTGTATCCCTCCTGACCGATACCCATGCCGAACTGCATGGCCTCCACGGCTCGCGGCTGTCCAACGACCTGCTTTAT
>Ga0180432_10010352_pt1 | contig 11182 bp, 8 predicted proteins | sample SS_ome_10_FD_132414 | JGI IMG/M metagenome (GOLD analysis project Ga0180432, IMG submission 132414) | Hypersaline lake sediment archaeal communities from the Salton Sea, California, USA - SS_1_MS_2 metaG | ecosystem: Environmental > Aquatic > Non-marine Saline and Alkaline > Hypersaline >... | reverse complement strand
GAGGAGGTGGTGAAATACCTGCTTGCAGGCGCCGACGTCGTCATGACCACGTCAGCGCTGCTGCGCAACGGGCCCGAGTACCTCGCGACGCTTGTGGCCGGCCTGGAAGCCTGGATGGAACGGCGCGGCTTCGCCTCCGTCGAAGAGGTTCGGGGCAAACTGGCCGCGCGTCGGCTCGCGGACCCGGAAGCCTACGTCCGCGCGCAGTACATCCGTATCCTCACTGGTTACGGACGCTGAAACGGCGGCCGGTTGTCGGCCACACGCTCATCGCAGTATACGCACTGTCAGCTTTCGGTGGGCGTCGTGCCCGCCGGTCCTGTCGTGCATGAGAGGTACTGAGGTATGGCTGACCAATCGACGGTCCTGGTCACGGGCGCAAACGGCTGTATCGGCAGCTGGGTCATGAAACTGGCGCTGGATCACGGCCATCGCGTGATCGGGCTCGACCTCGCGCCGGCGCCGACGCGGCCGCGCCTCCTTCTGGACGATGACCAGTTGGCATCGGTGACCTGGCTGGAGGCCGATCTCACCAACACCGACGCGGTGCGCAAGGCCGTTCTCGACAACGGCGTCAACGCCGTGGTCCACCTCGGTGCGCTGCAGGTTCCGTTCTGCAAGGCCAATCCGGTGCTCGGCGCGCAGGTGAACGTGGTCGGCACGGCCAACATCATGGAGGCGGTTCGCGCGGCCGGCATCAAGCGTTTCTCGCTCGCCAGCTCGATTGCCGCGCTTGGCGGCGGCGATCCGGACAACCCCTGGCTCGGCACGCTCTACGGCGCCTACAAGTCGTGCAACGAAGAGATGGCGAAGGTCTACTGGCAGGACTGGGAAGTGCCGTCCTTCATCCTCCGACCCGGCGTCGTGTATGGCGTCGGCCGCGACCAGGGCATGACGTCGGCTCCCACCAAGGCGATGCTGGCGGCGGTCGCGGGGCAGGCCTACACCATCCCGTTCGGCGGCGATGCGGCGTTTCTTTATGCCGGCGAGGTCGCTGGCGCCTTCCTCAAGGCGGCCGAGTCGGATCTCGACGGTGTGCACATCTTCGACCTCAACGGCGAATGCCGCCCGGTGCAGGATGTGATCGACCTGATTCGCAAGGAGATCCCGGACGCCGACATCAGCATGGAAGGTGACCAACTGCCGTTCCCGCCCGATGTTTCCGACGCGCCGCTGCGCGCTTTCCTCGGCGACTACGGCCAGACCGGCCTGGAAGCAGGCGTCGCCAGCACCCTCGAAGGGTTCCGTCGCCTGAAGGGCAACGCTACGTTGGACCTGTCCCAACTGGAGCGGTGATCCGGCGGCCGTCGCCATCGCCGAAGGGCGAGGGAGACCGGCCATGGGAGACGCAACGTTCAGTCTGGAGGAGGCGCAGCGCAGCCTCGCTGTTCTGTCCAACAACGAGGCGTGGCGGCTGCTTGGCCGGTCGCTGCGCGTCGTCGAGGATGACAGCCGCATGCTGAGTGCGGCGTTTGCATCCGACTATCTGTGGAATCTTGTCGGCACGGCCGCGAACCGGCAGCGCGGCGCGTGGTTGCTGGCGCGGGTCCACGCCGAACTCGGCGACGCGGCTGGCGCCATGCGGCACGCCGAGGCATGCGCGGCACTGACCGAAACGCATGCGAACGACATGGCGCCGTTCGACTTCGCCTACGCCTGCGAGGCGCTCGCCCGCGCCTTCCGACTCGCAGGCGATACCGACGCCGCCGACCGTCATCTTGCCGAGGCGGAGCGCCTCGGCAACGAAATCCTGGACGAAGAGGATCGTGACATCTTCTTTGCCGACCTCAGGGCCTGACGCAACGAAGCGGGCGCCGGTTGGTCAATCGGTCGGAGAGGCCGCTCTCAGCCGTTGGTGTAGCCTTCGTCTCCATACTCGCCTTCACCCTCACCTTCGCCTTCATCGTCCTGCTCGACCTCTTCTTCCGGCCCCGGAGCCGGCTCCGAGTTCGGGGCGGTGTCGCGGCTTTCCGGCGGAGCGGTGTACTCTCGCGCTTCGCAACCGCGGGCCGAGGTGCGGTAGGTCGGCTGCACAAGGTTCTGGCGGAAGGCGTAAGGGAACTCCGCGTCGAGAAGATCGGTGCGCTCGTAGACGTTCTGGACCCACTCGAAATCGCCGGCGGGTGTCACGATGATCACGGTGCACGGATCTTCGATGAGGGCGCAGCGGCGGGGCGAGGAGTCGTCGCAGACCTCGAACGCGCCCTCCCACAGCGCGAACTTGCCGGTGCCGTCGGGCCCGATCACCATGTCGATCTCGGTGCCGCGGACGCCGATCGTGCCGCCCGGAAAATTGATCCGGTAGGCCTGCTTGCTGCTGCGCCCGGTGATGAACCGGAAGGCGCCACGCACGGTCTCCATGGAGACTTCGCTGGCCGTGGTCGAACTCTGGAAGACGAACCGGTCGATTTCCAACTGCGAGTTCGGGCCCACGACCATCTTTGTGTCGTCGGCAAATCTGATCTGTGCCTGCCCCGTCGGGTCGGTGGTGATGACGTCGCCGGTAAAGACTGCGCCTTGCGTCTCAAGGAACCGGGTCTGGGTACCGCTGACCGCACGGGCGGTCGCGCTTACGTCGGTTGCGGTGCCGGCCGGTTGTGCCAACGCCGCCGGTGCGGGTGCCAGAAAGAGCGCGCCTGCGATCGCGGCGCCGGCCACCGGCCGCACTAGGGTCTTGATGCGCATTTCAATATCGCTCCGATACGGGGATTCATGCTGGGTGTGCAGGGTATATAGATGCGGCGCTGCAGCAAGTGAGTGTTCTGCGACACACGGTGGGCCGTGCCGCCACGTGTCGGCGGCCGGACGTTTGCGTCAGGCGGAGCGGTTCTCGGGTCGCTCCGAACAGAAGGATCGCTCCGATCCCCGGGGAACTACGGGATGATGATCGGGTCGTCGTCCTCTTCCGGGGGTGGTGGCGGGGCGTCGACCTCGGGTTCGGCTGGTGAGGTGTCGCGCGAGGCGGGCGGGGGATTGTATTCGCGCAGCTCGCAGCTTCTCGACGAAACCCGGTAGGTCTGCTGCACGCGCTGCTGCGCGAATGCAAAGGGAAACTCGTCCTCCAGGAGCGCGGTACGCTGGTAGACGTTGCGAACCCACTCGAACGCGCCGTTGGGTCTCAGGATCAGGACCGTGCAAGGCTCATCGACTTCGGCGCAGCGACGGGGACTGGAGGTGTCGCAGATCCAGATCGAGCCTTCCCAGAGCGCGACCTTGCCGGTGCCGTCGGGCTCCACCACGATATCCAGCTCGGTGCCGCGGACGCCGATCGTGCCGGCGGGGAAGCGGATCGTGTACGCCTCCTTGCTGCTGCTGCCGGTGATGAAGCGGAACGCGCCGCGAATGGCGCCCATGGTGATCTGCTGTGCGTTCGCGGGGCCCTGGAACACGAAGCTGTCGATGGTGAGCTGTGCGTTGGGCCCGATCACCATTCGGGTGTCGTCGGCGAAGCGGATCTGGGCCTGGCCGGTCCGGTTGGTGGTGATGAAGTCGCCGGTGAACACGGCGCCGCGGGTCTGGAGGAAACGCGCCTGGGTCCCGGCGGCGTTGAGCGCCCGGGTCGTGGCGTTGACCTCGGTCGCGGTGCCGGCCTGTTGTGCCAGCGCGACCGACGTCAGCAGGCCCGTCGCCAGACCGGCAAGGAGGGCGGATTTCACGAAAGTTGGCATGCGCATCACATCTCTCCGGATCGATCCGTGCACGGCAACAAGGTAGCGGGATAGTCTGTGTCCCGCGTACATAACGAAATTGGCGGGAAAAGAAAACGCCTCGCACGTTTCGGGCGAGGGTGTCGCGAGCGCCCTGAGCGTTCGGGCGGACTCCGATCCGATCAACCCGGCTTCCCGCTCCATCCATGTGTCCAGCGCACAGGTTGGACCGGAAAATGGTACCCGCTTTCGGATCGTGCCCTAGTGGAAGTTGCGGCCGCGCGGCATCACCTTGCCGGCCGCGCCCGCCATGCGGGCGAGGTCGCGGGCGACGCCGGGCTCCTCCTTCGCCAGCTGGACGAGGCGGGTGCGCGGGCCGATCTTCTCGCGCATGTCGGCCTGCGGGCGCTTGACCTCGTCGGCGCGGGCATGGGCCTCCAGTCCCTCCGTGTCGATCGCCAGCATTCCGAGCAGCGGTGTGAGATCCTCCAGCCGGTCGGCGACGACGTGGATCACGTCGCTTGCGCTCTGAACCTTGCCGGTGACGCGGACCAGTCGCGCGCCGATGACGATGGGCCGGTATTTCTCGAACACCTTCGGCCAGACGATGACGTTGGCGATGTCGGTTTCGTCCTCCAGCGTCTCGAAGATCACGCCCTTGGCGGTCCCGGGACGCTGGCGAATGATCACGAGGCCCGCGATCGACACGCGTCGGCCGCTTGGCGTGGTCCCGAGTGTCGCGTTGGTGACGATGCGCCGGGCGGTGAGTTCTTCCCGCAGGAGCGCGAGCGGGTGCGTCTTCAGTGACAGACTGAGGTAGCGGTAGTCATTGACGACGTGCTCGCCGATCGGCATCGGCGGCAGGTCGACGTCGGGTTCCCTGCGGATGTCGGCGTTTCCCGGCGTGTCGAACAGCGGCAGCCGGTCGGTCGTCGCGGTCTTGCCCTTCACGCCGAGTCCGCGGGCCGCCCACAACGCATCGCGACGATCGAGACCGACCGAACGGAAGGCGTCGGCATCGGCGAGCCGCTCGATCGCGCCGCGCCCGAGGCCGGAACGCAGCCACAGATCGCGGACCGAATCGTAGCCGCGGTCGCGCATCGCCATGAGCTTCCGCGCATCGTCCTCGCGAAAGCCCTTGGCCTGCCGGAGCCCGAGCCGAACGGCGTAGACGGAGCGGATGTCGTCGCGCATCTCGGCGTGGGACGGGTGGAGCGGTGGCGGATCGTTGTCCGCGGTTTCCAGCGAGGCGTCCCAGCCGGATCGGTTGATGTCGGGCGGCAGTACGCGCACGCCGTGGCGTTCCGCATCGCGCACGATCTGCGCCGGGGCGTAGAAGCCCATCGGCTGGGCGTTGAGCAGGGCGGCGCAGAAGGCGTCCGGGTAGTGGCACTTCAGCCAGCACGAGGCATAGACAAGAAGCGCGAAGCTCGCGGCGTGGCTTTCGGGAAAGCCGTACTCGCCGAACCCCTCGATCTGGCGGAAACAGCGCTCGGCGAAATCGCTCTCGTAGCCGCGCGCCGTCATGCCCTCCACCATCTTGCGCTGGAAGGTGCCGATGGTGCCGACCCGGCGGAAGGTGGCCATGGCGCGGCGCAGTTTGTCGGCTTCACCCGGCGAGAACCCGGCCGCGACGATGGCGATCTTCATCGCCTGCTCCTGGAACAGCGGCACGCCCAGCGTCTTGCCCAGCACGCGCTCCAGTTCGTCCGGGGGGCCGTGTTCGGGAGCGGGGGCAGGGTAGATCACCTCCTCCAGGCCATCGCGGCGACGCAGATACGGATGCACCATGTCGCCCTGGATCGGACCGGGCCGCACGATCGCCACCTCGATCACGAGATCGTAGAAGCACGCCGGCTTCAGCCGCGGGAGCATCGACATCTGCGCCCGGCTCTCCACCTGGAACACGCCGAGCGAATCGGCGCGGTGGAGCATGCGGTAGACCGCCGGGTCCTCGGCGGGGATGGTCGCCAGCGTCGGTGCGCCGCCGTAGTGCTGCTCCATGAAATCGAAGGCGCGACGGATGCACGACAGCATTCCGAGCGCGAGGATGTCGATCTTCAGGATGCCCAGTGCGTCGAGGTCGTCCTTGTCCCATTCGACCGTTGTGCGGTCCTCCATCGCCGCGTTCATGATCGGGCACACCTCGTCCAGCCGGTCGCGGGTGATGACGAAGCCGCCGACATGCTGGGAGAGGTGGCGGGGGAAGCCGGCGATCTCCTGGCTGAGCGTCATGACCTGCATCATGGTGCGCTGTGCCGGATCGAGCCCGATACGACGGACATCCTCCTCCTTCACGCCCTCCTTCGACCAGCCCCAGATCGCGCCGGAGAGCGCGCCCACTGCATCTTCCGACAGCCCGAATGCCTTGCCGATCTCGCGGACGGCCGAACGCGAGCGGTAGGTGATGACGGTGGCGGCGAGTCCCGCGCGCTCGCGGCCGTACTTCTCGTAGATGTACTGCATCACCTCCTCGCGCCGTTCGTGCTCGAAGTCGACATCGATGTCGGGCGGCTCGTTGCGTTCCGCCGAGATGAAGCGTTCGAACAGGAGGTCGGCACGCTCCGGATCGACCTCGGTGATGCCGAGCGCGAAGCAGACGGCGGAGTTGGCCGCCGATCCGCGTCCCTGGGCCAGGATGCCGCGGGAGCGGGCGAAGCGCATGATGTCCTCGACCGTCAGGAAGTACGGTGCGTAGTTCAGCTGGTCGATCAGCTTCAGTTCGTGCTCGATCACCCGCTGCACCTTGTCCGGCACCCCGGCCGGGTAGCGCCGCGCCACGCCTTCCGCGGTCAGCCGCTCCAGCGCCGCCTGGGGCGTGGCGTCCTCGCCGGTGGGCTCGTCCGGGTATTCGTAGCGCAGCTCCTCGAGGCTGAAGGACAACTGGCCGAGCACGGCGACCGTCTCCGCGATCGCCTCCCTGTAGCCACGGAAGATGCGCGCCATCTCGTCCGGCGGCTTCAGGTGCCGCTCGGCGTTGGCGGCCAGCCGCCGTCCGGCCTCCTGCAGGGTCACGTGCTCGCGGATGCAGGTCACCACGTCCTGCAGCATCCGCCGGGACGGCCGGTGGTAGAGCGGCATGTTGGTCGCCATCAGCGCCACGCCGGCGCGCTTCGCGATACGCTGGAGAATGGCGAGGCGGCGATGGTCCCACGGACCGTAGGCGAGGTTCGCCATCAGCCGCACCGCGTCGGGAAAAGCCTCGGTCAGCCGGGCCAGTGTGGCGGCGAGCGCGCCGTCCTCGTCCGGCCAGGCGAGGCCGCCGTCCCCGCCGTCCGCGCTGGTGCCGGCGCACACGCCGAGGATCATTCCCTCGCCCCAGGCGAGAAGATCGCCGAGGTCGAGGTGGCAGTGGCCCTTCTCGGCGCGGCGGTTGCCGACCGTGAGCAGCCGGCACAGGCGGCCATAGGCTGGGCGGTCCTTCGGCCAGGCGAAGATGTCCGGGGTCCGGTCGCGGAACACCAGTCGGCAGCCGACGACATAGGCGAGGCCGGCCTCCTTCGCCGCAAGATGGCCGCGGACCACCCCGGCGAGCGAGTTGCGGTCGGCGACGGCGACCCCGGCGAGTCCCAGTTCGGCAGCGGTGAAGGCCAGTTCCTCCGGGTGCGAGGCCCCGCGCAGAAACGAGAAGTTGGTGGTGACGGCGAGCTCGGCGTAAGGGGTCACGGGTGCCCCCGTGACAGGGCATCCGGAAGGGTCCTTTGCCCCCGCGCTGTCGGCATGGATTGCCGGATCAAGTCGATCAGGTCCGGCAATGACGACCGTTGGGGGCGCGCCTCAGCGTGGATCCATGATTTACGGGAACGGTGGAAATCCGGACGATGCAGCCGGTTCCCGACGGTGTCGCGCTGCCTCCACGCCCTGGGCCCCGGCCTTCGCCGGGGAAGCGGGCTGCAGCTCCAGGCTACCGTTAGGGAAGCGGACCGGGAGTTCGCTTCGGCCGCCGGATAGCGTGCGGCAGGCCATCCGTACCGACCCGCTCGTCCCTGCGAAAGCAGGGACCCATCGCGGCCGATGGCTTGGTGAAACCATAAAGATGCTTCGCACGACGCGGACCACCGCCGCTCATCCCTGCGGAAGCCGGGTTCCGTCACCCCGGCCGCTTGCGGAACGCGAGAAAGCCGGGCGACCCGATGCCCGGGCATCGCCTGCGTTTCGGTCGCTGGGTTCCTGCTTTCGCAGGAACGAGCGGTGGTGTCCTTCCCGAACCGCGCACGCTGCGTGGTGGCAGGCCGCCCGCCGTCGACAGGCATCTCCTTCCGCAGGGCGCGACTTTCGCCTCTCCCCATCACGCGAACACCCCGTGCAGGTACCAGCGCGGGGCGGTCGTTTCGCGGCCGTAGAGCCCCTCGCGGTAGAGCCAGAACCGGTAGCCCTCGGCGTCCTCCACCCGGAAATAGTCGCGCGTCAGCCCGTCGTCGCGCCACCATTCCGTCGCGATCCGCTCCGGTCCTTCCGCGCGGGCGACGCGGAACGTCACCCGCCGCCAGCGGAAGCGCACAGGCGGTCCGTCGGGCACCTCCGCGACCGCCTCCACGGGTTCGGGCCGGGCAAACAGGCGGAGCGGTCGCGCCACCGGCAGAGCGTCCGCCGTATCGAGCACGGGCGCGGCATTGCCGTCCCACGCCCGCCAGCGCACGGCCCGTTCGGGCACGTGGCTCTCGTGGAGCGCCATGCGGGCCACGCTGCCTTCCCCCAGTCGTGCGACCACCCGGTCGACCAGGCTGCCGAGATCGGCTTCGCCCGCGGCGTCGCCGGTGAGGTCGATCTGCGAGGCATCGGCCTCGGCCAGCGCGGTGGCGGCGAGGCGGGCCATGTCGAAGCCGAACCCGGCGTCGAGCGGCTCGTGCAGTGCGGCGAGTTTCTCCCGGAAGAGCGCCGAGACCGCCTTGGGCGCGCGCACCGGCCGGCTTGCTCCGACGTTCACCCGGGCGACGGCGCCATCGACCCGGAACAGTGTGAACTCCAGCCGTTGCGCACCGCGGTCGTGCTTCTCCAGCACCGAAGCGAGCGAGACGGCGAGCGAGGCGATCGTCCGTGCAATGTCCTCTTCGCTGGCGATCGGTTCGGCGAACCGTCGCTCGGCCAGGAAGGCGGGCGCCGGCCGGCGCGGGCCGATCGCCTCCTCCTCCAGCCCCAGCGCCTGATCGAGCCGGCGGATGAGCCGGAGGCCGAACCGGGCGGCGAGCGGTGCCCGCGGCTGCCCCGCCACCTGGCCGATCGTCTTCAGCCCCACCCGATCCATGGCGGCCACCGTCCCGGGCTCGAGCCGGAGTGCGGAAAGCGGCAGCGGGGCGAGCGCCACGGTGGTCCCCTCCCGGTCGACGATCGCCGCACCCCCGCCATGGTGCGCCAGCGCGTGGGCGGCGCCGGGCGTCGCGGCAATCGCGTTGCGTGCGGCGAAGCCCTGAGTCGCGAGACGCGCCGTCATGTCCGCCTGCAGCGCAGCCTCGCCGCCGAACAAATGGGCGCAGCCGGTGATGTCGAGCATGAGGCCGTGGCCGTCACCGAGTGCCACGAGGGGCGTGTAGCGCTCCGCCCAGTCGGCGACCGTGACGAGAAGGCGGGTATCGGCGTCGGCGTCGTCGTCCACCACGTCGAGGTTGGGGATCATGGCGCGCGCATCGGTGAGCGGCTGGCCGGGACGGAGGCCGGCACGGCGGGCCGTGCGGTCGAGCGCGGCGAGGCGGACCGCGTTCCTGACCTTCGCTGCGGTCGCCAGCGGCGTCTCAGGATGCGGTTCTGAACGCCACGACCTGCCCAGCCGCTGCCGGTGGATCCGGTCGGTCGGGAGCCGCGGCAGCCACAGCGCGAGGTACCGCCGCGTCGGTGAAGCTGCGTCGTGCATGGTCCCACTCCAGGTCGATGGTTCCGGTGGCGCCGCGGCGGTTCCGTTCCAGCCGCAGCCGCCAGGCGGGACGGCCGATGCCGGCGGCGTAACCGTCGGTGATGGCGGCAGGGCGCGGGGTCACCTGCCACCGGGTCTGTGCCGCGCCGGGTTCGGACCGGTCGGTCTGGCGCACGAGCAGCCCCATCACGCCGCTGTCGCGGGCGCGCAGCGCCAGCCGCCGGCTTGCCGTGAGGTCGAGCACGGCCGGGTAGCCGCGGATCTCGGCGGCGACGAACGCAAGACCGCGGCAGCGAAGCCCCTCCTCGAACACCCAGAGCGCTTCCGCCGGCTTGCCGACCCGCACGAGGATCAGCCGCTCCGGCGCGAGCCCGAAGGCAGCGAGGCCCGGTGCGTAGAGATTGCCGGCTTCCCGGGCAGCCGAACCTTCCGCGATCCACAGCACCGGCCGGTCGTCCCGGCGGGCGAGGCGGGCGGCGAGCGCCAGCGCGAAGCCGGTGGCCGCTCCGTTGCGGCTCGCCTCGCCCCTCAGTTCATGCAGGGCGTTGCGGCGCAGCCCGCCCCGCAGCATCGCGTCGAGACCCGGTACGCCGAACGGCAGCACGTTGCCGCCGCGCCGCGGTGCCAGGGTGCGCGTATCGCTCTCCTCCGCGACTGTCTCCGCAACCGGCCGGTCTGCCGGAATGCCGCGACCTTCGATCTCGGCGATTCGCTGTCGCAGGCCAGCCAGGCCGTCACGTTCCGGGGCGGAAGCCATGGAAGACATCGGAAGACCACGCTTGCTCCCTGTGAATCTGTTCCTGTTATGTTCCTATAGATTCCGGAACCGTGAACGGGAGTCAAGAACGCTCCTGACATCCTTGTCGGCGATCGCACGCACCCTTCCATCGAAGTGCCGACAGCACATCGGATCCGGGGCGGCGCCGGGCGAAGGCTCGCCGCCCTGACGCCGCCCTGGGGGGCGGGCAATCGCAAAATGCTCAGCCCGCCCTGGACAACGATTTCGGGCTCAGACCGCGTGAACCTTAGTCTCGCGATCCCAGAACCTGAGCTTGCGGCTGAGCGCAGGGGAGGGCGGGAGATCGATGATGATGTCCCGCGCCGGCTCCGCCGCCTCCGGCATTTCGCCGAGCCCGAGACCCTCGGCCACGTGAACCGCCAACGGTCGCGAAGACATTTCGTTCACCGCAACGTGCTTTGTCTCACCGCATACGGGTCCAGCTCACCAACCGGAGACATTCCATGCACCGTACCCTTGCCACCCTTGCTCCTCTCGCCCTTGGCCTTGTCGCGGCCCTGCCGGCCGCTGCCGAGCAGCATGTCGCCGTCGGGCAGAACGTCACCAGCGCGCCGGGGATCACCGCCGAGACACTGGATTCCTCGGGCAGGACGATCATCGGCCAGTCCTACGCCTATCCAGAGGGCAAGGCCGTCGTGACGTCGGCGATCATCGAGGTTCCGCCCGGTGTCGAGACCGGTTGGCACACGCACGCGGTTCCGTTGTTCGGCTACATTCTGGAAGGCACGCTCACGGTCGACTACGGACCGAACGGGATTCGCAACTACGGCCCCGGCACCGGTTTCATGGAGGCCTTCGAAACGCCGCACAATGGCATGAACAACGGGGACGTCACCGTCCGCATCCTCACCGTCTATGCAGGAGCGGAAGGCGTCGAGAACGCGACAT
>Ga0180432_10010351_pt1 | contig 11182 bp, 10 predicted proteins | sample SS_ome_10_FD_132414 | JGI IMG/M metagenome (GOLD analysis project Ga0180432, IMG submission 132414) | Hypersaline lake sediment archaeal communities from the Salton Sea, California, USA - SS_1_MS_2 metaG | ecosystem: Environmental > Aquatic > Non-marine Saline and Alkaline > Hypersaline >... | reverse complement strand
TCAGTCCACAAGAACCAGAGTACCACCACCAGCGTCTGCTACTTTGGCCTCTTCCTTGTGAACCCTCAAACCAGCTTCAGCAATCAAGACTAATTATTTGATTAGTTTAATTTCTTCTGGTTCTTTGACGATTCTCACTCGCCGGAACATCTCATCCACGCCTCCAATTTGTGCTTTAGGAAGAGATGATTACAGCTTCCTGAAAGTACTGATAACGCTGTGAGGGACAGCTCATAGCAATATTTCAACCCACTTTTCGTAGGTGGGTATAGCTCTATAAAGACATTATATAAGTACTGCTATTTTGTCAACAGGTATCAGCCCAGTTTTATGCACTGTTACCAGACTGTAACAAATTGTTACCTGACTTTTACTGACCTACTCCCTTAAAATGAGCCATTCTTGTGAATTTTTTCGTGATGGCAAAACTATAAAGAGTTATAAGAAAAGGAGCAGATATTCATGAAGAAGAGTAAATACTTGGCAAAGCAGGTGACATTTGCCCTGAAGCAGTTGGAATCAGATAATCCCGTATCCGAAATATGCCCTGAAATGGGAACCACCGAGCAGACTTATATCGCTGAAAGAAAAGATATCTCGGTATGGGGTTGCCGAAGTAAAGGAACTGCAAATTCTGCAGGAGGGGAATCGTAAGTTAAAGCAGCTCGTTGCCGATCTCAGCTTGGATAAACAGATGCTCCGGGATGTGTTGCGAAAAAAGGCTAAAGCCTGCCCAACTGCGTACGGAGAGTCAGGCTCTACAGGTTTGCTATGGCGTAAGCATTCTGAGGGGCTCTAGGTATCCGGGTGCCAACACTCCACTTATTATTACCGAAGCATAGCAGACGAACGAGCAGCTGGAACTGGCCAGAATCATGGCCACGGCGTCGCTCCAGCGTTGGGAAAGCTGCGGGGGTATTTCGGAGGACATTACCGCAGCGACTACCCCTACCAAGATGATGAGAACTGGCTCAAGAATATCATCCTGAAGCGAGAACCTGACGGTACTATAACCTACCATACCGAGCCACCAGTGGCAGAAGACTGATTTCTTTACTGCCTGCTTTATCAAGAAATAAAGCGAGTATTGCTCTACTAGCTGAAAACAGTTGGAATTGTATTGAAATGAGTTAAATCATTCCGGAGATTCATGCTACAAGGGGACTTGCTCGTGAAGAATTTCTTGTGCGTAAACTAAATCGCTTTCACCGGGATATTCAAATCCAGCGTCGTACCTAAGATAAGGCAGAAATATTGGATAGCAGATTAAGGGGTGGATAGTACTTACGCGTCAATGCTACTGGTATTTTACTTTTTATCTTCTGACCGCAAGCGTGAGTACAGCTACCATCAACGCTGCAACCGCCCCCAGCAAGAAGGCAATGAAATAACTACTGGTTACATCAAAAATAAGACCGCCGATAGCCGGACCAATAGCGGAACCAACGGCAAAACCAATTGACAGCACTCCCATTATCACCCCGATTCTGCGTAATCCGAAGACGTCACTGGCTAGTGCGGCAAGGCATATAGCGATACCACTGGTGGCAAAGCCATAAACCAATGCAAATAGATAGAACATCCACAAGTCTTGCGAGAAGATGAGCCATACCATGGCTACGGCACGAAGCAGTGCGCAAATGATAATACTTGCTTTACCACCTATCTTATCAGAGAAATGCCCCATCAGAACTCCACCGATCATTAATGCTCCACCATACAGGCTTAAAACAGTGGATGCCTCTACAGCCACAATGCCTACATCGGTAGCGTGAGGCACCAGGTGGGTTATGACCAGCATCGTCGTAAAACCGTGAAACAGCCATGTAAAAATCAGTAACCAGAAATTGGTCGTTTTTAATACAACACGTAATGAAAGCGCTTTTGTCTGCACATCATATTCTTCTCTGACGGCACCTGCGTAGTTTGTATTGGTCGCTTCCGGTCCGGTAGCTTCAGGGAAAGCCCCTGTTTCGCTTGTGGCTTTCCTTAATAAACTGGTTAAAGGAATTATAACCAACCAGGCTATTGCGCCCAGGATAATGTAGGCTATGCGCCAATCAAAAACGGAAATGAGGTACGCGGCAAAAGGCGCGAAAAGCATTTGTCCCAGTCCCGCGCCTGTTCCAGTGATACCTAGCGCCAGCCCCCGCCTTATAGTAAACAACTTAGATATACTTGACATCGTCGCTACGTATACCGCACCAGTCCCAACAGCATATAGAAAACTATAGGTTATGAATAACTGCCAGGGAGCATTGGTCTGGCTGGTCAGGAACAAGCCAAGACCGGTAAATATTCCCATTAAGAGAACAACAACTTTTGTACCGTATCTGTCTAAAGCCCAACCAATCAATATGGAAAAAACAGCTCCGAATAACATATAGGCGGAAATAACTGCGGACGTCGCCGCTCGTGTCAGGTCGAAATAGCTCTCGATGGACTTAAAGAAGACGCCGAAAGACAGGCGCGTTCCCTCTAAAATAATATTAACTATCAGGAAAACAAAAACTACTATCCAGCTATAAGATAGCTTCTCTCTAAACTTTAACAATGAAAATAAACGCCCTTTACTGGTAAACTAGACAGGCATGAGCTTACCCTGTTTAGGTAATACGTGGACTTTGGCCATATTATGCCAGAAATCTATATAAATGTCTTGTTTAAGGGAAGAACCAACTCTGAAATTTCTTATGAAACATGCCAGCTTAGCCTCGCCCTTTTTTAATTCTTGGCCCCTCAGATACGAAGTATCCCCTTGGAATAAAAGTGGAGTCCACTTTGGCTTAAGCTTCATAAAATTTAAACTAAAAATAGTCTTGGCTTGCTTATGTAGCGTTGTTTTGTATCGACTCAATGACGTCATAAAAGCGTCTCGCATAATGTTCAGGCAGTTCAGCTATATCAAAGAATCCGGCGTCTTCCACTTCATCTCCAGGAATTATTTCTTCGTCGCCTGCCTTAACTAAATACACCACGACCAGCATATCACCGTAGACTTCTTTATCGTCTACTCGACGGACACCGACTAATCTAAGTACTTGCCCGGAGACCCCTGTTTCCTCTTTTAGTTCTCTCAGGCAGGCTTCCTCAGGTGTTTCTCCTACTTCAATAAAGCCGGAAGGAGAACCCCATGTTCCCTTTTTGGGTGCCAGGCCTCTTTTAATAAGCAAGAATTTCTTACCTTTCACGGTAATGGCGACTGCTACCGGTAAAGGGTTTTTATAATCAATGAAACCACAATTTGGACAGAGCTTTCTTTGCTTACCTTCAATGATTCCCAGTTCCAGAATCCTCCCGCAAACTGGGCAATATTTATATGGTTCCTTCATAGGCCTCCGTTTCAGATCTCAAGACATGATTTAATCTCTTAACTACTATAAGAGTCCTTGACTGGAAAAATCAAACTGACTATAGCCATTGTATTACTCAGGCAAACGTAAAGCAGCGGCATTACTCCGAGGGGCAGAGTATCGGCGTCTAGCTTTAAAAAATGGAGCGGGAGACGAGGCTCGAACTCGCGACCCTCTGCTTGGGAAGCAGATGCTCTACCACTGAGCTACTCCCGCGTGAATGCCACCTCATTTTAGCCCAATAAGTTTATTGCTGTAAAGGGGAATTGCCAAATTACCGGCGTATACTGCGGCACTGGTATCGACCCGACTCACCAGGAAATACCGCCCAGGCTTAATGGAGAGAAGTGGAATCTCCCACGTACCTGGCAACCAGGTCGACCGTGTCAACCACGTTCAACTTCCGGAAGATCAGGGAAAAGCGCTCTTCCAGAGCTTTACCCAGCCCGTTGAGGTTACTCTCGGGAATGCTCCAGATTTCCTTCTTGAAATCACCAAAAGCCTTCTTGCGGGTCTTATACAGGAACTGCTCGTCGGTTTCTCCCTCTTTCCGCTCATTCCCGTACGCAGTAAAAAGGTGCCGGTTGATTTCATTGAGCAGTTCCCCGGGGAAATGCGGGCTCTCATAGATGAGGTTCTGGAACCCCGTGGCAAGGTGCACTTCCAGCGTACCGACTTCAGGAAAGATATGAAAGGACTCGTCAGGCAGGGTGGAAGCCCCGTGCTGTACCGCGCCACCAATGCCGTACTCTTCCCGAGCCAGTCTGGAGAGCTCCCCCAGGGTATTGAAATCGAGTCTCACCTGAGCAATTGAACCATCAGGCAAGACGACACCGCCGTGCGAGGTCCCGGTCTGCACACTGATTTTGGAAATTCCCTTGCTCTCACTCCCCAGGTAGTTGCGGTACCCCCTCATAAAGGCGCGTAAATCATCCGGAGTGCTATTACCCTTGCCTATCTCTCCAATTTCCCCACCCACCGAAACGGTCACTCCCTCAGGTTCAAGGCTGCGGATAAACCCGGTCATCTCGGCAGTGACCCGGCAATTTTCCGCCTGCTGCTCATCGAGGGTGGGCCGGTCCAGGTCCACCAGGGTAGAGGCATCAATATCAATGTTAAAAAAGCCGGCGCTGACTGCCTCGCGGATTAACTCCCTGATTTCATTCAGCTCCGTGTCCGGGTCTGACTTATAGCGGCGCCGCCTGGCCTGAAAATGGTCGCCCTGGATAAATACCGGACCCCGGAAGCCTTCCTTAACAGCCGCCGCCAGAATGCAGGCAACATATTCTCCCGGTCTCTGCCGGGTATAGCCGATTTCAGAGCGGGCGATCTCAAAGATAAAAGCGCCAACTCGCTTTTCCAGCGCCGCCCGGAAGACCGCCCTGGATACCAGATAGGTGATGCCGCGGATATTTATCGCCGGTACGGTACTACCGCTATACAGTCCCCGGCCGGCTGCTTCATATAAACCCTGAATACTAGCCGGGAAAATGCCGGCGCTTTCAGCCATCTCCCGGATAGAGCGGCGGGACTCCTCCCTGACCCGGTCATCGGCAGCAAAGACAGCCTGAGTTACCAGGGAATCGATGTGGTTAGAATCCTTAGCCATCCCACCTCCTCAACACCAACGATTACAGAATGGTACGGCGCCCGTTATATCGTTCGGTGTCATACTGGGTCTCAACATCCACCAGCCGTAAATTACCCATCACGTTTTCCAGGGGGCAGGTAGTGAGTTGACCATTCTGGTAGCATATCATCTTACCGAAATCTCTCCTTACCACCAGATCAACCGCAGCGATGCCGAAATAACGGCCCATTCTGCGGTCGTGAGCTGTGGGAGCGCCACCACGCTGCAAATGGCTGAGGACGACGCTTCGGCTCTCCAGTCCGGTACCTCTATTGATTTCAGAGGAGACAAATTCTGCCACCCCACCCAGTGCTTTATGACCGAAGCTATCAACACCTTCCTTTTTTACAAACTCGGAGCCACCCACCGCTTTGGCTCCCTCGGCGGCGATAATGACCTCATACCTGGCGCCCTCTCTCCTGCCTTCCATTACCAGTTCATTCACCCGGTCCATGGAAAAATCATACTCCGGGATTAAAATAATATAGGCTCCACAGGACTCGCCGCCTTCCAGAGCCAGCCAGCCGGCGGTCCTGCCCATGGTTTCGATGACAAAGATCCTCTTGTGGGAACCGGCGGTAGTCCTTAATCTATCGACCTCTTCGGTAACCACATTCAAAGCGGTATCGAAGCCCAGGGTATACTCGGTATCCGGGAGGTCTTTGTCAATTGTTTTGGGGATACCGATAACGTTCACCCCGGCTTGCGACAACCGGGAAGCAATGGACAGGCTGCCATCACCGCCAAGCACAATCAGCGCGTCCAGGCCAAGTCGCTCGATATTCTCGATTACCTGCTTTGACTGGTCATTTTTGGGGTCATAGGGGCTGAGCCGCGAAGTGCCCAGATAGGTGCCACCGTATCTATCCCAGGTGCGGACCAGCTCCTGGTTCAGGTGGACGAGCCACCCCTGTGTGTCCGGACTTAGCGGGTCAACCTGCACCAGCCCTTTAAACCCGTCACGGATGCCCAGCACCTCGTAACGGGTGCCTCTTTCCCACTCCAGGCGCTCATCGGTCGCCGTTTTCACCACCCATTTCATGGCCGGATTCAGCCCGGCACAGTCGCCGCCGCTGGTAAGTATCCCAATCCTGCTTTTCCTTACTCTCATAATGTCCACCGAACAGCGGAGTGACTCTTACTTTCCCCGCCGGTTCATCTTGAACCAGGGATGAAAGCTGATTATGCAGTCGGGAGGCATCTGCCGGGAACCGACCCCGTTCATACTCATGTCTATAGTCATGAGATAGTCAGAAACCCGGTCAGGCATCAGGAAATGCTCTCGCACATACTCTCTACCCCTTTTCCCCATTATCTCAGCATCCCCGGGCTTTTTCAACCAGCGGATTACCCTCTGAGCGGTTTTTCCGGGGGTCTCATAGTAATAGCCGGTATCACCATCCCTGAGCTGGAGCGGTATGGCACCAACGTTGGAGCCAATGAGAGGTTTACCCTTCCATAATGCCTCGGTTATTACCAGACCGAAGCCTTCCCTGGTGGATGGCTGCATAATCACTCTGGCGGCGCGCTGAAGCGCGTTTATCTCACGCCAGTTCTCCAGACGGTCAGCCAGGGAGAGATTGAGTATGTGGATATCCTCATCATTTTTGGTGTCCTCACGAATTCTGGCCAGGACTCGCCCACCCTCGGGGTCATCGGAAGCCATGCCGCCGGCAATTACCAGCTGGCACTTCACCTCCTTCCTGACCAGACGATAGGTAGCCAATGTCCGGTGCAGCCCCTTCCAGGGGTCAAACCTGCCAACCTGAGCAATTATGGGAATCCTGGGGTCGACCTCGTACTTGACCAGTACCCGATCTATTTCTTCCTGGCTTAGCTCCCGGTTCTTCTCGGAAAGGGGGTCAATGAACGGCGGGATGATAAAATTGGGCAGGGGCCAGCGCGATATAATGTAGTGGGCTGCCGAGAAGATAGCGGCATCATAGTGCTTTATCCACCTCGTCATGAAATCCCACAGCCTGGGATTGTCCTCCAGGGGCAGGTCTTCAATATCGATGTGACAGCGCCAGAGCCAGGTCTGCCCGTTTTTTTTCAGATGGCTGGCCAGGCCGAGCGGCTGCGGGTCATGGACATTGACCACATCCGGGCTATCGAGAAGACCGCTCCGGGAGCACCTGTCCAGAGTATCACAGTATGCCTGCTCCATTTCCGGAGCAAAGGTACCCTTCATGCCTTGCAGTAAATTGTGCAGACCCTTGGTGCATTCAAAAAAGTCCTGGCTGCCACTGATTACCTTCCATTCTGCCTCGATACCCAGCATGTTCAAAAAGGGGACCAGGCTGAACAGCATCTCGGCAACGCCTCCGCCCTGAGCCGTGGCATTAAGCTCGGTTAATCTGAGCCCCTGGAGTCGCTCGGCTGCCCGCTGCAACCTCTCTATCTTCTCTTCACCAACGATGGGGACGTAGTCCTCTACCGGGGGAGTGGTAAACGGGCAAAAGCCCTCCCGCTTACTGTAAACCACCCCGTTGGGCAGAGGAAACGTTGCTTCCGTGGCTACCGTGGCATCAGTCTTCTCTTTTCCGGTAATTCCACCTGGTTTGATAACCTGCGCCATTCCTTACACCTCATCATCAAAAAATACACGTTCTTATTGAACCAATACTAGGAGAGGAGTATCGGTTACGTCAAGGGTGTTTGCATTTACACTAACTAGGCGCAAACCCCCAAGATAATATCAGTCCTGGCTGCACCATGTTTATCAGCTTCAATGCTTAATTCGGTCATTGCGGGCAACCATGCGGACTTGGTATACTCTTATGGTAACATTCGATTTGCTTTTATGCTACTTTTCGTGATAGCTGAGAACAGGGGGAGAGTTATGTCACATGAAAGCCGGCGCCGGGAGAGGAATTACCACCTCGCCGGATGGGTCCTTTTTCTCGTTTGCGCCGTTTTTTTCATTGCCTCAAGCCTGGCAACCCACGATATGTTAAGCCTCGCCGGCAGCGCCATTTTCCTGGTTGCCTGCGTGATTTTCATCATTCCATTGTTTTCCCGGGGAGACCCGGATAGCTAAGCCGGCACCCGGGACCGGAAAGGCGGGTTTTTCCCTGAAAACTTCAACTCAATTTGAAAAGTGCGGCACTCATGCTTTAAGATAAGTCAGGCTTTTCATTTTCGTTAAGGAAGGTGCTCAGATTTGGCGAAAAAAAACAAGTCCCGTAAGGTAAAGCGTGAACCCACCCGGCATCAGATATCAAAATGGCAGCAGCAGAAGAAGCGGCAACGCATCATCTTCACCATCGGAATCGTAATTATTGTCGCTGTGGTGGCTATTACCCTGGTGGGGTGGTATTTTAGCCAGTACCAACCATTGCACGAGACCGCCATCAAAGTAAACGATGCCGAATTTGATATGAGCTATTTCATAGACACGCTCGAATTCCACGGCAAGAACCAATCGCCTGAATTCATGCAACATATGACGGATAGCATAGTTGATGATATCGTTCAGAATGAGCTAATCCGGCAGGCGGCGATGGAGCTGGGGATAACGGCCAGCAGCGATGAAATCCGGGAGAAATTAAAAGAAGTCGATTTCCCCAACGACCGGGCACACCGGGATATTGCGAGCACCTGGGTAATCACCGGCAAACTGCAGGACGAGTATTTTGAGCAGCAGGTACCGACCGCTACCGCGCAGGTACATATTATGGCGATGCTACTGGAGAGCGAGCGCCAGGCACTTGAGGCGACCGACCGGCTGGAAAGCGGCGAGGACTTCGCCACACTGGCCGGAGAGCTTTCCGTCAATGAGCTTACCCGGCAGAAACAGGGTGACCCTGGCTGGCACCCGGAAAGTATCCTGAAACAACTGCTCTACACTTCAGTACCGGTTGAGTATGCCGCCACTGCCGAAGTGGGTGCACTGAGTGAACCACTTCAGGATGAACAGGTAATCAAGGAAGTGGGCTACTGGCTGGTAAAAATATCGGAGTGGGATGAAGAGAATGACCGGGCACATGCCCACGCTATCCTGCTGGGCAGCGAAGAAGAGGCGCAGGATGTGAAAGCCCGGCTGGAAGCCGGCGAGGACTTCGCCACACTGGCTGAAGAACTCTCCCAGTGGTATGCGGCAAAGTCGAACAAGGGGGACTTAAACTGGGTGACTGAAGGATCAACGACCCCGGTGCTTGATGAGGTTATTTTCAACGACGGGCTGGAACTGGAAACGTTGACCGGGCCGGTTCGCGATGATACCACGACCACCCGGGGCGGTTACTGGCTGGTAAAGGTTGACGACCGGGATGACAACCGGCAAATCGACGAGACCGACCGGGAGTTTATGAAAGCCAAGGCTTTGCAGGATTGGGTTGATTCACTGTGGGACGACCCCGACAACCTGGTGGACGACAGCTTTCTCGATGACGAGAAAATAGCCTGGGCGGTTGATGAAGCAATGAAGTCTCTGAGGAAGACCGGGGGTAGTTAAAATGGAGGGTAAGAGCATCGGTATCGGTCTCATGGGGCTGGGTGTCATCGGGGGTCAGGTGGCCAGGGTCCTGCTCGAACGGGCTGAGCTTCTGTCCGAGCGTGCCGGGTGCCCCCTATCCCTCAATAAAGTAAAGGTGCTGCCGGAAGACTTGACTCGAACACAGGCACGGCAGATGCCCGCACACCTGCTCACCACGGATATTAACGACTTCTTCGCTGAACCGGGGATAGACATCGTGGTGGAGGCAATCGGCGGTGAAAACCCGGCGCGGGAATATCTGCGGAGGGCAATCACCAGTGGTAAGCACGTGGTAACCTCCAACAAAGAGGTTATCGCCAAACACGGAGCGGAACTGGTGTCACTGGCCAAACAGCACGGGGTCAGCCTTAACTATGAAGCCAGTGTCGGTGGCGGCATCCCGCTTATTGCCCCGTTTAAAAATGACCTAACCGCCAACGAGCTACGTGGTATTTATGCCATCATCAACGGCACAACCAACTATATCCTTACCCGGATGGCGAAAGAACGAATAGACTTTGCCACCGCGCTGACACAGGCCCAGCAGCTTGGCTACGCGGAATCCAACCCGGAGAATGACATCGAGGGCATCGATGCCACCTATAAACTGGCTATTATGGCGTCCCTCGCTTTCCAGACCCAGGTCCGACCTGATGATATCCACCACGAAGGGATTTCCCGCCTCGACAGCCGGGACTTCCGCTATGCGCGGGAGCTGGGATTTGCCATCAAACTCCTGGCGATAGCCAAACTCAGCGATAAATCAATCGAGGTACGCGTTCACCCGGTGTTCATTCCGGAAGACTCCTTCCTGGCCAAGGTCGACGGCGTCTACAATGCCGTTCTGGTTGAAGGCGACCTGGTCGGCAAGGTACTTTTCTTCGGTGAGGGTGCCGGTGCCATGCCCACCAGCAGCGCGGTAATTGCCGATGTGGTACGGGCGGCGAGAGAAATCGTTCTCGGCGCCAGCAGCGAGGCGTTCTGGAAACTGGAATCAAAAAACAGTGTCAAGCCGATGTCCGAGATTGAAACCAGATACTACCTCCGGGTCAACGCCGTTGACCGCCCCGGCGTCCTAGCGCAAATCTCCAGGGTCTTTGGCGACCTGTCCATCAGCATCGCCTCCGCCATCCAGCAGGAGACGGAGCGTGATACCCAGGCAGCGGAGATTGTGATTATGACTTATCCCGCCCGGGAAAAAGCCATGCAGCAAGCCATCCGGGAACTGGAGAAACTCAGCGCAGTCAATGAGATCAGCAACTTCATCCGGGTCGAAGATATTTAAACACCCGGTAACCACGGTCACCAAGAGGTAAAATGATGAAATCTGGCGTTCTGGTTCAATACAGCAACTACCTGCCGATAACCCCGCAGACCCCGATATTTACCATCGGCGAGGGGAATACTCCGCTGGTACGGAGCGATAAGCTGGCGAGGGAAGCGGGTTGCGGCGAGCTCTACTTCAAGCTGGAGGGGTGCAACCCCACCGGCTCGTTCAAAGACCGGGGCATGGTAGTAGCCGTTGCCAAGGCACTGGAAGCGGGCAGCAAGGCAATCATGTGTGCCTCAACAGGCAACACCAGCGCCTCGGCGGCTGCTTTTGGCGCCTACTGCGGGCTGACCACGGTCATCGTGGTCCCCAAGGGTAACATCGCGCTGGGGAAACTGGCGCAGGCGGTTATCTATGGCGCCACGATAGCCGCCATTGACGGTAACTTTGAC
>Ga0180432_10010350_pt1 | contig 11184 bp, 8 predicted proteins | sample SS_ome_10_FD_132414 | JGI IMG/M metagenome (GOLD analysis project Ga0180432, IMG submission 132414) | Hypersaline lake sediment archaeal communities from the Salton Sea, California, USA - SS_1_MS_2 metaG | ecosystem: Environmental > Aquatic > Non-marine Saline and Alkaline > Hypersaline >... | reverse complement strand
TCCAGCAGGGGGTTCTTGAGCAGGGGAACGAAATATTTCTCCACAAGGTCGTGGCTGAGCTTGCCGCCACTGCCGTGTGCCAGCAGAATCTTATCTTCCATCGCCCTCTCCGTAATGGTAGTAGGCAGAGCAACTGCCTTCCGAGGAAACCATGCACGGGCCCACCGGGTGTTCCGGAGTGCACGCCCCGCGGAAGAGCTTGCAGTCGGCGGGTGTCTTAATCCCGCGCAATATCTCACCGCACAGACACCCCTCAGGCTCACAGGGCGGTTCCAACTCTATCTTGAAGCTGTATTCGGCGCAGAAGTGCCGGTATTCCTTCCTTATGCTTAGCCCGCTTCCGGGGACTTTTCCCATCCCCCTCCAGTTGGCTTCACAGGGCTCGAAGACCTGCGCCATAACTTCGAGAGCCCGCTGGTTACCGTCAGGGTTGACCCCGCGGCGGTAGGCTATCTCAACCCTGGGCTCCCCGCTCTCGATCTGCGCCACCAGCATGTCAACGCAAAGAAGGACATCCAGGGGCTCAAAGCCGGAGACGACGCAGGCAATACCATAGTCGCGAGGTATGAAGTGATAGGGACGGGAACCAATGATGGTGCTGACGTGACCGGGGCAAACGATGCCATCAAGCCTTACTTCACCGGAGTCAAGAAGAGCTTTAATCACGGGGGGGCACAGCTTGTGCAGAGAAAGGACGTAATAATTGCCGATACCTTCTTGTGCCGCTTCCAGGATAGAAGCCGCGACGGTCGGGGTGGTGGTCTCAAAGCCGATGCCGATGAAAACAACGGATTTTGACGGATTGCGCCGGGCGATTTCGAGGGCGTCCTGGGTGGAGTACACTATGCGTATGTCACTGCCCTCGGCCTTGGCCTGCTGAAGGCTGGAGTAGCTGCCGGGCACTCTAATCATATCACCGAAGGTGGTAATGATAACATCGGGGAGGCGAGCCAGGGCGATGGCCTTGTCCAGGTCGGCGTTGGCGGTAACACAGACGGGGCAACCGGGGCCGGAGAGCATCTCTATATTGGGGGGTAAAAGCTGGCGGATGCCGTGCTTTAAGATGGTTACCGTATGCCCTCCGCAGAACTCCATGAGTCTTGTCGGCTTTGTCGAACGATTACGAATCCGTTCTATAAGGCGCTTACCCAGCTCGGCATTGCGGTATTCGTCCATGAATCTCATTTTTCAGAACGTCCCTGCCATTAACTTTGGCTCGTCATCTCTTCCAGTAGCTTGAGTGTTTCCCTGGCTTCGGCTTCATCAATGATATTGATGGCATAGCCCGTGTGCAGCAGCACGTAGTCCCCCGCCTTGACCTCCGGGGTGAGCCAGATACTTATCCTGCGGCCCACTCCGCCTACCTCAACATCGGCTTGCAGCCCGTCTATGGATTTGACCAGGGCGGGGATTGCCAGACACATGGTTAGTCAGCATCTCCTTCAGCGAAATTGGCGATAACCGCCTGTCCCAGGGATACTCCGCCATCGTTTGTCGGGACTTCGTGGTGAGTCAGCACACTCAACCCGGCCTCCTCCAGAGCCGCTATCGCCAGCCTTAAGAGCAGGCGATTCTGAAATGACCCGCCGCTCAAGGCCACCTTGTTGATGCCGGTCCTGTCCGCCAGGCGCCGGCACATTTGCTTCACTATCTGAGCCACCGTGCGGTGAAACCTGGCCGAGATAACCGCCGGGGAAACCGCTTTGTCGAGGTCTTTGATAATAGCCTGGAAGAGCTCATCAAAGTGCACTATATTCATGCCGTTTTGCTCTATGATGGAGAAGGGGTAGCTGCCGGTCTCGCTTTTATCAGCGACCATCTCCAGCTCAACAGCTGCCTGGGCTTCATAGTCCACCCTGCCCCTTACCCCAATCAGGGCTGATACGGCATCAAAAAGCCGGCCGCAGCTGGAGGCCAGCGGTGAGTTGATGCCCTGCTCAATCTGTTTCTGGATAAGGTTGAGCTCAATACTGTCCACGCTACTCAAGAAGGAGAGGTTCTTATCTAAAGCGTCTTTTCCCAGCAGGCTGAGAAGGTAGCTGATAGCCATGCGGTAGGGCCTTTCAATAGCGGCGGTGCCGCCGGGCAGGGGTACATACTGGAAGTGCCCCAGGCGTTCAAAGCCCCGGTGGTCTGCCCGCAAAAACTCGCCTCCCCAGATTTGCCCGTCGGTGCCGAAACCGGTGCCGTCAAAGGTAACTCCAATTACCGATTCCTGAAGACCGTTGTCGATGAGGCAGCTGGCGATATGGGCGTGGTGGTGCTGAACCGGCACGAAGGTTATATCGGTAGATTCGGCAGCCATCGCTTTGGCGTACTTGGTGGGCAGGTACTCCGGGTGCATATCATAGGCTACAATTTCAGGCTGGATACGGAACAGCTTTTTGTAGAGTTCGATAGTGGTTTCAAAGTGCTCCAGTGTCTCCAGGTTCTCCATGTCCCCGATGTGCTGGCTTAGAAAGGCATACTCATCTCTGGTGAGGCAAAAGGTGTTCTTAAGCTCAGCCCCGCAGGCCAGCACCTGCTTTGCCTTGAAGGGGAGGTGGATAGGGTAGGGGGCGTAACCGCGGGCGCGGCGAATTATCTGGGGTTCACCTCTCTCTACGATAGTCACGCTATCGTCGTAACGGGCGCAGATGTCCCGGTTATGAAGCAAGAAGTAGTCGGCGATTCCCTGGAGCCTTCTTAGCGCCTCGTCGTTATCCTTGGCGATGGGCTCCTCGCTCAGATTGCCGCTGGTCATCACCAGGGGCAGCCCGGTCTCTCTCAGCAGCACGTGGTGTAATGGGGTATAGGGCAGCATCACTCCAAGGTAATTGAGCCTGGGCCCTACCAGCCGTGAGATTGATGGGCCGGCTTTCCATTCTAGGAGTATAATGGGGCACTGAGGGGAAGTGAGAAGTTCCTCCTCGGCATGGGAAACCAGACAGTGCTCTTTCACCTCTTCAATAGTGGTCAGCATTATTGCCAGGGGCTTGGAATACCGCTGTTTTCTTTCTCTAAGAAGTTGTATTGCCTTATCACTGGTGGCATCGCAGGCCAGCAGAAAGCCGCCTATGCCCTTTATGGCTAAGATATTGCCCTGCCTGAGCAGTTGGCTGGCTGTCGCTAATGCATCGTCTTTCGTGACAGGGTTGCCGCCGCCATCAACCAGCTGTAAACCGGGGCCGCAGTTGGGGCAGGCGTTAGGCTGGGCATGAAAGCGGCGGTTCATAGGTTCATCGTATTCCTGCTGACACTGGGGGCACATTGTAAAGTTGCGCATGGTGGTCTTGGGACGGTCATAAGGAATGTCCTCAATGATTGTGAAACGGGGGCCGCAGTTGGTGCAGTTGGTGAAGGGGTAGCGGTAGCGCCTGTCCGCCGGGGACATAATTTCCTCAAGGCAGGCGGAACAGGTGGCAATATCGGGAGAAACAAGCTGATACTTGCCTTCCTGTGAGACGCTGTCGCGAATCTCAAAGCGCTCGTAGCCCGTAGCCGGTTTGCTGGCGGTCGAGACGCTCTCAATGTGAGCCAGGGGCGGCGCCAGGGTGGTGAGGTCGGACAGGAATTGGTCTAGGTTTGTTCTCGTACCCTCTACATCAACCTTGACGTCTTCCGAGGTATTGCAGACCCAGCCCTTCAGTTTATGCCTGGTAGCGAGCTGATAAACGAAGGGGCGGAAACCGACACCCTGCACCACGCCGCGGACACCGACTTTTATCCTGAAGATATCACCAGAAGGCTTCGCATTTTTTGGCAGAGGCAGTCGGACAGCCGTCATTATCTACCCCGCAAAATTGCATTCGAGGTCGATTTTATCAGCATCAAGCTCTTCCAGCTTGGCACTTTTACAGTGCGGGCAGAGCAATGTATGGCCCTGTGCCGAAAAGGTGGCTTCACATTCCTTGCACCTTAAGGTGGGAGGTATGACGGTTATTCTCATCTTCGCCCCTTCGGCGATAGTGCCTTTAGCTAAAGTCTCCAGCATGGACTGTAGCGTATCAGCTTCCATGGGATGCCCCGACTCTCTCACCCGGGCGTGGATTTCTTCTAGGCGCTTGCCACTGGCTTTGTTGGCCTCATCAAGAGCTGCCCTTAGAATATCTTGCATAAGGGATAACTCATGCATACTGGCTCATCCTCTCCTTAGCCTGCGGTAGAATAACCTGGCGTGGTAAGTTGATGCTATACCTTTAGATAATTACGCACCGGAGGTAAATATCTCGGTTACCAAGGAGCTCTCTATGAATAATAACACAAAGCTGCTTCACTGGCAATTTGGCGAATCGTATTGAGCAAATCCAGGTAGCTCAAAAAGCTTGAACTTTGGTATAGCTAGTGCCATAATGCTCGCAGATATGGCTATACGGCTGATGAAAGAAGCCGGAATCAAGGGGTGGATATCCTTTGCAGAACATAGCTCAAGCAATTGCTCTTGTTGGCATTCTTGTTTTTCTAGCGCACCTCTTTACAGGAATATTCAGCCGAACCAGAATTCCTGATGTCATCTTGCTGATTATCATAGGGATCTGCGTTGGCCCCGTGTTGGGTCTGGCGTCACCGCCGATATTTGGAGCCGTGGGGCCGGTTTTCACCACCGTCACCCTGATTATCATACTTTTTGAGAGCGGCATCGCTTTAAGGCTGTCGATGCTGCGCTCGGCGCTCAGTGGCGCTATGATTCTGGCTCCGCTTAGCTTTTTCTCCACAATGTGCGTCGTGGCTGGTTTTGCGGTCTGGCTTACGGACTTGGAACTCCTTCCGGCATTTATTTTAGGAGCTATTGTAGGTTCTACTTCAGAGACGGTCGTTATTCCTCTTATCCGGCAGCTCAGAATACGAGAGGAAACTCAAACACTGCTTTCGGTGGAGTCATCGGTGAATGACGTTCTGAGCATTGTGATTACTATCGCGCTGGTCCAGGCGTATACGCTGGGTAAGTTTGAAATTGCCACGGTGTCTGGCAATCTGATTGCTTCATTCCTTGTCGCCTTAGTTTTTGGCATTATAGGGGCCCTCATATGGTCGATACTACTTAACAGGGTACGTGCTATTAAAAACGCCATATTTACCACGCCGGCCTTTGTCTTCGTTATATTTGGCATTGTAGAGACCATGGGCTTTAGCGGTGCTATTGCGGCTCTTGCTTTTGGTGTGACGATTGGTAATATCGAGACGATTCGCTTTCCTTTTTTCAGGGCGCTAACATCGAAGGAACCTGTTGGCATCAATGAAACGGAAAAGATATTTTTTAGTGAAATAGCCTTTTTGCTGAAGACCTTCTTCTTTATTTATCTGGGGATATCTCTTGAGCTGATAAGCGGGTGGCTCATTATAGTTGGGCTTGTACTGACGGTTGTCGCCTTTGTCCTTCGCCTGCCTGCGGTGAGATTATCGGTAAGGAAATCCGTGACACCCAAAGACGTTTCGGTTATGGCTGTCATGGTACCCAAAGGATTGGCGGCGGTGGTTTTAGCCAGTATTCCATTGCAGCAGGGAGTTGTTGGCGGCGAAATGATTAAAAATATAACCTATGGGGTTGTTCTTTTTAGCATAGTTATCACTTCTATTCTGCTGTTTTTGCTTGAAAAGACAAAATTACCAGATGTATATGCTTGGGCTCTTTACCCGGTGTTGCCAAAATGGGGCCGAAAAGCGGGGCCCCGTCCCAGGGAAATGGCAGGTGGAACCGATAAAATTGTTCCTAACGGTACCAGGCTCTTTGGTGGCGGCAATGGTGATACTGAAAAGAGATTGCCAAAAAGGGAAGAAGACCCTTAGATTTATATGACCTTACCCCGTAATTAGCATCACCACTGTTCAGAGTCGAGCGGTCATTTCAGCATACTCCTTTGGGGTAGCTCCTTTCAACGAGCTGTGTGGCCTGACTTCATTGCAATCCCTTCTCCGGTCTTCGATGAAGTGTATTATCTCAGTAATAACAGATTTCATATAATCTAATACTTCCCCCTAGCACTTCGTATACCCGCACGCCAGGCAATGGAAGCAACCTTCCTGGTAAACGAGCATATTGCTGCACTCGGGGCATTGGCCGGCCAGGTTCTTGGCCAGGCCATAGTCCTCCACCCCGGGCTTGTCATCATCGTTGATGTGCTTCTCCAGGACGCTGGCGATAGCATCGGCGCAGGAAAGGATGGACTTACCCTGCTCCCAGGCGATGGATGGGCAGCGGATGCCGCGGAGCTGCTTCACCACCGAGGCAACATCCACCCCGGACCGCAGTGCCAGGGAGATGAGGCGGCAGGTGGCTTCAAGCTGGGCGGAGGCACAGCCCCCGGCTTTACCCAGATTGGAGAAGACTTCGCAAATCCCATGCTCATCGGAGTTCACCGATATATAGAGAGCACCACAGCCGGTGTTAACTCTTTCCGTAACGCCCGTGGTTACCTTCGCCCTCTTGCGGGGGGTGCGTGTTACGCTTTCTTCAGGTTTTTCATTGTTGCCGGTAGTTAGAACCTGGGTATCACGGCTACGGTCGCGGTAGATAGTAATCCCTTTCAGCCCCTCCTCATACGCCAGCGTATACGCTCTGGCGACATCGTCCCGGGTAGCCTCTTGCGGAAAGTTGATTGTCTTGGAGACGGCATTATTGGTAGACCTCTGGAAGGCAGCCTGCATGCGGACATGCCATTCCGGGGTTATTTCGTGGGCGGCAACAAACAAGCTCTTGACCTCGTCGGGCACGCCCTCAATATCGCCGAGGTGGGCGCCGTCAGCCAGCCTCTGCATCAGTTCTTCGGAGTAGAAGCCCCCATTCCTGGCAGTCTCTTCAAAGTAGGGGTTCACCTCTATAAACGGGGTACCGTCGAGGACGGTCTTGGTGTAGCTCAGGGCAAATAGGGGCTCAATGCCGCTGGAGCAACCGGCAATCATGCTCAGCGTGCCGGTGGGAGCGATGGTGGTGCGAGTGGCATTCCTTACCAGGGGTCCATCCGAAACATCGTATGCGCTCCTCTCAAAGGCGGGAAAGACACCGCGTTCCTCGCCCAGTTCTACGGAGGCCTGAGTTGCTTCGTCACTGACAAAGCACATAATGTCAGAGGCAATCTGTAACGCTTCCGCGGAATTATAGGGAACCCCGAGCCTGACCAGCATATCGGCAAAGCCCATTATGCCAAGCCCGATTTTCCGGGTCTTCTTGGTCATCTCTTCAATTTGCGGTAGCGGGAACCTGTTGACATCAATAACATTATCCAGGAATCTGACGGCAGTCCTCACCGTTTTTGCCAGTTTGGGGTAGTCAATCTCGTCAGTCCCGTTGGTGCTCCGCATCATCCTGGCCAGATTTATGGAAGCCAGATTGCACGATTCATAGGGAAGCAGGGGCTGCTCGCCGCAGGGATTGGTGCTCTCTATCCTGCCGAGGTGCGGGGTGGGGTTATCGTCATTAATGCGGTCAATAAAGACAATACCGGGGTCGCCGGTCCTCCAGGCCATGTCCACTATCTTGTCAAAGACCTCTTTAGCGTTGAGCTTGTCGGTACTCTCCTTGGTGTGTGGATTCACCAGCTCGTATTCAGCACCCGCCTTGACCGCTTCCATGAATTCAGAGGTCAGAGCCACGGATATATTAAAGTTAGTCAGGGCGGTTAATTCCTCTTTGGCGGTTATAAACTTCATGATGTCCGGGTGGTCGATATTAAGAATGCCCATATTGGCGCCACGGCGCGTTCCCCCCTGCTTGATGACATCGGTGGCGGTATCAAATGCCTTGATGAAGGAAACCGGGCCGCTGGCGACGCCGCCGGTAGAGCCAACCCTGTCCTTTTCCGGCCTGAGCCGGGAGAAGGAAAAACCGGTACCGCCGCCGCTCTTATGGATAAGGGCGGTATACTTGACGGCGTCAAAGATAGACTCCATGGAGTCGTCAACGGGCAAGACAAAGCAGGCTGAAAGCTGCCCCAGTTCCCGGCCGGCGTTCATCAGTGTCGGGGAGTTGGGCAGGAATTCCAGGTTAGCCATCAAGCTGTAGAATTCCTTTTCCGTAGCCTTAACATCGGCTTTGGGATTATATATAAGCTCCGCCGAGGCGATTGCCCGTGCCACCCTGCGGAACATTTCCTCGGGCGTCTCCACAGGTTTACCATGTTTGTCCTTCTTCAGGTATCTTTTTTCCAGTACATGACGAGCGGTATCGGTAAGGTCTATGCCGGACATGGTTTCTTTCTGTGATTTTACTTCAGCGTTTGCTTCCATTTCTGCTTTGACCTCCTCTTCGTGTACTGGTTTCTCCGCATCCAGGACTTCCTTCACCATAGCCTCAATTTCGGCATCGGTCGGCAGGCGCTGCTGTCGGCGGGTGCGCTTTCCCACCAGGTCTTCCATACCCGGCAGCACCGGCGGGCTTTCCACGCTGGTCTTCTCCAGGCGTTCAATAACCTGGGTTGTCAGCCGCTCCACCAGCCGCCGGTCCCGTATGCCCATGTACTCGGCATTGGCAAAGACTATTTTTGCTATCTGGCTCCTATTAACGGGCCTTGATTGTCGGTTTCCCGGTTGATTAGCCGCGCTCATCGCCGACCCCTCCGCCGGCTCTTCACCGGCGCCATCTCTTCAGGCGGGAGTAGCGGCAGCTGGTCGACAGGATGAACTGCCGCCGTGGTGGCCAGGGAATCTATCTCTTCTTTAAGTGTCGTGATGTCGGCAAACTCGCGGTAAACGCTGGCAAAGCGGAGATAGGCAATATGGTCCAGGCTTTTCAGCCTTGCCATAACCATGTCGCCGATAACAGCCGTAGGTATCTCAATTTTACCCAGATGGTAAAGCTCAGCTTCTATATCATCAGCCAGCTTATCCGCCGTGCCGCTGGGCAGAGGCCTCTTTTCGCAGGCTTTACGTATACCCGACAGCAGCTTCTCCCGGCTGAACTCCTCACGTCTCTGGTCTTTCTTAATCACAAACAGACCGGCTGTCTGTAATCGCTCATAGGTAGTGAAGCGGGAGCCACATTGTAAACACTGCCGCCGGCGTCGTATGCCGTCATTGACGTCTCGTGAGTCAATCACCTTAGAATCATAGTGCCCGCAGTAGGGACAATTCACGGCTAACCTCCACACTATATGGTACAGAGGTTTATAACTTACCACAATATATAGTGTTTGTCAATAGTTTTTTCGGCTGAAAGTTAACGATTTTTAAATAAATTTTGTTTTTATATCTACTCCCACCCTGCCGCCCAGTCTCATCCGCTGCTTATCCCGAAGTTTTTATTCCCCACCACCCCCACTAGGGACTATTTTCCCCTTCTCTGCTATAGGATGGGTGGGGAATATTTGTGGGTTAAGCCGTGGGTGCTCCGAGGGCGGTCGGGTGGGAAAAGATTTGCACCCAAGGGGACTAAGGGGGTGAGGCTAATAAATAAACGCGCTCTTATATCACCTTTACCTGATAATCCCGTAAAGGGTAAGATATGAATAGTCTAGCAAGGAGTAAACGCATGAATTATCAAGAAGCTCTGGATTATATTTTAAGCTTTGCCGACTATGAGAGGCTGCCACGTTCGGGGATTGTCTGGGACTTAGCACGTATTGAGGTGCTTCTGAAGAGACTGGGCAATCCCCAGAATGCCGCCAGGTCAGTCCACATCGCCGGCACCAAGGGGAAGGGGAGCACCGCTGCCATGATTGCCTCAATCCTGACACAGGCCGGTTACCGGACGGGACTTTATACCTCACCTCACCTTCTTTCATTTACCGAGCGACTCCAGGTTGACGGGCAGCCTATTACCGAGGGCACCTGGGCCAGGCTAACCGAAGCTCTCAAACCTGAAGTTGAGGCGGTAAACCGGCTTGGTGAACTCGGAGAGCTCACTACCTTCGAGATACTGACGGCGCTGGCATTTACCTGTTTCCGGGAGGCAGGGGCGGATTATCAGGTGCTGGAGGTGGGGCTGGGGGGACGCCTTGACGCTACCAATGTAATAAAGCCGGAGGTCTGCGTCATCACTTCCATCAGCTTTGACCATATGGATGTACTGGGCGATACTCTCGCCCGGATAGCCATTGAGAAGGCTGGCATCATCAAGCCGGGGAGCACCGTGGTGTGCTCGCCACAGTTCCCGGAGGCAATGGAGGTGATAGAGAGGGTGTGCCGGGAGCGGGGGGCGAGGCTGGTCAGGGTCGGCACTGAAGTTACCTGGCACAGGGGAGATTTTAGTCCCGAAGGACAATCTTTCCGGTTGGCAGGGCTGAAGCGGGAATATGACCTGTATATACCTCAACTCGGTGAGCATCAGCTGGAAAATGCGGCCACAGCCGTGATGGCGGTAGAGCTTCTGGCTGGCATGGGGACAGTAGTATCACCTGAGAATATTGCCGCCGGGCTGGAGCAGGTGCACTGGCCGGGGCGACTCCAGACCCTGTGGCGTGAGCCACGGGTTGTCGTTGACAGCGCCCACAATGCTTATTCGGTCAAAAGGCTGTCTGAGGCACTCCGGCAATATTTCCATTTTGAGCGGGTAATCCTGGTTCTCGGCGTTTCCTCGGACAAAGATGTTACCGGGATAGTTGCCGAGGCGGCGTCTCTGACCGGCGAGGTTATTGTCACCAGTTCCCGTCACCCCCGAAGCGTAAAGACGGCGGTGCTGATGGACGAATTCGCAAAGTGGGGGGTAGTCCCTCAGGCGACGGAAAGTGTTGCCTCCGCCATGAGGCTGGCATTAGCCGGAGCAAAATCCGGCGACCTTATTTGCGCCACCGGCTCGGTATTTGTTATAGCTGAGGTGATGGAGTATATGGGATATAAGGGATAAAGGGAGGAGATTTAAAATGGTTAAGTATGAGTACAAGCAAAGAGATTTTGACAATCCGTCATTTCTATTTTCTTTAGAAGATAAACTTAAAGGCCTCCTCGGATGCCCTTTATTATACAATTCTTACTTTAAGACCTTTAATCTCAGTGGTAACGAGAAAATACTTGACTTCGGATGCGGAGGGGGAGCCGGTTCACGCTGCTTGGCCAAGCTTTTGAACGACTCCGGCCATCTAACTTGTGTTGATTTATCAAATTACTGGATTGATAAAGCTAAACGCAGATTAGAAAGATATCCCAATGTGGAATGCCTGGCGGGAGATATAAGGAAATTGGATATAACCGAGAATTCCTTTGATGTCATATCTACTATTTATGTTATCCATGATATTGCACCTGAAGAAAGGCAGAGTGTAATAGATAAATTGG
>Ga0180432_10010349_pt1 | contig 11184 bp, 3 predicted proteins | sample SS_ome_10_FD_132414 | JGI IMG/M metagenome (GOLD analysis project Ga0180432, IMG submission 132414) | Hypersaline lake sediment archaeal communities from the Salton Sea, California, USA - SS_1_MS_2 metaG | ecosystem: Environmental > Aquatic > Non-marine Saline and Alkaline > Hypersaline >... | reverse complement strand
TCATAATATGCTCTATCGAGAATTTCGACCCGATGGGCGTGCACACCGGCGACAGCATTACGATCGCTCCGGCGCAAACGCTGACCGACAAGGAATACCAACTGATGCGCGACGCCAGCGTGGCGATCATCCGCGAGATCGGTGTCGAAGCAGGCGGCTCCAACATACAGTTTGCCGTCAACCCCGACAACGGCCGCATGGTAGTGATCGAGATGAACCCGCGTGTATCGCGCAGCTCGGCGCTGGCGTCGAAGGCGACCGGTTTCCCCATCGCCAAGTTCGCCGCGAAGCTCGCCGTGGGCTACACGCTCGACGAAATCCCCAACGACATCACCCGCGAAACGCCCGCCAGCTTCGAGCCGACCATCGATTACTGCGTGGTCAAATTCCCGCGCTGGGCGATGGAAAAATTCCACGGGGCCGATCCCACCCTGACCGTGCAAATGAAATCGGTCGGCGAAGCCATGTCCATCGGCCGCACCTTCAAGGAGGCCCTCCAGAAGGCGATCAGATCCCTCGAGATCAGCCGGTTCGGGCTGGGGTGGGACAGCAAAGACAAGCTTCTCCACGGCGACAGGATCGATCCCGAGACGCTCCGCCACGCGCTGATGACACCCACCCCCGAGCGGATCTTCGCTATACGATACGCGATGCGGCAGGGAATGAACACGCAGGAGATCCACCAGCTCACGAAAATCGATCCGGCCTTCCTCTACAATATCGAAGAAATCGTAGACATGGAAAACCAGCTCGCACGATATTCCTCGCCCGCCGCCGTGCCGGTCGATCTCCTTCGCGAGGCAAAGCGCTACGGGTTCTCCGATGTCCAGCTCGCAAACATCTGGAACACAAGCGAAGACAACGTCAGGGCCCTGAGGCTCGACCACGACATCAAGTGTGTTTACAAGTGCGTGGACACCTGCGCCGCCGAATTCGAGGCATATACGCCTTACTTCTACTCAACATACGAGGAGGAAGACGAGTCGCCCGTCAGCGACCGCAAGAAGGTCATGATTCTGGGCGGCGGGCCGAACCGGATCGGACAGGGGATTGAGTTTGATTATTGCTGCGTGCACGCCGCGATGGCCCTCAAGGAGATCGGCTACGAGACCATAATGGTCAACAGCAATCCCGAGACGGTCAGCACCGACTACGACGTCTCGGATCAATTGTACTTCGAGCCGCTCACGCAGGAAGATGTGCTGTCGATCTGCGGGCGCCAGAAGCCGGATGGCGTGATCGTGCAGCTCGGCGGCCAAACGCCGCTGAACCTGTGCGCTGCTCTCGAAAAGGCCGGCGTGCCGATCATCGGCACCAGCCCCGCCAGCATCGAGCGCGCCGAAGACCGGCAGAAATTCCAGGTCCTCCTCGACCGCCTCGGCCTGCTCCAGCCGTCAAACGGCACCGCGACCAACGTCGAGCAGGCCCTGGCCGTCGCCAAGACCGTTGGGTACCCCGTGCTCGTCAGGCCGTCGTTTGTGCTGGGAGGGCGGGCGATGGAGATCGTATACGACGCCGACAGCCTCGCCAAGTACATGGAGCTTGCCGTAGAGGCCTCGCCCGAGAAGCCGGTTCTCATCGACAAATTCCTCGAAGACGCCACGGAGATAGACGTCGACGCAATCTCCGACGGCGAGCGCGTGGTCATCGGCGGAATCATGGAGCACATTGAGGAAGCGGGCATTCACTCGGGCGACAGCTCGTGTGTGCTGCCCTCGCGCAGCCTCTCGCCCGAGCTTGTCGAGCAAATCCGTCGGGCAAGCCGCGCACTGGCCCGAGAGCTCAATGTCGTTGGCCTCATGAACGTCCAATACGCCGTCCGAAACAACATCCTCTACGTGCTCGAAGTCAACCCGCGCGCATCGCGGACAATCCCATTTGTGAGTAAAGCGATCGGCGTGCCGCTGGCGAAGCTCGCCGCCAAGGTGATGACCGGGATAACACTCGAACAGCTCGGCTTCACCGAGGAGGTCGTCCCGCGACACACCGCGGTGAAGGCCGTCGTGATCCCCTATACCAAATTCCCCGAGTGCGACATTCTGCTCGGGCCCGAGATGAGATCGACCGGGGAGGTGATGGGGATCGACGACGACCTCGGGCTCGCGTTTGCCAAGGCGCAGATCTCCACCTCGCAAACGCCGCCGCTGGCCGGCAAGGTCTTCATCAGTGTAAAAGACCACGACAAGCCGCAGGTCGGCCGCCTCGCCACGAGGCTGATCGAACTCGGCTTCAGCCTTGCGGCCACCGCCGGCACATACGGCGCCATCAGGGCGGCGGGCATCGAGCTCGACCGGATCAGCAAGATAAGCGAAGGCCGTCCCAACATCCTCGACTCAATGAAGAACCGCGAGATCTCGCTGGTGATCAACACCCCCGGCGGCGAAGGCCCCCGCAGCGACGGCGCTCTCATCCGAAGCTGCGCCATCACCCACGGCATCCCGTGCATCACCACCCTCCAGGCAGCACGGGCGGTCGTCGAAGGCATCACCGCCCTCAAGCAAAGCGATTACAAGGTCCGGGCGTTGCAGGAATACCATCAGGCGCTCAAGGCGCCGGCGTGAGTTGCGGCCGGCAGCTCCAACTACTCCCTTGCCCCTGCTGTTCTCGATTTCTTCTTTCCCGCGTCAGTACGCCCCCCCTACTCCCTGATTACGATCGGGCGCGGCTTCATCTCGGCGAGGAGCCTGCCGTCGACGTAGAGCTTGCGCACGCCGTTGACGTTGTATACGCAGGCGAGGTGGGTCCACTCCTCCGCCGGGAAGTTGTACGACGCAACCAACCAGCCGTGCATGCCCATCGAACGCGGGCCGCCGTCGAGGAGGAGCGAGAATCCCCTGATCGCGCCGCTCCAAGCCTTGTTGATGAGCTTTCCGCTGGGCCTGCCTTTCGGGAGTACCCACGCCTCGAGTGTGCAGGCGTGGCTGAAGTCGAGCCGCTCGTCTTGGGCCACCTCCACGCGCCCTCCGTTGAAGCGGACGCAGCCGCCGTGGCCTCCGGTGACGTGTTCGACTTTCCCGACGATCCTGCCGCCGAGCCCCTTGCCGGCTTCGTTGGGAAAAATACCGTCTCGGAGTTCGTCGAACGTCCAGTCGCCCACCAAACCCTCGCCCGCGAGTGGTTGGCCCCGGGCATGCGAGGCGATCTGCTCGGCCGTCAGCGCGCGATCGTAAATGCGGATGCGGTCAAGATCCCCCGCGAAAGGGCCGAAGGTCATAGGCTCATCGATGCAGGGCGTAATCGAAGGGTAATTGTCCATGGCAACCGACGCGGCGCCCTTCACAAACGGATCCTCGGCGCCCGACGCCACAACCGTCACTACGCCGAGCTTGCCGTCGCCGGCGAACAGGCCGTTGCCGTCGATCGACCCGCTTCCTTTCTGCTTATGGTGATCGAGATATATGCCGCCCCAGTAGAATACTTCGAGATAGAGCTTGCCCCCGGGGACGACCGACCATTGCACGGGGGCATCAATGGGATTGCCGTACTGATCAAACGTCTCGGCTCTGAACTCGAGCTTGTGGCCCGGGGGCAGCCAGACCTCCCCCGGCCGCACGGTGATCGCCGCAATCCTCGGGGGCCCGGTCGGCCAGACGTTTGTATCTACGTACAGCCGCAGACCGTAATTCTCGTCGAGCGTATCCCACAGCGTTTCGGCCTCGAGATCGGGATGGTCGGCAAATGCCTCGACGGTGAACTCCGCCCGGTCGCCCACCTCGGGCCGCGTGATTCGCGTGGGGTCGCCGTCGAGCAGTCCCCAGTGCGCCACGCGGATTTTCTTCTGTGTGTATTTTCCGCTCAGCACCTTTTCGAGGTTGTACTCATACACGACGAGGGCATTGCGATACGGGGCGATGTCTTCGGGACGCGGCGTGGTCGACTTCGCCGACAGCCTGGCGCGGACTTCGATCTTCGGTACGGCGGGACGCGACCGGATGATCGTCCGATAGGCGGCGAAGTTCTCGGCCGCCTCGCCGGCATCGATGGCCCGGCTGTAAACGGCCACGCCCTGCAGCTTGCCGAGCCACGGGCCGGTCGTGCCCCTCGTCCCGCCGAAGCTCAAGCCGCTTTCGGGGCCCGTCGCCTCCCAGGCCAAGGCGCCCTTCACTTCGTCGGTCTGCAAGACCGCCTTGCCATTGAGATAGCAGGCGAGCCCGCCCGGCGCGTAGCTGACTACAACGTGGTTGCGCACCCCGTCGGTCAGCGCGCACAGATCCACGCGCTGCACCGAACGTTTCGCGCCCTTCCCGGCCCCGGTCCTGAGGGACAACACCAGCCGTTCGCCCGCCTGGTCGAGCGAGAAGTTGATGTCGCCCGGCCCGCCCCCCCCGCTGAGTGTGATCATCCGGCGAGGAGGCGCGGCCCGGCCCTGCTGCACATTCGCCGGCGTTACGACAGCCTCTATCGAGAATCGGCCGGTCTTATAGCACTTGCCGACGATGCCCTTGCCGCTGTCGACTGCGTGGGCCACCCCGCCTTCCAGCAACATTGCGCCGTCGCGATCATATCTCACACGTTTCCACCGGCTCATCTGCGCGCCCGCAAACGCCTTGCCGACGCCGTCGTACTGAAAGCTGGGCTTGTCGTAAGTTTGCCACAGAAACACAAGACCGGCACGGCGGCTCGGCCAGGCCGGAGGCGATATGGGAATGGACTTCTGCGCGAGTGGGTTCGGCTGCTGGGCGGTGTCGAATACACCCTCGATCTTCAGCGCGTCTTCCTCGGCGTCGAGGGCGTCTTGAAGCTCGATGAGCAGGGTGCGGCCTATTGTGTTTGCGGCGTCGCTCTTCACAAGGGCGCGGCTGGCGGTGTTGAGTGCAAACCTCTTCACAGGTGCGCCGGTTGAGGCCAGAACGACCTTCGCATCCTTGAGTTGAATGCGCTCATCAAACGTGATGAAAAGGTTGCGGTCGTCGAGCACGTCCACGCAATCGACCTGCGGCGGCCTCTGCAGCCGCACGTAGATTGTCTGGCGAAGCACCCTGTCGCCCTGCGCCGCCGTAACTCCATAAGTGCCGGCCTTCGTGTAGGTATGTCTGCCCACGGGGGCGGTCTCTTTTGTGCCGTCGCCGTAATCCCACGCCCACCGGCCGCCCTGCGCGCCCGAGCCCAGCTCTACGGTGTAGGGCGCCTCGCCCTCGGTGAATCCGATGCCCAGTTCGTTGGATACACCGACCAGCCAGAAATCCTCTCCCTCGTCATTCTCATTGCCTTGGGCGCTGTTATTTGTGACCTGGATCTGCTCGCCGTCCATCCAGTTGTATAGCACCATGTTGGTTTGTGACGTGGCGCAGAAGTTATTGCCGTGGGTGAGGATGATCCATTTCTCGGAGTTGACCGACCATCGCGGGCGATAAATATAGCGGCGGCCGTCGTTGTCGATCGGATTCCATTCGTTGATGTAGAAGTCGCGGATCTCGGTATCGAAATCCCAGTTCATGATGCGGAAGCCACAGTGGCCGTGAACACTCTCGCTCACGTGCCTGCCGCTGGGCGACACGGCCGTGCCGCAACGGACGGCATGCCTGTTGAGCGTGCGGGCGGGGTCGGAGAAATCGAGCAGCCTTTTCGTGATGGCGAACTTGCCCGAGCCTTTTCGAGCGTAAGCGGTTAGGCTCATCTGCCAGATGCGGAAGGGGGTCATCCCGACCAGCTCATCCTCGCCGGTGACAACGTTGATCCGACGGATCGTGCGCTTGTCGGGCGTGTCGGCCTTCGACTTCGCGTTCCACACGCCGTCGGGTGTCTCGCCCTCTTCCGAATAGTAGACCCAATCGCCGATGGGCCAGTCCATCGCGCTGGCGTTGTGGTTTTTCGCATTCTTGAGCCCTTTGAGGCCCGTGCCGTCCATGTTGACGACGCAGATGGGGCCGTCCAGCTTGAGGAAGGCCACCTTGTCGCCCGTCTGATTGATCGCGGCCCCGCGAGCCTTGCCCGCATAAAGGACCGAACTCTTCACGACGCGATTGTCTTTGATGTCGTGGCGGATGAGATCGCCGAACATCGAGGGCCCCACACCGGCCCCCTGATCCCCCTCGCCGATTCGGTGAGTGGAGATGGCAATGCCGTCGGCCGCGTAGACCCCGGCGGCGCAGACAGCCAGGGTCGCCAGGGCAAGGATGAATGCTTGCCTCATGTTGATGCCATCGAGAGAAAGCCAATGCGTCACCGGCCGCACAGCGCATTTACGTGCGCGGCCGAGGCCGAGGCCAGACCTTCGAGGTTGTACCCGCCTTCGAGCATCGACACTATCCTGCCGCCTGCGTGCTCGCGGGCGACGCCCATCATGATCAGCGTAAGCTCGCGGAAGTCGTCATCGGTGAGCCGGAACCGTCCCAGCGGGTCGCCGATGCGCGAATCAAAGCCGGCGGAGATCAGGACCAGTTCGGGCTTGAACTTCTCGGCGGCCGGCAGCAGTTTGTCTTTGAACGCCCCCACGATCTCGTTCTTGCCTGCCCCCGCGGGGAACGGGCAGTTGAGGGTGCATCCCTTGCCCTTGCCGGCTCCCGTTTCGTCCGCCCGCCCCGTGCCCGGATACCACGGAGATTGATGCGTGCTGAAATAGAACACCGAGCCGTCTTCGTAAAAAATATCCTGCGTGCCGTTGCCGTGGTGCACGTCCCAGTCGACGATCATCACTTTTGCGATCTTATGTTTTTTCTGGGCGTAGCGTGCGGCGATGGCGGCGTTGTTGAAAACACAGAATCCCATCCCTTTCATGGGCGTGGCGTGGTGGCCGGGCGGGCGCACCACGCAGAATGCGTTTTTCGCTTTCGACTCGAAGACCGCGTCAACGGCGCTGAGCGTTCCGCCGGCCGCCAGCAGCGCCGCCGCCAGCGAGTCTTTGCAGACGGCCGTGTCGCCCGTGCTCAGGCTTCCGGCGCCCGATGTGATGTCGCGCTTGACAGTGGCGAGGTAGCCCTCGGTGTGGCAGGTGCGAATCTCGGCATCGGTTGCGGCTCGCGGCTCAATGCTCTTAAACGTTAGCTGCTTATCGGACGCGAGGGCCTCCATGATTGCGTCGCACCGCTCGGGTCGCTCGGGATGGCCTGCGCCGGTGAGGTGCTTCTTGTAAACCGGCGAATAAACGATACCCGTGCGTGCGGGCTCTTTGCCGGGCGCACCCTCCCCCGCAAAGGCAAGGGGCAGTGGCAGACCTAAAAAAGGCGGGACGAAAGTTATCATGCAGGCTCCTCCCATCAGCTTGAGGAAAGCGCGTCTGTCGACCGGATCAAATTTCGTTTTCTCCATTGCGTGTTTTCCTCCTGACGTGCGCCATTGCGTGGATTCGGCGGCGCGAGCGCCGTTATTAGAACATCCTACCCCGCAGCCTCACTTACTGCCTCACTATTATCACCCGCCGCTTGCGTTCGCCGATGAGCTTGCCGTTGACGTAGCCTTTCCACACGCCGGAGCGCTGGAAGGTGGCGACGAGGTGCGTCCAGGTTTCGACGGGGTGTCTATGCCCCAACTCGAGCCACCCGTGCATGCCTTTCGCCCGGAGTCCGCCCGCCGAGTCCAGCCGGAAGCCGAAGATGGCGCCGGTCAGCGACTTGTCCATCACTATGCCGCCATTGCCCGTAGGCCGGATCCACGCCTCGAGCGTGGCGGTCTGGCTGAAATTGAGGCGATTGTCGTGCTTCACTTCAACGTATCCCCACGGGCCGGGCATGCGGATGTGGCCGCCGTCGCCGTCGGGCACGTGTTGAACCGTTCCGACAACCTTGCCGGCCATTCCGCCGCCTGCGCTGTTGACGAACAGGCCGTTGTCGAACTTGTCGAACTTCCAATCGCCTACGAGGCCCTCGTTCGTAAGAGCCTTGCCTTCGGCATGTGCGGCGATCTGCTCTGCCGACAGGGCGCGGTTGTAGATGCGGATGCGGTCGATGTCGCCGGTGAAAGGACGCTTGCCGTTGCCATCGCCGCCAAAATGCAACTGTGCCATGCCGCACGGGGTGATTGCGGGGTACTCATCCACGGCGGCACCGGCGGTTCCCTTTACGGATGGATCGGCGGTGCTCGCAGCCTGGATGGTGACGATGCCCATGTTGCCATCTGCCGTGAAGAGACCGGTGTCGGTGATGGATCCGGTGCCCTTGTCTCGCAGGTGCTCCAAATAGGCGCCGCCGCTGTAGAACATGCCGGTGTTGATGTAGCCGCCGGGTAGAACGGACCACCTGACCGGCGCCTTTATGGGATTGCCGTACTGATCGCGCGTAAGCACCCGATACTGCATCTTCTCGTTCGGCGGGATCCAGATCTCACGAGGCCGCACGCGCACGGCTGCGAGATACGGCGCGTCGGTGGGGCCGTTGGCAATATCGTAATAGAGTTCGAGATCGAAATCTTCGTCGAGCGTGTTCTGCCGCACCTCCGCCTCGAGCTGTAAGTGATCCGCGAAGGGCTCGACGACGAGCATCACACTTTCGCCCGGTTTCTCGCGTGCGACGGCGGACGGACGTGCATCGACTAGCCCCCACCGGGCGACGCGTATCTTTTTCGGGGCGTACGTGCTTTTCAGTATCTTTTCGACTTTGTACTCTTGCACCACCATTGCATCGCGATACGGGGCGATGTCTTTGGGGTTCGGTACTGTGGATTTTGCCAGCAGCTTACCGCGCAGCGTGATTCGCGGCGCCGTCGGGCGCGCTTTGAGGATCGCATCGTATGCGGCGAAGTTAGCGGCGGCTTCTTCGGCCGTGAGCGCTCGGGTGTACACGGCCACACCTTCGATCTTCCCACGCCACGGAAGCTCGAATTCCTTTCGGAACGGAATGTCGTTCGTTACCACCTGGCTGCCGCCGAAGCTCATGCCCGTGCCGAAGCTCGGCTCCCGCCAGCTCAGCACACCTTTCACTTCGGTGTTGCGCGCAACGAGCTTGCCGTTGAGGTAGCATGTCAGGTTGCCTGGCTCGTATCCTGCGATGATGTGGTTGGGCGCCCGGTCGATCATCGTGCACAACTCGATGCGCTTCACCGACGGCCTCGCCCTCGGGTTGTCGACCGGCCTCTGCTTGAAGTAGAGGACCGCTTTGCCGCCTTCCTGTGCGATCATGACGTTCACGCTTTCGGTGCGTCCACCGGTGTTGCACGCGACGATCCAGCGCGGCTCATCGCGCCATCCCTGGTACCTATTGGCCGGGGTGATGACGGCCTCGACGGAGAACCGGTTGGCCTTGGTGCACTCGGAGTAAATCCCCAAGCCACCGTCGAGGGCGAAGAACACGCCGCCCTCGAGGCTCATCGCGCCGAAACGGTCAAAGCTGCGCCGCTGCCACGAGTCCAGTTGAGTGTCATTAAAGGAGCCGGAGCTGGGATGCCATTGGAAGCTGGGTGCGTTATTCGACTGCCATAGAAACACAAGACCGGATCGATTCGACGGCCACGCCGGCCGCTCGATCGGGAACGTGCGCCTGGCCAGTGCGTTGGGCGCTTGTGCCCTGTCGTAAACACCCTCGATGCGCAGCGAATCGCCTTCGGGCAGATTGTCCTCGAGCTTCACAAGCAGGGATAAGCCTTCCGGGTCGAGGTCCCAGCTCTTGACCGCCGCGCCGGATGCGAGCGACACTTTGGCGTTTTTCAACTGCACCTGCTCGTCGAACATCACCGACAGGCTGGTCTCGTCGAAAAGACGGATGCCTGTCACGCCCGGTGGCTTGGCCGGATAAGCCCGCACCGAGCCTTTCACGACCTTGCCGCCCCGGCGGGCCGTCATGCGATACTGGCCGGGCCTGGTGTAGGTGCGCCTGCCGACGATGCCTTTCTCTCTTTTCCCGTCGCCGTAATCCCACTTCCATTTGCCCTGCGTGTCGGGCGCGGGGATTTCGACCGTCAGGGGCACCTCGCCTGTGTGGTATCCCAGGCCAGGATCGATCCAGGCATCTCCGTAAACGTCCTGGCCGGTCTGGTTGGTGATCTGTATCCAGCGCTTGACGGTGGTGAAGTTCTCGTCGAACTCACCGAGATACAGCTCCTGGCTCTGCCCGCTGATCGGGCACGCGAGCGTGAGAAAGCGGACGTCGTTTGTCCATCGCGGCACCCACGAGTTCTGGCCCTCCTTGCCGGGGACGTTGTCAAACCGGATCAAGCGCTTGTTGACGCCGCCGCCGTCGTACATCATTACGCCGGCGTGGCCTGCCGCCTCTCCCATGTGAAAGAGCCGGTAGCTGTTGTCTGGTGCAATGGCGGCGTTGCAGCCGTATCCGTATTGCTTCCATGATACGTTGGGCAGCATGGCAACGCCGAGGTTGGGCCAGTGGAATTCGCCGGCGCCGCGCGTGCCGTCGGCCGAAACACGGAAGCGGCTTGCCACTTTCGTCTTGTCCCACACCAATTCCGTGAGCTCGGGATTGTCGAGTTGGAACCGTATCACCTTTCCGTCCGAGTTCGCGTACACCCAGTCCGTGCCGGTTTTGGGATCGATCCACGTCTCGAAGGCGTAGCCATTGAAGAGTAACCGCTTGTTGCGGCCGTCCCAATCGATAATGTATGCCTTGTTGTTGGGCGCGTCGGTGAACACGATTCGGGAGCCATCGGCGGTGAAGCAAGGATTGGAGTAATTGGCGGGACCGGGCAGCATCACACGCTGTTTGCCGTCAGCCGTGTCGTATACCACCAGCTCGTATTCGGCCGTGGTGGCATCCCAGTTGTTGCCGGGGGTAACCGCCACCTGGTGCTGCCACACGAGCCTGGTCCGGGCGCCGGTCATCTCGACGATCTGCGCCGCGAGGCCGTCGGCCGCGGGCGGAGGCTCTTTTGGCGTTGTGCCCCAGACAGGTGGTAGGCTGCAGGCGCCGAGGAATGCGATCATCAGGATGCGGCCGACGACGGCTGCGCTCCGCTTCATTTTTCGGTCCTCTCGTCTCTTTTTCTCGGAGGTCCGGGCAGGCACCTCGCTTCGGGTTCGCTCGCCGCTTTTCGGCGGGTTTCAAGTCATTTTAATTCGCCGGCGCGGAATGTCAAGGCTTTTCCCGAGGCGGGAAGCTATCCGGGTGTGATAAGGAAACTTGGTTCAAGCCTTTGTCCAGTCGCCTGTACTGGGGGAAACCTTTCTGAAGAAAGGTTTTCCCCCAGCCCCCCTTCCAAAGACTTTTCACAGCCGTGCCGGCGGCCGGCACGGCTGCTGTAACACACCAAAAGTTTCTGAAGGGGGGGCGTGGGGGGAAACTCTTTTCAAAGAGTTTCCCT
>Ga0180432_10010347_pt1 | contig 11189 bp, 8 predicted proteins | sample SS_ome_10_FD_132414 | JGI IMG/M metagenome (GOLD analysis project Ga0180432, IMG submission 132414) | Hypersaline lake sediment archaeal communities from the Salton Sea, California, USA - SS_1_MS_2 metaG | ecosystem: Environmental > Aquatic > Non-marine Saline and Alkaline > Hypersaline >... | reverse complement strand
CGTCCAGTTCACGCCGTCGGTGGTGTGCCAGACGTCTTGCCCGCTGCCCAACTGCCAGATCTTGTCCTGGTACACGAGCACTTCGCCGTAGCCCCGGGCGCCGAACGGCGTGCGCTTGGCGACCTGCTTCCATTTCAGGCCGTCCGTGGAATACCAGACGCTCGCCTTGATCGCCCACATCTTGTTGTCGTAGACGACCATCTCGCTGTAGCCGTCGTAGGGGGTGCTGGCATTGACGCGCGTCCAGGCCACGCCGTCCGTTGAGGACCACAAGTCTCTGGTGAGCACGTTGCCGTGGTAGTACCCGTTGCTCAGCCACATCTTTCCGGCAAAGACGAGGTCCTCGGCCGTGTCCCGCGGGCTGAAGGCGGCCTTGTCGGTCACCTTGACCCACGAGCCAGGGACGCGTTTTCCGGGATGGGTCGTCACAGGCACCGGTTGAGACTCGCCGGCAGCGTGCCGGGCCCGCGCGGACCCGATCAGCCAGATCCCAACAGCGAGAACAATCGTGTGCCTCATGATCCTGATCCCTTCATGCAACAGGCTGCCATGCGGGCAAGGAGTTGCTCTCTGTCGGACCTGTGACCATTTCCCACCCAAACAGGCCTTTCGACTGCAACCGAGCACCATAGCATCCGTCCCCCAGGTGACAAGACCCACCTGGGCCCGCCACGGGGACCGCCACCCGAGCGAATTGACCCGACCCGATGCGGCCCGTAGGATACAGTTCGCGCCTTCGGCCTGGTCGGATCGGGATAGCACTGCAACTCGGCATCCGGCTGAAGGGGAGCCGCCGAATGAATGCCCGTCAGCTGGCCGCCATCCTCGATGATGTGTCCGGGGTCGATCTGGACCAGATGACGTGTGATGCGTTGGTTGACTGGTTGGCGGAGTCGATTCGCAGACACACTGGTGCGGACGTGGTCAAGATGCGGTCCGCGGTGATCCCCGAGGGCGCGTCCGAGCCGCCATCCGCGGAGAGGGTTTTCGGCGGCGTGGAGACACCCATCGACGAGGCGAACCCACCCACGGTGGGCGAGCTCCGCCTGTTCGGCCGGCCGCCGGTCCTGGGTGACCTGCGGGTGGTCTCGCACGAGGTGATCACAGGCCCCAAGGACGATTGGCTGCTGCCGCTTACGGCCGGCCAGCAATGCCTCGTGGTCCGAGTGCGATCGGATAGGGATCTGTCATACGTCCTGGTTGCGGGTGACGCGTCGCTCGCTCAGACCGAGGTCATCGAGCAGTGGCAGGCCGCGCTGCCGCCGCTGCTGCGCGTTGCGTTGCGCCGGCTGAGCCCGCTCGATGCCGACAGCGTCCACGGCCGACGGCAGACGTTCTACCAAACGCTGCTCGACTACGACCCGACCGGAAAGGCGCCCGCCGAGGACTTCAAGCACATCTGCGAGGCCTGGCAGGAGGTGAGCAACGCGGACTGGGTCTCGTTGTGGATGTACAATTCAAGGTTTGCTCAACTGGAGCTAACCGCGTTCTCGGCCAAGGAACCCGAGAGCGAACCGGATCGCGCCCTGCCGCGCGAGCACCGGACACGGTCCGTATCGACCGGGATCGCCGCATACTGCGCCAAGACCCGCCAGGCCGCTTACGTGACCGACGTGCGGCGGTGGCAGCGGGAGCTCGACGGCGTGGTGTACCGGTTTCCCGATCCAGACGTGGTAGAACAGTCGGACTACCAGGTCTTCGATTTCGTGCCCTTGTTCACGTCCGACGCGGGCAGCGAGCCGAACGGGCTGCCGATTGTGGGCCTGGTGGTCTTGCACTTCGCCGACGCGCACACGCGGGTCCCGCACCACCAGGAGGGCCTGCTGACGATGGGGTTGGTCACCGCGCTGTCGATCCGGAAGTCCCAGGCCACCGAGCAGCGGGAGATCCTGGTGGAGCTGAACAACCTGGCCCAGCGGCACCTGGCCTCGGTCAGTCGCCGTCCCGTCGACGTGCGGACGGAGTATCTCGCCGAGCTGATCGGGTTGATCAAGCAGCGTTTGCACGCCGGCGGTGTGTCCATCTTCTACCGCATGCGGTTTGAGGACGCCGTACAATGTCTGGCCACCACCGGCATCGAAGACCATGACGGGCACCGAATCCCCGACGAGCGGCTCGGCGAGGTGATCTATGAGCCCGACGAGGGACTGACGGGCCAGTGCTACGCCGAGGCAAAGCTCAAGACGCATACCTCCCGGACGGGCGCGCCGGGCCGCCTCGGCAAGTTCCCTGAGGTCCGCCACGTCGCGCCGACCGGCAGCCTCGACCCGATCGCGCTCGTGCCCATCCCCGGGCCGCCGGACGGCACCGAACCGGCCGGACGCGCGCTCGGCGTGATCCGCTGCGTCGAGCATACCTGCAACGTGTTTCAGGGGGAGTTGTGCAACTTCGACGCGGCCGAGATCGAGACGCTGGGCTTCATCGCCGACCAGGTCAGCCCAGTCCTTCAGATGTTCGAACAGCGGATCGAGCGGGAGCGAACCGTCAGCGTCGTCAAGCACGACCTGTTCGCACCGCTCGCGATGATCCGCGACATCGCCAACGACGCGCTCGACGATCTGCAAGAGCAGCGCCCGCCCAAGGAATACGACCTGTTGGACACCGTGGTCTGTAGCGAACTGGCGATGAAGCTGGTGGACGAGTTGGACCTCGACCCGAGCGGCGCGTCAAGGGTACTCCGCCCGGAACCCACGGGCCTGGAGGGCGACATCGTCGCCCGCCTCAAGAACATGCTGAGCCATCACGCGTACGCGACCAAGCGGATGAGGATCCATTTCGAGGGGCTCCGCGAGATCCCCGTGTTAAACGTCGATTCGGAAAAGGTGGAGCGCGCGATCTACAACCTGCTGCTCAACGCGATCAAGTACGGGGATGAAGGATCGACGATCGAGGTGGAGGCTCGCAGGGCCGATCGGCATTTCGTGGTGGACGTGAGCAACTACGGCATCGGCATTGACCCGTCCGAGGAGCCGCACCTGTTCAAGCCCTATTTCCGCTCACCCCGCGCCCGGGCCGCGTCCGCCGAAGGCGTTGGGCTCGGGTTGACGATCGCCAAAACGATCATGCAACAACACGGCGGCGACCTCCGCGTGACATCGCGCAAGGACCCCACGGTGTTCTCGCTGCTGTTTCCCAAGACGCTCGTGGCCAAAAAGGAGGACAGACGGCATGCCCGTTGAGATCCTGTTCATCGACGACGAGGAATACAAGACCGTCCGCTACCGCCAGCATCTGGAGAGGCGGGGGTCCGTCGTTCACTACTGCGAACGGGCCGAAGACGCCAAGCAGCGCATGGACGACAACCCGAACATCAATGCCATCATCCTCGACATCATGATGCCCACGCCGCAGGGCGTGTCCGATGCGGTGACCAACCAGGGCCAGGACACCGGCCTGTGGCTGTTGGTGAAGATCGAGGAGTACGTGCTGTCCAAGCCGCGCCCGGTCCTGATTCTGACCAACCGCAACGTGCAGGCCGTCGAAGAGGGGCTGAAGGTGCTCAAGTTGCCGCCTTTCCTGGTGGACGTCCGGCGCAAATGTGAAACCAGGGCCGTCGACCTGCCGGACCGGCTCGAGACGTTCCTCGCCGCCGCCCGCGAACAGTTCACCGAGCAGCGCGACCGTAGGACCGCGATCTGAACCGCCATGACCGAATTGGCAATCCATGAGGAATTCGACGGGGCGGCGCTGGACCCGCGGCTGACGTGGTTCTGTCCGCCGACGACATGGTCGATCGATCCCGGTCTAGGCGCGCTGATCGTAGCGTCGGACGACGCGACGGATTTCTGGCAGAAGACGCATTGCGGACTCGAGGCGGACAACGGGCATTTCCTGTTCGTGCCGATCGAGGGCGACTTCGTTCTGACCACGCACGTCCGGTTTCGGCCCGTCCACCAGTATGACCAGGCCGGGCTGATGGTTCGGGCCTCGGCGTCGTGCTGGTTGAAGACGTCGGTCGAGTATGAGCAGGACGGGCCGTCGCAGTTGGGCGCCGTCGTGACCAATGGGGGGTATTCCGACTGGTCGACGCAGGCGTTTCCTGCGGGTCGCGACGACGTGTGGCTTCGGGTCCGGCGCGAGGCGAGCGACTACGTGGTGCAGTGGTCTGACCGCGGCGACGATTGGCGGCAGATCCGGCTGGCCCGTCTTCACGAGGATCGACCTGGCGTTTCGGTCGACTGCGGGTTGTATGCGTGCAGCCCAAAGGGCGCCGGGTTCGTGGCGGAGTTCAGATCCTTGAGGATCGAAGCAATATGAGGCCAGGATGGGGCGCCCGTTCGAGGCTGGGACGGGGCACCTAAACCCGATAACAACGTGCACACAGGAGCACCCGATGGCCGATCTGGTTCGCGAAGTAGTACGGGAAGTTGACAAGCTGACCGACGAGATGGTGGAGTTGTGCCGGTCGCTCGTGCGGATCAACACGGTCAATCCGTACGCCGGCGCGGGGCCGACGGGACTGGAGCGGGACGGTCAGGCGTTCATCAAGCCCATTCTCGAAGCGATGGGCGGCAAGACGCGGTTGTTCGAGCCGCCGGCCGACGTCTACGAGCAGGTGGGCATGATCGGGCCGAAGGGTAGGAGCTGGAAGGACCGACCCAACCTCGTCACCGAGTTCGATCTGGGGCCGGGCAAGCGAATCATCATCAATTCCCACATGGACACGGTCGGCGTGGAGGGGATGGTCTTCGATCCGTTCTGCGCGGACGTAAAAGACGGCAAGATCCTCGGCCGCGGGGCGAGCGACGACAAGGGGGGCATGACCGCCGGCATCACGGCGATCAAGGCCGTGCTGCGGTTCGCCGACGCGCTGTCGGGCTCAGTCGTCCACGAGAGCGTCGTGGACGAGGAGTGCAACGGCGGGGGCGCGGGGACGACGGCGTGCTGTCTGGCCGGATACACGGGCGACCAGGCCGTCGTCATCGACGGGGGTGAGTTGATCGTGAAGCGCGGCTGCCAGGGCTGCCTGACGGCCGACGTGGAGGTGACCGGCCAAGCCGGCCACGCAGCTATGGGCGGCGTCAACGCGATCGACAAGGCCGTCCTCGTCAAGAACGCCATCGATCGGTTTAAACAAGCGCGCGAAACGAAGTACCCCGACTGCCTGGTGAATCTCGGCATCTTCCACGGCGGGACGCACCCCGCCGTCGTACCTGGCCAGGCCAGACTAAGCCTGAATATGGTCTACGCGCTCGAGGAGGCGGCAGCCAACGAACGGGCCGGCCGCGGTTGGAACGGCTCGTCCGTCCGCGACGAATTCATCCAGACCATCGCCCAGGCCGACCAGGCCGACGGTTGGCTCCGCGAGCACCCCTCAAAGGTCGAATGGGTCAAGGACCTGATCCCGTTCGAGACGCCCGCCGACGCGCCGGTGGTGCAGGCCCTGGCCGAAGCGTACCAGACCGCCCTCGGCCGACCAGCGACCGTCGAGATCATGCCCGCCTGGGCCGACGCCGCCAACGTCGTTCGATACGGCGGCATCCCGGCCGTGCTGTTTGGCCCGGGCAGCGAGAACGCCGCCCATGCCGAGGACGAGACCGTGGACATCGATCAGCTCGTCAACGGCGCCAAGGTGATCGCCGCGTACCTGTGTCAACAGCTTGCCAAACGCGGGTAGAACGGGTCTGCCGAATTGGCAGCAGAGGGGACGTCCAGAGCGCCAGGGCCATTGCGTAGCGGAGTCTAGCGGGCGCGGTTCCCGTGCGAGCCGGTCTGTTCGCGCAGGGTCGCTTCGCGGTCGAACACGTCGTGCTTGAGTATGATTCTCAGATCGTCCAGCCCTTTCGGTACTCGCGGCGGATGTATTGATCGGCCTGGGGACAGCCGGTGGCCTTGAGCGCATCGGGATCCCACTTGAGCTTCTTGCCCACGCGGTAGGCCACGTTGGCCAGCAGGTTGTGCTCGATCAGCATCCCCGAGTAATCGAAGTTGCACAGCGTCGGTGCCCCGGTCTTGCAGGCGTGGATCCATTCGTTGTAGTGGCCCTTGGACGCCGGGATCTCGTCTTGCTTCTTAGGTGCCACAAAGTCGCGGTAGTCCTTCTTGGGCAGCAGGTAGTGCTTGCCGTAGTCGGCCACGAGCTTGCCCTTGTCCCCGACGAACATCGTGCCGATGCCCCACTGCGTCAGATCGATCCCCGGCGGCGACTTCGGGCGCTTTTCCGCATCGTACCACATCAGCTTCACCGGGCCCCGGTCCCCACGGGCCGGATGCTCCCACGTCGCGGTCAACCACTTCGGGCACGTCACGGGGTGAACCGCCGACCCTCTGCCCTCGACCGTCGTGGGTTGGCGGAGGTCTAGCGCCCAGAACGCCATGTCGATCAGGTGGCTGCCCATGTCGCCGATCGTCCCCTGGCCATAGTCCCAATAGCGATTCCACTTCAGGCAGTGCGGCAGGACGTCCGGATGGTAGTGCCTCATCGGCGCCGGGCCGATCCACAGGTCCCAGTCCAAAGCGTCGGGCACGGCATGGGCGGGGCCGGGCCAGTCGCCGCCCGGGCCAACGCGACCGCACCAGACGTGCGCCTCGGTCACCTTCCCAATCGCGCCGCCCTTGATCAGCTCGACCATCCGCCGGTAGTTCTCGGTGGCGTGTATCTGCGTGCCCATCTGCGTGGCGATCTTGTCCTTGTGTTTCATGTAGGTCTCGCGGACCACGCGGGCCTCGTGCACGGAGTGCGCGAGTGGCTTTTCGCAGTACACGTGCATACCGAGGTTCATCGCGGCCACGGCGATCAGGGCGTGCGTGTGGTCGGTCGTGGTAATCACGACCGCATCGATGTCCTTCTGCTCGAGCAGTTTCCGCCAGTCCTTGTATTGCTTGGCCTTGGGGAACTGTTTGGCGGCCTCGCCGAGAAACCGGGCGTCCACGTCGCACAGCGCCACGATGTTCTCGCTCTTGACGCCCTTGGTATTGGCCTTGCCACGGTTACCGACGCCGATGATGGCGATGTTCAGCTTCTCGTTGGGCGAGCCCCGCCTCTTGAGCCGGGGGTTCTTGGCCTGCGCAACGGCCTCGGTCTGCGCGGCCAGGCCGGCCAACGAGATCCCTGTCCCGGCCAGCACTCCGCTTCTGAGAAACTCACGACGATGCATGCGACTGCTCATCGACCGACTCCTTACCATGATAGGATCGCCCCCACGGCTGACGAGGTCTTCACCCTCCACCGCCAACCATACCGCACCAAGAAAAGCCGAACGCGAGGCAGATGTCAAGCCGGACCCGCACGCGTGTTGCCGGATCCATCCCGAACTGGCGGGTTGCAATCGCCGATGTGCAGGAGATACTGTACGCAGCCGACGCACCGGCCGGACCCGATTGGGTGGGACCTCAACGAGATGAACCGACCTTCCATGACGTTCCGAGTGTCGCTGCGCGAGGCCCAGCGGCGCTTCGCCGCCTGCGACATCTGCTGTGTCGACTTGGACCAGTGCGTCTTCCCGGTCTTCACGCAGACCGTGTTGGGGATGCTGGCGATGGGTCGGGCGGCGGTCTCACCGAGCCTGTGGCCGAGACTGCGACAGCTGCTGGCCGGCGGGTCGTATATCGCCAGCACGCGTCTCCGTCAGCTTGGCGGCCACCGGCCGACCAATAGCGAGCTGATGAGACGGTTCTCGGCCGTAATGGCCGGCATGCCCCTCGACCTGATCGAGTCGCTGGCCAGGCTCCTGCCGCGAATGTCGTTTCCCGGCTGGCGAGACTCGCTGGCGATCGTGTCGGCCCGTATGCCCACGGGTCTGCTCAGCTTCGCGATTCAGCCCATCATCGACGCCTATCGCAAGACCCACGGCTGGCGGGGCAAGGCGATTTTCGACCTGGCCAGCGGCACACCCATCGAAACGGCCGGCACCGCCGACGGGCCCGTCCTGCTGGGCTGCCGCGACCAGGCGCATGAGCTGACCGGACAGGCCAAACTCGATACACTCCAGCGGTGGATGGCCGACTGCGCGGCGGGCGTGCCGCTGGTCATCGGTCACGGCGCCGACGAGGCGCCCATGGCCGACTTCGCCCGACGGCGGGGCGGGCTGTCCATCGGCTTTCGCGCTACCCCCGAATGGGCCGACCATTTCGATGTCACCGTCGACGCGTTGACTTGGCGGCCGGTCACGCGCCTGCTGCGATTGCTCCAATCGGCCGCCTGACGATCGCGTGGCACGGTCAAGGATCGTCCCTTCAGGGCCGGGCCCTGGGCGTGGGGCGAGGATCACCCGTAAGACCACGGCCAAGCTCAGCCGAGCCCTCGGGGTCGCTTGACCGTGCCACCCGAATGGACACGGCGTTCGAGACCGCCCCATCCGCATTGGCCTATTGTCGAAAGCCCCCGAACGACGTACAACAGCTCCACGCGCGTGAAGCTTGGAGGCAGCCGGTGAGCGCTTCGAAGCGATTCAAGGTGGGTCTGGTCCAGATGGCGATGACGCCCGACCCCGACGAGAACCTCCGTCGAGCGGTCGGCCAGATCGAAGCTGCGGCCGATGGCGGCGCGGACGTCGTCTGTCTGCCTGAGCTGTTCCGGTACCCGTACCCCTGCCAGCGCGAGGACCCCGACCTGTTCGACCTGGCCGAGCCCGTTCCCGGACCGACCACCGACGCACTCGGCAAGATCGCCAAGACGACCGGCATCGTGGTCATCGCCCCGCTGTTCGAGCGACGCACCGAAGGCCTGTATCACAACACGGCCGCCGTGATCGATGCGGACGGCCGGCTGGCGGGCGTGTACCGTAAGATGCACATCCCCGATGACCCGGGCTACTACGAGAAGTTCTACTTCACGCCGGGGGATCTGGGATTCCAGGCCTTCACGACGGCCGTGGGGCCGATCGGCGTGCTCGTGTGCTGGGACCAGTGGTATCCCGAGGCCGCCCGGCTGACCGCCCTGCGCGGGGCCAACGTCCTGTTCTATCCAACCGCCATCGGGTGGCACCCGCACGAACAGGCCGACTTCGGTCCGTCGCAGCTCGACGCATGGCGGACCGTCCAGCGCGGACACGCCATCGCCAACGGCGTGTACGTGGCGGCCGTCAACCGCGTCGGGCACGAGACGCCGACCGATGGCGGGGCGGGGATCCGGTTCTGGGGCTCGAGCTTCCTGGTCGACCCGCTCGGGCAACTCGTCGCCGCGGCCGGCACCGACGACGAACAGACGCTCCTCGCCGAGGTCGACCTGGACCGGCTCGAGGACATCCGGCGGAACTGGCCGTTCCTGCGTGACCGCCGCATCGACGCGTACGCCGGCATGGACCAGCGATTTCTCGATTGAGGACCGTTCGAGACCCGGACCGCACGACGCAAGCCATGACGCCAGCCGATCCAAGCTCGAAAGCGCCCGCGCCGCACGCATTCCGTATGCCGGCCGAATGGGAGCCGCACGAGGCCACCTGGATCGCCTGGCCCCACAACCGCACCGACTGGCCGGGCAAGATGGCAGCCGTCCACTGGGCCTACGCCGAGATCGTACGAAGGATCGTCCCCGGCGAGATCGTCCGGATCCTGGTCAACTCGCGCGAGCATCGGACGCGGGCAACGCGCTTCCTGAGCCGAGCGGGGGTCGACCTGTCGCGGGTCGAGTTCTTTCGATTCCCGACGGATCGCGGCTGGACCCGCGACTACGGGCCGATCTTCGTCCGACGCAGCGGGCGGCGGGCGCGGTTGGCCATCGTCGATTTCCGCTTCAATGCCTGGGCCAAGTACGCCCGATGGCAGAACGACAACCGGGTCCCCGCAAGAGTGGCCAAGGCCCTCGGCATCGAGCGGGTCCGGGCCGACGTCAACGGCCGACAGGTCGTCCTCGAAGGCGGCGCGGTCGACGTCAACGGAAACGGCACGCTGCTCGCCACCGAGCAGTGTCTGCTGAGCACCGGACCGCAGGCCCGTAACCCGGACCTGAGCCGGACCCACGTCGAGCAGGCGCTTCAAACCTACCTGGGCGCGACGAAGGTCCTGTGGCTGGGCAAGGGCATCGCCGGCGATGACACGCACGGCCACGTCGACGACGTCTGCCGATTCGTCAACCCCCGCACCGTCGTCGTCTGCCAGGAGGACGACCCGCGCGATGAGAACCACCGGCCCCTGGGCGAGAACCGGGAGCGCCTGGCGGGCATGCGATTGGCCGACGGCGGCAGGCTCGAGGTGGTCCCGCTGCCGATGCCGGCCCCGCTGTATCTCGACGGCCAACGTCTGCCGGCCAGCTACGCCAACTTCACCATCGCCAACGCCGCCGTGCTCGTCCCGACGTTCAACGACGCCAACGACCGCGTCGCGCTGGGTATCCTATCCGAGCTGTTCGCCCCCCGCCCCGTCGTGGGCATCCACGCGGTCGATCTGGCCTGGGGATTCGGCACGCTCCACTGCCTGACGCAACAGCAGCCGAGCCCGTAAACGGGTCTACCGATCTCGCAACAGACGCACGACCCGCGTTGCGGCGGGGCGTCGGGTCGACTAGCATTCTAGCGCGTGGTTTCGATCTACGCGCCCCGGCTGCCACTGACAGCGTGCGACCCATGGATCTACAAACGAACCACTCAGTGTTCTCGGCCACGCCCGCGGCCGTCTCTGAGACGGGCGATTACCAGCCCGTCAGCTTCTGGCAGGAGACGATCTCGCTGACGCCCGGCGCGCCGCTGGCCGAGGACGTCTCGTGTGACGTGGCCATCGTCGGCGGCGGGTTCACGGGGCTCTCGACGGCCTACGAGCTCAAGAAGGCGGCGCCCTCGCTCGACGTCGTGCTGCTCGAGCGGGCCGTCGTCGGACACGGCGCCAGCGGACGAAACGGCGGCTTCGTCATGCCCTTGATCGGATGGGACCTGCCGGATGTGGCCAGGCAGTTGGGCGAGGAGGGGGCCAGACACGCCTACGGCCTCATGTACGACGCGGTCGCCCACACCAGGCAGACCATCCGCGAGAACGCCATCGACTGCGACCTGGAGGAGACGGGCTATCTGCTTCTGGCGACCTGCGCGGCCCGCGAGAAGTGGCTCGGCAAGGAGATGGCCCTCGCCCGGCGATTCGGCTTCGACCGCGAATGGCTCGAGGGCACGGCCCTGGACGACTACATCCGGAGCGACGCCTTCCGCGCCGGCGTGTTCGACCCGCATCCGGCGGTGGTCAATCCGGCCAAGTTGGCCCGCGGGCTCAAGGGGCTCGCGGCGCAGGCGGGTGTCCGCATCTACGAGCAGACGCCGCTCGAT
>Ga0180432_10010345_pt1 | contig 11190 bp, 10 predicted proteins | sample SS_ome_10_FD_132414 | JGI IMG/M metagenome (GOLD analysis project Ga0180432, IMG submission 132414) | Hypersaline lake sediment archaeal communities from the Salton Sea, California, USA - SS_1_MS_2 metaG | ecosystem: Environmental > Aquatic > Non-marine Saline and Alkaline > Hypersaline >... | reverse complement strand
TCCTATCACAAGATCCACACCGGAATCGATCAAGGAGCGACCTATTTTGACCTGCTCAGGAGTGGGGTAATGAACATCTTCAATGCCCCAATGAAGCAATACTACTTTTTTAAAATCGTCATAAGGGGCAAATTGTTTTTGTAAAAGGGAACGTGAGTATTCCTTTGGACCAATAAACCCTTCATCCTCAAACAATTTAGAATTAGTCAAATCAGCACTCCGGGTTGCATAAGAAAGAAAAATGATTTGTTCCTTTTCAGCGACAAACAGGTTGTGACCTTCATCTGGCAATCCTGCTCCCAGATAATTAATTCCATTTTGATGCAGGACATGTTTTGTGTTTTCAACACCAAAATTGCCAAAATCATTGATGTGATTGTTGGCAAGATTGACTAAAAAAGGATTGATTTGTTTCAAGTAATGTACCGAATCGTCAAAGCTTTTTAAACAGACTTTGGATTTAATGGGATATTTCTGATAGCTTCTGGGAAGCAGGGGAGCTTCAAGATTAACAACACAATTCAATTGTGACAGTTTATCACTGATATTTTTGAATGGCTCTTTGGTATATTTATCCACATCGCCAAAACAAATATCCCCTGTAAACGAAATTAGCATCTAATGGTTACGTCATTTATGATTACTCCGGATAAAATGTTCAGAAATGACCTTTATTCCGGCCACCTGAACAGCCTGTCCATTTATAGGTGAAATCGTTAATCGAGATCTTAGATTTGAATCCTAAAGTCCGATCTCATCGGAGATCCCGCGCATGGCATCCACCGAGATCTGGATGAAATCATCCAGCGGGATCCCTATTTTTTCACATTCCAGGATATGATCCCGTTTTACCCCGGCCGCAAAAGCTTTCTCCTTCATCCTTTTGCGTACCGACTTATACTTAACACTCTCTATTTTCTTATCGGGATAGACCAGGGTGGTGGCATAGATCAGCCCGGTGATGGTCTCTCCAGCAGCCAGGGCATGCTGGAACTTTGTTGAACGCGGAATTCCCGTGGCATAATCATTATGCATGCGGATGGCATCGATCATCTCCTCGTCCAGGTCGAACTCCTCGAGAAGCTCTTCCGCTTTCAGCGCATGCACTTTCGGATCCGCATTGGTGACCTCCACATCAATATCATGCAGCAGTCCGGTCAAACCCCACCGGTCCTCATCCTCCCCCAGCCTCCTGGCCAGCGCCCTCAAAACCGCCTCGGAGGCCAGGCTGTGAATGATGGTTTTTTCATTTTTCACATACTCGTGGAGTTTCTCAAGTGCTTTTTCCCTGTCTACATTCATAAGTCCTGTATTTAATTGATTATCCCATTCATCAGAAAATCCTGAACATATCTCAGAATCCCTTCCTCCGGGGATGTAAATTCACGGCCATAACCCGCATCCCTTAGCTTATCCATCTTCGCCTGCGTGAAATACTGGTATTTTTCCCGGATGTCCTCCGGGGTGTCGATGTAAGTAATACGGGGTTCTTTCCCCATGGCCCTGAAGGTGAAGGCAGCCAGGTCCTTAAAGGTGCAGGCCCGGCCTGTCCCCACATTGAAAAGTCCGCTGAATGGGCGGTTTTCCATCAGGTAAATGATCACATCCACCACATCCTTCACATGGATGAAATCCCGTGCCTGCTCCCCGTCCCCGTAACCGGGATGGTGTGAACGGAACAGTTTCATCCGGCCGGTCTCCCGGATCTGGTGATATGCATGGAAGACCACCGAGGCCATCCTTCCCTTGTGGTACTCATTGGGGCCGTAAACATTGAAGAATTTCAATCCCGCCCAGAAAAAGGGTTGCCGTTCCTGCCCAAGCACCCAACGGTCAAATTCATTTTTACTGCGGCCATAGGGATTCAACGGTTCCAGTTCCGGAACCACCTCATGGGAATCGTCGCAGCCATGCTCCCCCGATCCGTAGGTAGCTGCAGAACTGGCGTAAATAAAAGGCAATCCGAATTCCTCGCAGCGCCTAAACACTTCCATGGAATAATCCACATTCAGTTCCCGCAGGATTTCCCAGGAAAACTCTGAGGTATCGGTCCGCGCCCCCATATGAATGACCATCTGCACAAACCGGTGGTTTCCGGTAAGCCATTCCGGAAAATCACGGCGCTCCACCTTCCCCGTAAATTGTTTGTCCGCATAGTACCTCTCACGTTCCGGACGGCTGAAGTCATCCACCAGGATCAGGTCCCTGTACCGGCGCTCATTCAAACCGGATATCAGGTTGCTCCCGATGAAGCCTGCGGCTCCTGTGATTGCGATCATATCATAAAGATAGATTTTTCCTGAACATTGTGCCCGGATTTTTCGTTTATTTGTATTTGCTTGTAACCGATGGTATACCTGACAAGAAGAGAACGATTCAGCGCCGCCCACCGGCTGTTCAATCCCGCCCTGTCGGATGAGGAAAACGAACGTGTGTTCGGCCCCTGTTCCAATCCAAAATGGCACGGTCACAATTACATCCTGTGGGTAACCGTCCGGGGAGAAGTGAACCCGGATACCGGGTACGTGGTGGATCTGAAGAAGCTGAGCCAGATCATCCGCGAAAAGGTGATTATTAAACTGGACCATAAAAACGTCAACCTGGAAGTGGATTTCATGAAGGACATCTACGCCTCCACCGAAAACATGGCCATCGGCATCTGGAAACAGCTGGAGCCTCTGGTCAGGGAGCTCGGGGTGGAACTGCATTCAGTCAGGCTCCAGGAAACAGAAAACAACAGTGTTGAATATTTTGGAGAATAAGAAGCCATCAGGCTTCTTGAACCTTGAAAAACCATAAAAATGAATGTCACCAATAACGGTCTGGGAGAAAACCAGACAGGCGGTTATGACCGCATTGACAGGTGGGATGATACAACCACTGAAAAACTAACCGAACACTACAGCGAAATCCTTGGATTGCTGGGAGAGGACGGCCTTCGTGAAGGGCTCGTGAATACCCCAAAAAGGGTGGCCAAAGCGATCCAGTTCCTCACGCAGGGATACGGCACCGATCCCACCGATATCCTGAAATCTGCCATGTTCAAAGAGGACTATGAAGAGATGGTCATCGTGAAGGACATCGAACTGTATTCCCTTTGCGAACACCACATGCTTCCCTTTATCGGCAAGGCGCATGTGGCCTATATCCCCCACGGCTACATCACGGGCCTGAGCAAAATTGCCCGGGTGGTGGAGGGCTATGCAAGGCGCCTGCAGGTCCAGGAGAGACTGACCATGCAGATCAGGGACTGTATCCAGGAGACACTCAAACCCCTGGGTGTTGCCGTGGTGATCGAGGCCACACATCTTTGCATGGTCATGCGGGGGGTACAGAAACAGCATTCTGTAACCACCACCTCGGCATTTACAGGTGGTTTTATGAAGTCAGAAAAAACCCGCGAAGAATTTATCCACCTGATCGGATCCAGCCTTCATTAATTATAAACCGGAATGATGCAGGCATTTGTCTTTCCCGGACAGGGCGCCCAGTATGTGGGAATGGGCAGGGAACTGTATGAACAGGACAGCCAGTCAAAGGAGCTGTTTGAACAGGCCAACGAGCTGCTGGGTTTCAGGATCACAGACGTGATGTTCCACGGGCAGGAGGAGGAGCTGAAACAGACCCGTGTCACACAACCGGCTATTTTTCTACATTCCGTGATCCTGGCCGGCACACTGAAACAGTCCCGGCCGGACATGGTGGCGGGTCACTCCCTGGGCGAGTTCTCCGCACTTGTGGCCAACAGGACCATCTCCTTCGAGGATGGCCTGAACCTGGTCTTCAAGCGTGCCATGGCCATGCAGAAGGCCTGTGAGGCGGAACCGTCCGCCATGGCTGCCATTATTGGCATGGAAGATGAAAAAGTGGAGGAGGTATGCCGGCAGATCGATGAGATCGTGGTGCCTGCCAACTACAACAGTCCGGGGCAGGTCGTGATCTCCGGTTCGGTCCGCGGGATCGACGCAGCCGTGGAGAAGCTTGCCGACCTGGGAGCAAAACGTGCCGTGAAACTGGCAGTGGGGGGAGCTTTCCATTCCCCGTTGATGGAGCCGGCCAGGGCAGAACTGGAAGAGGCTATCCGGGAAACGCTGTTCAATGAACCCGATTTCCCCATATACCAGAATGCAACCGCCCTGCCGTCCATTGAACCCGGTGTGATCAAAAAAAACCTGATAGCCCAGCTCACTTCGCCTGTGAAATGGACACAAACGGTCAGGCGCATGATTGCCGATGGGGCCGCCTCCTTTACGGAAGTGGGACCGGGCAAGGTATTGCAGGGACTGATCAGGAAAACGGACAGGGAAGTGGCCATATACAGCGCCTGAGGAACGATTGAACAGGAATGATTATGAACGTATTGAAATTCGGCGGGACTTCTGTAAGAAATGCAGAGAATATCAGGATCGTCAGAAACATCCTGGAGGAGCAGCAGCAGGCCTGCATTGTGGTGGTCAGTGCTTTCGGTGGTATCACCGATCAGATCATCCGTACTTCCATGCTGGCCGGTGAACGTGATCCCGCTTTCAAAAAGGAACTGGACGAAATCCGGCAACGCCATGTTGAAACGGTCCGGGAGCTGTTCCAGGGGGAAACACGGGATTTCACCCTGAAGGAGGTGGAATCCATGCTCAATGAATTCCAGGATGTGCTGCAGGGGGTATCCCTGCTGCAGGATTTGAGCAACAAGACCCTCGATTTTCTTCTCAGTTTCGGCGAACGCCTGGCGGCCACCATCCTTGCCAGGTTTGTGAAGGATGCCGTATACCTGGATGCCAGGAAGCTGATCCGCAGCGACAGCCAGTTCGGGAATGCCACCATCCATTATGAAACCACCAACAAACAGATCCGGGAAAAACTGGGGAATACCAGTACTGTCACCGTGATACCCGGATTTATTGCCTCGGATGAACAGGGGCGGACCACCACCCTGGGCCGGGGAGGATCGGATTACACCGCCGCCATTATCGCTGCCGCCCTGGATGCAGAGGTGCTGGAGATCTGGACCGATGTGGATGGTTTCATGACCGCCGATCCGGGTATCGTTCCCAAGGCCTATCCCGTGGAGTGTATGACTTACGAGGAGGCCATGGAACTGTCCCATTTTGGCGCCAGGGTCATTTACACCCCGACCCTGACCCCTGCCTACCAGGGGAACATCCCCATCAGGGTAAAGAACACCTTCAATCGGGATCATCCGGGCACACTCATCGCAGGCGCTTCAACCTGTGGTAAGCGTGAACTGATCAAGGGGATCTCTTCCATCGATGATATATCCCTGGTCACGGTCAAAGGGACCGGCATGGTGGGAAAGATCGGGACCTCCTCCCGCGTTTTCAGCTCACTGGCCCGCTACCATGTGAATGTGATCCTCATCACCCAGGCCTCTTCCGAAATGACCATTTCATTTGCTGTCTCCCCGGCCGATGCAGCCATTTCCGTGGAAGCGCTGCATGATGAATTCCAGCTGGAGATCGACCACCGGAAGGAGATGGAGATCGAGGTGATCAATGATCTTTCCATCATCGCCATCGTGGGTGAAGGAATGCGGCATACGCCTGGAATTTCGGCCATCCTGTTCAGGTCTCTGGGACGTAACGGGATCAGCGTGATCGCCACCGCCCAGGGTTCCAGCGAGCTGAACATCTCCGTGGTCATTGAACACCGGAGCCTGAAAAAGGCACTCAACGTGATCCACGAAGGGTTTTTCCTTTCCGATTACCGGGAACTGCACCTGTACCTGGCCGGACTGGGGAATGTGGGTCAGAAACTTTTGCTCCAGCTGGAGAAGCAGCGGCAGAAACTGATCGAATCGCTCAAGCTGAAAGTCAACCTGGTGGGAATCGCCAACAGCCGGAAGATGGTCATTGACCCGGATGGAATAGATCCATCAGCCTTCAGGGAGAGGCTCGAGGAAGGTGAAGCCTCCGATCTGGACCGCATGATCACCGAGATCCGTGAGAACAACCTTCGAAACTCGGTCTTTATCGACTGCACGGCCAGTGAACAGGTGGGCATGTGCTACAACAGGCTATTTGATGCCTACGTATCGGTGGTAACGGCCAACAAGATCGCCTGCAGCTCCTCTTACAAGCTTTACAGCAGCCTGAAGGAGAACGCCCTGCATAAAGGCGTGAAGTTCAGTTTCGAGACCAATGTGGCTGCCGGTCTCCCTGTGATCAACACCATCAATGACCTGATCAAAAGCGGGGACAGGATCCTGAAGCTGGAGGCGGTGGTTTCCGGGACGCTCAATTATATTTTCAATATCATGAGCAAAGAGGTACCTTTGAGCAGGGCCATCAGGATGGCCATGGAAGAGGGTTATTCCGAACCCGATCCGCGGCTGGATCTGAGCGGTACCGATGTGAAGCGGAAGCTGCTCATCCTGGCCAGGGAATCGGGATATGTGCTGGAGGAAGAGGATATTGAGGTGATCCCTTTCCTGCCCGCTTCGCTGTTTAAAGGCCCCCCTGAGAAGTTCTGGGAAAATGTGATGGAACTGGATGAGGAATTCGAGGCCAGAAGGGTAAGGCTGGAGGAAAAAGAATTGAAATGGCGCTACCTGGCCACCCTGGAACACGGGAAAGGGAAAATGGGGCTGATGGAGGTGGACCGGTCACACCCGGTTTATCCCCTGGAAGCCAGCAACAACATCATCCTGATTACCACGGACCGTTACCGGGAACTGCCACTGATCGTGAAAGGGTACGGTGCCGGGGCCGAGGTGACCGCGGCCGGGGTGTTCGCGGATGTCATCAGGGTTGCGAACGTATAAACCTGCGTGGAGTGAGCATAAAAGCCGTGATTTTTGATATGGACGGGGTCCTGGTTGACTCGGAACCCTACTGGCAGCGTACCGAAATAGAACTTTTCGCCGAGCTGGGGATCGAGCTGACCCCTGATCTGCTGCAGCAGACAAGGGGACTGAGGACCGAAGAGATGGTGAAGCACTGGAAGAGCCGGTTCCCGCTGGATCCGGTCCGGCCCGAAGAGCTGATGAAACGATACGATGAACGCATGGTGGAAGTGATGCATACGGAAGTCCAGATGATGGAGGGAGCCGAAGAAGCCATCCGGCTCTTCCACCAGAAAGGACTCCCGGTAGCCCTGGCATCCTGTTCTGCCCATGCCCATATCGACGCGGTCCTGGATCGTTTTGGCCTGCGTGGCTATTTTGACCTGGTGGTCTCGGCTGCAGAAAGGATGCAGGGGAAGCCCCACCCGGAGGTCTACCTGAAAACCGCTTCACTGCTGGAGGTGGATCCTTCATACTGCCTGGCCATTGAGGACTCTTTCTTCGGCCTGATCGCCGCCAAGGCGGCCAGGATGAAAGTGGTGGCCCTTCCGGAACCATCGGATTACGACGACCCCCGTTATGGGGCAGCAGACATGAGGATCCGCTCACTCCATGAATTGAACGAGGAAATATTTAAGAAACTGGAAAAAATTGAAAAAAGATGAAGTCAGGGTATACGGACCTGCCACCGTTTCCAACGTGGGACCGGGTTTCGATCTGCTTGGATTCGCCCTGGAGGAGCCAGGTGACGAAATGATCATCCGTCGCAACGGGTCCCGGTCACTCCGCCTGGTGGATGAATCGGGATGCAGTCTCCCCCTGGATCCCGGGATCAATGTGGCAGCCATTGCTGCCACAGCCATTCTCAGTGAACTGGGGATCCGGGAAGGATTCGATATGATCTTTACCAGGAAGATCACCCCCGGAAGCGGGGTGGGTTCCAGTGCGGCCAGCTGCGTGGCGGCAGTGGTGGGGATCAACGAGGTCCTTGGCAATCCCTTTGAGACAGAGGCGCTGATCCCATACGCCATGGAGGGGGAGAAGATGGCCAGTGGTGCCACCCATGCCGACAACATCGCCCCGGCCCTGCTGGGAGGCATGACCCTGATCAGGAGCTATGATCCGCTTGATATCAAACACATCCCTTACCCGTCCGACCTCTGGTGTGCCATTGTCCATCCCGCCCTGGAGATACGGACCCTGGAAAGCAGGAAACAGATCCCCCGGCAAGTAACCCTGAAGCATGCGTTGCAGCAATGCGGGAATCTGGCAGGACTGGTGGCGGGACTGGCTACGGCCGATTACTCCCTGATCAGCCGGTCCATCTGCGATGTGTTAGCCGAACCCTACCGCACCCATCAGCTTCCCGATTACCAGCTGCTCAAGGAAGCTGCCCTGAATTCAGGTTCTCTGGGGACCGGGCTATCCGGATCGGGCCCTGCTGTTTTCAGTCTCTGCCGGGGAGAAGAAATGGCAAAAATGGTGGGAAAGGTGATGAAAAAGCATTTTACCGATCGGGAAACCGGAGCCGTGGTCTATGTTTCCAGGATCAGCCAGGCGGGTTGCAGGATCCTGTGAAGGTTTTAAGAAAATTGAATATTTAACCGGAATAGTTCAATGTACTATTACAGTACCAGAAACAAAGATATCAGGTACGGACTGAAGGAGGCCCTCATGGCCGGACTTGCACCGGACAAGGGGTTGTTCATGCCCGCACCCATTCCCGTCCTTACACGCAGTGAAATGGATGAGCTGCGGGAACTGGACCTGACCGGCATCGCACTGAAACTTTCCGACCTGTTATTCGGAGAGGATATTCCCAGTGACGAGCTGACCGGGATCGTGCAAGAAGCTGTCAATTTCGATACGCCGGTGGTCAGGGTGGAAGAAAATATGTATGCCCTGGAGCTGTTCCACGGTCCCACCCTTGCCTTCAAGGATGTGGGTGCCCGGTTTTTGGCCAGGCTGCTGGGATATTACACCAGGGATCTGAAAGCAGACATCCACGTGCTGGTGGCCACCTCGGGGGACACGGGCAGTGCCGTGGCCAACGGATTTCTGGGCGTGCCCGGGGTAAAGGTTCATGTGCTATACCCTTCGGGGCTGGTAAGCCCGCTCCAGGAAAAACAGTTCACCACCCTGGATGAGAATATCTCGGCGGTAGAAGTGAAAGGCAGTTTTGACGATTGTCAGAAACTGGTAAAAGAAGCCTTTATGGACCAGGAACTGGCCGACCGCATGATCCTTACCTCGGCCAATTCCATCAACCTGGCCCGTTTCCTTCCCCAGGCATTCTACTATTTCAGGGCATGGGGCCAGGTGGATACGGATGCAAAACTCTTCTTCTCGGTCCCCAGCGGGAATTATGGCAACATGACGGCCGGACTGGTGGCCAGGGAAATGGGACTGCCCGTCCACATCTTCCTCTCTGCCAACAACCTGAACGATGTGGTACCGGTCTATCTCCTCACCGGGAAATTCAAGCCGAGGCCCTCTGTCCCCACCATCGCCAATGCCATGGATGTGGGGGATCCCAGCAATTTTGACCGCATCATGGACCTTTATGATCACCAGCACGAATGGGTAACCCGCCATATGCACGGGTACAGCTATTCGGACCAAGAGATCAGGGAGATCATCGGGAGGGTTTACCGCCGGACGGGCTATCTCCTGGATCCGCATGGTGCAACCGGATACCAGGCAGCCCGTTCCTTCCTGGATGAACATCCCGAATACAGGGGAATTTTCCTGGAAACCGCCCACCCGGCCAAGTTCAGGGAAAGCGTGGAAGAGGTGATCGGCAAACCGTTGGAACTTCCCGAACGCCTGGCAAAATTTGTCGATCGCGAAAAGCAATCCACCATCCTGAAACCGGCTTTCAGGGATTTTAAATCGTATCTGTTCAGTCAGGTTACCTGATTTGAGAAAATCCCCCTGCCCCTGATTTTGCAGGCCCCTGGTCAACCAGTTAAAGCAGCCCCTGGTCCACCATGGCATCGGCCACTTTGAGGAAACCGGCGATATTGGCGCCACACACATAATCCACATAGCCATTGGAAATGGTTCCGTACTGTACGCAGTTCTGGTGGATGTTGGTCATGATGTGGTGAAGCCGGTCGTCCACCTCCTTCCGGCTCCAGATGATCTTCATGGAATTCTGTGCCATCTCAAGACCCGAAGTGGCCACGCCGCCCGCATTGGCTGCCTTCCCGGGAGCAAACAGGATCTGGTTCTGCTGGAATTTCTCGATGGCCTCGGGGGTGCAGGGCATGTTGGCCCCTTCGCAGACACAGGTGCAGCCGTTGTCGATCAGCTGCCGGGCATCCGATTCATCGAGCTCATTCTGTGTGGCGCAGGGCAGGGCAATATCCGCTTCCACTTCCCAGGGTCTTTTTCCCTGGATGAATTCGGCGCTGTCAAACTCCAGCGCATAGGGTGCTACAATATCTTCATTGGAAGCCCTCAGCTCCAGCATGTAATCGATTTTCATCCCCGAAACACCCTCGTGATCATATACATAGCCATCCGGCCCGGAAAGCGTGACCACCTTCCCCCCCAGTTCGTTCACCTTGAGGGCCGCTCCCCAGGCCACATTGCCAAACCCGGAAATGGCCACCCTTTTTCCTTCAAATGATTCGCCCCTGGTGGCCAGCATCTCCTTGGCAAAATAGACACACCCGAAACCGGTCGCCTCGGGCCTGACCAGCGATCCGCCCCAGTTGAGCCCCTTCCCGGTGAGCACGCCGGTATTCTCCCTGGCCAGTTTTCGGTACATGCCGTACAGGTAGCCTATCTCACGTCCCCCTACCCCGATATCCCCGGCCGGTACATCGGTATCGGGACCGATCAGGTTCCAGAGTTCGATCATGAATGACTGGCAGAACCGCATGATCTCGGCATTGGACTTTCCCTTGGGATCAAAATCGGACCCTCCCTTTGCCCCGCCCATGGGAAGGGAGGTCAGGCTGTTCTTGAAGATCTGCTCGAAACCCAGGAATTTCAGGATGCTCAAATTGACGCTGGGGTGGAAACGCAGTCCACCTTTATAGGGACCGATCACGTTGTTGAACTGGATCCGGTACCCCAGGTTCACATGCACCATCCCCTGGTCATCCGCCCAAGGAACCTTGAAGATAAAGACCCTGTCAGGTTCAATGATGCGTTCCACAATATTGGCCGAGTTGAAATGAGGGTTTTCGTTATACACCTCTTCAATGGATTCTAAGACTTCGCGAACAGCCTGGTGATATTCCAGTTCATTGGGATGTTTCTTGACCAGGTCATTCATCACGGCATCTACATTCATCTGGAAATATGTTATTGGTTAATGGTCATGGAATAGGAAGTAAAATTGCTTTTTCTGCGGAGATTATACAAGCCCGGAAAGTATG
>Ga0180432_10010344_pt1 | contig 11194 bp, 25 predicted proteins | sample SS_ome_10_FD_132414 | JGI IMG/M metagenome (GOLD analysis project Ga0180432, IMG submission 132414) | Hypersaline lake sediment archaeal communities from the Salton Sea, California, USA - SS_1_MS_2 metaG | ecosystem: Environmental > Aquatic > Non-marine Saline and Alkaline > Hypersaline >... | reverse complement strand
TTGGAAGTATAATAAGACAAAAACTTTATATACTATGAGTTGGTTATTATACCAGAGGTGGAAAATTAAAATGGCTAATAAGATGATGGTTGGTATCATTACCACGTCAATAGGTATTATGTTATCTATGATTGGTATTCTATTCGCACTCTTTATGTTACCTATTCTTGCTTCAAGAACTGTAGCAGTTAAAGAAGATGAGAATATCAGTTCAATTACTGGTCTATCAGATATGGTAGATTTACCTATATACGGTGTTGTATTTGGTATAACTATCTTTGGAGTAGGTACAATCTTTATAGGTTTGTATTTAGTTTACGAAGGTAGTAAAAATTAAATAAGGAGATGATTAAATAAATAAAAAAATCATCTATCTTTTTCTTTCTTTTTTTTATATAGCAACTATTTTTAATGTCTATCATGTTGGTGCGTATCAGGATGGAGATTATTATATAGAAGATTTTAGCGATTTTGCTAATGGTGATATATATATGAATTCTTACATTTCTGGTGAGAAATGGCTAAATATTACGGGTGTTTCTGCACATCATTATGTTTATAATAACTATTTTTGGGTCAATCCAACAAGTTCTACACAAAATAGTTATATTACTTTATTTATGCAAACAACTAATATTACCTGTAATATAACAGATTTTTATGTAGAAAATGATGCTCAAGACCTATGGATTTATTTTTATAATGCGAATGGTCAAGAAATGTTTCATTTATGGCGTGGCGGTTCTTTTGGTACTCTTATGCAATTAGTAAAAGATGGTTCTGTTGTTGTTGAAGGAGAAGGTGTTAGCGGTTATAATACATTTTTTCTGACTGTTTTATTTAATACCTCTACAGGTGAATATTTTTTAAATACATCTGGTGATGTTACTTTCAATAGTTGGTTTTTGCCTACAAATACTGATTATATATCATATATAAAAATTCGTTCTGTTGGCGATACAACAAATATGATATTAGATAATTTTAAAGTTGCTGTTGGTGATACTCCTTTTTTATGGGAAGAAGATTCTCAAGTAGAAGTTGGTAGCGTAACATTAACAGGAAATGAATTATCTGCTCAGTTAATCGCTTTTGATAATCTTATTGTAGAAAGTGATTTTAAAATATCTGCATCGATAAATTTAAAAAGAATTGGTATTGCAGTAGGAGAAAATACTGACATTGATAATCTTGATATAAGACTTAAAGTAGGGAATTATGCTGGAGGAGGATATGATAATTATTATTCTTATAATGATAGATTTATTCTTGTATGGGATTTGGATAAAACTATAACTACAACCAATCCACAATTTGAACTTAATTTTATTAAAACTGGTGGTTCTCCTGAAATAAAAATATTATATACAAATAATGATATAGATAGCGATTCTGATACAGAATTTAAATATAGTTATGGTACAGACAATCTTAATGGTGTCTATGACGGGGATGTTACAGAGAATAATGATTTAATTTATAAATTATGGTATAATTATACAGATGATGATATTTACGATTACGGTGATGTAACAAACTATACAAAATTTTGTAGCTTAACGCCACCTCTACAATATGCTTCTATATATTCACAAGAATGTAATTTTTTAGGGATGTGTTTTGATTCCGATACTAAATATTTAGAAGTAAAAATGACTTCAAAACTAACAACATATATAGAAGTAGTTGATTTATATGTACATGAAAATCAATATAATTTAAACAATGGTAATCTTGAATTATACCAATTATTTATAAATGGTGAAGATTGCCAAAACCCGAGCATTTGGGTACCATTAGATGATGGAAACTATATATTAAGATGGCTAAACTGTAATATTCCGTTAGACAATGAAGAACCAATTTTCGAATTTTATTCATTATCGGCTCAATATATTAATAGACCATTCGGTCAAAGTTTTTTTAGTCATTGGGTAGGTGTTGGAATGCACAACAAAAGACCACAATGGTCTAGTATTAAAGCACATGCTCAAGATGGATTATACGGTAATGGTGTATTAAATGGTGAACAGGTAAGACAAGAATACGATAATAAAATGATTTCAATGTGTTTTTATACTGATGACTATAACCCAAATCCTGAATATGACGATACGATAATAGTACAACCACTTGACAGAACACAATATCAAGAATATGATGTATTAACAATATCTGGTACAATAAGCGTGCAAACACCAAACACTTATATACAATTATGGAAAGATGGAACACAAATAACAACACAGGGCTATGCAAATAATGGTTTATTTGTAAAAGACTATTCATTTAAAGAATTTTTTGCATTAAACAGTAAAAATTATGATGGGAATTGGCAAGTACACTTAAATCGAGGTGGTACAAATATAAGTACATATAATTTTACTGTTATAGATAGAACAGATTATAACGGTCATTTATATACATATCCAACGGTTTCGAATGTGGGAGAACAATTTAAAATAGGTTATCTATATAATAAAACATATTATGATAATAATAACGGTGCTGTTTTATATGGTCGTTTTCCTGAATTTAATCCAAACTATAATGTAATATTTGATAACATACAAGAAGATAACGAAAAAGATTATATACACAATAAAGAAGAAATAATGTATATGTTTTTATGTGTTAAAGAAAACGGTACATATACTCCTATTTCTAATCATGTTCATTATGTTGGGGATTATTATACTAACGAAATACATGTTAATGATAAAGAATTATATTTAACTAGGGATATACAGGGTAATTTAATACCAGCAAAACAAACATTTTATGGTTATCATAGCTACACTACAAGCGATGTATATATATACGATAATGGCAAAAAACTAAAAGATATAAGTTCAACTCCAAATTTTAATATAAATTATGACTATTATAGTAGCGGAAATCACAACATAAGTTTAGTATTAGATAAAGGAAACGGTAATATAGAGATATTAGATACAACAAGTTTTATTATATATGGTGAAAGTCAAGAAGAACAACAATTTTTAGGATTATTACCTTTAGTAATAGGTTATGTTTTAGGATTAGTATTATTAATGATAGCTATGATAGGATTAGCTATATTTTCAAAAAACAGGAATTTACATTATTCTATATATCTAATAGTTGGTACATCTGTAGCAATATTTAATGTTTTAATAGGTGCTTGGGAATGGTGGACAATACTATTTTTTAGTACTGTAATAATAGCTGTCGTTGTTATGGAATTATCAAAAAAATACAGTTCAAATAATTAAAACATTGAGGTTTTATAAATGGGCTCAATAATGGAAAACAGATTTAAAATATTAATAACTTTAATTATATTTTTATCTGTAAATTATACCGTTTTGGGTCTATATAATACAACATTAGATAATGAACAATTAAATATAGATGATAGTCAAGTTCAAGATACTTCCGATTTTGACATATTCACAATAGCAACAGATTTAGGAAAGCTTATATTATTACAAATAGATGGAGCACCTGATATAGTAAACGGTATTTTAGGTCTTTGTGCTTCTATAATATGGTTAACAATAGGTATTATTGTAGCTACATTTATAAGAGAAATGATAGGGTTAACATGATAAAAAAATTAATAAATAAACAAATTAAAACAAGACATTTAATATATTTCATATATTTAGGAGTAATAAATGGTATAATAATAGGAGTATGTATGCATGGATAAAAAAGAAAAACAAAAAAACAAAAAAGCTATTTTTGGAGTAATTGGCATTATGTTTTTATTATTATTTTCAGGTGTTGTCACATCTACTTATGAAACTAATGGTTTTTGGGATTTAATAGATAACGATACTATTACTTTGAAAGATGATAATCATAATGTGAATATTGGCTCAAATGAAACGACAACATATAAATTTGACGTAAACGGCACATCGAGATTTAGAGATACTATGTATCTAGAATCTAACAAAAGATTTTATTTCGGTCCAACCTCTGGCGATGCTTGGGTATCTCAAAATTCAGAAGGAATACTATATCAATTAGGCGGAGCAGATAATTATACAATAGTAGGATATGGTGACGCTAATTTTGTTTGGAAAACAGGTTATCCAGTAGCAACAGAAAAATTTATGATAAATGAAGATGGAAATATAATTGTTGATGGTACAAGTCAGTTTAATAATGATATGTTAATCAATAAAGATATATATTCTAATCAATCACATAAAGGCATGTCTACAAGTTTTCAAGATAAAGACGGTAATACATATACTGTTGAAAATGGTCTTATTGTGGATGTGGTGCCTTTTTTTTGTAATTTTTTAATACATTTACAAATACCAACAAATCATACTACAGTATCAAAAATAACGGGTATTAGTCAGTGTCTTGGTGCAAATATTGAAGTACGGTATAATGATAGTAAACCGTTAATTAATGAAACTGATGTGTTAGGTGTATATAATGCTACAATAAGTTCTTCTTCATATCTTTATTATGATTTTGAATTTAATTTATCTGTTCCCAATGATTTATTAGAAATCACTATCAATATATTAGGTTTTACTTCGGCTAGGCTTATGTCAATAGACCATAATAATTTTTCAGAACTTTATATAAATTGGACAACGGGTAAAACTATTCAAGTAGGGGATAGTGATTATTCAAAAATTTTGACTTCAAATGACATTATATCAATAATTGATATTATAAATAATTATTTACCACCTGATAATAATTAATGTTAAATTGAAAAAAGAAAAATAAGGTTTAAAAATGGTAGAGATACAATATGTAGATAGTCAATTCATATTAGTTTTATTAACTATGGTATGGTTTATATTTGCATATTTATGTGAATGGAAAAAAGACCCATTCTATAGTTTATTTTCAACTTTATTAAGTGTGGAAATGACATTGCAATATGCCAGTATAAATATTATGTTTACAATAGTTTTTTTTATGTCATCCATATATTTTAGTGTTTTGTTTATGTTTTATCTACCATTTATAAAACCATATTTAGTTAAACTCATGGATAAATTACAAATTGGCGAATAATAAAAAGGAGTTGTTTTTATGGGTCGTACACCTGAACTAAAAGAAATAAAAAAAGAAGATGTATCTATAGATGATAACAAGTCAAAAATAAAAACATTAAATAATTTACCAATTACTGAAATAGAAGAACCCTTATTTAGTGTACCAAAAGACAAAAATAAAAAAAATTTATGTATCATAATGAAAGAAAACACTGGATGCGTTTTTAAATGGGTAAACAAAAAAGCATACAGATTTAATTTAGATGAGCATGCATATTTTAATTATAGAAGTCAAGCATATATTACTGATAATAGAATCGCTGTTAATATCTATTTTGAAGGTATTCCAGTACCAATGCACCACAGTTATATAAAAACAAAAAAAGATACAAAAACAATTACAACATTAGACGGTAAAGAAGAAACTATTGAGTTTCAAAAAATATCAGGGGTAGATGTTGATAGCCAAGTTATTTATTATTTGCTAGATAGAGGTTTAGCTGATGAGTTCACAGAAAAAACAAAAGTTGGAATAGGTTCGGCAGTTGGTATTATTTTAATAATAATAACTTTAATATTGACGGTTGTTGAATTATTTCAGGTGTAAAAATGAAAAAACAGAAACCTAAAGAAAAAAAAGAAATAGATAAATCAAAAAAAAGTAGTGCTATTCTTAACGATATAAATAGAGGTGGGCATAAAGAGATACCTGAAAGTATACAGTCTGCTGAAGTATTGATGGATAATAGATTTAAAAGAAGAAAAACAATATTAACAAATAGACAAGTAACTATATTAACAACATTAGATGTATTGGCACAATTATATGATATACCATTTTTAAAAAAATGGGTTGATTGTTTTGCGGAATGGCGTACTTCAGGGGATAAGGGTCGAGGTCGTTCTGATATTACAGATATATTTAAATTTAGTAGTTTACATCAAACAGAAAAAGCAAAAGAGTTATTATCACTAATAAGACGAGATTAAATGTCATTAAAAGATTATTTCGATATTATAGAAAATGAAATAGATTCAGAAAAACCAATATCAAATAAAAATATGATGATTGGTAAAATAATTATTAAGTATTGGTTTCAAAAAAGATTAATGAAATATGAACAATTAAAACAGAGGTTGACAAAATGGATAAGGAAAGAGCAAACAACATAATAATAAACAGGTTTAACTTACCAAAAGATACCGATATTGTATTTTATCGCAATCCTTACGATTTTTGTAATTTTATATCAGAAAAAATCAACCCTAATCATATTTGGATAATTAGAGGTTTGCCATTAAGAAAGATTAGAAAAAATAAAAAAACAGGATTTATAAAAATGGCAAAAATAATAATAAATACTGATGGGTTCTTATGTATTGATAAATTATGTTATATTGTTCTAATTACTTTTAGTTTATACTTTCCAATTACTGTATTTTCTAATTTGCTTCTTGGTATTTGTTTTTATAATTTTATTTATTGGTTAAAAAAATATACAATAAATATAAATTCAATAAGTTGGAGTTGATAATATAACAACTCCGATGCTTATTTTCGTTTTAATAATTTTAGGATTTTTCTTATTTTTCTTTTATAAATTTGCTAAAAAAACAAATCTATTTAGTAAATTTAAAAAACTATGTGAGATGTTAGATAATTATGATAGTTGGTTTTGAAGGTGGTCTAGGTAGTGGGAAAACTGTAGGTGTTGTCGAATACCTATATAAAGATAGTTTAGAAAATAGACCAATAGCTACAAACTTTGACTTATACGATATTGAATTTGATTATTTGAATTTAAAAAAATTATTAGATGATGCCCAAAAAGAAATAGATTTAAATGAGTTATCAATGGGAATAGACGAAATACAGGTATTTATAGATAGTAGGGTTTCAGGTCATAGTAAAAAAAATATGCTGTTTAGTTATTTTGTTTTGCAAACAAGAAAAAGAAATGTTAATCTTTATTATACTACTCAACATTTTGATATGGTAGATAAACGTGTATATAGGCATACAGATATTTATGTTTTATGTGATAAAATTTTTTCTTGGGAATATCCAGAGTTGGCTTTATTACATGGTGTTGATGTTGATGATAATAGTATACTAGATATTAGAAAATATACAATTATTGATTTAAGGGATAAACATAGACCGTCTAAAAATGAAGTTTTAAAAGATATGTCGGAATGGTACGATTATTATGATACAAATCAAAGAATCTTACCAATATAGAATAATTAAAAAAGTATTTGAAACGGTATTATGCATATTATGTATTATTGATTTTATCTTATTTTTAGATTTTTATGATAAAACAATAGTTGAATCTAAATTTTTAATTGTTTTCATATTTAATTTGTTTTTTATTTTTTGTATTTATTTTGATATTGTTATTATAAATTCTCATGGTGGTGCGAAAGATTAGATTCTATAATATAGTTGGTTTATATAATCCTATTCCTGTTGTATCGTATGATTATATTTGGGGCAATACACGTAAAAAAAATAATATAGATAAAATAAAACGATTATATTCTTTATATACCTATTTAAATTATATTAAATATCAATTAATTAATTATTGCAAAATCTTTAAAAATATCTTAAATTGTTTAGGTATTACCATTTTAATAATATTCTTTTATCTTAAATCTACTATTTTAATATCATTTAAAAAAGAAAAATATATTAAAAAATCATGTTTTAGTTTGATAGCATTATTTCTTCATGTACTTTTTTTAATGCTTCTTCATGTGTTAAACCTGAAAGTCTAAACTCTTTATAATATTGCTTATAATGTTCAAATAACATTTATTCAACCCCATAAAATAATATTTCTTTTATTGCTTCCTTATTGGCGTATAACATACCCGAATAATATTCGTACAGTATTCTATCATTAATAAAAGTTTCTTTTGTTTTTGTATACTTTTTTCTAAATTTAGCGTATATTTTTTGTTTTACTTTTAATGAAATCAATACTTCTTTACATGACATCATTTACAACTCCTTATTATATATTATGTACACTATAGTATATAAACCTTTGGTGGTATTATGTCATTATTCACATTCACACGTACAAACTATTTCAATGCTTATTATATGTGTTTGTCCGCAACCTGACATAAATACAACCTTACAACATTTATTATAATAATTTGTTAAGTCAAAATTATGTATATTTTCTATACTATATTCAAATCCATTTATTTTAATATCCGAACCAAAATAATTATTAGTTGTGTTTGCTTTATATAATATGCCCGTTTCAGTATATGTTTGTTCACATGTATTAATTGTATCATTCAATAAACAAAAAATAGATATGAATATCAAAGATAAAATAAAAAAAGATATTGCAGTTGCTTTAAAATTTATCATAGTAAATAAAAAAAAAAGATAGACATTAAAAAATGTCTATTTGTTCTTCTTGTTTTGTATCGTCTACAGAGTTTTCGAGTTTCTCAAGTTTCTTTTTTAGGTATCCTAGCATTTTTTGCTTTTGGTCGTCATTAAAAACATAATTTGGTGAACTTACAACTTTTGTCAAATTATCTATAAGTTTACCAGTTTTTTTAATGCGTGGTTCAATGACACGTTTTATTTTTTGTTCATGGGTTTCATTTTTTAAGTATTTTGCCCAGTTTTCTTTTTCTGTTTTTGTTGCTTCTTTTGTTGGTCTTTTCATTATTTCAACCATGTTCTTCAAACTCCTATGTATCTATAATGTTGCCTGTAGTATTTAAACTTTTTGGTCTATTTTGTCATTTTGTAAAAATAAAAAAAGGTTGGTGGGGTATGGTAGAGTGTGCCAAAACGAAAAGAGAAGAATGGATGATATTAATATGAGATTCTCACGTTTAATCTACCATACCCATAATGTTTTAATCTAGGTCAATTTTAAAGAAACCATCTTCGTTTATTTCTACTTTAACAGTTAATCCAACTTCTGGATATTTTCCATATTTCTTTTTAAATAGAAATATATTACTTTTTTGTATTCCTAGTGGGCTAGGTCTAGCGAAAAACTGTTCAAAAGATGTATCATTTTCGCCTATTATTTCAACTGTTACACCAATACCTTCTTTGTTTTCATATGTGCCAGAATCTTCAAAAAAAGTATCGCTGTTGGTTTCTTCAATATCTATAATTTTACCTTCAAATCCAGATTTAATTTTATTTTCCATTTCTTCTAGTTCTTTAATTAGTTTTGTTTGTGTCATTTTTCTTTTTCTCCTTTATTTCTAATATTTCTTTTTTATACATATCTATTCCTAGCGATAATAATTGTTCTTTTGTTAGTGGAAAACTAATATCAATTTTATTTATTTTATCTGTTATTGTTAAATGTTTATTGCATACATCACAAGCATGTATTATTATTAAACTATCTTCATAGCTTTTAAAATATCCCATTATTTAGACCTCTTTCTTTTACTTTTATTTAATTGTTGTTTTTGTTTATTTTGATATTCAACACTTTTTTTAATTAATTTTGAATATAATTCTAATGCTTTAGTTTTGAATGTATTGTTTAGCATTAATAATAACCAAGTTGCTATTAATATAACAATAAATATTAATACAAATATTAAGCATATCATGTTAATTATCAACCTGTCTATAATATTGTTTTTTATCTATTGGGTAAGTTTCTTCATTACCACATTTGGGGCAATATATACTTTTTAAAGTATTTCTACATAGCTCTAAATGTGTACTTTTACCTAATTTAAATGTGTGTCTACAGTTAATATTTGAACATTGTCTATATTTTGATGCTTTAGGTTTCATAATGCTTCAAACAATCCCTTTATTATTTGTTGAAAATCTTGTATTTCTTCAGGGAAAAGTTTTAAATATTTTATTTTTCTCTCATTTTGTTTATTTGTATATACCCCTTCTATATATATTGAGTAACCATTATCATTTAAATATAATACCCCTTTAAAGTTTCCCTGAAATATACTTTTTATTTTTTTTCCATCTTTTTTATTTTCTGTTTGTTCTTTTATCATTTAGTCACCTAATCTTTTTAATATATTTTTACTTATGAAGTCAAGTGCTTCGATTTCGTTTATTGCATATTGTTTTTTATCTAAATAACTTACGCTATTCCAATTAGTTTGGATTATAAAACCATTATCTATTTTTTCAATATTTATGTTTACTTTATTTGTCATTATTTCACCTTATAATAATTTTTAGCGTCTTGTTTTCCTTTATTTTTAGCTTGTTTTTCCATTTCGTCATAATATGCTTTTTGTTCTATTTCTTTTATTTTAATTTGTTGTTCTTTTGTTAACTTTGTTTTATTATGATTTAAAATTATTTTAAGAGGTAAAAAAATATTATATATTAAACTTTCAATGTCGAAACCGTTTTTATATGTATGTAGTATTATTAATATTAAATAAATTCCTATTATTAAAAAGGTTATTTCGCAAAACATCTAAATAACTCCATAATTATACTAAATAATGTATTAAGTATAACACCATATATGGCATATTTAATTTTAATTTTATTTAAATCTTCTTTACTTATTTTTTGGTATAAATTGCCCTTTTCTATATCGTTTTCCATTTATAACCATCTCACTTTTTGTTAATCTATTCCCATATTCGGTTTCTATATAATAAGATATATCACTTAATTCTAGTTGGTTAAAAGTACTTTGGAATCTATCCCAAGCATATTTAACTTGTTTTGGGTGCGTTTCAACAAATTGACTTACTCCGTCAATTCTTTTTATTCTAAATCCTTGCCTATCCATTAATATTTTTAATTCCGATTTATTTTTTATGTCCATTTCTTGATTCCATTTATTAAAATACATATCAAGTGTTTTATCGAATTTATCATACTCTTCTTTCGTGTGTACCATTACAATCTTCTCCTAAAATTATTATCTTTTGATTTTCCACAGATAAAACCACTTTTGCAAGAGGTAAAAAAACATAATTCAACATAAGTATTATTATCCATATTTTCATTATTTGATATTGGATAGCCCATTATATCAGTAAAAAATATAAAATGTCCATAGCTTTTTTCGTTTTTGTTATGTATTGATTTTACACAAGATAAATATTGTTTATTTGGCGACATTCTTAAAGTATAACAGTGTTTTTCTAATCCTATTAAAACAAAAGATTTATCTATT
>Ga0180432_10010342_pt1 | contig 11199 bp, 11 predicted proteins | sample SS_ome_10_FD_132414 | JGI IMG/M metagenome (GOLD analysis project Ga0180432, IMG submission 132414) | Hypersaline lake sediment archaeal communities from the Salton Sea, California, USA - SS_1_MS_2 metaG | ecosystem: Environmental > Aquatic > Non-marine Saline and Alkaline > Hypersaline >... | reverse complement strand
GGCATCGTCCGTGCGGGTCGCGGCGAGCGCGCGGAGGCAGTCGGTGCCGCGGGGGTCCCGCACCCGCGCGAGCAGCGCCGAGCCGAGCAGGCGGGTGGCGGGGTGGGTCGAGCGCAGTCGCCGTGCGGCGGTGGCCAGCGGCCGCTTGTCGCGGTGCTGACACTCGATGAGGGCGTAGAGCGCGTCGGCCCGCTCGCTGGCGGGCTGGCTCGCGTCGCCGAGCTGGCGGGCCATGGCGCGGCGGACTCCCTGCTTGAAGGCCTTGCTGCCCCACCGCGCGCGCGGCAGCCTGTGCAGCGTGGCGCCGCGCTGCTGGAACCAGGGGACGAGGTCCGCACGCGCGGCCCTGTTGAGGAAGTAGACCACGCGGTCGAGCGCCGTGAAGACCGCGCTGGGCGCCATCTCCCAGTCGAGCTTCTTCGGCACCGCCTTGAAGAAGCGCTTCACGAGGCCGTCGCCGTGCTGCCGCTCGAGCTCGCGCCAGAGCCAGAAGCCCGGCGACTCAACGCCGTGGGGGTAGTAGAAGGCGGCGTCGATGCTGCCGTAGCGACGGCGGCCGTCGCGCTCGAGGGCCTCGGCCAGGCGCTCGGCCTCGTGCTCGAAGCCGGCCCAGCGCATGGCCGCCAGGCCCGCGTGGCGCGCGAGCGCCTGGTCGCCGAGCGGGGTGTCGTAGAGCATCCTCGACGCCGTGTGCCGCCACAGGAGCGGCTCCATGATGTGGCTGCCAAGGGCATAGGCCAGCTCCGCATCGCTCGCGTCCACGCCCACGCAGATCACCGGGGCAGGCCCGCGCCACCAGCCCTCGACGAACGACGTGCACGAGGGGGCCAACTCGATGCACCAGTCGCCTGACTTCTCGGCGTTCACCATCGCCTCGAGCCCGGGCACGATCGTCCGCACCAGCCGGCGCACGAGCGGCAGACGGTGGGCCACGGCGGGCGAGTAGCGGAGCTCCATCTTCCCCTCGCGCCGAGTCTTCAGGGGCGGGCGGAGCTCGTAGGGCAGCCTGCGGTTCGCCTCGGCGGCCGCGCCGCGCGCGAGGGCGTCGAGCAGGCGCCGGGTCAGGTAGCGGCACGCGCGCAGGAGGGAGTCGCTGCCGACGGCCACGACGGTGCCCTTGCCGTGGCGAACCGCCAGGGCCGCCGCCTCGCCCGTGCGGCGGTGGCTCACGAGCGCCGTGGCCCGCTTCGCCGCTCGCACGGGGCTCCAGTGCTCGAGCCGCACGTCGATCGGGAGGACCTTGCGCAGCGCGGCGCAGCGATGGAGCCTGGCCGCCTCGGGCGGGTAGCCCTCGACCAGGTCGGGGTCCCGCGTCGGCCTGCCGCGCGCGTCGCTCGGCGCGAGGAACTCGATGCCGAAACGCCGCGCGACGGCGGCCACGGCCATCTCATCGGCGGGCCGGCCCGTGTAGCGCTCGAACACGCCGGCCGACGCGGCGAGCAGCAGTCCGCCGCCGCGCCGCACAAAGGCCGCGATGGCGGCCAGTTCTCGCGGGCTGTAGGTCGCCAGGCCGTGGCCTGCGATGACGAGCACGTCATAGCGGGCCAGGGTGCGTGCGGTCATCGGCACGCGATGGTCGGTGGTGTGGTAGCGGTCGTCGGGCTCCAGCCCGACGAGCTCCCTTGCGGCGGCCACGTCGCGCGAGCGATCCACGAGCACCGCGATCTGCCGCTCCGCTCTCCGTGCCCTCTTCATGTCTTCCTCCTTCGGTTGTTGCGGTCGGGAGTCTGCCCCTCAGCCTGCCTCTGAGTCGGTCGCGGCCTCGCGCCGTCGCTGCGCGGCGATCTGGAAGAGCGCGACGCCGGCCGCGACGACCACGTTGAGGCTGTCGAGCTCGCCCGCCAGCGGGATCCGCACGAGCGCGTCGCACGCCTTCCCGACGACGGGACGCAGGCCCTTCGTCTCGTTGCCCACCACGAGCACCGCGCGGTCGGGCCACGAGACGTCGAAGACATCGCGCGGCCCGCCGGCGGCGAGCCCGTAGGCCCAGAAGCCCGCATCCTGGAGCGTGCGGAGGGCCTGGGGCAGGTTGCCACAGTAGACCACGGGCACGCGCAACACGGCTCCCGCGCTGGCGCGCGCGATCTCCTCGCTGAGCAAGGCCCCGCCGCGCACGGGCAGCAGCACGCCACCGACGCCGGCCCCCAGGGCCGTGCGCAGCAGCATCCCCACGTTCCTGGGGTTCTGCACGCCGTCGAGGGCGAGCAGGGTGGCCCGCTTCGGGCACTCGGCGAGGCACTGCTCGAGGGACAGGTGCTCGACGGGGCTCACCACGGCCACCACGCCCTGATGCTCGTGGGTGTGTGCGAGCCGGGCGAGCTTGGCCGGGGGCACGAAGTCGAAGCGCACGCCCGCGGCCCGCGCCTGGTCGAGCAGCGCGTCGAGCCACTCGGGGCGCGCGCCCTTCGCCACGAGCAGGCGGTTCACCCGCCCGCTCGCCCGCAGGGCCTCCTCCACGGCGTTTCGGCCGAAGACGACGTTCTCGCTCATACCCCTCTCCATCGCTAGAGCCTCGGCTCAGGGTGCCTCACGCAGGAGGCAGCGGAGCTTTCGGTGCAGTAGGCGCCGGGCATCGGGACGCCCGTCGCGTGCCGGGCGATGCCAGTAGCCGATCCAGCCGATCGTCCACGCCAGCCACAGCGCGCGGGTCTCCGCCAGCAACTGCTCGACGGGCACGCGGCTGCCGCCGAAGCGGGCGTACTCGGCGAGGTAGTGCTCGGCGAGCTCGCGGCCCGGGCGGCAGCGCGGGCAGTAATCGTCGGGCGCGCCGAGGGTGACGGCGATGTCGTAGAAGCGCGGCGCGAAGCCCACGAGCTCGAGGTCGAAGAGCACGGCCTCGCCCGACTCGCGCCAGCCGCTCTGGAAGGGCTCGTGGTCGCCGGCCGAGAGCCCCTGGGCCATGCCGCCGATGGCGCCGCGGAGACGGGCGCCAAGGCGCCGCAACTGTTCCCGGCCGCCGTCGGCGCAGGCCTGCCGCAACTCGTCGCCCAGCCTGCCGTCCTGCGCGTCGCGCCACAAGGCGTCGAGCTTCCGCTCCCAGCCCGCCATCTGGTGGCGGAAGTGGCGGTGCGGGCGCGGCAGCGGCGAGGCGTCATGCCCTGAAGGCTGGATCGCGCTGAACCGCGCCACCGCTGCCAGATAGCGATGGAAGCGATCGGCATCGCTCTGGAGCCCCGCCCACGGCTCGCCTTCCGTCACCACGCCGGCCAGATGCTCGACGAACAGGATCTCCCGCTCGTCGGGGTCGGCCACGGTCAGCGCGCCATAGAGCCTCGGGATCGGCGCGCCGTGTCGCGCCAGCCAGCGGTAGTGCTCGGCTTCGACAGGACGCGGCTCGACGGGACGGCCACCGACCTGCACGGGGTCGCCTTGCTTCTTGACGAAGGCTCTGCTGCTGCCCGTCCACCCGGAGCGCGCCGTCCAGTCGAAGACGACGACGGCCTTATCGCCCCGAACGCCGTAGTGCAGCCACTCCTGCGGCTCGACACGCACGCCGAACGCGGCTAGCGGCTCCCCCGCGATCCGCTCGACGACGGGGCGAAGCTGCTGGCGGCTCAGGCCGAAGAGGGCGGTTCGGCGGCTCGTGCTCACGCGACGCTCTCCAGGACGTTGCCGCGACGCTCGTGGAGCCAGCGCATGGCGTCGAGGCTGCGGCGGGCCGCGTCGGGGCGGCCTCGGTTTGTGTGAAAGGCGGCGAAGTCGAACTGGATCATGCGCTGCACGTGGCACAGGCCCTGCCGCTCGGCGGCGGCGAGGGGCGACAGCCGCTCGTAGCCCTCCACCAGCGCCGGCAGGAGCGCGAACCATCGCTGCGGCCAGGCGACAGGCGCCTCGCCGCCGGCGAGCATCGCGGTCGAGCAGTAGGCCAGGTCGTAGAGGCGCACCGCGCGGACCACCAGATCGAAGTCGAGGTAGCCCGAGACCCGCCCGGCGTCGAGCAGCAGGTTGCCCGGGTGCGCGTCGCGGTGGATCACCTGCACGGGCAACTGCGGCTCGAGCGCAGCCAGCTCCTCCGTCAGCTCGGCATGGAGGTTCCCGACGCCGCTCCACAGCTCCTGCGCCCGGGAGCGTAGAAGCTCCTGGATCGGCCCGCGGAGCTCCTGGGTGAGGTTGAACTGGCGGGATCGGGCGAGGCCGTCGCACCGGGCCAGCGCCCGGTGGAGTCGGGCGATTCCCTCGCCGAGGGCCGCGGCGCGGGCCTCGCCGCCCGGACCGTAGTGGCCGGTGGGCACCCGGCCCGGGAGGAACCGCGAAAGGCAGAAGCGCGCGCCGCCCTCGGTCTCACACAGCCCGCCGCCGCGGGTCGGCAACGGGGTCGGCACGGGCAGGCCCTGCTGCTCGAGGCGCGCGAGGACCGCCGCCGCGGCGCCCACGTCGTGCCAGTGGGGGTTCCGCTTCAGCACGTACCGCTGGCCGTCGGCCGTGGTCGCCCGCCAGGCGTCGCGCGAGCAACCCAGGGCGCGGACATCGGCCACGGGGCCGATGTCCCAGCGTTCGAGTATGCTCCTACAGTCCATCGTGGTGATCCTCGCCATCAATGCCAGGCCTATGAAGAAAGCCACGGTCGTCCCGTGGCTGGGTGTCGGGTCGGGTGGGTTGAGCCAGGATGCCACGGGAGGACGCGAGAGGACGCAACGGGCGCACCACACGCCGACGCGCAACGCGGCGCGGGTGGGTGCCCGTGGGCCGACGACCGCCGGCCCTAGGTCAGCCTTGTGCGTCCATTCGCCCCACTGCCGTGGCTCCTAAAGGGGGCGGGTGCCCGTGGGTGAACAGGGGGTTAGTATACGGCGCGATCTCGCTCGGTCAAGGGAAAACCCGGATTCTGGTCACGTCGGGGCATGCTCTGCCGCTGTCGGCCCGGTGCCGCTGGCAGCCCGTGGCTCAGGGCGCGGGCAGCGCGGCCTGGCCATCCGGCGACGGCTTCTCGCCCGACATGCACGCCGTGAGGGCCAGCCGCATGGCCTCCTGGAACGACAGGTCGACCGGCTCCACCCTCGACCGCGGCACGACGACGGTGAAGCCGCCTACCTGGTAGCTCATCGGCAGGTAGACGGCCACGTCGTCGGGGGTGCCGAGCCCGGCGGGAAGGTCGTCGAACTGGCTTCGCGTGACGACCCCCAGCAGCCGCGCGTCGCCGCTGCCCACCCGCAGCATCACCACCTGGTGGGCCTCCTGGCCCGCCGAGCCGCCGAACTGGCTCATGAGGTCGCGCACGGAGCCATACACCGTCTTCACGAAGGGGATCCGGTCCAACAGCCGCGCCCCCAGGCGCATCAGCCCGCGCACGAACCACAGGTGGATGAGAATGCCGACCGCGAAGATCAGCGCCAGCCCGAACAGCACGCCTATGCCAGGCACGTAGTGGCGATCGGGGAAGATCCACTTGAACACCCGGCCGAAGAGCGCCTCGGCCGCGCTCCCCGCCCAGTAGACGATGTACGCCGTCACCGCCAGCGGCAGCACGGCCATCAAGCCACCCAGGAACACCCTGCGGATCGTCCTCATCGTCGCCGCTCCTTCGTGCGCGAGGGGGTGGTCGCCCTTGGTCCCCGTCCCGCCACAGTGTAGTGCCGGGGGGGCGCTGGCACAAGCCGGCTCCCGGGGCGCTCACAGGGCCTGGAGCGGGATGTGGACGTTCCAGGAGGGGATGTTGCTGCTGTTGGGGGCCACGGCGCAGAAGAGCACGGCGGGACGGCCGCGCTCGAGGTAGAGCTGGGGGCGCTCGAGCCGGTGGACCTTCTGCACCCGCCCGCCCTGCCAGGGGATCTCGCAGCGGGAGACGAGCGGGTGGGGGGCGAGGGTCCAGCGGAGGCCGTCGCGGGACTCGAAGAGCACGAGGGCGTAGCGGTCGGCCGCCACGAAGTAGCCGCCCTGGTCCTTGACGATGGCGTAGAGGCGGTCGCCCTGTCGCCAGATGAAGGGGTCCTCGGCGGGGAACTTGGCGGTGGGGTGGGTGAAGATGGGCTCGGGGTGCTTGGTGAAGGGGCCGAGGGGGTGGTCGGCGATGGCCACGCCGTGGCGCACGCGGCCGCCGAAGGGCAGCTTGCCCCTCGACACGGTCTTGTAGACGAGCACGATCTTGCCGTCGGGGCGCTGGGCCACGCTGGGGTTGGTGGTGATGAGGTGGTCGAAGGCGCCTCGGGTGACGTCGACGATGGGCCGGTCGAAGCGGGTCCAGGGACCGCCGGGGTGGTCGGCGACGGCGACGCCGACGCGCTGGTGGTTGCGGTGGGTCCACCAGTCGCCGCCGCCGTGGTTGCCGTTGTAGTAGAGGTAGTATCGCCGCCCGATGTGCACGATGGTGGGGTTGTGGATGTTGTGGGCGTCCCAGGCATCGCCGCCTGCGCCCTTGAGCGCGATGCCCCGGAACCTGTACGGGCCGAGGGGGTGAGCGGCGGTGGCGTGGGCGATCTGGGAGTGGGTGCACCACCCGCGGTGGCCGAGCGTGCGGGGCCATCGCGAGAACAGCAGGTGGCATGTGCCGTCGGGGGTGCGGGCCATGGAGCCGCCCCACACGAGCCAGCGGCGCATGGCGAAGCGGGCAGCGCGGGGCGCAGGGCGGATCATCGCGTGGAGGTCCACGGGCGGCAGGTCACCTGCTCAGGGTGGGGGCGCCACACTTGGGGCACTTGTCGTCCTTGCGGCTGGCGCCAGGGGTGTGGACGAACTTGGGCACGTAGCGGTGGCCGCACTGGGGGCACACGTGGGCTCGGTAGAGCTTCTTCTCGCCGCAGGCCGGGCACAGGGCTCCCGTGGCCGCGTCGTCGAGGTCCACCCCAGCCTCGCCCTCGGCGAACTGCTTGCCGCACCCCACGCAGATGAGCGCTGCCTCGCCGGTGGGCCCGACCGGAGCGGCGGCCTCGCGCTGCCACGGCCGCCACAGCAGGGCGGCGGCGAGCGCCAGCAGCACGAGGGCGAGGACGAGCTTCTTGGCGTTGCTCACGGTCGTGGCTCCAAGGACACGGCGGCCAGGGCCGGGCCGGGGGTCAGCGGCTCCGCTCGTCGAGCGCGGCCCAGTCGGCGTAGAGGGTGTCGTTGTAGTAGTCGACCCGCACGCTCTTGTCCATGTTGGAGAACCGCTCGACGGCGCCGTCGCCGTAGAGGACGTTGATCCACGGGGAGCCGTGGAGGTAGAGGCGCTCCTCGCGCACGATGGCGCGCCGGCCGAGCTTGGCGAGCTTGTAGCAGTAGGGCTTGGCGGGCAGCCCACGGTAGTAGTAGGAGCAACTGATGTCGCTGCCCTTCTGGGTGAGGCGCTTGGTCCACTCCGCGAGGCCCGGGTTCACGCGGGTGCAGCAGGGGCAATAGAAGACGTCGGGGTCGCGGATGGTGCCTGCCTGGAAGAGGCGGCCGAGGACGTCGAACTGCGGCGGGTTGGTGGCCGACCCGTCCTCGTCGTAGGCGTTGGCGGCGTACCAGTGGCGGGGCCAGCCGCTGGTCGCGCGGCGGTAGTAGGGCAGGTAGTTGTCGTAGGACCTCGAGTAGACGAAAAGGCCTTGGCCGATCTGGTGGAGGTTCGAGGTGCACTGGGCCCGCTCGGCCGACGAGAAGGCCTTCTGGATCACCGGCATCACCAGCCCCACGAGCAGCAGGATGACGGAGATGACGACGAGCAGCTCGATGAGGGTGAAGCCGCGGGTGCGGACCGCGCTGTCGTGCACTTTGGCCATGCCTGCTGCTCCGCTCGCGGGGCTCGGCGCGTCAGCGTTTCTTGCCGACGGCCTGTCGACACCGCCGCTCGATGTCGCGGATCTGCCTTGCGGACTGGACGACGCCGATCTCGAGCTCGATGCGGCGCTCCTCGCCGGGGGCCAGGAACTGGAGCTTGCCCTGCTCGCGGAGGTCGGCGCGGGACGCGAGCGGCATGGTGCACGGCTCGGTGCCGACGGCGTACATGCCCTCGCCCATCATCTTCCACTCGACGAGGTAGGGGAGCTGGGAGCGCTTGTACTCGAGGTAGTAGCCGAAGCCGCCGTCGAGCTTGCGGTTGACGAGCGCCGCCACGACCTTGCCGTCGCGCCCCGCGGCCACGGTGTGGAGGTAGCAGGCCTCCTCCACGTGGGGGACGGGGGCGGTGAACGACCGCCAGCGGTCGGCGATCTGCTCGGCGTACTCGCTGTACGGCTTGGCGCTCCGGCTCGGCGCCAGGAGCTCCGAGCCCTTGTCCACGATCGGGAAGCCGCCGTTGATGTGGTAGAGCACCATGAGCGGCGCGGGCTCGAAGCCCTCGTTCACGATCACGTCCTCGACGAACAGGCGGCTCTCCCCGAGGGTGGCCCGGATGGTGCGCTGGAGCACGACGTTGGGGCCGAACACGCTGGCCTCGCGCATCGAGCCCTTGGCCCAGAAGACGTAGTCGTCGCCCTCCCACTCGGCGTCGAGGCCGACCTGGCGCGCGGGCGTGTGCGACACGCGGCCGTGGAGGCCCAGCTCCTCGCCCTCGTCGGTGCAGGGCGCCCCGCAGTAGGTGAGCCCACACGTGCACAGCAGACCGCCCTGGAAGCTGCGCAGGAACCCCAGGCCCCCGGGCTCGAAGAAGGCGGGATGCACGAACCCCGTCGTGCTGTGCCAGGCCAGGCTCCTGCCGCACCACGAGGCCGCCCCGATGTCCATGCCCCGATCGAGCAGCACGGTGAACTGGAAGCCCGTGCCCGTGGCGAAGTCGACGGCGCGGATGCCGCGCTGGTTGCCGTCCTGGAGCTCCACCAGGCGTGTGCCCCCGAGCTGAGAGACGTCGCCGACGCGCCGCAGCAACTGCTCGCGCGTGTAGGTCTTGCCAAAGAGCTTCGCCATCGTGCGCTCTCCTGGGCAGGGGTGGGCTCAGTCTTCCTCGGGGGGCGCCGGTTCCTCGGCGGTTTCCTTCAGGTACTGGGTGAGGTTCTTGACGATCGAGTTCTGGATGTCCTTCTTGTGGTCCTCGGCGATGCGGTAGTGGTACTTCTTCTCGAGCAGGGCGAGCGCCTCGCCAGCGATGCGGTGGGCGAGCTGTTCGATCTTCATGTGGAGCCTCCTGCCAGTCTCTATGGGGCTTGCGGGCTGGCCGCGGGACCGCACGAGGGTAGCGTGTCTAGACGCGAAAGTCAAGGACCTGGGAGAGCTGCTCCTTGACGGCCTCGATCTGCTCCTCGGTGAGCTTCGGGTCGGCGACGCGGAAGAGGCGGTCCTCGCGAGGCAGGCGCAGGCACAGCAGCTCGCGCTCCCCGCCGCGCTCGATGTCCTCGAACTTCAGGATCTTCTTGCGCATGAGGATCAGCGCGAGCAGGTAGTAGAAGTGACGCCGCTGCTCCTCCTCCGCGTGCTCCAGCCGCGTGAAGAAGTCGAGCAGCACCTCGTCGTCGGCGAACAGCCGCCGCTTCTGCTCCTTCGGCGGCACGGTGGCCCTCCAGAAGGAGAAGTGGCCGCCCTCGGCACGCGCCTTCTCCCAGCACGCCTGGCAGAAGTCGCGACGGACGAACCCCTCGCCCTCCTCGTAGAGCGCCGCGAAGTAGCTCTCGTTCTCCGCCAGCTCGCGGCCGCACGCGCACGTGCGCTGGCTCTTGGCGATATTCCAGTCCATGGCGCGTCTGCCCTGTCTGGCCTGCGCTCCCGGCGGGGGCGAGGGGTCGCCGGCCCCGCTGCCTGCAGGGCTCGCGCCACTCGCGGCAGCGGAGCGTGCGGCGCCGGTCAGGCCGGGGTCCAGCCCATCTTCTTATACACCCGGTCGAGCACCGAGGCGGCCATCTCGGCGGCCTGGAACGCGGCGGTCTTGACCTCTTCGTTGGTCGTGTCGACGAAGGCGCTGTCCTGGAGGTAGGCCAGGTTGATCTCGACGTTGAGCCGGGCGCCCCTGAGCGCGGCCTCCAGCAGGATGGCCGACACGCCCACGTCGCTGATCAGGTTTGGGTTGGCCACCGCCACGAGCCGGTCCAGCAGGCGCACGAGCTCGTGGCACTGCCGCAGCACGGCCAGCGGGGTCGCCAGGGCCACCCTCAGGGCGTCCTGGATGGCGGCCGTGCGAGCCGCCTTCTCCGCGTCGGTGCTCCTGGGCATCCCGTAGGCCGCGTCGACGGCCGAGTAGGCCTCCACGTCGCGGTCCATGAGGGCGAGGAGCTCGTCGCCGCCCGCAAGGAACTGGTCGAGGAGCTCCCGCACCTCGGGCTCGACGTCGCGGAACTTCTTCCTGCCGACGGTGAAGTTGGCGGCCATGGCGGCCATCGACGCGCCGAGGGCGCCCGCCAGCGCGCTCACGCTCCCGCCGCCAGGGGCCGGCAGCTTCGCCGCCGCGTCGGCCAGGTACTTCTCAATCGGCTCGGCTCGGTACACGGTCGTGCCTCCTCACTGTAGCGTGGGCAGCCCAGCCTGGCGCCCCGTCACCCCCTCGGGCGCGGCGAGGCGCTCATCCCTCCGAGCGCTGCACGGCGCTGTGCCTGCGCCAACGGCGATCGTCGGCCTCGGGAAAGTCGCTGCGGAAGTGCACCCCGCGCGACTCCTCGCGCTCCCGCGCGGCGACGGTGATCAGCTTGGCGATGGTGAGCATGTTCTGGAGCTCCCAGCCGCCGCGGAAGTTGAACTCCTTGACCATCACGTAGCTGCACCAGAAGTCGATATTCTGCTCGGCCTCGCCCAGGAACTCGCGGCTCCTCTCGATGCCGACTCGCCGCCACATGAGGCTCTTGAGCGCGTTCGACACGTCGCGGAGGTCCAGCTTGTCCTGCTCGGCAGCCGGCAGGGTATCGCTGTGCACGTGCCTGGGCTTCGGCTCGCGCGAGCTGGCGGCGGCGGCGCGGCCGGCGTTGTCGCCGGCGCGGGTGCCCAGCACGAGGCCCTCGAGCAGGGAGTTGCTGCCCAGCCGGTTGGCGCCGTGCAGGCCCGAGCACGAGCACTCGCCGCAGGCGTAGAGCCGAGGAAGCGACGTGCGGGCGTCCAGACCGATGCGCACCCCGCCGATCATGTAGTGCGCGCTCGGACGCACAGGGATCAGGTCCTCCGCGATGTCGAGCTCAAACTGCTCGCACACCCGCGCGATCGTGGGAAACCGCTCGCGCACGTGGGCCGAGTCGAGGTGGCGCAGGTCCAGACACACGTGGGTGGCCCCCGTGGCGCGCATCTCGCTGAGAATGGACCGGGACACGACGTCGCGCGGGGCCAGCTCGCCGTCGGGGTGGTAGCGGGTCATGAAGCGCTCGCCGTGGCCGTTGAGCAGGTACCCCCCCTCGC
>Ga0180432_10010339_pt1 | contig 11203 bp, 11 predicted proteins | sample SS_ome_10_FD_132414 | JGI IMG/M metagenome (GOLD analysis project Ga0180432, IMG submission 132414) | Hypersaline lake sediment archaeal communities from the Salton Sea, California, USA - SS_1_MS_2 metaG | ecosystem: Environmental > Aquatic > Non-marine Saline and Alkaline > Hypersaline >... | reverse complement strand
GAAGGGCGTGGTTGTGGCGCACGAGAGCATGGAGCACATGGATCAGGTGGAGCCCGCCGCGTTCCTTGAGGGCGGGGACTACGTGGTCTACTCGTGCAGCGTCGTCGAGGAAGACGGGATCCGCCCCGACCACGTGGCCGTCGCGCTCAGGGACGGGGACACGCCGTTTGCGTGGATCGTCCAGTCGGACGAGGTGCTGCAGGGAGACGCGGCCGAGGATCTGATGGGCCCCACCTTCCGCTGGTCGATGCTCAAGCCCGACACGGTGCTCATGGACATGCGCAGGGCAATGAGCCGGGCGCGGTTCATGTTCCCGGAGATCAGGCACCTCGCCATCATCTACGACATGGGCCCCGGGCCGCAGGTCGAGTGCATGGAGCCGGAGTTCATGCAGTTCGTGCAGCAGGCCCTACTCAACACGGAGAACTGAATGCCCGAAGTGACCGAGCAGTACGTGCGGCTCCCCGTCAAGAAGCCGGAGGGCAGTGCGCAGATACGCACCATGAGCCTCGATCAGGCCAAGGGCATCTGGGCGCTGTACGACAAGGCGAACGGCGAGATCGTGACCTACCTGTTCCGTACCGACAAGGACTGGGACATGGCGAAGGCCAAGGCGTGGGTTGCGAGGAAGGCCGGCGGGCAGGGGCGTGCCCAGGCCATGGGCCGCAGGATGGGATGGGATGGTGAGGGTGCCCTGCGTGCCGTGTTTCAGGCGAGCGGGGACGTGCAACTGTTCGACGACGGGACGGACGAGCGGTTCGAGGGCGAGCACCTCGAGCACGTGGAGTTCATGGCCTCCGATGGCAAGGCGCTTGCGCTGCAGCACGTCGAGAGGGACGACGAGGGCGTGCCCACGGCCATCCGGCTGCTCGAGTTCGGCAAGTGGGACATCCCGAAGTACGGGGGCGACCTCGTGGTGGACGAGGCCACGGGGGCGGGGACGCTGGAGTATCAGGCGTGGCGCGGCATGGAGCAACTGCTAGTGGACCGCGACCACAAGAGCAAGATCCCCATCGGCGCGGGGGGGAGCACGAAGGCGCGCGGATGGTGGACGCCCGAGGTGAGGGGCGACGGAATCTGGGCCACGGAGATCAAGTGGGCACAGGAGACGTACGACGAACTCAAGGCCGGCGCGTGGCGCTACTTCTCGCCCACCGGCGGGTTCAACACGAAGACCAAGCACGTTGATTTCCTGGACACGTTCGCGCTCACCAACGACCCCGCAACGCTGGGGCAGATGCCCCTGACAGCTACCCTTTCGAGCGGTACGCCCGCTCCCACAGAAACCACGCCCCCTTCTGGGGCGCCAGCTCCCGCACAGGAGGAACCGAAAATGAAGGAGCTACTCAAGAAGTTGGGTCTCAAGGAGGATGCCACCGAGGAGGACGCCCTCAAGGCACTGGAGACCGTGCAGGCCGAGGCCGCCAAGGTCGAGGCCAGCGAGAAGGAGGTCACGGACCTCAAGGCGTCCATGGAGGCCGACAAGGCCAAGGACAGCGACGAGGTCGAGGCCCTCAGGGCGTTCAAGGCTTCCACGCTCGAGGCGTGCGAGCTCAAGGACGACGCGGACGACAAGGCCGTCCTGGCCTACGTCTCCACCCTGCAGGCCAAGGCCCCCGAGGCCGACAAGGCCGCCAAGCTCGAGAGCAAGGTGGCGGAGCTGGAGAAGTTCCGCGAGGACACCCGGATCTCAACCCTCATGGCCAGCGTCGAGGACTACACCACGCCCGAGAACCGCGAGCGCGTGGAGAAGCTGGCCCGCACCCTGGACGAGGAGCTGTTCGTAGCGACCGTGCAGGCGTGGCCCAAGGTCAAGGGCGACACCCCGACCCCCATCAGCGACAAGAAGCTCGAGGATCGCAACGACGCGACCGACGAGGAGTTGCTGACCAAGGAGGACCGGGACCTGATCGCCGCCCGCGGCTGGGACAAGGACAGCGAGGACTACAAGCAGTTCGTCGCCATCCGCCGCGAGGAGATGAACCTCCCGTAGCCGAATCCCCCCGTAGGGGTTCCATATCAACGGGCCGCTAGGCCCCCCAACGCCATCACCAAAGGATTGAAACGATGGCAGTCACTGCAGATCGGGACACCGATAAGCGATTCTCTCACGCTCCCCGCTACGCCAGAGGCGTCGTGCAGGCCGGTACGGCCGTGTACAGGGGCGCCATGGTGTGCATCGACACCACCACCGGCTACGTGGTCAACGCCACGGACGCGGCGAACCGCCGGTTCTTCGGCGTGGCCAAGGACAGCGTTGCCGCAACGGCCACCACGGACACCACCATCGAGATCTACCAGGATGGTCTGTTCCACCTCCTGAGCACCACGGGCGCGCTCACGGACCACCTGGCCCCCGCGTACCTGACGGACAACGAGACCGTCGAGAACGTGTCCGCCAACCTCATCTGCGTGGGAGCGTTCTCCTTCGTGGACAACGCCGGAACGTCGGCATGGATCGACGTCTCCATGGCCGCACAGCTCACCGCCAACTCCACCGCGATCACCTTCGCGGACGGTGGGGCGTACGTGCACGAGACCGCCCTCGCGGCCGCGAACGTGGACGCCGCCATCGAGGAGCTGCACGGCGACCTCGAGGCCCACATCATGGAGGACGGCGCCGGCGGAGCGAACGACCCGGACGGCACGCTGGCCAACATGGAGCACAACGCACGGGCGGTCGCCGGACACGGCACCGGCCTGAGCTACTACGTGCTGGACTCCGGTGCGGGCATCGCGGCCGAGACCGTGGTCTGCCCCAACGGCATCACGGGCGGCATCCCGGACGTGATCCAGAGCGTGGGCACCACCGGCGCGCCCCCGGCCAACTTCTACTGCCCCGACGCCATCGGCGCGGGCGCCAACGGCTGGGCGTTCAAATACTACGTGGACGCGGCCACCGGCCTGAACACCGGCGCCGCGGCCGCGCAGGACCCCGTGTTCCGCTCGGCCACCGGCACCATGACCCTGACCCGTCCCACCGGCGCGAACCAGTACCAGTGCATCGGGCGCGTCCTGACGGCCGGGGCCAACGGCGACATCTTCATCGACATGACCGAGGGCATCAACTACGCCCAGCACGCGCACACGGACGAGTCCCAGGGCGGCCTGATGGCCTTCACGCTGACCTTCAGCGAGCAGGACGAGGCCACCGGCTGGGTGAAGAACGGCACGGCGCAGGCGTGCCCCGGCAACGACGTGGAGCTGCCGTGCGACGTCACGGTGATCTACGCCTTCGCCACCCTGCAGACCGTGTCCGGCCACGCCGGCGGAATCGCGGTCCGGCTCAACACCTCGGCGCTCTTCACCATCGCGCAGAACGCGCACTTCGCGCAGAGCCTGGCGCTGACCATCCCGGTCGCGGCAAACACGGACTTCGACATCGACTGCAACGAGAACGTGGCCGGTGCCGGAGCGGGCCTGCGGATCGAGTTCGTCTACACGGTCGACGCCTACTAGCCCACACCACCGGGGAGGGGCCTAGCGCCCCTCCCCCATGACGCCATCACCAAAGGACACTACCGATGGCAATCATCAACAGAGCGGCTCTCAACGCTCGATTCACCGAGTACAAGAAGGAGTTCAACACCTCCTACGGGGAGCTGTCGAAGAAGAGCACGGACTGGAAGACGGTCTCAAGCCACGTCAAGTCCGGCACGGACATCAACGACTACGCTGCGCTCCTCGACAATCCCGCTGTGACGCAGTGGATCGGCCCCAGGACGGTCTCCAACCTGACCGCCCGCACCTACCAGCTCCAGAACCAGGACTGGCAGGCCACGGTCCAGATCAACCGCAACGACATCAGGGACAACAAGGACGGCATGATCATGGATCGCATCCGCGATCTGCCTTCCCAGTGGGGCAAGAAGGTGCGCTTCGACATCTTCGACGCCTACCGGACGGGGTCGGCCGCGGCCTCGCTGTGCTGGGACGGCCGTCCGTTCTTCGACAACCTGCACCCGGTGGCCGGTGGAGTCGTCTCCAACGAGAACACCGGCGGCGCGCACGCGCACCCCTGGATCCTGCTCGACTCCAAGATCGCCATGGGTGGCGTGCTGTTCCAGGAGCGGGAGAAGCCCTACCCCACCACGCTGGGCGAGGGGTCGGAGTGGGCCTACCACAACAACACCTACCTGTTCTCCGTCACGGGTCGCTACACGGTCGGCTACGGCCACTGGCAGGCGGCCTACCAGAGCAACCAGGCGTTCACGGAGGCGAACTTCTGGCTGGCCTACCAGGCCATGCTCCAGTTCACGGACGAGAACGGCTACGAGATGGACATCGATCCCGACACGCTGATCTACTTCCCCACGGACACCGCGGTCGTGCGGCGCGTGCTGAAGAAAACCGGCCTGTACTGGGACGGCACCGGCGCGGTCGACAGCGCCGCCCGCGGCATGATCAAGAACCTCGTGCCGTGCGCGTACATCTAGTCACGTAGCACCACAACCCGGGGGCGGGCTTCGGCCCGCCCCCTCATCCCTTTCAGGGGGACAGCCATGCTCAGGATACGCTCCAAGTGCACGCAGACCGTGCAGCCCATGATCAAGGACAGCAGCGGGCAGGACCGTGCCACGCAGGGTGCGGCCACCGAGGAGCCCATCGATTGCGACTTCGACGGATTCCGGTGGCCCGTCAAGGGCATCGTGTTGCCTGACAACTTCCTCTCCCCTCTCAAGGTCGACCTGTACCTCGAGTCCCTGCACGTTGCGGTCGAGTACCGCAAGAACAACAAGAGTGCATGGGGCCCGGCGGATGAGGTCGTCCGCGAGAAGGCGCGTGAAGGCGAGCCCGAGGAGAGGGTCGGTGGTCCGTCCCCCACCACCGGCCCTATCCCGGGCCCGTCCGTTGCCGACGTCGAAGGTGCGCGCGCACGGGGGATCATCGTGGGCAGCAACAACGCGCAGTCCGTCAGGCTGGACTACGGCCCGGACGGCGCGCTCACGACGAACCAGTGCCAGGACTGCGGCGGGATGCTCTCGCTGCAGGCCGCCCAGGCGGGCAAGACGACCCACCGGCAGGCGGGCGAGTCGTGCCACTTCCACGACGGCGAGACCGGCGGCCACATGAAGGCCCCCACGAGGTCCATTGGCTGACTACCTTACACAGGCCATCGTAGAGCGGGCCATCGGCGCGAACCGCCTGGTGCAGCTCACGAACGACACCGGCGCAGGCGGCGCGGTGGACACGAACGTGATGGACCAGTGCATCGACGCTGCGGAAGCGGACGTGAATGCCTGCCTCAACAAGGGCTATCGATTGCCCATCACGGTCGCTGACCACGGGCAGCCGGCCTACAATGCGGTGGTGCAGATGTGCATCCGATGCGTGCGCTACCACCTCATGGCGCGCAGGCCCGAGATGCTCGCCAAGGACGGCCAGATCGTCGAGGACTACAAGGCCGCCCTGGAGCTCGCCATCGAGATGAGCAAGGGGCAGAAGGCCATGCCCGGCGACCCGCCGGTGGCGCGGTCAAGCCCCGAGGCGCCCGCCTGCAGCATCGAGAGCGTGGCGAATCTGAGTGCCGACGACCGCCCCGAGGTCCGCGAGTGGACCCGTGAGACGCAGGGGTGACGCCCGAGGACGCAATCGAGACCGGACTTCTGACCCGGCTCACGCACGGCACGAACGGCATCACCGTGGCCGCGGGCAAATACTGCGCGGACACAGGCGGGGTGCAGGTCTGGCAGGGCGACATCTCACTCGACCCGGAGAGCCTCATCAAGTGGGCGCATTCGGGGATAGCAGAGGGGCCGGTGTGCCTGATCGTCGTTGGAAACAACGTCACCTACGAGCACGACAAGGCCCGCCACGTGGTGGGGGAGTACAGCGTGGATCTCTACCTCGCAACCGCCAACTACCGCAGCGAGCACGACGCGGTGGACGGGGACGCGGGGGGCGATGCACGCAAGCCGGGCATCCGGCAGATGAAGAGCGACATCCTGGACCGTGTTCTCGCGTTCGGGTTCGCGACAGACGCAGACGGCGCATATCAACCCAACCTCGTCCTGAACAGGGGCACCCTCATGGCAGTGCAGGAGGGGATGGCCCTCTACCGTCTCGAGTTCACCGCCCGCATGGGCACGCGCCACGATTTGACGACCTGGGCATCCATCCACGACCTCAACGGCGTGGACGTCACGCTCCAGAAGGAGCCCGACGCCGGGGTTGGCGAGGAATTCCAGGTCGTCATCAAGACCGACTAACCACAACGGAGACAGCACATGGATACCATCCTCGTCCGGGGCGTGGAGTATGCCCCCGACGATCCGCGCTGCGCCACCCACCCCACCAAGCCAAACGGCCCGCTGGTTCCGGTTCCCGGTTCCGTGGTGCCGCTCACGGCCGGCGGGGACGGGGGGGTCGTGGCCGCATCGTCTCAGAAGTACATCGGCCACAGGCGTGAGCCCGTCGAGCGAGGCAAGGACGGCAGGTACAAGATCGAGGCCATCAACGACCTCGGTGACGTGTACATGCAGGCCGACTTCCCGGCGGAGAACGGGCTGGTCAAGCCGACCATCAGGCCGCTGACCTACCGCTGGGTGTACGACCCGGAGCCCGTGCTCGTGCGCAAGACCCCGGAGATCATCCGGGCGCTCAGGCGCGGGGAGATCGAGGAGGTCAAGGCGGGGACCAGTAAGGGAGGTGACTGATGGCAGTCCCCGCACAGATTCCAGTCACGCAGAAGACCCCCGGCACGTACACCACGGTCACCCTCGGCACGCGCGGAGTGGCCGGGCAGGCCGTGCCGAAGTGCCTGTTCCTGGGCTGCAAGAGCGCCGCGGGCGCAGCGGCAAACGCCTCCATCACGCAGGTGGAGGACGGCACGCACGCGGACACGCTGTTCGGCCCGGGCTCGAGCCTCGCACGGATGTGCAGGGCGGCAATCGAGGAGGCCAGGGGCACGCAGATCTACGGTGGCGTCATCGCTGACGCCGGTGGAACCGCTGCCCAGGCCACCATCACGTTCGCCGCTGGACCGTCCACGGCGGATTGCACCTACGAGCTGACCATCAACGGCTGGACCGTGACGTGTTCGATCCCCTCGGGGACCGCAGCCGCGGCCGCCGGTCCGCTGCTCAACGCAGCCATCCAGGCGCACGACAACTACGACCAGATGCCCATCACCTCGGCAGGCCCCGCCGCCGTGGTCACGCTGACCACCAAGGAGGCGAACGTCGACACGACGGAGATGGTGACCAACATCTGGCACGACGATTCCAACCTGTCCGTGCTCACGGCCACACTGAACACGGGTGCGACCGCGGGCGTGGGTGCGCTGGACATCACGGCGGTGCTCGCGAACGCGGTGACGGAGCGGTACAACTACATCGCGTGCCGCTGCCAGGACGCCACGAACGGCGGCAGGCTCGAGGCACACCTCGACACCTATGCCTCCGCGGTCAACGCCAAGAACGGCCAGGGCGTCATCGGGTCCATGGACACCCCGGGCAACCAGATCACGCTGGCGCAGGCCATCAACGCCCACCGCGTACAGGTCATCGGGTGCGAGCTGTTCCAGACTGCGCACTACGAGAACATCTCCCGCTGGGTCGCTCACCGCCAGTACGAGGAGAGCGCGGAGCCGGGCACGGCGTACAAATACTACCCCCTGCAGAACGTCATGGCCCCCCACCTGACCTCGGACTACATGACGCCGACCGAGATCGAGGCGGCGCTCAACGCGGGCGTCACCCCGCTCGTGGTCGAGGGCGAGACGCAGGTGCCCCGGAGCATCACCTCGAGGAGCCAGACCGCGGGCGGAGCGCCGGACTACACGGTGCTCGACACCGCGAACGTCACGGTCCCCGACTACTGCGCCTTCGACATCAAGGGCGACTTCGCGGTGCGCTACGTGCGCAAGACCGGCGTGGCGTTCAAGGTCATGGCCGACCCGGCCGACGGCAACATCCCGCAGTACACGGCCACGCCCAACATCGTCGAGGACGACCTCGAGGGCAAGATGTGGGAGTGGTACGAGCTGGGCCTGATCGTCCACCCCAAGAGCCCCACGGACTACATCGCGCAGATCGCAGCCTCGTACGCGGCCCACCGCATCAACGCGCAGGTGCCCGTGCCCGTGGCCCCCGGGCTCATGATCACGGACGTCAACCTCATCCAGGAGACGGGCTAGTCGCCTGATTCCCCACACAACCAAGGAGTAGACCATGGCGACGGAGCTTGCACATGGATACGGGGCACTGTTCATCGAGGGACTCGGCAAGGTGGCCGAACTCGAGGAGGTGTCCGGTCAGTTCCAGGGAGACAGCGAGGACCTGATCGCGCTCGAGGGCACGGTCGGCACGCTGCCGCCCAAGGCGCGCGGCATCGAGATCACCGGCACGTCGTTCGTCCCCAACATCTCGGGCGCGTACTCGCGCGTCACGGAATACTGGGAGGACGACAAGCTCACCTACGCGGTGCTCAAGTTCGGCGGCATGAAGGTGGTCACCTACGGCCGGTTCAACGCCCCGGGCTTCACCGATTCCGGCACGAAGTTCTCATTCACCATGCGCGGGCGCACGCCCCGCATCACCTACCCGTAGGGGCATAGGGGGACACCATGACAGACGGACCGACGCCCGAGGCACTCGGGCAGGCGGAGGTCGAGCGGGACGGGTCGTTCGTGGAGAGGGCCATCAAGGCCGCGCTCGACGGCGAGCAGATCTGGCCCAAGAAGACCGTGGAGGGCTTCGGCACGTTCCGCGTTCGGGCCTTGGGTTGGGACCAGGAGGTACAGTGCCACGCGGACGCCCGCAAGCACGTGGCCAAGACGCTGGGCCTGTCCATCAAGGACAACCTCGACCTGTGCGACAACGAGGCCACGGTGCGCATCCTGTACCTGGCCCTGATGGAGGAAGACTCCACGCCGGAGAAGATCAAGCCGCTGGCCGAAGACCTCGACCAGTGGCGCGCCTTCCCGCTCCTGACCGATCTCAACATCGCCCTCCTGTGGACCGAATACGAGGACGTCAAGCTCAACCAGTCCATCACGTTCGACGCGCTGCCAGATGAGAAGAAGGTGGAGATCTGGGATGCGGTAAAAAAAAATCAGAGCGTAGCGATGATCTCGCCATTGCCGCGAGCGCATTTGCTCGACCTGATACTTTTTATCGCGTCCAGCTCGGATACACCGGACCCCTCAACTGGATCCAAGTAGTCTACTTCGACTTCCTGTCACACCGCGGAGACCTCCTCCGGCTCGCTCTCCAGCGCGTTTCCGTACTCGCTGAATCCTGACACACATGCCACCCCAAGCGACAATAGGGGTCCGCCTGCGCGTGCTGGGCCGACAGGCCCTCAAGCAGGTCAAGACCCTCGGCGGCCGAATCAATCAGGCCCTCGGCAAGATCCGTCCCATCGCTTCCATGATCGGGGGTGTGGGCGGGGTGTACCTGCTGCAGAACCTCACCCGCAAGACCATCCAGTTCGACATGGCGCTCTCGCGCATGAGCATCCAGGCGCACAAGTCGAAGGGGGAGCAGGCCGCGCTCCGTGCCGAGATGATGAACGTGGCAGAGGAGACCGGGATCGCCAAGGAGGAGATCGCGGCGGCCGGGCAGAGCATCATCGACGCCACGGGTGACTTCGACTTCATGCGCAAGGTCCTGAAGGACGTCGCCGTCATGTCCCAGGTGACCGGCTCGGACATGGCCGGCATGGGCAACGTGGTCTCCGACCTCAAGAACCTGTTCGGCCTCTCCGCCGAGGAGGCCACCGCAATGATGCGGGTGTTCACGGAGCAGGGCGAGCAGGGCAAGTGGACGCTCGTGGAGATGGCGCGGACCATGCCCAAGGTGCTGGCCGGGGCCAAGGTGGCCAAGGCGGAGGGGGCAGAGGGACTCCGTCACGTCGGCGCGGAGATGCAGGTATGGAGACGCGGTTTCGCTACCGCCGAGGAGGCCGCCACCTCGTACAAGGCCACCGTTGCGCGACTCGCGAACGAATCCAAGAAGCTCGAGGGCAGGGGCGTCAAGGTGTTCGAGGACGACGACCCCACCAAGATGCGCAAGATGTCCGACATCCTGACCGACATCTTCGAGAACGTGGGACAAGACGCGGAGCAGCTCGTCAAGATCTTCGGCACCGAGAACATCGCCGGCGTCTCCGCCATGCAGGCCGCGTACGAGGACGGCGGACGCAGCGCCGAGGCACTCAACAAGGAGCTGGAGAAGTTCAAGAAGGTGACCGGGGAGTCCGCCCGCATGGAGAAGGACCTCGCCCGGATCCAGGGCACCACGGGCGGCAAGCTCATGACCTTCCAGCAGAAGCTGGACAAGATCTTCGACGATGCCTTCATGGAGAACGTCGACGATCTGGCCGGATACCTGCCGGAGCTGACCAAGGTGCTCAAGTTCGTGGCGGACAACAAGACGGCGATCCTTGCGTTCTGGGCCGCGCAGAAGCTCGGCGGCGTGGGAGGCGTATCCGGTGCGGGCGGCGCTGCGGCGATGGCGGCCGGAGGCGCTGCCGCCGGGGGCGGCGGGGCCGTTTACGATCCATCATCCGGTCGCTGGAAGGATCCCAAAACCGGGAAGTTCGTCAAGGGCCCTGGCGGTGCCGGCGGCGGCATCGTGGAGGGCGTTGGACTTGGCCTCGGTGCATCCGAGGTGAGCAAGGGCCACGGCAAGGCCACGTCGGCGTTCGCATCGGAGATCGCGGCCCAGGAGCAGGCCATGGGGCGGAGCATGTCCATGGGCGAGAAGATCGGCCTGCTGTTCAAGGGCCTGTCGCTCAAGCCCGGGACTGGTGCCCCGTGGGAGTCGCCCACCGAGCAGGCAAAGGAGCAGATCGACCTGTCGCTGAAGGCCGTGCAGGCAATCGAGGAGGCCGTTAGGAATGGCGCAAAGGACGGCTCCAGGGCTGGAATCAAGGGCGCCAAGATCTTCATCCCCAACCCCATGAAGTTCGCGGGCGGCACGCAGGGCAAGCCGGTGCACGGTGGCTGAGATCCTGATGCATGGGGCGTCGTACGACGGCATCCCGTTCGCTGCCCTGGTCGCTGACGGCACGTTCTCCAACGCCCTCATCAAGACCACCTACCCGTACCGCAAGGGCCAGAGCATCAAGAACCTGGGCAGGCTCGGGGAGCGCGTCGAGGTGACCGCGGTGTTCGCTGCCGACTTCAACGGCCGCGGCCCGTACCCGCACGACTACTGGCCCAACGGGTGGTTGCGTCTCAAGAAGGCCCTGCAATCGG
>Ga0180432_10010338_pt1 | contig 11204 bp, 3 predicted proteins | sample SS_ome_10_FD_132414 | JGI IMG/M metagenome (GOLD analysis project Ga0180432, IMG submission 132414) | Hypersaline lake sediment archaeal communities from the Salton Sea, California, USA - SS_1_MS_2 metaG | ecosystem: Environmental > Aquatic > Non-marine Saline and Alkaline > Hypersaline >... | reverse complement strand
CGCAACTCTTGGGAGACCTGCTCAAACTCCTTGCCCTTCGTTGAGTCGAAGAAGCCGAGCGCCAGATTGAACACGTTGCGAGTCAGCGAGTCGATGGTGCCGATGGGACGCGACAGTGCGGTGTCGCCTTCTGGTACAGCGGACACGCCACGCGCCAACTCCTCCTCCGCACGCTCCCTACGCGCCTGCTCAGCGACGCGCTCCTGCGCTTCCTTCTCCTGCTGACGCCGGATTTCTGCACGCTCACGTTCCAGCAGGGCGAGCTGCCGTGCAGCACTGGCGCTATTCTTCGCCGCCTCCTGCGCTGCTGCAGCCATGGCAGGGTCGTTCGCCATCGCCTCGGCAGAGAACGATGCGTTGGGATCGAGTGGCAGCCCACCCATCGCCATGAGGGTTTTCTTCACCTTGGGATCGGAGAAGTTTTCGGTGTCGCTGATGACTTGCAGCAGGCGGGCAGATGCAACGAGGAACGGCTCAATGTTCTTGGCAGACGTTTTGTCGCTGCCCGCGACTGCCGAGAGCAGGTTGGATACCAGCTGAACGAACCGCCTCCACAAACTTCGCAGCGTATAGGTTTGCTTACTGGCGGTGGCCGGCACGTCCATCATGTACCGCTGCAGGCTCTCGTTGGTCAGGCCGTACGACAACAACTCAAGCACACCGTCTTCGTTCAGCCGACCCGTCTTGGGGTCTAACAGCGCCCGCAGCGTGTCGAGGATCGTCACAACCTCGGTGCCGTAGGTGTTGGCTATCCGGGACCGATCGGCATCGCTGGCCGCTGCCTTGAGCAGGTTCGTACCGTACGAGCGAAGCTGCCGAACAGGGATCATATTTTTGAACTTGGGATCGCTCAGCGCACGCACAGTCGCAGCATGAATCAACTCGTGCAGGATCACGATGTTGTTCATGCCTTCGCTGTACAGCGTGATGCGCCCAAACGATTCTGCGTCGGGCGTTGTCTCAAACAAGCCCACAGCACCAGCGCTGTTGGCGCTTTGGTTCGGGCGCAGCACAAACCGAATCTGCCCGGGCTGCAGCAGCCCCTGCTTCTTCAGCGCAGTGCGAACCATCAACAACACCGCTTTCTCAATCGGCGACGTCGACGTCACCTCGCGGGTCTTCAGGTACTTGTACGCCTCGCTGTCTGGGCGATTCCCGTCTTTGATGCTCTTGGCGACCTGTGGTGGTAGCGAGGCACCGCTCAGTATGCGCTTCAGCCGGTTCTCCTTGTACCCGGCAGCAGTACGCTCTGTCAGCGTGCGGAACTGCTCCAACGGGATGTTCTCGGCCTGCAGCTGCCCGTTGCGGTACTGCCTGTAGTACCGCGAGAAGTGGATGCCACCCTTCCAGTCTTTCGGATTGCGCACGCTTCTGGTTGTGAACGTGCGCTTTATCCTAGCAGGTATCTCTGTGCTGCTCGGAGCCATCCAGTTCCACAGGCTGCTCTTCGCCAGCTTCATCTGGATCAGCGCTTCGCGCCGACCGATAAGTGACTCCAGCACAGCAAAGTCGCGGACGACAGCATCCCGCAACGCTGCTCTGTTCTCAGTAAACTCGACCAGATCGACCTTCTCGTTCTTGATGGTGCGGTCGATGTTGGCCGAACTGGCGTCCAGTTCCTGCAACGATGTGTGCAGGTTGACGAACGCTTGGTACAGCTGCGGGCCGTACTCACCGATCTCCAGCAAGTGCTGGACCTGCTTCACACCAATTTGCTGCGCCCGATAGCGCAGCTTGGTCGATTCAGGTGCATCTGACGGGGGCTGCGGAACCCGCTGCGTTGCGCCTTGGATGGCGAAGAACATGGCACGCAGCATCTGCGGCTGCCGCAGTGCGGCACCGATCCCAACACCGGGCTGCGCAGGCTGGTCGCGGGGTGGAGTGACCAGCTGCGCAATTGCAGCACGACCCTCGGGAGTTTTGGGATCGACTGACGTCACGTCCGGTCGGGTGCCGTCGTGCTTTGCCTCGGCTTCGAGGGTGTCGTTGTCCAACGCAGACAGCTGGTCATAAAGTTCGATCAGTGCAGCATCGAACTGCGCAACAGAAACATTCGGACCAAGCCCTTTTCTGACGATGTCTTCAAGCTGCGTATCAGACGTTTTGGCTTCGGCGATCAACTGCGAAATCTGCTCAGCCGTCAGCGGCTGCTCTACTGTGGGCGCAGCAGGGGCAGGCTCAGCAGGCGTAGGTGTCGTCTCAGCAGTGGGCGCAGCAGGCGCCGTTTCAGCAGGGGCCGCAGGCGGCGCAGGGGCCGCTGTGTCAGGCGCCGCAGCAGGCGGCGCAGTATCAGTCTGCGGCTGCGGCACAGAAGCAGCAGGCGCAGGAGGAAGACCAACCTCGTTGGTGTAGCGCAGCTTGTCAGCTTCAGACAGCGCACTAAACTCTTCAAAGGTCATCTGCTGCATCGGAGCAGGCGCTGCCGACTCGGCAAGCACCTGCTCACCGGCTGCAATCGCAGAAGCTATATCCTCCTGCGACACTTCTGGCGCTGCCTGCGGTTCAGGTGTCGCCACAGACTCAGTCGCCGGGACCGCTGTGCGCCACTGGTTCATAAAGTTTTTCAGCGCTTCACCACCGCGCAGACCGGACACCTTGCTGGCCTCTCTAAGGACAGTAGCCTCGTCGCTTACACCAGCAATCGTGCCAATCAGCCGGTTCCACAAATTGGTCCGCATCTTGGGTGGCTTGGTGATCCCAAGCCCGTTTGCAACCTGTGCCTGCGCAGCGTCCCAAGCCTTGAGTACAGCCTTGCCACTCTCTGTCAGGTTGATATCCGACAAAGGCTTACCGGGAGGTGGAGCCTTCGAGCGCCCCAGCCCCGGCGTGTCATATACAGTCTGCAGCACGCGGTCACGCGACCCGGTCAGATTCGGCTGAACCTTGCTCCAAACCTCAGCGCCGATACCTTTCGGTCGGGGCACGTCAACTTGCGGCACCGCACGGATAGCGGGGGCCTGCGTCACTGCAGGCGCTGCCGCACCGTCAACCGTCGGCGCAGGCGCTGGAGCCTGTGCAGCAACGTCACGCACCGCAACCGCTGCAGCTGCAGTCGCTGCATCAGCGTCAACCTGTGCAGCTTGGACAACGTCTGTTCCTCCAGCACCGGTAACTTGTGCTGGAGCAGCTTCTGCGGCTTGCTGGGCTGCGCGTTCAATAACGCTCTGTCGCTCCGCTTCAGCAGTATCACCTATGCGAGTGACCAACCGGTCGATCCGCTCGTCGCGGGACAGGCCACGCATCAGGTCGCGCTCAACACGCTCTGCCTGCCGCACAGCTTCCCGCTCTGTTGCGGTCGTCGGTGACGCAACAGCACCACGCACACCACCGATTGCCGCGCCCGGCACTGCGCCAGCGAACGCTGACGTCAACAGCTCCTCGCCACTGGGCAGGCCCGGTCGGCCTGTGCCGTACCGGATCGGGAACTCCTGTGCGGCCTCAGTCAGACCACCAGCAAGACCAGCGCCTGTCGCGGCAACAGCGGCCCGCCGCGCCCTTGTCAGCCCACCAGTACCAGAACCGGTCAGCATGTCGATGGCGCGGTCGCCTGCTTGCCGCAGCGGACCAATGCGAGCAAGACCACCCGTCAGCAACGTGCTGGCAGTGTCCAGTGCGCCAGCTGCGACACCACCGGCGTAGACTCGCCCGAGGTTGATGTCGCTGCGATCCAGCCCCTGCTCGTCAGCGTACTCAATCGCGCCGCCGTAGGTCTCACCCGTTGTTTGCGCCGTCGACGCAACAGCCGTGCCGCCAATGAACCCAGCCGTGCCGTACGGACGTGTCAGCTCGTGCTGAATCTGCCGCTCGAGTGCTTCGCGTGCGGCACCTTGGCTCAGCGCGTTCTGCGCAGCAGGTGCTGCCATGCGCTGCTGAAGGGCACGTCCCGCAAGACGCTTACCAACCGCTGTGGCACCTTGCTTGGCAGCGAAACCTGTACCCAGCCCAACGGCCAACTGCGGCAGGCCGTACCCCAACCAGTATTGCGTCGCGTCGATGAAATCGCCGAAACTTCTCCAGTTCGACGGGGAGTAGATGTCGCGATAGTTTTCTTGGATCGCCTCCATCTGGCGAGCATACTGGTCGTAGGCAAAGTCGCGACCAGCCTCAGACCCGAAAGACTCGGCAGCAAGACCACCAGCCATCTGAAGCGTGCCAATTGCAGACCGGCCACCGGCCTCCAACCCACGCATGAAATCACTACCACCAGTGGGCTGCGTGGGAGGCGGCGCAGGTGGAGCGGCTGGCGGACGGTCGCGAATTGCCTGCACGTCCTGTCGCAGCTGCGACAGTCTCTGCTCGAACCGAGCCAGCTTACTCCTGTCCATACGCCACCTCTTGCTTTACTCCAGCCCCATCACATTGATGCGGTGGAGAAGTCCCGGACCAACCTTATCAACGGCCTTCGCGTTGATGACAAACTCACCGTCACTGAGCATAGCAGGGATCGAGTCGGAAGTAGACGTCCCCGGACCCTTCACCTTGCCACCCTCGCGGTAGTCTGTCCGCACCAACCCACCACCGGCGTACGACTCGTAGGCGGCAGGGCGCTCAGCACGCATCCGGTTGCGCTCGTAGCTGTCCAGCGCGGACGCCAACGGACGATACGGCATGTCCGGCGCACCGGCGTCGATGAACGACCGCGACCCCGAGTCCAGCATGGCAGCGTCTCGAATGATCGACTGACCGGCGTTGTACAGATCACCATAGGTCCGCGACCCAAGCCCGGGGATACGCGTGTTCATGCGCTGCTTGAACTGCGCAGAACGCGGGGCTGTGTTTGTGATCCCGGCATGGGGGTTGGCCCGCACCAGCCCACCTGCGGCCATGTTTGGCCCTTCACCGGGACGGCGGAGACCTTCCCCTGTCGGACGCGCTGGCACATCTAGGTTGGTTCGCTCAACACCAGAGTTTCGATTGCGCACATTGGGGAGACTCGGACTCTGGCGAATAAGCTCGTACTCTTGCTGTTCGCCGTTGACTTCTCTTGTTGCATAAAAAACAAGACTACCGTCTTTCAACTGCTCAACAGCAGTCACCAGCGGCGCGTCAGGAATACCTAACTGTCCAGACGTCACGGCTTGGTTATACTTTTTGGCGCGGCGCACTCCGATGCCGCGTATCGGCAAGAGCAAGAAATCGTCTGACTGAAGTGTGCTGCGAATCCTTGCTTGCATTTCCCGGAACTCAGGTGGGCTGTCCGCGTCGATCACCATGTCGTCTATGTCGAAAACACGCTGCCTAGTCGTATCGAGTGTGTTGAGTAGTGCGTCAGCGTAGTCACCACGCGCAATAGCCGCTCGCATACTGGGCCAACCGGCCACTGCATGAGGGCCTGTATTGTATGCTGCGTCCAGCAGCGCAACCTTTACACCAGCAGGGGCGCGGTCGTAGTTGGGAATCCGACGCGACAGCACCTCATCATTGTTGGAGACATAGGCTCTCGCCATCTCGTTGGCGATGCGTCTACCTCTTGCAGCTTCTTCTGGATCATCGCTCTCCACGAGTTCCAGCAATGCTTCCGGTGTTCCGCGCCAGATCAAATCCTCGTCGACACCGTTCGCTTCTGCCCATGCGACAGCCGCGTTAAGCCCACGCTGTGTCAGTCCAATCGGACCCGTTGCAACGTCTCCACGAACATCAGTGCCGTCGCCTTCAGCAGCAGCCAAACTACTCATCACAGTGTCTATAACAGACTCGAACTCACCGACCGGCTGCATAGATGCAACACGTCCCTGAGCAGCCTCAGTGGCACCTTCAGCGGCAGCTGCAGGAGGAGCAGGTGCAGCGGTAACAGGTGCTGCAGCAGGCGCGGCAGGCGCAACAGGCGCGGCAGCATTACGCTGACGCTGCGCCCTTTCGCGAGGTGTGATCGCTTCAGGCATCGCCAGTCCAGCACCCTCACCTGTGCGTGGGGCGTCGCGCTGACGCTGCGCCCTCTCGCGAGCCGTGAGAGGACCGGACGCGACTGGCTCAGCAGCAGGTGCGGCAGCGGCCCGCTGCCGCTGCGCCCTCTCGCGAGGCGCGATCACTTCAGGCGTTATCAGCCCACCAGTGCGAGGTGCATCGCGCTGACGCTGTGCTCTCTCGCGAGGTGAGAGTGCTTCAGGCACTGGAGGAGGCTCTGCAACAGGTTCCGGCATCACAGGTTCACGAGCCGGAGGTGGAGCCATCGAACCACGCAGGGCGGCGCGTACGTCTGCAGACGGCATCGCCCGTGTCGCAGATGCAGGCTCTGGCACAGGAGCAGGCTCTGGCACAGGGGCAGGCTCAGGGTAGCCGTAAATCTGTTCCATCAACGCCCGCTCTCGCAGGTACCGGTCTCCCGGGCCGACCCTTTGGGAAGCCGGTGCCATGGGGGCAGGAGTCGGTGCCACAGGCGTGGGAGTGGGCGGCATCGGGGCTGCCTGCGCTGTCGGAACAGCGAAGTTCAGTCCTGCACCGACAGCTCGCTCTGCGCCCGACCGGATCATGGACAGGATCGACTCCTGCTGCTCAGGCGGCAGACGTGACACCTCATCCGCAGCAGCCTCGGGGTCCATGTCGATGCGGTTCAGGATGCTGCGCATCTCCGGTGTCGGCATCCGCCGCTGCGGCGTACCCGGCTCAGCCGCCTGCGCTTCCTGCGCACGCAGCCGCTGCCCCAGCTCTCTGAGGCTACCTTGGACATCGGTGTTGAAACCCATGAACTGATTTGTGCGGTTTGCGCCGCCGTAGTCGCGAGCCAAACTCCTGTCAGCAGGTTCCCTACTTATTCCGTCAAGCGGAATACCACGCAGCATCTCTTGCCCAGTTGGCCAGCTGTCTTCTTCGCGGGGTGGAGCCTCTTCACCTCTCAGCTGGTATCCCAGCTGCCTGAGGCTCTCGTTTTGATCGAAGTCAATACCTCTAAACCGGTTGATGCGGTTATCAGGTTCAGGCGGCGCTTGCCTTCCACCAAGAATCGCAGGCCCCACTGACGGCACCAAAGGCGACGCCCCTGCCAGCCCAGATAAAAACCGCCCCCATCCCATCTCCTGTTGGGGTGAAGACAGGCCAGTAGATTCGCCCATGTCCTCCCCAAACGTCGGCTCACCGACGTTGATCTGGGTCTCCGCTGCGGCTGTGTTCGCCAGATCAATCGCACCCTGAACGCGCTGGCGCGTTGCCTCGTCAATGGGCACGCCCATGCGAACGTCAGCGATAGCTTGGCTAATCGTGCCAGCTTCCTCGACGTACGTCTGGTACATGTCAGTCAGCCGAGCACGCTCTGCCAGCCAAATCTGCATCTGCTCAGGAGGCACGCGGTTCTGTGGGTTTTGGGCCTCGACGAGACGCTGGTCCAGCGCTCGGATCATCTCGCCAAGGTTGCTGGCAAGGCTGGTGTAAGACTCAGCCGTCGCTTGCAGGTCAGTCAGTCGAGCGCCAACCGATTCTTCGGCAGCCGCATCCAACTTCTGCTGGTGCTCCAGCAGGCCAGCGATGCCCCTTCTGATATACGGCTCAATGCGACCCGCGAGTTCTGCAGCAGACCCGGCAGACACCTCGGTGCCATCCTGCAGGCGTATTGTGTGTACCCCTTCGGGACTCACAACGTGCTCTGCTCCAATACCCTCGTCGTTGAGAAAATCAACGTATCCAGCGATGCCACGACGCCCGGCTTCGGTAACACGCAGGTTGAAGTTCTTCTCAGCGATCTCAGGACCACTAACCTCAAAATCACGCAGCGTGTTAAACGCAGTGATCGCACGAGCCGGGTCACCGTACAGGCGCTCGACGTCGGCCATCTGACGCAAGACCATGGGATCGGCAGCGCGAGCAGCCTCAGCCTGCGTGCCAAACTGCTGACCCGGCAGGCCCTGCACAGTCCAGTACGGGTCTTCCATCGTCGTGGGTGTCGCGAACCCTGTCGTCGTCGCAGGCGTCGACAGGTACGACGGGGTCTGCAGACCCGCCACGCCTTCAGCCGCCGGGATGCCACCGGTCATGTCCAGTGGCGCAACCTCGGGGCGTCCACCTTCACGCTGGGGAGTGAACTGCGTCGACAGACCCTGCATCGCCTCGAAGTACTGACGATCACGCTCTTCCAGACGCTCGCGCTCGCGCCGCTGATTCAGCGCGGTAGCAAGGTTGCGGCCAGCCAGCGTGCCTGAGTAGAACCCCTGTGCGAAACTCATGCCGCAACCTCCTGAAACTCAATGCCAAGCATGGCGTAGTTGACCCGCTTGAAGCCATCGTCGCCTGTGGCGACAGCCTCGGGCACGGTCTTCTCGACGTCGTCTGCCATCACGCCACGGTACCGGCGCGTCGGATCGGTCAGGTAGGCAAACTCGTACAGCGGCAACCCGGTGCGCTCGTCACGTCCAACCCACTCGATGTCAGTCTTCAGCCTGCGGTCAGATGTTGCTGCAAACGACAGCCCCGCACCGAGTATCGAACCAAACATACCCATCGCCTGCCCCTGCCGCGCTGTCTTCGCTTGCAGCTGTGCGTTCTGTAGTGACGTGTCAGCGGACAACACGTTGCCCAAACCACCCAGCTGCAACTGGTACCCGGTACCCAACAGCCCAGCGTTCTGCCCAAACGCTGATGTGTAGTTCTGTCCCGGTGTCATCCCCAGCTGTGCTGCCTGTCCAACACCTGCAAGCCCACGAGCACCAGTTGCTGCGGCGCTGGACAGCGACTGGCCAGCCAGCCCATACGCCCCCTGCGAGGACCCGACGAGGTTGCGCCCCAACCCAGCGACGTCCATCTGCTGCGCCCACTTGCGGGAGTCCTCAGCCGTCCGCAACTGCTCCATCTGAGACGTCATGTCGAAGCCTGTCAGCCCTCGCTGACGGACGTCTTGGCGGGCCGCCAAAGCAGCGTCGTACTCGACGGCTGCGCGGTTGCGAATGTCCTGCAGCGCCTCCTGACGCGCCGTGTTTGCTACCGACGCTTCAGTCTGCGCACGCGCAAGGCCCAGTTCGCCCATACCAAACATCGCCGCGTCAGGAGCCATGCCATAACGCAACCCTGCACGCTGGAGTTGGTCAGCACTGCGAGAGAACCCGCTTTGCGCGTCTGCCAGCGACTGCCCGACCATCTGCTCGACGTATGGCCTGTTCTGCTCGTACAGGGCCATCTGGTCCATGTACATGCGCTGCGCAGCGTCTTCGATCTGTGTGTCGTACTCAGGCTGCGGACCCACAGCCATCTGCATGTAGGTGCGGTACTCTTCCTCAGCAGGTAGCACGCCGTACGTCTGCGCGAACTGCCGTTCGAGCATCTGTTTTTCGAGGGGGCGAAACTCTTTGCTGTACGCCCAGAGGTCTGTCGCCATCGCGAGCTGTTGCTCAGCAATGGCAACCTCACGACGAGCGATCTCTTGCTGCTCTCGGTTCGCTGCGCGAGCCAGTTCCAGCTGCGCTTCAGCCAGTCGCTGTTGGTCCGCATGAACCTGACGCGCAATCGCGTTGCCTTCAGCCGCAGCCGCAGCCAACGCCTGCTGCGCGGCATTCGCAGCAGCACTGACGTCAGCGCCCGGAGTCGGCTCAGGCGTCGACGGTTGGCGACTCTGTGTCTGGCGAGCAGCTCGACGCGCTGCTGCTTCCTCGTACTGCATGTCGATACCGCGACCGCCGCTACTGTCCATAATCTATGCGCTCCCAATCACTCCAAGATGCGACCAACCTGCGTAGCGTGGATGATGACCGACGGAATCGCAGGGCAAAAGTTGGTTGCTACGCTCGCATCCAAAAACACGCCTGTATCGTCAACTGCCCAATACAGTTCAAAATACTCGTTATCTTTCATATCGTACAGGAAATCCCATGCTGGTACGACAGATGCTGTGTTGCTGGCAATGCTGACTTTTGTCGCGCTGTTGGGCACGTCCAGTCCGTTCAACCGAGGCCAGAAAAACGCATTCTTGAGGCTGGCTGACGTCGATTTCAGCTGAACCGAAAACGAAAACTGATAGACCCCGGCGCGGTCGCAGTAGATGCGTGACGGTGAACTGCCGTGGCGGACTCCGACACTCAGCAGCGTCTCAGCCACAGTGACGGCTTTGGCTGTGTTGGTCGAGGCGTGCGACTGGTCCTCGTTGCTGACAAACGACCCGTGAGCGCAGTTCTGTGAGAACAGTTCGTTGTGGCGGGCGACGTTTGCACGGATCGCCTGATCGAAGCGAACCCGCCGGAGATTCTGCGTCTCGGCAGGGACCGATGGGATCGGTACGAAGCTCATATCGCACCCAGCGACGAGGGTGTCTGAGCAAGCTCGATGCTGTGAACAATCACCTGCCCCTGCACGCGCACAGCAAACCGGTCAGACTTGAACCCGGATGGGAGTCGAAACACACGTCCGGGAACACCGATGAACCGGCTGTAGATCAGCTCGTCATCACCCTTGAAGATCAGCAAATCAACACCCGGCGCTTCGACTGACGGAGGCAACGCAGGCGTGAGGTCAGAACCACCCACAAAGTTCGAGTTGATCGCAAAGCTGTTGAGCGATCCGTTGATCTGCCCCGTCGACACAAGCGTCACGTTTGCCGCAACTGCCGCGTCGTACTCAGCCTGCAGCGCGTCAACCTGATCCTGCGTGAACCGAGCAAAGAAGTTGACCTTGAACGCGCCGAGGTTCACACCCTTGTCGACAACAAACTGCTTGGACTTCCAGTTGGCAACCATGAAGGTGCCACCAACCGGGTCCCACTCGCGCACGTCGTAGTCGTAGTTGTTGCCGTCATCCTGACAGGTGCAGGACAGATACAACTTGCCCGAGATCGGATCGGCGAACAGCGCGGAGATGGGGTACGACCCAAACGTCAGCCCAGTGCCGTCGAGAAAGTCGAAGATCATCAGGTCCTGTGTCACACCGGGCTGTGGACGGATATAGATGCGACCACGCACCGCTGCAGCGATCATCGTGCTGGGTTCATACGCAGCCCACTCTGTGCGCGTGAACCAGTCTTTTGTGAGCACATCGACACCACCGTCACCGATCTGCACAAAGCCTGACTCGGAAGCAAACGCCACAGCGTCTACCAGAGAGATCACAGACTTCTTGCTCAGACAGGGGTAGACGCCTTCGACCGGCTCGGCACGCATGTCACCGGGGTCCAGCCCGATCACCAGCAGTGGGTTACCGTTCGTTCCGGCAACAAGCCCGGACTGGTACGACTCCACACCCACAATCGGCCATGTGGACCGCAGGCGGTACCGGGTCGGCCATGCGTGAAGCTG
>Ga0180432_10010337_pt1 | contig 11204 bp, 14 predicted proteins | sample SS_ome_10_FD_132414 | JGI IMG/M metagenome (GOLD analysis project Ga0180432, IMG submission 132414) | Hypersaline lake sediment archaeal communities from the Salton Sea, California, USA - SS_1_MS_2 metaG | ecosystem: Environmental > Aquatic > Non-marine Saline and Alkaline > Hypersaline >... | reverse complement strand
TAACGGCCACATGCCTGTGGTAAGAGAACCGGTCAGTAGTTGGAGAGAGCGAGTTCTCCAAGGTCTCTAGCTAAGATCAGTCATCTCCTATCACCAGTTCAAACAGCCTGCGCTCCAATCGGGGCACACAGCCTGGACTTCAGATATTCTACGCTTGTCTCAATGCAAAGAGAACGAGCTCGCGAGTGAGGAGCGCTCGGTCTTCGGGCCTTTCCAAGAACGGTCCGACATCCTCTGCAACCTTTGCGACATCCAATGCGGTCATCTTGTCAGCGATGACCTCCCGCCAGTTCTCTGCCGTTACCCGCGGACCGTTCCACCCTGTCTGAGCCAGAGCGTTCTGCAGTAGGGAAACATTCGGATCTACGGAATCGGCGCGGGAGAGGTACCAGAGCAAGTCGTAGACATCTCGCCCCTTCGTGTACGGCCTCGACAGCAGCGCGTGCAGTTTTCCCGCCATCAGCGAGGGGATGTCGTAGTGAAACAGGGCAACAAGGAAGTGCCGATTGATCAGTGTCGTTGTCGTCGTTGCCCCCGCAGGTGGGCACGTGTCTATCTCGATTTTCACAGATAGCTTCTCGGTTCGATACGGCGACAGACCGGCTTCATACAGCAGGCCAGCCAGCCTGACGAACGCGGAGTCGACGGGCTCCCCTTCGTGCGGGTGTATCGCCACGTCGAACCCAGCATTGGCGAAATCCGACTCCACCCGATCGAAGAGGCGACCAAAGCTGTACCCCTGTGCATGCTCCAAGGAGAAATCGAGATCCTCGGAATATCGCCGCAGTCCGTACAAAAAGCGCAACGCCGTCCCACCGACGAAAGCGATCCGCTCAAACGCTCGCACCGATTGCAGGGAGTGGAGAACGTGCGCGTGCAGGTACTCGCGCAAGACGTTCCTCTGTTGCCCTTGTGGGGCTTCGCCAACGAGTTGCAGGGCGAGGTCCTTCATGAAAGACCGTACTCCTTCAGGAAAACGCTTCGGTGCTGCAAAAGACGCTCTGCCCCAGTGATGAGTTTGTTCACACCGGTTCGACGAGCAAGCGCCAACAACCGATCCTCATCGAGGCGATCCAGATTCTGAAAGCGCATCTCTTGAATCGCCTCGGCGCTCGCTTCACCCGACCGAAAGTAGAAAAGGTCGAGCGCCGCCTTCTCGGGAGAGGCAATGACACACTCTTGTCTCCGCAAGCTCTCCGCCTCAAATCCCCAAAACAGACCTCGGCGAATGTGGCGATAGCGAAACGTTCCCAGTGCGTTTTCCAGCACACGCGGACGTCCTGTTGTTACAGAACTCACCACAGCGACCGCCTCGGGGATGAGATCGTACCAAGCAAGCGCACTCTCCATGCTGACATACGATGGGTACACCAGCCGATTTGCGACGTGTTCAAGGGGAAGATCGACCCTGCTGTACGGAGGCGCAAGCGCATACTTCCCGCGTGCCAACTTGATGAGGCGCCCCGCTTTCACCCATCGACTCAATTGCGTTTGGAGCACATCGGTTTTTGGCTCCCCTGCGTACACCATGGCAGGTTCAATCACCGCGCAGTCGCCGAACCGCTCCAGGAACGCACCCCATTTCATAGCAGAAGAATAACGTTATTGCTATCTTTCTGCAACATTAGCGCTGCGGTTTCGACACAGCGCGAGTGATGCAGATCACTCTGGGGTGATGTCGAGGATACGCTGTCCAGCTTCCTGCGCTCGCCGCAGCCGTCTCGGGCCTCGGGAGCTTCGAGTGAACCCTAGATTGCAGTCGCAAAAGCGGGTCGGTGTCCCACACCCATCCTGGGCCACCCGGAAACGCCTGAGGATCTCCCCCTGGCTGAATGGCAGGAGCGGACCACTCATGGGCCGTTCACCCCATGAATGAAGACCTCACCCCGCCGCCTCGGTTCACGGCCAAATCAACGATCCGCGGTGGTGGTATGCTTGGAACACTCCATTGAGGGACCGTTTCAGTAGGTCCGACCCTTCCACGCACCCCCGCGGCCTCTCGTGTGCCGCCACGCCGACGAGACGGTCATCGCGGTGTAGAGGACACCGGCAACGGGCAGCAGCGGGGCGGTCCACCATCCGACACCGTGGTGTCGCAGCATCGGCACGAAACTTGCCGCCATCAGCCCCCACGTCGCCGCGCCGATCGCGGCAAGCGGAAACGCGCCCGGCACACCGAATGCCGCTGCGATCGCTCCGCCGGCGCAGGCGACCGGTGCCAGGGCGTAGAGGAAGAGCATCCCGAGGATCGTCCCGGCCAGTACGAGGGGGGAGTGACCGAGCTGGGTATAGGCCGAGCGGGCGACCATCCCCCAGACGCTGGCCAGGCTGCCGTAGCGGCGAACGCTGCGCACGCCGCGGGAGTACCCGAGCCAGATCCGCCCCCCCGTTGCCTTGATCAACCGCCCGAGGGCGCAGTCGTCGATCAACGCCGAGGCGATCGCCGCCAATCCGCCGGCACGTTCGAGGACGCTACCCCGCACGAGGATGCACCCACCGGCCGCACCGGCGGTGCGCCGACGCGGGCTGTTGACGAACCGAAACGGATAGAGCTTGGCAAAGAAGTAGACGAACGCCGGGATGAGGAGCCTGTCCCACGCCGACTCAACCCGCAGCGTCGCCATCACCGAGACGAGATCGAGGCCGTCCGACTCCGCCCTATCGACCAAAGCGGCAAGCACCCACGGCTCGTGGGCAATGTCGGCGTCGGTGAACCAGAGAAATTCCGGTGGATCCGCCGCCGATGCAGCCGCCGCTCCCTGGTGCATCGCCCACACCTTGCCCGACCATCCCGCGGCGAGCGGTGCGCCGACGACGACCGTCAACCGATCCTCCGCGAGCAGTTCTTCTGCCGCCGCCCGGGCCGCCGACGCCGTCCCGTCCTCGCTGCGATCGTCGACCAACGCCACTCCAAACGGTCCGCAGTAGTCCTGGGTGAGGACGGTGGGAAGCGTGTGAGGGAGGATCTGCGCCTCGTTGCGCGCCGGGACGACGGCGACGACCGAACAGTCAGACGCTTTCGCGCCCCTCGCTGGCGGTTCGAGACGGGGCGACGGCCACCAGAACAAGCCGCGGCCGACGAGCACTCCGATCCACGCCAACAACGATGCGGCCGCCAGGCCCCACAGCGCGTGCATCACAATCTCTTCCCACCCTGCTCTTCAACCATCCGCTTCCTCGCTTCCGTCCTGCAAAGATCATCCGGAATTGGTCGGGAGTTTCCAAGGAGCGCGCGAGCTACCCAGTCTCAGACACAAGCCAATGGAAAGCCGGCCCTGGCGAGAATCGACCGGCCGGATCTTCGTGCCGAAGCAAAAAGCCAGAGCCCGGATGGGCTCTGGCCACTACATAGTACGAATCCGAATTGTGATGCTTGGTACGGAAGAGCCTGCGCCGCTACCCGTTTGGACCGTTCGGCGTATCCAGGCCGCTGCCGTCCGGGATTCCGTCGCCCGACTGCGGGGCGGGACCAAAGGAATCGGCTCCGCCGACTCCACTGTGGTCAAACCCACTCCCGTCAGGGTCGCCATCTCCCGCGTTCGGAGCGGGGCCATCGTGGCCGTTGGCGGCCGCTGCGGCCACGACCGAGAGCGCGAGAACAATCACTGCTAAAAGAACTAGAAACTTCCTCATTCCAACCTCCTCATCTGTGTGTTTGTTTCAGGTAGTTTCGGATAGAGCAGTATACAGCCACGAGCCTCATGTTTCCAGTCTCCCCGAAAGGAGCAAGCGAATTAGCCCTGGGGTTGGGCCTTATTTTGGTCTTTGTGCGTTATTTACACATATGATGATGCGGCAACACCCAGCGGATAGCACTCCACGCGTGCACGCCGCACTTTGTGTAGGCATCGATCGAGCTGAAGATCCCCGGGGAGGCCTGAAATGGGAGATGCTTCGCATACGTCTTCAGCCAGAAACACCGCGAGCAGAAGCCAGGCAGGGCCAGCCCTCCGAGGCTCTTGGCGGAGATCGGTCATTGGCCCTTCTGCGCCTTGCTCGTTGTTTGCAGCCCATTGCTCGCCGAGGAGTTCGGCTTGTCGGACGACGGTTTCAGAATGGGATTTTGGGGGCACCCAGCCTGTGCCGTCGTGTCCAGAAACCGCTACCACCGCGCGGGATCCTGCCGATAGAAAGCACGCAGCAGCTCGTACAAATCGGGTTCATCGGCCAGTAGCCCCGTGGGATCGAGGAAGAACGTCTCGGTGGCAACGGCGAAGAACTCTGCCGGGTCTTCGGCGCCGTACGGATCGAGGACCATTCCCTGCCGCCGATCGACCGCCGCGACAAGCCGCTCGAACGCGGCGGACATCGCCGCCGACCACCGTTGCCGCAGCTCCCGATCGGCCAAGATCGGCGCGCCGTTCAGCGCCCCGTCCTCCGCATCGAGCTGATGGGCAAACTCGTGCAGGACCACGTTCTGCGTCTCGTCTTCCAGGTCCGCAAGGACGTCCTCCCACGACAGAACGAGCGCGCCGGTTTGCCACGATTCGCCCACCCGCGACTCGTCGACCACCTCGATCACCCCATCGTCCGACTGCACCTCCTCCCACACCTCGTACTCCCCGGGATAGAGCACGATACTGACGAGTTTCGGGAAGTAGTCGGTCGCGCGGTGCAAAAGCAAGACGGAGGCCTGAGCGGCGACGGCGAGCCTCATCGCCTCCGTCACGTCGAGGCCGCCCGCTCCCTGGAAGTGTTTCTCCGCCAACAAGATCTGAACGTTCCCGTGCAGTTCCTCGCGGTCCGCCGCGGGAAGCACACGGTACAGGGGAACCAAATCCTCGAGGGATCGCCTCCAGGCATCAGGGAAAGGCTTCCTCCGCAGTTTTTCCCGCCGTCGCGCTTTGAAACCAAGCATGGCTTGCCCCATCCTTCGAGCCTTTGCGGACCCGTTCGCCCGCTTTGAGCCAACTCCATAAATAAGGATACACGTTCGCAAGCACCGCGCAGTGAGGGCACGAGGAGTTCGGGTTGTCGGATCGCCGTTGCGAGATAGGGGGCGTGTCCCCGGATTCCCCGAGGCAGCACCCGCTTCCTTGACAAGCGGAGTTCAGTAAGGAAAGATCTCCGCGATCCCAGATTTCGACGGAGGCCCAACGTGAGACGAACTCTTCTCTTCTTATTGGCAGGACTTCTTTTCATCCCCTCGGTTGCCCTTTCCCAAGACACATCCACCCCCGCGGCTGTCCAATCAGGCTCAGAAACGATCGCCGCCGTGGTGAACGGTGAGACCATCACGAAGGACACCCTCAGTGCGGTCGCGGCGTTGAACCAGATCTTCGAGGTCGTATTCACGCAGTTGCCACAGAGCTTCGGGCAAGCCCTCCTCTCCACCCCGGAAGGAACGGCCTTCCTGGATCGCTACCAGAGGGACGTATTGGACCAGCTGATCGACAGCCGCCTCCTGGTGCAACAAGCAAAGGAACGGGAAATCGAGGTAGACGAGTCCAACGTCACCGAGCAAGTCGAGGGTCGGCTCGACCAGATCATGCAACAGAACCAGTTGACGCTCGACGAGGTCGCCGACATTCTTGAACAGCAGGGCTCCTCACTCGACGAATACAAGGAGAATCTAGGAAGTAGCGTCCGCGAACAGCTCATGGTGCAGGGCCTGCAAGAGAAAATCATCCAGGACGCCACGGTGACCGATGAACAGATCAAGAGCTATTACGACGAACACACAAGCGAGTACACCGACGCGGACGGGACCATCACACCGCTCGAGGACGTACGAGACGAGATCCACGACTCCCTGCTTAAGAAAGCGCAATCCGATCTGTGGAACGCGTGGTTCACCAAGGCCAAGGACGAAGCGGACATTCAGATCCTGTTCTGAGTAGAGAAGGTCTCATCGGTAATCTGCAAAACGAAAGCAAGCACTCTCCAGCAGAGGAAGTCAACGCACATGGGCAAACCTCAAATCGCGTTCTTACTTGAGGCTTACAGCCGGAGCACGGCCTTCTGTCTTTCCACACAGCATTCACGCAGCCCCCACGCCGAAAGCCGGCCTGAAAGTGAGGGTAATGTGGATTACATCACTGGGTGAGACGGAGCACCGACAACAGCCTGCGTGCGAGGAGCACCAGCTCGAGGAAGCTGCCTCGCCCGCGTCTTCAGCCAGAAGCAGGGATAGAAGCCGGGAAGGCCCAGTTCGCCGAGGGTCTTGGATGAGACGCGGAGTTCAAGCGGTGACATCCGTTTCGCTTGCTTCCTCGGTGGCCTTGGCGACGCCGGGCGGCAGATAGGGGTGTCGTCAACGGCTGCGCCGAACTCTTCCTCAGCGATTCGTAGGAGCAGCTTGCGGTGGCAGGGCTTATCGTACGCTTCGTAGCAGATGAGGAAGATGTCACGCGTCCGAGACTGCTCTGCGAGCTCTCGGAGCCGGGCTAGAGCCTTCGGATTTCCCCTGATCTGTGCTCGGAATCGCTTCTCGTAGTCGCACTTGTCCCAAGCGAAGTCGTACGCCGTCTCGTATCCTTGTCCCGGCTTGAAGCGAGCCTTCCAGCCGTTGAACTCGTCGAGCAGCTCCTCGGACGGCGCGAGCTCGTCGTTACCCCGTCCCCGCATCACCAGGATGTACTCGGCGTCCTTGGGCAGCGTCTTCTTCAAGCTCAGGTAGGTCTGTCGCAAAGCCATACTTTTGTCTTCCTCCTGAACGGATACTCCTGCGTCGAGAAGGTAGTGTTTCCGCCGCTCCGCTGGCAAGTCCTTCGGCCAAGCTTGTGAGGGGGAGCACCCGGATCAGCGCGCAACCGACAGGGCGAAGCCGCTGGGGTCTGATGGGATCTACTGCTTGACGGCAAGACTGACCCTGTTCACGCCATCCCGTTCACTCCGAAATTATACCGTCCCAACGGTCGTTCCCATTGACTAGGGCAGAAGCTTGGCCGGTGCCTCCAGTACATCGAGCAGAGCCTGGGCGCAGTACGCACGATCGCGCTGCCTGCCAGCAGACTGAGTGAGAATTCCCAACTTGACAAGACGCTCGATGGCGCGGGAAGCTGTCGTTCGAGCAACGCCGAGTTGTTCGGAGACCCGCTTCGCCGTAACAAACGGATTGCTGCCAAGCAGATCCACGACGCGTGCAGGCGTGTCGGATCCTAGACCCGCCACGCGAGGTCGCCACGCATCGAGCGTTTCGGAGATACGAGCGGCTCGATCCACAGCGTCCTCCGACTGCCGAGCAACTCCGTTCACAAAGTAGAGAATCCAGTTCTCCCAGTCCCCATCCTCAGACACAGCACGAAGCAGGGCGTAGTACTCCGACCGAGTCGCCTCGAAGAATGCACTCAGATACAGAAGCGGCGTCGGGAGGATATCTCGCTTGACCAAAAACAGCGTGATGAGAAGACGCCCAACGCGGCCGTTGCCATCCAGGAACGGATGAATCGCCTCGAACTGGTAGTGGGCAAGAGCAATCTGGACAAGCGGGGGAAGGCCGGTCCCCTCAAGAAACTCCTCCAACGACCGAAGCAGCGAGTCCAACTGGCCTGGAGGCGGTGGGACATACCGAGCCGTGTGGGGCGTGGACCCCGGAACCCCAATCCAATTCTGCACAGTCCTGATCTTCCCGGGCTTCGCGTGTTCATCCCGAACACCGCTCATCAGCTTCTCGTGGACCTCTTGAAGAAGACAAAGAGAGAGAGGTTCCCCGGACAACTTCCGGATGCCGTGTTCCAGCGCAACAACGTAGTTGGCAACTTCGCGCAAGTCCTCCGGACTACGCTCCACAACCGCTCCCGCCTCCGCGGCAAGCAACTCACCCAACGTAGCCAGAGTTCCTTCAATGCGACTCGACAAAACCGCCTCACGCGCGACGAACGGCCGCATAAGCACATGAGGGTTCGGCAGGCGTTTGCCCTCGCTCGCCAATCGGCCAATCGCTCGATCGGCGTCCGACAGCGCGTGCACGATACGCGGCGTCCATTCAAACTCAGGTGGCAGTGGGTCTGGAATGAACGCCGAGTAGTCCTCAGGCAAACGCATGAGCCGGCCCGGCTGCGTCATGGCACCCCCTTTTTTTATGAGCGTATCTTCAGTCTATCGCTCATAGTGTCGGCTGTCAATGACCGGAATCGCTCATAGCGGTTAGCTGTTATGAGCGATTGGCGCCCTTTTTGCTCATAAGACAACGGCCTGATGTCACGTTCGAACGCAAAGGACAGGAGCCAAGAGCGGATCGCTTCGTTTCTGATTACAGCGTGCGCGCAAGGAGCGCAAGGTTGTTGAGGCGTTTGCAGTTTTTGAAGTCCGGTACACGGTCACAAGCTTTCGCCGGCCACTACGCCTCAACAGCAGAGAGCAGTTCGGCGGGATCGAGGGCCTTGACGGACGAGTGGCGGAAGTCCTTCGTGTTGCGGGTGATGATCGCCTCAGCCCCGGCCAAGCGGCCGGCTTGCTCAACAACAGCGTCCTCGAAGTCCGCAATCTTGCTTTGAAGAGCTCCCTCAAGCACGGGGCGGTTGACCGGTGCGATTTCGAAGAGCTCAAGCAGTCCGCGGAGAGCTCGACGTCCTTCGTCACGGGAAAGTGATTGGGTAAGGAGGTAGTGAACCGTGGTCACAGTGGTCGCACAAAGAGACGCCTCGATCTTGGATTGCTCAACCAACGCGAACACCCTGGACGCCGATTCGACAAAGCGAGTGCGGGAGAGCAGGACGTCCAAGACAACGTTTGTATCGATGATCACTCTCAAAGATGCTTCTCCCGAAGATGTCTCTTGTAGTCCGACTCAGAGACGCGAGACCCCTTCAACACGCCGACGAGTGAGGCCGTGATCGGTGGGAGCTTTTGCTCGTCTTTCTTCGGCGAACCCAAGGAGGCGACGAACTCGCCGACCATCTGGGAGACCGACTTGCCCCGACGGGAGGCCTCCGCCTTGGCGCGTCGCACCAGAGCCTCGTCCATTCGCAGCGTCAGTTTTGTTTGCATGACGTACACAATAGCATCATGTGTACGTCTTGTCAACCTTGCCTGCGCCGAATCGTTCTTGACGGTGGATGCCAAGAACGAAGATCTCACCCCAGAACCTCCTGTGCGACTCTCACTAAACGTAAATCCGAGGGTCACTGACTCCATTTCAGGCTGCTCCTTGAGGATTCATGGGTTGCGGCACCGGAATTCATTCTTGCGAGCTCTTTCACCACTCGGTGAAAAAGGAATCTAGAATGAAAGGTTCACACGCGTGAACGACGCGCTTTGTGTACGCATCGATCGAGCTGAAGATGCCTGGGAAGATCTGGAACGGCAGGTGCCTCACCCGCGTCTTCAGCCAGAAGCATCTGGGACAAAACTCGGGAAGAGCCAGGGCTCCCAGGCTCTTGGCGGAGATGCGGAATTGAGACACTGCTCCTCCAGGGGTTCGAGGGACGTAGACCCTAATCCAGGCTGCTCATTGGGTGATCATGGTATGCGTCCCCGGGATTCCACAGTATCATTGCCAAGGAGACCAGTGTTGTGTTCCCGTGATTCCACGTAACAGGGATGCCTACGTTCGGCGCTACTTCGTGAACGGGATTCCCAGATCCTTGCAGATCTTCCGCGCCAATTGGTCAGTGATCTCGGAATGGCGAGGAACTGACGACCGCTTGTTCTGCAATGGATTTGCCCACCAGGAGTGGCTGCGTCCTTCCCGAATGAAAACGCATCCCTGTGTACGGAGATGTTTCAGGAGTCGAGTACGTCTCATACAGTGACAAGTTCTTCGGTGTAGCCGGACTCGGCTGCACGTATCGCATCTTGGCGATTGAACTCAAGCGCTTCGCACAGAGTCGCCCTCAGGCTGGTAAGAAGCTTTTCCCGACTACGTTCTTGGCAGTTGACACCGGGGACTTCCTCGATCCATCCGATCCACCAGTTGCCATCTTGCTTGGTCACCGCCGTGTACGTATTGGGCATAGTCAATCACCTCGCGAGGAAGCGTACTACATAGGACTTCTCCTGTCCACGCACCCGGTACCCCTCTCGGCATGCGGGAGACATCTCTGAAAGCGCGCGTCGTTTGCGATGGGTGCCTCTCGAATTCGAGGAGCATGGGCCTTATTTTAAATTGCTCTCTTGAGAGAACTTGATGTACGTCCCCGGAATTCCTCCGAGTGCAGCTTCAATCAGAAACACCGCGGGCAGAAGTCGGGCAGGGCCAGTTCCCCGAGGGTCTTGGCGGAGATGCGGAGTTGCTTCGTCACGCCCATTACTTCTTTCCGTAGCGTGTCCTGATGTACTCGGCGGCGCTGTCTGGATCCAGCTTGACGGTTTGCGGTCCGCTGCGGATGTAGAAGTCACCCGCTTCATGCTCTTCGATCTCACGCCACTTGAGGCGGACGGGCTCGGGGCTCCGCCGACAGCTCACCAAACAAACCGTCGTGCCTTGCACCGTCTCCATCTTGGCATCGACACAAGTACCGGCACGATCTCCCAGTGCCGCTCCAATGACATGGCTCAGATGAAGAAGGAACTTGTCTTCGTTCTCGAACTGATCAGCCTCAATTCCGACAATCGACTTGTCATCGGCCACGCCGATCAGCAGATCTCCGCCGTCCGTGTTCAGGAAAGCCGCTATGGTCTTGAGAATCGCGTGCGTCACGACAGCAGGCTCCTTCTTCTCCTCTCGGAGGTTCCACCGCAGAGTCGATTTAAACTCGAGTGTCTTCGACTCGTGCTGCATAAGAAGCTCCTCGGCCTGACGATGCGTCCGCAGGTACTGATCGAACAAGTGGTTCCTGAGCGCCTCTCCAAACGCCTTGTTCTCTGTGATCCGTTTGTACAGCTCGAAGTTCGTATCCACAATCTGCTGGATCACGTCGTCCACCTTGTGATCGAACGTCAGGCGGACGTTCTCACGCGTGTTGACCCGAGCACTCGCATCAAGGGCTTTGTCGTGGTCGAGCCGATCCATCATCTGCTCGATCGTGACTCTGTGCTCCGGTCCCAGGTTCAGGCCAAACCGCTCGTTCAGTTCCTTGATCAGGGCCGAGAGCGGTTCCAGGTCCTCTTCGTCTGGTCCATACGACGCCTTCGAGCGCATCGGGTGAAGCCGCCCGTTGCGTGTTTCCAGATCGATCTTGCCGCTTCCCGTCTTCTGGATTCTGTACGAGTCGATATCGATGTTCTGCTGAACCTCACGTGGGAGCCTATCAACAGGGGCAGGCAGCAACCGCCGTAGGTTACGGGCAAAGACGTACAACTTCTCAAGGTCGGTGTCCGTG
>Ga0180432_10010336_pt1 | contig 11204 bp, 8 predicted proteins | sample SS_ome_10_FD_132414 | JGI IMG/M metagenome (GOLD analysis project Ga0180432, IMG submission 132414) | Hypersaline lake sediment archaeal communities from the Salton Sea, California, USA - SS_1_MS_2 metaG | ecosystem: Environmental > Aquatic > Non-marine Saline and Alkaline > Hypersaline >... | reverse complement strand
TTGCACCCATGCCCCGACGCTTGTTGATCGTGCAACCCCGCCGAACGAGATAGCGCTCTAGTGGAGCGGAACCCGGCACCTGACACCCGGATGTCGGACTCCCATCTGCCAACGGGGAGATGCGCTCAGGACGTCCGGCGCGCGTCCAGCTCGTTGCGAATTCTGGCGTTCAACGGCACGGCGAAGAAGAGCTCGATTGCTTCATCGTCGTAGTCGTTGTCGCGGATCCGGCGGAACGTTTCCAGCATCGTGACCCGCGGTCCGGAGAAGGGTGTGTGGCCGACATCGAGCCCGGCTTCGAGCGGCCCCTCGCGAAGGACCCGACAGTAGACGCCCGGCCGCTCGGCTTCCATGAAGCGCTTGACGAACTGCTTGTCATCCATGCGCCGCGCCAGCGTAAGGCACGGAATGCGCGGCGAGGTCGCCTCGAGCTCGACGTCTCCGATCGAGAAGCGGTCCCCGACGCAGACATCGGCGCTGAGAAATCCATCGATCGTCAGGTTGTCGCCGAACGTCCCGGGCAGGACATCTTGACCCAACTCGGCTGACCACCAGGCGTAGTCCCCGGTGCTGTAGAGATACACCGCCTGCTCGATGCCGCCGTGACTGGCCGTGTCGCAGATCGCATCGCCATCGATACCCAGCCGAGTGACCGCAACCGTGCCATCCACCGGTCGCTTGTAGATCCCGGTGACACCGATCTTCGTGTCGATGGGTTCGCGCCTGCCGACGTTGGTGCTGACAAGCCGCATCACTCCGCCGGAAGCTCCGGCGGGCGGGCTTGCGGTTGCGCGCCGGCGTCGGAACGTCCGGCCCGTCCCAGTGTGATGCCGTGAAGGACCGCGCGGCCGAGTATCGGACCCCACCTTTCCCACCAGATTCCCAGCCGTGCGAGTCCGGCGAGCGAAGCCGGGGTCACCACCAGGGTCAGGATGGTGGAAAAGCCGAGCCCGAAGACGATGGCCGTGGAAAGCTGCGTCCACCACTGGGTCGACGGCGCGCCGAACGTAACCTCGCGCGTCGCGAACTCGATGTTCAGCCCGAACGCGATCGGCAACACGCCGAGGATCGCCGTAATCGCCGTCAGCAGAACGGGGCGCGCGCGCTCCCTGCTGGTCCTCAGCACGGCTTCCTCGTACGGCACGCCCTCGCGGCGCAGCCGGTCGTAGGTATCGATCAGCACGATGTTGTTGTTGGTCACGATGCCGGCGAGGGCGATCACGCCGATGCCCGTCATGACGATACCGAAGGCCTGGTCCATGACGATCAGCCCGATGAACACACCGATCGTGGACAGAACCACGGCTGACAGGATCAGCCCCACGCTGGTGAGCCGGTTGAACTGGGCGAGCAGCACCGCGAAAATGAGGAACACCGCGGCGCCGAAGGCACTCATCAGGAAGGCGGCAGCTTCGTCCTGTTCCTCGTCCGCGCCCGTCAACTTCCACTGAACCAGCCCGCCGAAGTCGGTCGCCTCGAGTTGGGTGCTCAATTCGTCGCGGACTGTCGACGCCAGAATTCCTTCGGCAAGGTTCGCGGTGACCGTCACGACGCGCTTGCCGTTCTCGCGGTTGATGATCCCGACGCGCATGGCCGGCAGACGTTCGACGAAGTTGCGGATCGGCACGGAGCCCGCCGGCGTCTGGATCTCCAGATCGTCAATCTGGTCGAGCGTGCGCCGGTCTTCCGGAACGCGCAGGATCAGGTCGACCGGCTTGTCGGTCGAGGCCGGCCGGTAGTCCGTGATCTTCATGCCGTTGGTGACAAGCTGGACCACCGAGCCGACCGACCCGACGCCGATCCCGTAACGGGCGGCTTCGGCCTTGTCGATCTCGAGACGCCAGTCGATGCCCGGCATCGGCAACCCGTCATCGAGGTCGCGGATGATCGGATTCTTCGCGAGTTCGGCCGCCACCCTGCGTGCCGCGGTCGTCAGGGCTTCCGCGTTCGTGCTTGAGAGCTGAACCTGGATCGGTTTGCCGGTCGGCGGCCCGCCGGTCGGCGCCGTGACCTCGACCTTGATACCCGGTATATCGGCGGTCCGGTCGCGCACTTCATCCATAATGACGCTGGCCGGGCGGCGCTCCTGCCAGTCGACGAACTCGAACTGGATGCGGCCGATCACGTCCTCGGTGACGTCCTCCGAGCCCTGCCCCATGTCGCCGGAACGCGCATAGATGGTCGACAATTCTTCCATCGGCAGCATGCGTGCCTCGACGGCGCGGACAAGTTCGTCCTTTTCGCTGATCGAGAGGTTGCCCCGCGCGTGGACCAGCACGATGCCGGTGTCGGGCTCGACGTTGGGGAAGAACTCAACGCCCTTGCCCATCTGGCCGTAGATCTGCGGTACGCCAATGAGAAGCCCGAACGCGAGGGCAAGCGTAATGATCGGGTGGCGCACAGCGACCCGCACCGTCTTCATGTAGAGACCGTCTTTCACCGTTGCATCCGGCTCGATCTTGTGGGGCCGGGCGATCAGCGCGCCGAGTGTCGGCGTGAAGATCAGCGCGGCGACCAGCGAGGCCGTGAGCGTGGCGATCAGCGTGATCGGCATGTACTTCATGAACTCGCCGACGATACCCGGCCAGAACAGGAGCGGCAGAAAGGCGGCGACGCGGGTCAGCGTCGCGGCCGTGACCGGCCCGGACATGCGCGCGGCGGCGAATGTGTATGCCTCCTTGGGGTTCATCCCCTCCGACATGCGTCTTTCGGCGAATTCCGAAACGATGATGGCATCGTCCACCAGCATGCCGACCGCCAGGATCAGGCTGAACAGGACGACGATGTTCATCGTTGCGCCGATGAGGTTGAGGCCCAGGACGCCGACGAGGAACGCGAACGGGATCGCAATGCCGATGAAGATCGATGCGCGGCCGCCGAGAATGAAGAGAATGACCACCGCGACAAGCAGGATGGCCGTGGCGACGCTGTTCTCCAGATCGGCCAGCATCGTCTTCACGAATTCGGATGTATCGCCGATGAACGTCACCTGGACCGTATCGGGCCAGTCCGCCTCCAACTCGGCCACGGCCTCTCGGACGCCGGCGACCGTGTCGATGAGGTTTGCTCCGACGCGCTTCGAGACCTCGATCACTACCGCGGGCTTGCCGTCGACGCGGGTGATGGACGTGGCGTCGCGGAAGGTCGGGCGGATGGTCGCGACGTCGCCAAGGGTCACCGACGCGGCGTTGGTAGCTGCCACGGGAATGTTGAGAACGTCCTCCGGCGTCTCGATGAGCGCGGGGACCTTGACGGCAAAACGACCCTGCGCGCCTTCCAGCGCTCCGGCCGCCACCAGACTGTTGCCGGCCGAGGCGGCGCCCCTGAACTGGTCCAGCGATACGCCGAGGCTTTTCAGGAGCATCGGTTCGACGATGATCTCGACGATTTCGTCGCGCGTGCCCTGAAGCGTCGCGGACAGGACACCGGGAACCTGTTCGATCCTGTCTTCGGCATCGCGCGCCAGGCGGCCCAGGGTTCGTTCCGAAATGTTGCCGGTGAGGGCGATCGAAACGACCGGGAACAGACTGAGGTTGACCTCCGTCACGCTCGGTTCGTCGGCGTCCACCGGCAGTTCCGGCTTTGCGGAGTCGACCTTGGAACGGACGTCGGCGACGGCCGCATCCGAATCGAAACCGGCGTCGAACTCCAAGAGTACGAAGCCGCCGCCCTCATAGGCCGACGAGCGCATGGTCTCGACGTTTTCAACCGCCTGGAGCGCCGTTTCCATCGGCCTGAGCAACAGTCGCTCGGCGTCTTCCGGTGAAATGCCGCGCTGACTCATCGAGACGTAGACGATGGGGATCGAAACGTCCGGCTCGGCTTCCTTGGGAATGGCGATGTACGCCATCCCACCGGCCACAAGCAGAAAGATCAGGATCGCGATCGTAAGGCGAGCGCGATCAACCGCGAGATTGACTATCCACCGCATGGCGTCGTCCCCAACTCAGGTGCGGGTCCGCGAAACCGTCCGCCCGACACCCGATCAACATATCAGTCGCCAAAGCGGGTCAGGCCGGCGACTCCGCTGCCGCGACTGCTTCCGCGGTACTTTCCGCCGCCTCGTTGACCGCCTCGACGAGGTCGCCGTCCTTCACGAAGTCCTGACCGACCACGATCACGTCGTAGCTCCCCTCCAGGCCCGAAACCCAGATGTGATCGCTGGCGTCGTCGACGATGCCGACCGGTACGAAATGCACCATGCTGTCCTGGTCGGAGACCCGAACACCCAGAATGCCTTCGTCCGAGAAGATAAGTGCGGATCGCGGCACCGAGGATGCCTCGACCGGGCCGAGTTCCACCGCCATCTCGCACGTCACGCCGTCGGCGATGGCCATGTCGGCGTTGTCGATTGTCGCCTCGACGGGATAGGTCCGCGTTGCCGTATCGGCGCTCAGACCGACGAAGTTCACGCGACCGTTGACGGTCGAATTGTCGATGAAACGGATCGTGGCCCCCTGGCCGCTGCGTACCGACGTACGGCGTGCCTCGCTGACGGAGCCGACCGCGAGCATGGGGTCGGGATCGACGATCTCCGCAATCGACATGCCGACCTGCACTGCCTGTCCGACTTCGGCCGGGACCGTATCGACGACCCCGGCGATGGGGGCCTTGACAAGCGAGCGGTCCGCTTCGGCACGGGCGGCTGCCAGTCCGGCGCGCGCTGCCGCCACGCCGGCTTCGAGTGCGGGCAGCGAGTTCCGCGGCGCGTTGCCGCGATCGATCAGCGCCTTGTTGGCATCGTATTCTGCAAGTCGCTGGGCAAGGAACGCTTCGGCCTGCTTCACCGCTGCCTCGCGCCCTTCGTCGGAGACCCGGGCGATGATCTCGCCGGCCTCGACCATGTCGCCGCGCTTGACACTCAGGTTGAGCAGAACGCCCGCTCCCCGCGCCACCGCGAGCGCGCGGTTCTCGGCCCGGGTTACGCAGGAGAGCATGATCGATCGATCGTGCCGTTCCGATTCCACAGTGGCCACGGAAACCTTCTGCACAGGGATCTCGACCTGTTCGGGTGCAGCGCCGGCCTCCTCGCCTCCCGTCTCGGCCGCCAGCGAGGCGGCCGAGAGCGAACCGGCTGTGTCGGTTGCGGACGACTCTCCATCGCCTTCAACCAGCGCCCCGGAGCCGATCCAGAAGACCACGCCGATGACAATTGCGACCGCAATGACGCGGCTTGGACGGAAAATGGAAGCCATGGTCATTACCCCGCTTCGACGCGCTATGGGCCGATAAGGCACCGAGATGGGTAGCCGGCCCCGGCAGCGCAACTGGCGTGCCGTTGAAACATAAGGTTAATCGTGGCGAAAAATCCGCGCGACTATCGTCCTTCGCCGATGCAAAAGCAACGGCCATGATGCGATGCAGCAATGGTTGCTGACAGCTGTCGGGGAACGAACGTGCGCCCCGCCCGGATCACAATCCGGTTCTGCGCGGAGTCAGCTCACGTGATTGCGTTCGACCTGAAGGTGGGCAAATTTTTCCACTCCTTCCGCTTCTGCCCTTGCGAGATCGCCGGAGGCGGTCTCGTCCCAGCGCATGCCGACGATGGCACCACGCCGCGAGCCGGAAATGAGGTTGTCGGTGATGACCGTGGATTGCGCCCCCTCGACCACCGAAACGGCAATGCCGATGCCGGCGTTGCGGATCACGTTGGACGCCACGTTGACGTCGCGCAGGTACGGTCCGTAACCCACGGAGATGCCGTATTGCGGGGCGTTCTCCACGACATTGCCGGTCACCGATGTGTCCGCTTCCACGGCAATGCCGGATCCAAACCCCCGTTCGCCAACGTACTGCCCCTCCGTGGAGAGATTGCGCACGACGTTGCCGTTCACGACCGCGACACGCCCGCCTTCCCTGAAATTGACGACGGCAATGCCATGGGCGGCTCGGTCCACCAGATTGTTGGAAATGACGGCGCCCTCGAAAGCGAACTCGGAAAAGATGGCAGCGTCGCCGCTGCGAAGGCAGTTGTTCCCGACGATCTGCACGTTGGAAGCGCTGTTGGCGCGGATGGCCGAGAAGGTGCAGTCCGCAATCCGGTTGTTGGCGACGAGCACGCTGGCGGCGCGAAAGACGTTGATGCCGTTACCGTTCTGCCCGGTGCCGCCCTCGTCGGCGCGTATCCGTTCGATCCGGTTGCCGGTGAGGATGGTGCCGTCCTCGCCCTCGGTCCATCGATAGACCTTGATGCCGGCGCTGCCGCAGTCCTCGACGACGTTGTCGGTGATGGAGAGCCCGGTCGATTCGATGGCCCGGATGCCGGCGTCGCCGCAGTTGCGGAACCGCGACCGGGTCACGTACCCGCCACACCTGTCGAGGGCGAGGCCGGAGAGCGAACTGCCGGTGAAGGTGCAGTCCTCGATCCGGACGTCCCGTCCGTTCTCGATGTGCAGCAGACCGGGAACATAGCCGTCGAGCTCGCTTTCGGCGCCATCGAAGGTGACACCGCGGATCGAGACCATTTCGGGACGCGAGGCGAACAGCATGTGTCCGCCGCTGCCGAATACGAGGCGGGTCGCGCCGGGCACGCCGACGAGACGGGTGCGTGACGGCAGCTTCAGTTCCGAAACGATGAAGCTGCCGGCAGGCAGGGTGACCGTCCGGTCGAGCGTCGAGGCATCGTCCAGCAGGCGTTGCAGCACGCCGGTGTGATCGGTGACGCGCGCGCCAAGCGTGAGTTCGGTCGATGCGATCGCTTCGCTCAGGAGCGGAGCGTCGCCGCGGGTCAGGGCGACCGCGGGACCAGCGGCGGCGATGCCGGCCGCGGCGGCAAGAAAGGTTCTCCGGTGCACGGGACGAGCCTCCAGATTCGGGTGTTCCCGATCTGTGGTTCAAGTCTCGTGCCGCTAATCTGTCCCGGTTCGGGACGCTGCCGCCGTCGTTGTCGGTCGCCAGAGTGCCCGCGGCCCGGAAAGGGCGCGCGAGCATACCAAAGGCGAAAGGCCGGAATTCAGCGCGACCGATAAGCCTGATGACAGGCCTGGCAGTTGCCGCCGACGGCCTGAAGGCTGGCCTGGAGGCCGGCGAGCCCGTCGGACTGGACCGCCGCGACCGCAGCTTCCGCGTCCGTCGACAACTTCATCGATGCGGCCTGGAAGCCTTCCGGATCGTCGAAGATGGCGGCGGCGGCACGGGTGTCGCCTTCCCCGGACCTTGCCGGGAAGAACGCCGGGTAGACATGGCCCGTCTGCACCAGTTGTTCCAGTGCGCCGGTGGCGGCGGCCGCGTCGAACTCGACGGTTCCCTGCGCCATCTTGCCGACGAGGCCCATGACGGAACCGTTCGCCTGCATCAGCGTCTTGCGGTGCTTGATGTAGTCTTCCTGGGCGACGGCAACGGCCGGGACGGTGACGGCCGCAGCCAGGACGGCGGCGGTCAGAAAGCGAAGGGTGGACTGCATGGCGACGATCTCCCGTTTGAAGTGACGCCATCGTCGTCCGCAGCCGACGACGGGATCAAGGCAAATGACCAGTCTCACGCAGCTTTGATGCTGCCGTGATCGCAGATCGGCGCCGCTGAATCGAAAGCGCCGCCGCCCGGATGGACCGCGGCGCTCTGTTGGAACGGATCGCTCAGCGCGTCCGGTACTGCTGGTGGCAGGACTGGCAGTTGCCGCCGACCGTCTGGAGGTTCGCCCGCAGACCGTCGAGGCCGTCCGCATCGACTGCGGCGATCGCCGCGTCGAGGTCGTCGGCCAGCTTGTGCGAGGCGGCCGTGAAGCCTTCCATGTCTTCCCAGATCGCCGGAGCGGCGATGGTGTCGCCCGTTTCCGAACCGACAGGGAACAGCGCGGGGTATTCCCGTGCGGTATCGCGCACGCTGGCGAGCGCCGCCTTGGCGACGACGGGGTCGAAGTCCGTCGCGCCCTGCGCCATCTTGCCGACGATGACCATCGCGGTTCCGTTCTGACGCATGAGACCGTCGCGCAGCTTGATGACATCGGGGTTGGCCAGCGCGGCGACCGCAGGGAGAGTCAGCGAGACGGCGACGACGGCGGCGGCCACAGTTCCGAGTTTGATATTCATAGAGGTGGTTCTCCGAGATTCGATACTTGCGTATCGTTCACCGTGAGGGTGATCGTTACAAGACGGTTGGCGATCGTCACGCGGTCGTGATCCGCGCGTCAGACAAACGGGAGAGTCATGAGCGTACTGCAACCCGACAGGGTTTTTATCGGTGGAAGCGGAAAACCGGAATACCTGCTCTTGCCGCTCGCCAACCGTCACGGCCTGATCACTGGTGCGACCGGAACGGGTAAAACCGTTTCTTTGCAGATACTTGCGGAAGGTTTCTCGGACGCGGGCGTCCCGGTGTTCGTGTCCGATGTCAAGGGCGATGTGGCCGCGCTTGCTGCAGCGGGCGAACCGAAGGACTTTCTGGCGAAGCGTGCCGAGACGATCGGCTTCACCGACGATTACGATTTCCGCGCCTTTCCCGTCGTGCTGTGGGACCTCTTCGGGGAACAGGGCCATCCGATCCGCACGACCGTCTCGGAAGTCGGGCCGCTTCTGCTGTCGCGCCTGCTCGGGCTCACCGATGCCCAGGAGGGTGTGCTCAACATCGCCTTCCGCCTCGCCGACGACGAAGGTCTGCTGCTCCTCGACCTGAAGGACCTGCAGTCGACGCTGGTGCATGTGTCGGAGCGCGCGAAGGAACTTTCCGCCATCTATGGCCACGTGTCGCGGGCGAGCGTCGGGGCCGTTCAGCGCAAGTTGCTGGTGCTGGAAGGCGAGGGCGCCGAAATGTTCTTCGGCGAGCCGGCGCTGGACATCAGCGAGATGATGCGCACCACCCGTGACGGCCGCGGGATGATCAATGTGCTGGCCGCCTCGCGTCTCATGCAGTCGCCGCGGCTCTACGGCACGTTCCTGCTGTGGCTGCTGTCGGAACTGTTCGAGGAACTGCCGGAGGTCGGCGATCCCGACAAGCCGCGCCTCGCGTTCTTCTTCGATGAGGCGCATCTCCTGTTCGACGATGCGCCCAAGGCGCTGCTGGAGAAGATCGAGCAGGTGGTGAAGCTCATCCGCTCCAAGGGCGTTGCCGTCTTCTTTGTCACGCAGAACCCGCTCGATGTCCCGGAGGAGGTGTTGGCCCAGCTCGGCAACCGGGTGCAGCACGCGTTGCGCGCCTATACCCCGCGCGAAGTGCGGGCCGTAAAGGCGGCGGCGAGCACGTTCCGGCCCAACCCGGATTTCGAGGCGTTCGAGGTCATCACTCAGCTCGGGGTCGGCGAGGCGCTCGTCTCGACGCTGGAGGACAAGGGTATCCCGTCGGTGGTGCAGCGGACGCTGGTCCGCCCGCCGTCATCCCGATTGGGGACACTGAGCGATACGGAGCGTCGTGATGTGATCGCCGCCAGTCCGATTGGCCCCCTCTACGACAAGACGATCGACCGGGTCTCGGCGTTCGAGACGCTGCAAGCGCGCATGGAGGCGCGCGAAGCCGTGGTCGAGGCGAGCGCCGGGACGGAGGAGCAGGGCGGAGGCAGCCTTGGCGACATGGTGGACAATCTGCTGGGTACGGGAGGCACCTCCCGCGGCAAGCGGCTGACGACCACCCAACACGTGGCCCGCAGCGTGACGCGCTCCGTTACCAACGCGGTCATCGGCGGGCTCGCGGCCGATATCGGTCGCAGGGTCGGCGGCAAGGGCGGCGGGCGGCTGGGACGATCGGTGGTCCGCGGAGTGCTCGGCGGGCTGCTGAGGCGGTAGCCGGCTCGGCTTGTCGGGGCTACGCGGCGCGATAGCTCTCCAGCACCTTGTCGACCACCATGGTTGCCCGCAATCCGTTGGCCGCCGTCGATGACGGTTCCGGACCTCCGTTGAGATGGTCCACCACTTCCTGGATCAGATAGCGATGGACGGGCTGGTCTTCCTCGACCGTGACGTGGTCGACGTCGCCGCCCGTCTCGATTCGGATGGGCGTCGGAGTGAAGAACGACATCGACGCCGATCCGTGCGTGCCGAAGACGGTGACCTTCTCTTCACGGTGCCCGGCGGCATAGCAACACAGGAAGTTGGCCACGACTCCGGCGGAAAATACGATCGACGCGCTGACCGTGTCCTCTGCGGCCGCGGCGCTTGCCTGGTTGGTCGCAACCCCGCTCACCTGTACCGCAGGACCGAACGCCTGATCGAGCCAGTCGATCACATGGATCTGGGTATCGACGAACAGCCCGCCGCCGTTGACGGCGGGATCCGTCTTCCAGGCGACGTCGGGCAGATCTTCCGTGGTCTGGAAGTGACGAACCTCGACGCCGCGAGGCGCGCCGATCCGACCGGAGGAGATGATATCCAGCAGGCGCCGATAGCGCGGCAGCGCGCGGCGATAGAAGGCGACAAACAGAGGCGCGCCGGCCGCCTCGCACGCCGCGATCATGCGCCGGCACTCGCTCTCGTTTCGGCCCATCGGCTTCTCGACCAGGATGGGCTTGCCGGTCTCTGCGGCCCTGAGGACGTTGTCCAGGTGGGCGGCTGTCGGCGAGGCGACGTAGACGGCGTCCACTGCCGGGTCCGCGAGCAGACCGTCGACGCTGTCGTAGCTCCGCGCCACGCCGTGGCGTGCGGCATAGTCGGCCGCTTTCGCGCCGTCGCGCCGCATGACGGCCACCAGATCAGAGTTGGACGCCTGCCGGAATCCGGGCCCGCTCTTGACCTCGGTGACGTCACCGCAGCCGATGATGCCCCATCTGATCGTGCTCATGCTTCCGGAGCCGCGGTCACGGGACGCCGCGAAGTCGGAGCGACCGTCTCCTCGGGGCTGTCCAGGCGTTGATGCATCGGCTCGGCTTTCTCTGCGGGTTTCGTCGGCAAACGGGTGAGGCGCAATACTGGTGGTCGGGCTTCGACGTTTGATATCCTCCTGCATCCCCGCCCGGCAATGTCGGGGTCGACAGCCCACCGGCACGGCTGGCCGGATGGGCGGCTTGGAAGATCGGCGATGTTGCTCGGCGGCCTGCCGGCGCGGCGGAAGAATTTCCGCCGTCGTGTGTCTCCATGCACCTCGGTTCGTTGCACGCGCCATGATGCGCGCCTATGTTCCGCCCGCATGCCGAGACCTGCTTTCCGGCGGCGGCAACAAGAGGGAAATCAGCCATGGCTTTCGAACTTCCGGACCTGCCTTACGATTATGAGGCGCTCCAGCCGTACATGTCGCGCGAGACGCTCGAGTACCATCACGACAAGCACCATCAGGCCTACGTC
>Ga0180432_10010335_pt1 | contig 11204 bp, 8 predicted proteins | sample SS_ome_10_FD_132414 | JGI IMG/M metagenome (GOLD analysis project Ga0180432, IMG submission 132414) | Hypersaline lake sediment archaeal communities from the Salton Sea, California, USA - SS_1_MS_2 metaG | ecosystem: Environmental > Aquatic > Non-marine Saline and Alkaline > Hypersaline >... | reverse complement strand
CAATGTCCTTTTCTCATGTAAATACTTCATCAATTTCCTCGCTTGATTGTCTGTGATCATTCATGGTCCTCCTTTCGTCGGACTTGAATAATCGATTCTGAATAAACCGGGAAAAATAATTGTCGTCAGGGGGGAATTATAATTGTCGTTGGTCACTCTTTCATCTTTTTATAATCTCCTTCTTCTTAAAGGACTGCCAAACCCACATAATTTGTCGTGAAAATACTTTTTATTAGTTATAAACCCACACATACAAAATAGAGTTTTTTATACGGGGGTGAAAACCCTTTGTCATGAACACCTAGGAATGATTAGTGTAGAATTCGGGATAGGCCGGGGTTCCGTGTTCAGTGATATCAAGACCAACGAGTTCTTCTTGAGGAGTTACACGTATACCCATTATGGCATCGAGAAACTTAAAAATTACATAGCCTCCAATAAAGGCCCAGACAATAACGGTACCTGCGCCGATCAACTGGGCTATTAGCTGGTCAACCCCACCGCCGAAGAAAAGACCCTTTACAAGAGGAGGCTCAGTGGCATAGTTCCCATAGGTCCCGTCTGCGAAGAGCCCGACAGAAATAAGCCCCCAGATACCACAGGTACCATGCACGCTGACTGCACCTACAGGATCATCGACACCGTGATTTTCCAAGAGCAGTACACTGGTTATCACCACTAAACCTGCAATTACACCGATAATCACTGCACTGGGTGCGCTTACCCACGCACAGGGCGCTGTGATAGCAACCAGACCAGCTAGGGCGCCGTTAAGTGACATGCCGAGGTCAAACTTCCCAGTCTTGGCCAGAATGATCATCATTGCGGCAACAGAGGCAGCAGATGAAGCCAGGGTAGTATTTACTGCTATGACGGCAATCCTTAAGTGATGGGCACTCAAGGTGCTGCCAGAATTGAAGCCGAACCATCCGAACCACAGGATAAAGGTGCCAAGTGCGGCTAAAGTAATGCTGTGGCCAGGAATTACGCGCGGTTTGCCTTCCTTGTCATATTTTCCAAAACGTGGGCCAAGCACAATTGCACCGGCAAGACCTACTATGCCACCTATGGCGTGAACCACTCCCGAACCTGCAAAGTCGGCAAAGCCAATACCAAAGGGCAAAGAACTGAGCCATCCTCCACCCCAGGCCCAGTGGCCATAAATTTGGATAGATAAACAGGCACAGTGCAGCGGCATAGCACAAGTATGCCTTAAATTTCAGCCTTTCAGCAACAGCACCTGAAACGATCGTTACCGCAGTGGCCGCAAAGACCATCTGCCAGAAGAAAAGCAGATAGGTATCCACGTCATAACTATCTCTCATCAAAAAGAACCCTGAAGTACCAAAGAGCCCTGCTTTATCTGTCCCGAGCATGAGCCCGTATCCCACTGCCCAGTAAGCTAGTGAACCCACTCCGAAGTCCATGAGGTTCTTAGTCAAAAGGTTAGTGGTATTCTTGCTGCGGCAAAAACCGCATTCAACAAGGGCAAAACCCGGCTGCATGAACATGACGAGAAATCCGCAGATAAGGACCCACGCATAGTCCACTGCCTTGCCAGGATCGGCTTTCAGTGCCTCAACTCCTGATGGGTCTCCGGCTATAGCAGGACTCGTCCATAGTATTCCAAAGAGGGTCGCTGCACCGGCCCAAATACTTCCTTTACTTATAAATCCCTTTCTTTCGTGTTTAATCATAGCACCTCTCCCTTTTTGACTGTGCTTTTGCAGATGCAAAATGCCGTCAGCCTTCACGTTATATGCGAATTATCCTTAACCTATACTCAATATTGATGCCATAAGAGGTTTTCAGTATTTTTTTTGTGTCAAAACAGCCTGTTAGAGATAGAAATGGCAGGAAATAAAAAGAGAAGCTATTTGATTATCATTACATTTTTGTAAGATTAGATCCGTGTTTTTACAAATTCGTAAGATATTCATGTAAGCGTTTATAGGTACATGGTTCAAAGGTTCATAGTTTATCGAAAATCAGAACCATTGATTCGTGAGTTCTGAACGGAAAAGGCATAAAAATAGAACGAGGGGAGTATATGTTATACCCCATTTTAGGGTGACAAGGGATGGCGGTCGAACTGCGAGATAGCTCGCAAGGTCAACGGAAGAAAGATAACCCTGAACGGTGAACGCTGAATCTGTGAACTTCTGAATGGATTAACCTAATCCGGGCGGGCGCAAACCATATTTCTTAATACGGTAACCAATCTGCCGTTGAGTCAGGCCTAGGTCCCGAGCAGCTCTGACCTGGACCCACCCGTGACGACGAAGAGCGGCTTCAACTTCCTCACATTCAAGGTCTCTCAGGAAGCGTGGGCGTTTTTCCAGGTCCTCATATATGGCCTTACTCGTCCCAATGATATTGTGTCTGCTGTGAGGTCTGCGGATTCCTGCTCGAAGGGACCAGTTTTCCTCGATCAGGTTCTTCTCCCTGTAGCAGATGGTTTGGTGAAGTTTTAGGAACTGAGCTATCAATATGGATAGCTTCGTGAGAAAATAAATGTCTTCCTCAAAAGACATCTCCGGACCGAAAAGACGGTCTACGGCAAAAACTCCCACAGGCTTCTTGCACAGAATAATGGGTACGCCGATAAAGGAGAGCTTATCCTTGCTGAGGAGACTCGGGTACTGGATCATATTCAGGAAAACTGGTTCGCTGTGAATGTTTGGCATCACAAACGGAGAACATATTTGAAGGATTTTTTTGCAAACAGCCTCATTAAGGCCCAAAATTTCCCGTTCATCTTCTTTATGCGGCAGGCCGCAGGATGCCCTGATGCTCAAAATGCTACTCGTCTCATCCAGTAGGACCAGAGTAGCGCGCTCGATCGAAAGTGTAGTGTAGAGGATGTACAGGATCTGGGATAGGGCCTTGTCAAGATCCAGGGTGGAGCCTACGACCTGCGAGCACTCATAGATAGCCAGCAATTCAAGGGTCTCTACTCCTGGCACCTTTGATGAAAGTGGCTGAATAGTGTCTACACAGTGCTCAATCTGAGTCATATATCCCTTCTCTTTGAAAAAGGACAAAAAAGCAAAAATCGTTCCGTACCTGCTAAACAGGATTTTCTCTTTAAAATTCAGATAGTAATATAATTTCAGTAAATCGATTCAAAAAACGAAAAATTACATAGATGTAACTTATGAGAATTTAGATATGACAATATTGTGGTAAAGGCTGTTTCAGTCTTATATGGATATCAAAGTTCCTGGATATCGGCTGGATACCCAAGACTTCACTGATCCATGGCGTATACACCGCGCTGAGAGGACCAGACGCTCAATCATCAACCGATTGAAGATGGATTCCCGTGGCGGCCGCGGCGTATGGCGCAATTAGTCACCCTCCGCAGACTCGAAGGATAGGGCCACATCTTGGATACCGTTATTCACCAAGTTCAGCCAGAAACGCCAAACCGTAACGGTCACTCCCGCGTCATGGCGGCCCCGCACTTGGGACACTTCTGTTCAAAGCAAGGGGTTGCAGCTTGATGTGCGAGTCGTTCACCACAGTTCGGGCAAATGCAGTTTCCTCCAGGGCCTGCAGCAGAGCCGCCGGATCTGCCACGTCCACTACCACCTGGTCCCATGCCTCTGGCGGTTCCTTGATCTTGACCTTGACCTCTGGGGCCTGTTCCGTCTCCTCGTGGCATTTTATTTTCCTCCTTGTTTATTATTCGATAGTGGGTAAATCCTGTTTAATGCTCAGGAGACAGGAGATACCCGTGTTGAAAAATAACTAAAGTTACAAGATTAAATCTGACTGCACAGTTGTAAATTTTTTAGACTATTTAGCAGAGCTATTCAAGTAGTTGGCAGTATCTCAATAGAGTCCACTACCTCCGGTCCCTTCTCCACCTTTCCAAATACTGTGTGCCTCCCATTCAAGTGAGGTTGCGGTGAATGCGTAATAAAGAACTGGCTCCCGTTCGTGTTCGGGCCGGCATTTGCCATTGAGATTACTCCCCTCTCGTGTTCCAGAGGATTTCCCTTTATCTCATTTTCAAAAATATAGCCAGGACCACAGCGACCAGTATCTGTCGGATCTCCGTCCTGAATAATGAAATCGCTTATTACACGGTGGTAAGTTACGCCATCGTAGAACCCATCTCGGGCCAGGAACACGAAGTTGTTGACCGTTTTCGTTGCGTGCTGGGGGTAGAGCTCCAATTCAATAACGTCTTTGTTGGTCTCGATCGTTGCTTTATACATATTTATTAGATCAATCTTCATATAAGGTGCAATATCCCACTGCTTCTTGGTCATAGAAGTTTCCTCCTTAGTGGCTTTTCTGCAAACAATAGTTGCATGTCAGGCAGTTATTTAGTGAAATATCTATAAAATCAGTTATATGGTATTGGTAATGAGTTCTATTAATTACTATTATATTTCAATTTTTCAGTTTCTGCATATTCGTGCCCATTTTCAAAAAAAGAGGATTGATTATTCAGCAGTCTATGGACAAAAGAACCTAAAATTTGCACGATTTCCTCTAAAATAGAGCTATTTATTAAGGCCGAGATGAAAATGTCAAGGGAAAAGCTAGTCAGGGCAACACGTTCTGGGATTCATATATCTGACTTTTTCACGGCATATTGAAAATTCCTTGACCCGCGGTTTTAATTGCTATAGAAGTTGGTATGTAGTGCCTGGAAGTGAGATTTACTCTAAATCGCAAAAAGCGATTTCCTGTCAACCTATCAACTATAAAATCGAATAAATCCGTCCATGATTTAGTTTTTTGGCTCCGCTGGGGGGTCCTATAGAATGGGCGGTCCTGCTTCTAATATTGGGCGCATACCCTAAATATTACATCTTAAATACAATGTTTTTACCTATACAAAGGGGTATACTTTGGGCAATGAAATATATTCCATCCATTCTCATGTATTTTATGCGAAACAGAACGGCAAAGCGAAATATTTTTCTCCTGCTCAAGTTTTTTTTGATTCTGGGCGCCATTGTGACAGCGTACAGCATCTTGTTTCATGTGCTGATGCTTCTTGAGGGCAAGGAATTCAGCTGGATTACAGGTTTATACTGGACACTTACGGTGATGTCTACTCTTGGTTTTGGTGACATCACCTTCAAAAGCGATCTGGGCCTAGTTTTTTCAATAATAGTGCTTTTGACCGGAATTGTTTATCTGCTCGTCATGTTGCCGTTCACCTTCATACAGTTTTTTTATGCCCCTTGGCTGAAGGCCCAGTCACAGGCAAAAGCGCCACGCGAGCTGCCGGAGGATACAACAGGCCATGTGATACTGACCAATCTTGATCCGATCACGGCAAATCTGGTTCAGAAGCTGGTTCAGCATAATTATGAATATGCCATTGTTGTGGATCAAATGCAGAGGGTTTTGGAGCTTCATGATTTAGGCTACAGAGTCGTGTTTGGAGACTATGGCAATCCTGAGACCTACAGGCGTCTCCGCATCCAGAATGCGGTGCTGGCGGTTGTCACCAACGATGATATGATAAACACCAATATAGCTTTTACAATCCGTGACATCTGCAAAGAGGTGCCGATTGTCACCAATGCTGACGACGATCACTCTCTTGACATACTGCAGATTGCCGGGAGCACCCATGTCTTTCAGTTCATGAAGATGCTTGGAAGGTCTCTAGGGCGAAGAACTATCGGGGTGAGTATGGGCGCGAACGTCATCTGGCAGTTCGATAAGCTTCTCATTGCCGAGGCTCCTGCTATGCGTACAGCTCTTGAGGGAAAAACACTTGCGGAAATAAAATTAAGGGAAAGGACAGGCATAACAGTAGTTGGCATTTGGGAGAGAGGTAATTTTAAGAGTCCAAACCCGACTTCGCCAATCAATTCCACAACAGTTCTGGTGCTGGCCGGTTTAGACGAGCAACTGAAAAACTATGATAAGCTTTTTGCTGCCAAAGGTATGGGTGAATCAACCAGTGTTCATGCCCTGATATTGGGTGGCGGCCGTGTTGGACGCGCTGCGGCGGAGGCTCTGGGAATGCAGCAGATTACTTATCGAATTATTGAGAAGAGCCATGCACTTACAAAAGGTGCTGAAAATTCTATCCAGGGGAATGCCGCTGATATCGGCATTTTGCATAAAGCCGGTATTATGAATGCAAAATCCGTTATAATCACCACCCATAATGACGACATTAATATTTATCTCACCATTTATTGTCGTTTTTTGCGGTCTGATATCCAGATTGTCACTAGAGCAAACAATGAGAACACGGTTTCAAAACTGCACCGGGCTGGAGCTGATCTGGTAATGTCTTGTGCCTCTATGGCAGCAAACACCATAATCAATTTACTTACACCTTATAAGGTTTTAGTCGCAGTGGAAGGGCTCAGTGTTTTTCGTGCGCCGGTGCATGAAGATGTTGCTGGAAAATCGCTTGCTGAAAACAGGATACGGGAATTAACAGGATGCAGCGTCGTATCAATCAACAGGGGGGGAGAACTGATCCTTAATCCTAATCCGCAGATGACTCTTGAAGAGCATGATGAGTTGATCCTGATTGGCTCCGCTGAAGCAGAAAAGCGTTTCAGGGAAAAATTTAGATTAAATTAAATTTTTTGGGGTTTAAGGGCAAAGCAAAATAATTATGGGATTGAGTTGTCACGGGAGACATGTGTTCTTTTGAGAGGGGGAGGCGTTAACCTGCAGTTTTTTCCACGACAAGCCTTATATAGGTCTCATGTATTTCCTTAAGAAGGATCTTGCCGCCTACTATTGCAAGAAGCTTGTTCATTTTGGGCATTATATCCACGTCAAAAAGAACTTCCATCTGATAGCCGTTTGGAGTGTACGGGTTTCTCAGGCGCAGCCCTACGCCTGCAAGGGCCTTTCAGCAATCGCCTCTACTGTTGATAAGTTCATCTGGATTAAAGAGTTTCATAATTATATATATTTTATCTGTTGAAACTGGGTGTCAAGTTCTTATTGCATGAAATCACTTCGGGGATTATGTCCAGCCTGTCTTTTTTTACTCGGCTGATAATTCTTACTTTTACAAATTCCCCTGCCGGGGCATAAACGGGCATTATGTATGGATACTAGCGGCGAAAATAAAAAACGCTGGAAATCTAAGCAGGGACAGGGCATCTCTGATCTGCAGTAAGCGACAGAAGGTGATCTCTCTTTGTGAGACAGGCACTTTTCTGGGTCCTGCCCATAAATATATCCGGTTTCAATTAATCAAGAGGGACTGAGCCTCCTAACGGAATTGTTTGGTCTGAATACCGTATTTCTTTATCCTGAGACCCAAAATCCTTTCAGATGTATCAAGGGTACTTGCTGCCTGGGCAATATTGCCGTGCGTATTTTTTAATGCATCAACGATGAAGTCTTTTTCGAAAATAGCCAGAGCAGAGGAAAGAGAGCCTGGAAGGACTGTCTTTGATGACTCGGCTGTCTGAAGGCTGGGAGGCAAATTGTAGCTGTGGATAACGTGATTATTACAGAGAAGCATGGCCCGCTCTATGCAATTTTCAAGTTCCCTGACATTTCCGGGCCAGTGATAGCGCATCAGTATATCAATGGCGGGGGTGGAGATCCTTTTCACGTCTTTTTTGTATTTTCCCCTGTACTTTTCAAGGAAAAAGTCTGCTAACAGCAGAATATCTGTTTTCCTCTCCCGTAGAGGCGGTAAGTAGATTGGAAATATGTTTAGACGGTAATAAAGATCTTCTCTAAAGTCTCCTTTCTCAAGGGCCTTTTCCAGTGGCTTATTGGTCGCTGTAATGATTCGCACATCAACTTTTATAGTATCATCTCCTCCAACCCTTTCCAGTTCTTTTTCCTGGAGAACCCTCAGAATTTTCGCCTGAGCAGAGAGATTAAGTGTCCCGATCTCGTCCAGAAACAGGGTGCCTCCATGGGCACGTTCAAATTTGCCTGTCCTTCTCTGTGTTGCCCCTGTGAAGGCCCCCTTTTCGTGCCCGAACAACTCGCTTTCCATAAGTGTTTCCGGAAGCGCGGCACAGTTTACCTTGATAAAGGGTCCTTTTGTCCTCAAGCTGTTGTAATGGATGGCGTTAGCCACAAGCTCTTTGCCTGTTCCACTCTCTCCTCTGATGAGCACAGAAGCGTCACTTGCTGAGACCTTGTCGATCATTTCAAAAACCTCTCTCATCTTGTTGCTTCTGCCCACAATATTGTAAAAGCTATATCGTTCTTTGAGCTGCTCCCGTAATGTAATGTTCTCGTGCCACAGGCGGTCCTTTTCCTCCTCCATCATACGGCTGATTTTTATGGCCTGGGCGACATTGGAGGCAATAATGGTGAGTAGTCTCAGGTCTTCCTCAAAAGAAATTTCCTCGCTGAATAGGCGATCTGCACTCAGTGTCCCGTAAGTAAAGGAACCTATTTTTATCGGTACACAAATAAAGGATATATTGCTCTTCTGGATATTCCCTCGAGCCTTTGTGCGGTTTAAAAATAAAGGCTCTTTTCCTATATGCGGAACGATGACAGGTTCTCCAGTTTCTACTACCTTTCCAGTAATACCCTCGCCTATTTGATAATGTCCCCTCTGCCTTTCTTGATCGGTCAGCCCGTGAGCCGCTTGTATACCCAATTCTTGCGTAACAGTATCCAATAAAGTGATGGTGCCTCTCTTCATACCCATTTTATAATGAAGAATATCCAAAACAGGACTTAATGCCTCTTTAGGATCAGGAATAGAGACCAGCAGCTGGCTGATTTCGTAAAGCACGGTCAATTCCCGTATTTTTCTTTCCAGGGCAGAATGTTCAGCTTCCATTTTACACAATGCTTTTTTAAATATATTTAATTTTTATAATAATATTGGCGGGACATATTTGCTAAAAAAACCTTGAATTGCTTGCTGATAAGGGGCTTTTTTCGGGTATGAGCGTCTTTTTTTAGCTCCTCTGGCAACACTACTGCAGAAAAATACTTTGAAAAACAAGTATGAAATGATCATGATGAGAAAGTCAACCTATTCATTAAACAATAAATGTCAAGTTGTTAAATTATGGATAATCTAATCGAGGAGTCGATCTGAAATCAAGGCGATGGGGTCTCTGGGACATTGAGATCCACTATCAGAATATGAGTTAGGCCCGGATTTTCCTCAAAGTTTTTACTGCTTTTTACTCAATAACTGATTTGACCAGTTACAGATCTTTACTCATTTTCAGGCACAAGAATAATGCGAATGTTTTCAGAGATGCCCTCTCGAATTTAACGGAGACACGACGCAAAATAGGCACACTGCTTGACATGAAACAGGCTCCGTGATATAAAATTTCGCTGTGTATGCGGTAATTTTTGAAGGAAAATCAAGAAGTCGCGTACTTTAGGCAGAAAAGATGCATATGTTTTCGAACCAAGAATTATATCCTAAGTAATTTACTAAGAGGAGGTTGTTTATGGCTGATTTTTACATTAATGTCTTTATGGATGATGAAAAACTCAAAAAGATTGAGTCTGCCGGATTGGCTGATCAAGTCCAGGAAATTGACGGCAAAAAGGCAGTTCAGGTAGAAATGAACAAGAAAGATAAAAAGAAACTCTGTAAGGGCTTCCCTGATTTGACTTTTGATTCTGCAAATGCCTGTGTCCTTCCGGAAGACGCAGAAAATACCCTGATGGGTATTATACAGGATATGGGGACCCTGGACGTTATGAAGGTTGCAATAACCAAACTTTACAATCCTCTTGCTGGAAAGAGCATTCGATCAGTTGCCTGAGCAAGGGAATTTTTTAAAGGAGTTTTTTAGGACGACAGATCTACTTAAAACCCTTAAATATAATAATCCTCAAACAAGAGATCATTTCTTAACTTAGCGTTTTTTGTATTCAAAATTATTAATGGATTAGTCCATGGCTGGTAGCTGAGGACTCATAGCTACCAGCCATGAATTGACGGCATGTCAAGTGGCCGGATTATTTCTGATGATAATAAATCTTGTTTACAGGTCAAAAGGTGTCAGGCTCTCATAACCATTATTGGTAACAACGAGTGTCTGTTCAAATTGGGCAGAAAGCGATCCATCTGCGGTTACCACTGTCCAATTGTCTTCTAATATCACAACGTCTTTTCTCCCCAGGTTTATCATGGGTTCAATTGTAAAGACCATGCCGGGAATCAGGCGTATTCCCTTTCCTTTTTTACCATAATGTGGGACCTCTGGAGGTTCGTGGAATTCAAATCCAACACCATGACCAACAAATTCTCTGACCACTGAGCATCCTTCACCTTCAGCATATTTCTGTATGGCCCATCCAATATCTCCTATTGTATTTCCGGGGCACACCATTGATCTTCCGATTTTTAGACTCTCGCGGGCAACCCTGACAATTTTTTGGGCCTCGGAACTGGGTGAGCCGACAAAAAAAGTCTGGTTTGCATCTGCATAATATCCATGAAGGATCGGAGTTACATCCACATTCACTATATCTCCATCTTTCAGGATCCGTTTGCCTGGAATTCCGTGACAGACGACTTCATTTACCGAAACACAAACGCTTTTGGGAAAACCTCTGTAATGTAAAGGCGCCGAGATGGCATTATTTTTAATGGTGAATTCATGAACAAGCGTGTTAATATCATCCGTGCTTATTCCCGGCTTAATCTCATCCTTCACCAATTGCAGGAGTTCCAGGACCAGTTCTCCTGTCTTCTTTATACCTTCAATATCCCTTTTCCCCTTGAGTCGAATCCTGTATGTATGCCAATATAGATCTTTGAAATCATTACGTTTTGAGCCCTTCTTGAGAAGACAACATTTTTTATACTTCTTTCCGCTTCCACACGGGCACGGATCATTTCGCCCTACTTTATCATCCATGTTTTTCCTGAATTTTTTATTTTATCTGTCAAAAACCAACGCCCTTGGAGGTGTTCGTTGACTCACTAAATAATTAAACTGGTTTTCTGAAATTGTAACAATGTCGATATTAATTTTATAGAATGCCCAAAAAATTCTTACTTGAAAGATCTGAAATCTGCTATAAGAATCAGGAGATATCCGTTGAAAAGAAAGAAAAATCACCCTATTTTTGGATCTTTATTTCTATACTTAGAGTGTACTCTTTTATTAATGAAATAGTTTTCTATAATGTAAAGAAAAAATCCTTGCAATGGCAATTTGTTTCTTTTATATATTTTTCGCAGGAAGATTAGTATGGTATCGGGTCATTAAGTAATGGTTAAGTGTCCAGAATAATTT
>Ga0180432_10010334_pt1 | contig 11204 bp, 5 predicted proteins | sample SS_ome_10_FD_132414 | JGI IMG/M metagenome (GOLD analysis project Ga0180432, IMG submission 132414) | Hypersaline lake sediment archaeal communities from the Salton Sea, California, USA - SS_1_MS_2 metaG | ecosystem: Environmental > Aquatic > Non-marine Saline and Alkaline > Hypersaline >... | reverse complement strand
CCCAAGACGCCGTCAAAGAAGGGGTCGGTGCGGGTGCGCTGGATGCCGATGTGCTCGCAGGCCAGGTTCACGGCCTCGTTGTGCTGGATTTGCAGGTCATAGTCGTTGACCCGCCAGACCGTGAAGGACAGTTGCGCCGGCTCGGGTGGCGCGTCCTCGGTGTCCACCAGCTTTTTCTGGTCGTTGTTGTTGTGGGCTGCGCTCTGCTCCTGAGTGATAGTCTGCAGGCGCTTGGAGGTGGTTTGAACGGCCCCCTTGTTGATGTCGCACCCGATCCAGCGTCGGCCTAACTTCTGGGCGACAGCAGCAGTTGTGCCGGACCCGATGAAGCAATCCAGCACGAGGTCGCCGGGGCTTGAGGCCATCTCAATTAGCGCGGTCAGCATTTCTTCTTTCTTTTCGGTGGGGTACCCAGTTGTGAAGGCAGATGCAGTAATATCGTCCCACAGCGAGTCTCGTACGATATGATCCGTCGCTTCTAATCGGTATTCAGGCCATCCGCTGCCCGGGCTAGGCCGGAGATCCCCTCTTTTGATCATTGCTTCGGCCTCATCACGATTTCTCATCCAGCATCGTCCTGGCGGAGGCGATTTGCCAAGCAGTTCATAGGTCAGATTGGGACGGACATTGGGAGCGTCGAACCCATGCCACCTCTCTTCTCTGGGGCTGTATTTCAAGGGGGGCCTGAGTCGCGACGAGGGGGAGGCAGAATACAGGAGGAGGTAATCGCAACCTTCGTTGAGTGAGGTCAGCCCAGAGGCTTCAGCATAGCTCTTCCGAATTCTCTTCACGATGATCTCGTTGCGGAAGCTCGTCGCCCCGAAGACTTCGTCAAGTGTCACCTTGACATAGTGGCAACGAGCAGAGTTCACATGCACGCAGATGAACCCTTCACGGTGCAGGAGCTGGTGCAGCAGCATCAGTCTCTCATACATGAACTGCAGATAGTTGTCGTTGGCCCAGATGTCGGTGTACTGTATCTGCTCCCCGAGCGTGTAGGCCTCCCCGTCAATCTGGGTGCTGCCGGTGGCTCCGCGGAGACGAACCCGGCGAATGTAGTCGGCCCCGCTGTCGAAGGGCGGGTCAATGTAGATGAGCTTGACCTTGCCCCGGAAGCCGTTGGCCAGCAGGTGGGCCAGGACTTCCTTGTTGTCGCCGTGGAAGAGGAGCCCGCCGCGTGGGTAGCGGTCCGGCCAGTCGGGCCAGGCCTCACCCCCGGCCCCTCTCCCGGCGGGAGAGGGGAGCGAGGCCCCACCGCCGCAGGGGTCAAATGTCTCGATGTGCTGAGCCGGAAAGGCCGTGACTTGCGACAGCGGCCGCTTGCCGACCCAGGTAAGCATGGGCCTGCCCTTGGCAGGGGTGATTTTGATTGGCTTTTTGTCAGTCATGGTTGTTCCCCCGTACAAAGGTGCGGGCGGTGTCCATTGCATCATGAGGGATTGTTTCGCCGGCGGTGAAGACCATCTCATAGCGCAGGCGTTCGGGGTTGCGGTCTTCCCACTTGCGCAGGGCCATGGCCTTCCGGCCCCGCTCGCCGTCAATGGCGTTGTCGCGCTCGCGTTCAGCCTTGATCTCTACAATAAGAACTCTACCGTTCTTGCGGCGGATGACGAAGTCTGGTGTGTAGCGCCGCCACTTACCCTTGTCATCTTTGTACTCGACGTAGAAATCGGTCTTCGCCGGGTCGGTCAACGCGCCGGTAAAGTAGATGTCCTCCACGTCCTCGGGCTTCTGGTTGAGTTCCCGTAGCATCTGGTCGAAGAAGTCCTTCTCCGGGTTGGAGTCGAAGTTGTAGGGCGTGTAGTGGAAGCCGAAGTTGCCGTCGTTGTCCCGCAGGGCCTCGCAGTGCAGCAGCAGGTGCTCGCGGTCTTTCGGGTAGATGATCTCGGCGGTATAGACCTCGACGCCGGAGGCGTCAACCTCGCGGTCAAAGCCCTCGGGCCTGACCAGGGCCAAAGCTCTCTCTACGTGCTCCGTCTTGACCTCGTAGTTGCAGGTCTGCTCCTCGATCTGCCGGGCCAGCTCGCGCAGGTGGTAGAGTGGGATTTCCTCCTCGTCGTAGAGGCCCCGGAGCTGGCCGTAGACCTCCCAGAACTCCAGGCGGTACTGAGCGGCGAGGTCAACGGCGACGCTGTAGGCGTCTGAGGCCTCGGGGACGGTCTCGATGGCTATTGTGTCACCGATTTGACGCAGGACTTGGCTCGTGGCCTGCTGTATGGTTAGATCGTAGTCCTGCCGGCGCAGGGCGGCTTCCTGCTTGCCCGTGGGGCGTTGTAGGGACACAGGCGCTCTCTGGGCGTCCTTTGGCTCCACGGTGCGCAGGAGCTGCGTTACCACGAGAGGCGGAATGTCCAGCTTGCGCAGGACAATGCGGTCTCGCCCGGTCTCGGTGACCTCGCGATTGAGGTCGGAAATGGTCTCGCCATAGGTCTCCTGGAGCTGGCGGTCGAGGATGCTGAAGTTGTCCTGCGAGAGGTAGACGCGGGCCTTGTACGTGTTTCCGGGCACCTGGCGCAGGCAGCGGCTGGCCGCCTGCAGGACGAAGTTGTTCGAGGTTGTCAGCTTGCGCACCAGAGCGCAGGCAAACAAGCTGGGACAGTTCCATCCCTCAGTGCCCTTGTTGACCAGCAGCATGACGCGGTGCGGGGCTTCGGGATCGTTAAGCCGGTTGAACGCGTCAATGTCCGCCTGCTTAGTGAGGGTGTCGGCCGAGGTGTTCACCAGGCACAGGGCCGGGCTTTGGCCGACCTCCACCAGTGCCTGATCTATCACGGGCCTCAGCCCTGCCAAATCGTCGGTCTGCGGGAAGTACATGGCCAATCGCGCCGGCGCTCCGTTGGGCAGGTGGACGTCGCCGTAGGTCTCAAAGAAGTCCCTGATGACGTGGGCCGCATACTGCTCCACATTGCCCGCGAAGTCGTAAGCCTGGATGTTTCCGGCCAGTTCCTTGAGGTAGCCGTCTGCAATCCCCTCAGACAGGCCGTACCAGATCACCACGTCCTTCAGCGGCTGGCGTTTGTAGTAGGGCGTGCCAGTGGTGTTGACCACACAGATAACTTGGGTGTTCTCGGCCAGGTAGTCCACGGTCTGGCGGACGCGCTTGAGGCGCGTGTCCAGGGACTGACCGTAGAGGTGGTGTGCCTCATCCGAGAAGATGGCCAGACGCGGGAGGCCGGCCAAAGTCTGGAGGCGGCGGTTAGCCACCTCGCGCTTGGCTTCCTCAAGCTGCTCGTTAGCGAACAAGCCGCCGAGGTCGCCCTTGCGGATTGTCTCGGCGGTGATCCGTATCTTCTCGATATTGGTGACAATCAGGTTGTAGCTGGAGCCGTGTATCACCGGGATGTCGGTCTCGCCGTCGCGGGTGAAGGTCAGCTTGACGGAAGCGGCAAAGTGCTTGTAGAGGCGCGGCGGCAGGATGCGATGGTAGGGCACCTCGGCCAGTTCGCGCAGGGCCTCCACGATGGTCTTGCCGGGTGCGAACACCAGGGCGTTGTGCGCAAAGTCGGCCTCCGGGTACTCCAGGGCCATAGCGAACTCGGTGGCAACGATGGCGCCGATCAGTACGGTCTTACCGGCGCCCATGGCCAGGGCGAAGATGTAGCTGGGGTAGTCCAGGTTCAGACTTTCTCTCAGCGCCTGGAGCTTGAAGTCGCGTACAAAGTTGTCATCGTCGCGAAGGCGCTCCCAGAGGCGGTCCATGTCGTAGTCTACGGCCTTGAAGGCGGGCTGGGGAACCCCAAGTGCCTCCAACAACTCAGCCCTGCCGGTGTACAACTCTCGATAAAGGTCGAAGATGAGGGGTGTGCCCTTGAGCAACCGGAGGTACCAGTAGATCTCCAGGGCCCGCAGTTGGGGTGTGCGCAGGTAGCGCAGGGCTCCGGTCTCCGGATCGGTCTGCCAGTCCAGTATCTCGCCGATGACCGGGTACTGCTCGCAGGCATAGTCCTGTTCGCGCCATTGCTGAGTTTGGATGGCCAAAGCCTCATATAGGTGGTCCATGTCACACTACTGCTTCCACGTCGCCCAGCCGGAGACCTTCCTGGGCGCAATATATGACTGGGCCGGCCTCAGCGCGGCCCCTCCATCAGGCCCCTCCGCACGACAACAGGAATGGCGGAAGGCGAACGACGTCGATCTGGAAGCTCGACCTACAGATTAGTCGGTTCGGGCGGCGGGGGGAGGAGAGTGGGGATGCCCATCAGCTTGGTCGGGGGGCGGGGGTGGCTGGAAGGGTGTTGGGCTTGTCCCGCGTACACGCGAGATCGGCCTCTCCGCACGACAACAGCAACGGCGGACGGCGCGGGCATCCACGGGCTGGAACTGTAGTTATGCAGATTTGTGAGGCCATAGGGCGCCGGCCAGTACCGTTCCCGCCGTGTCCCTCTCGTCCGTCCCGCGCAGGAGCAAAACCCAATGTGACTGAGTGACTGGGCCAGCCTGGCACTGTACGCGCAGGGCCCGTACAGTGCTGCGACAGGCCCCTCCATTGGAATTGCCCGAATTCTGCATAACTACAGTGGAAGCTCAGGCCGTGCCACCCATCATTTCCAGGGCCGGCCGGGCAGGGAGTCTTCGGGAGTAGACGCAACTCCTTCGCCCTATAACGGCGGCGGCGCTTCGGCGAATCGCCTCCTGCCCCTGCCGTGGCTTCCGCCAGCTTTCCCAAAACCCCAATAAAGCAGCAGCGTCTGGAAGCCTGCGCTACAGGTTGTGAATTGGGGCGATGGCGGACGTGGAGGGTCGCAGGTGGGAAGCCTGCGCCACGGATCCAAGGGGAGTCGGGGGGTGCGAGTAGGGGGTGCTCATCAGGCCGGCCTCAGTGCGGTCGCAAACGGCACGACCACCCTTCGACGCGGCCCCTCCATCACGGCGAACGGCAAAGCCAACGGCCGGCGCGGGCGCATCCCGCCCAGAGGCGGGACCCTACAACAGCATGCGCCAACGGGGAACGGCGTCGAGCTGGAAGCTCGACCTACAGATTAGTCGGTTCGGGCGGCGGGGGGAGGAGAGTGGGGATGCCCATCAGCTTGGCCGGGGGGTGGCGGGAAGGGTGTTGGACTTGTCCCAGATGATGCGTGCGGCAAAGATGCTGTTGTCGCTGCCGTATTGCTCACAGCCGGCCGGTTGCATCCACTCCGCCGCGATTACCCAGCTTTCACACTCGTTTACCGTGGTCATGGCGAAATTCCCGAGACGTGCGCCGCGCTGGGGGACGAGTATGCGCTCGGTGTCGCGGATGACGCAGAGGCTGTCGGGATCAACCTGTCCCATGAGCAAAGGGGCACGGTGACGCATGACGTGGTCATTGTCCAAGCCGCGTCGCGTATAGACGAGAAAGAGCGCGTCGCTGTGTGTGACCCAGTGCTGCTGGGTGTTGTAGTTGCCGAGCTCCTCGCCGTCGTCAAAGGTCCAGGGGCGGGGGTCCTCAAAGTGGAGGCCGTCATCGCCGGCGGTGACGTAACCCTTCACGTCATTGCGCATCGTCATGTAGTAGCGGCCCTGGTAGTAGGTAAGTGATGGTTCGCAGAGGCCGCGCGGCTCGGGGACTACCAGACTGCCGCCGCAGTCAATGAAGGTGAGTCTGTGGCCGTCGAAGGCACAGCGAACGACGGTAGTAAGATGAGGCGTGTGCCAGGCGTCATCAGTGGACGCGTGATGATACAGGGGCAGGAGAATATCGCCATTGGGGAGGTCCACACGCTGGGCACTGCCTGCGCCTGCCGCGAACCAGCGGGGTTCTTGGGGCAATTCGAGAGCAGCCCACTCGGACCAGGAGCGCGCTTTGGCATCATAGACGGTGTAGGTGGGCTGTCTGGGCCTGGGATCGGGCATGAGCGCGTCTCCGAGGTAGCGAGCGCAACTGCCGGTACTCAGCAGCTTGCCGGAAGCCTGATGCCACATCGGCGTGGCGTCATTGATAACCACTTCGATGCCGCCGGGTTCGTGGCGGCGAGCGAGTGTGGCGTGCTCGACCGGCCCCGACCAGGTGGCGCCCATGTCGTCGGTGCGCATCTCATTGAGCGCGTAGAAGACGTCTGACCCGCTGAGCAGGAGCTTCTGCATGGTCATGACGACTGCGGGCATACCGTTAGCGCCTGCGCGGGGAATGGTGCCGGCTCGCGCCTGAACCCAGCAGGTGACCTTGTCATAGCCGCTGGTGATGGTGTCCAACTGGATATCGTAGTTCAGTGGCTCAATCATGTCCGTGGTTCCCCTTGTGAGATTGTTGCCGAAGTTACATCTCTTGTATGAGAGAGTATATCGCGGGTTTTGCGTCAGCGCGTTTGCAGCTAACGACTATACAGTTGTCGGTATATGCGTGATAGCCCCAGGGCGACTTGGTCCACAAAGGGTCACAGACCTTGCTCATTGATGATTGTCAAGCAGGCGGCCAATCGCGTGCTGAATTGGGCGGCAGCTCTAAAGGCCAGCTGATCTCGACGGATTATCGTCAGACGGGCCGAGAGTGAGCCTGGCAGTCGTCATAGCTTTGTGGGCCACGGGCCCGACCTCGGTGACATTGACCACCAGCGGCCAGAAGACCTCGTCTCCGACGCCATAGTCATAGACGTCAAACCAGGAACCGATGGGGAACTCGGCGTGCAGCTTCTCGGCCGGACATTCCGGGTGGGCCTGTGCATCAATGAGCGCGCCGCCGCGCACGTCTATGATGCGGTAGTTGGCAGTGCGCTCGGCATTGACCATGCGGGCGCCATGATAGTAGCGGTAGCCGCTGAGATTGAAGGGAGTGGCAGTCTCAACCTTGTGCTCGCTATGGCCGGTGACCTGCCCGGTCCCGACCAGCGAATCGAGACTGAGCCGCAGGCTGGTACCGGCTTGCGTATTCTCGGCTTCGAGAACCTTGTAGGAGACACGGCGGACGGAATTGGAAATATGTATGTGCTGACCGATAAGTGTCTGTGGATTATCGAAGGGGGGAGAGACGGTGATGGTGTCAGTGTTGCAATCCACAGCGGTGATTGTCGCACGGTATTCTCCGGCATCGGTCAGGACCCCACGGCCGTTTTTGGTGAGCCGCGTGCCGCCTACCAGGACGACCTGAACCGGCTCGCCGTCCTGCTCGGAATAGAGGCCGAAGCGTCCGGCGAACTCAAAGCCGCCGGCTGTAGTGCGAACCGCAGTGGGGTCGGCGGCGGCGAAAACGGTGTCGACTCGGCCATTGTTCAGCTCTACGACCAGCCCGTAGGCGTCGAAGCCGGCCTCGTCATCGCCTGATAGCTCAAGATGCCGAACGGACTTGATTACGGGCGCGTCGCGGTACATTTCCATGACGTTGGCGATCTGTGTTTTGGCCGGCGCTGCTTCATCCTGATTATGCATCAGCACTATCTTCATCTCGAAGGGCGAGGCGCCACCATCGCGTTTGCCGTCGGTTATGATCACCTGGTCAGTGTTTGCCTGCGGAATAGTCATGCGGAAATGGAGACCATTTGAATTCTTAAGCTCCCAATCCGCAGACCATAGTCCCGAGGGTGTGGCTCGCTCGACATTATAGAGGTGTGGGAAGATCCACATCGGTTCGTACCGGGCCTTGGGCACGGACGTGTCCGCCTGGGCATGGTCTCCAATCCACGTCTTGTCAGCGTAGGGTACTTGCGGCCCGGCCAGTGTTCCTGCCGGCTGCTTGACCAGCTCGAGGCCCTGGGTTGTGAAGTCCCCTTCCTGGCAGTGGAAACTCCACCAGTGCTGCTCTCCGCCGTGGATGCGATAGAGGTCCAGGCAGTAGAACTGGTCTTCGGAGACATCCACCAGCGCCAACATGCGCCGCTGCCAGTTGTCTTCCAGCACCGCATAGCCCCCAGCGTCCGAGCTGCGGTTTTCGAAGCCCTGAGCCAGAATCTCAGCAATCTGCACCGGCCCGGCGTCGGCAAATAGCTGGGCAGTTGCCGACATCTGCACGTAGGGGGAGAACTGGCGGGCGAGGTTATGAGTACCCCAACTTTTCTCCCAGCCACCGCGCGGATAGCCGAAGCAACCGAGTATTTCGCTGCCATAGGCGCCCAGACCCAGATCCATGATGTCGTCATGCACATGCCCCCGACCCCGGCCGTACATCATCCATAGCGCCCGTTTGTTTTCGGCGCTGCCGCTACGCAGAATCGCCAGGCCGTAGCCGTCATGGAGAGAGCTTGCGTCATTCCAGTCTTCGGGCCACTCGGCGGCGGCAGCCTCGATTTGTTCACGCGTATAGGGGAAGCCCAATGATGGCTCCCAGGCGGGAGCATTCGCCAGTGCCCATGCGTACTTGGGGTCCTGGAGGACGTTGTATGCGTGCTCGAACGCCTCGGCCCCGCCGTTTTGCCATGTGCGTCTGGCAGGCACAACATAGTGGGGGTATGAGAGTCTGTAGCCGCCGCCGCCATGGTAGGTATCGTCACCTACCTTGGGGTAAGAGCGGTCGAGCGTCACGGTGTCCATGGAAAAGTCGAATATGTGCTTGTAGCGGCGGCGCTGGGTGGGGCTGGGGTAGTCGTGCTCGGGGTAGAGTTGCGGGCGCATACTGCGGATATGCTCAATCGAGTCCATAAGCGGCGCCAGGCAACTGAGGTGCACGCCATTGTAGTGTCCAGTGGCTTCGTAGGGAGCACCATCGCGGTAGTAGCTATTAGTGACAAAGGAGCGCATGGGGCAGCGATTGTACTCACCACCGTAGTAGAGCCATTTCATAATGTCAGTACCGCGCTCATAGTTGAGACACTCGGCTATGCGCGCCATGCCCATTGCAGGGCGTGGTTCGTTGGAACGCGTGGAGCCGTCAAAGCCGCCCTGTATCCAGACGGCGAAGAGATTTTCCTCGATGAAGCGACGCACATCTTCGTGTGTGTTAATAGCAAAGCCTTTGCTACGGAGGAAGGGGATGATTTCGGGCACCTGGTCTATCGCCGGCCATATAGCGTCATAGGCCTGTGCAAGTCGGCCCTGGTATATAGGTTGCTCAATGCCGTAAATAGTGAAGCCGCTGCGGTACAAACACGGTCCTTCGCTGAAGGGCGCCTGTCCCAGACGCTCGACCTGAGATTGCTTATTGCGATGGCGATGCTGGGTCATTGTGGCCAGGTATGCATACTCGGCTGCAATACGGGTGATGGCCACCAGGGCCTTATGGACATAGCGAAGGTCGCCAGTGGCCAGGTATCCGTCAGCGCAGGCCGGTGCTATGCGGAGTGCGCGGTGTGCCTGTGCCTGTGCCAACTCACCGATGAAGCCATAGTGTATTCCGTCCTGTGAGATGTATCCGCCGCCGATGCCATCATCGGGGAAGTCGCCGCTGGTAAAGTCGTCGCCGGCGAAATCGTTGGATGGGTAAAGCTCACCGCCGATGGGACACTCGACCTTCCAGGGGCGGGCGGCGTTCTTGATCCAGGGATAATAGGCATTGAATTTGTATATCTCGGTGCCGTGGATTGGGCAACCATGGCCGAGATTGAGCCGGTGGCAGCGGGGTATGGTACTGTCGGGCTGCACGGCCCAGATCTGCTCATCGCTGACCTCCAGCCAGTGCGGACTTGGAGGCCCCTGCTCCTGGAGGTGTTGGGTGTAGGCTTCAGAAGTGAGCGTCTGGCTTTGCTTCAGCTCGGGGAGTTCTTGGCCCAGCGGCCAGCGCCGGGGTAGTTGTACGCCCTTGAGTTCGCGGAACTGGCGCAAGTCCTCGAATGACCATATCTCTACAGATATGGTGATGGGGCCGTCGGGGTGCTGAAAGATGATGTCGGCCTGAGGGGTCGGCTGAAGCGTGCGGAAGTAGTACTTGCGAATCTGCCGGTCGGTGGGGAGCGGTGTGCGGTCCAGGAGTGTTACTTGTTGAGGTACGGTTATAGCTATCTCCGGGGCACCTGTGGGCACGCGCAGGGCGACCAGAAACAGGCGCTCGACCCCCAGTATGTCCGGCTGATACGCCACGGGGCCTTCATCCTGTGCGTGGGTGACCGTGCCCACTGCAATCAGCGCAATGGCAAGCGCAACGTGCGAGTTCATTTCTATCGTCTCCCGAGTTGATGATTCAGAAGTATAAGTTTGGCTGGGTGGTGGTGGGGCTGTTTATGGGCTGGACAGGCGTATTTGTGCCTGTGACGGGCCTTGCGACTAGGCAAGCGGCCACGTAGATCGCCGAGCCGCCAGCAGTCGTCAGGTGCTTCAAGCCACACCGCTGGATAGTCGCTATCTCCTCGCTATCCAGTACTTGGCATTCGAGGACAAGGCAGTGGCTTCGGGAGCGGACATCCACTTGGCGTGTCCGTCAACAAATGCGTAGTTGGCGCCCCCGTTGTGCATCCTGGAGCAGTTATACACTTCTACGTATGTCTCTAACCAGGAGGCGTTTCTCGGCGGGTAGACGACTCCGGCACCCCTATCCACGCCATAGTTCTCGCCAATCATGAAGGTCTCACTTGGTGCGGTGATTTCCCCTAGCTTAAGACTGAAGCCAATATAGTAGTAGTTCCAGCCGTAATGGCTGGCCACTTCTCTCCCGGTCGCAACATACTTGTCACCGCTGGGGCAGATCCATATGTGTGTGCTACCAGTTGGGCGCATATACGAGTCAGTGGCATAGGGAGCTATGTAGGGTGCAACCATATGCGCCCACTTGATGTTAGTGTTACCTGGAAGCTCATGCCTGTAGCCAGGTAAGCGCTCATCATAGTCCTGGATGTACATGTGACAGCCCAAGCCGATCTGCTTGAGATTGCTGAGGCATGTGGTCTGGCGGGCCTTCTCGCGGGCACGGGCGAAAACGGGGAATAGGATCGCCGCCAAGATGGCGATGATCGCAATGACCACGAGCAGTTCAATCAGCGTGAATCCCTTCTTCATAACAAGGCCTCCTCTTGCCTAGAGACTGTTCGCACTCTCATCTATTGTGCGTAAGAAGATGGGGCACGGGTTTGAAAACAACCCGGTTAGTCCGGATTATTCAGGAGCGAGGCAAAACACTTGGTAGAGATTGGGCCATGCAGACAATTGCTAGACACATAGAGCGCTTCTCGATGGTCTGCGCAAAGTGGCACAGTGCAATGATCTCAACGTCCTCGGGCTGGAAGCTGAGAACGCGGTAGGATGCTGCGCATCCTCTTCGCGTTCTCACCTGACCTGCGCGATGCGCAGGTCAGGCCGAGCCACTGGTCTATGAATAGTGCGGGTTAGAGGACGGCTCGGTGTGGATTTACTTTCAGATTTGCGCGCGT
>Ga0180432_10010333_pt1 | contig 11205 bp, 9 predicted proteins | sample SS_ome_10_FD_132414 | JGI IMG/M metagenome (GOLD analysis project Ga0180432, IMG submission 132414) | Hypersaline lake sediment archaeal communities from the Salton Sea, California, USA - SS_1_MS_2 metaG | ecosystem: Environmental > Aquatic > Non-marine Saline and Alkaline > Hypersaline >... | reverse complement strand
TTCCGTCATCAACGCCGGCGACGGCGCCCACGAGCACCCGACCCAGGCCCTTCTCGACGCGCTGACCATCCGCCGCCGCAAGGGCCGGATCGACGGCCTCACCGCCGCCATCTGCGGCGATATCGCCCACAGCCGGGTGGCGCGCTCCAACATCATCATGCTCGGCACGCTCGGCGCCCGGGTACGCGTTGTGGCCCCCTCGACGTTGCTGCCGGCCGGAATCGACCGCCTTGGTGTGGAGGTGCACACCGACATGGCCACCGGCCTGCGCGACGCCGACATCGTGATGATGCTGCGCCTGCAGCGCGAGCGCATGACCGGGAACTCCGTTCCGTCCGTGCGCGAGTACTTCCATTTCTTCGGCCTCGATGCCGCCAAGCTCGCCCATGCCAAGCCCGATGCGCTGGTCATGCATCCCGGCCCCATGAACCGGGGCGTGGAGATCGATTCCGACGTCGCCGACGGCGCGCAAAGCGTGATCCGGGATCAGGTCGAGATCGGGGTCGCGGTGCGCATGGCGGTGCTGGAAGCGCTCGCAGCCCATCTGCCGAACGCATGAGCGCCATTCTCTTCACCAACGCCCGGCTGGTCGACCCCGCGAGCGGACGCGAGGGTTCGGGCAGCCTGCTGGTCACCGGTGACGTCATCGGCGGCGTGCACTGGGGCGGCGGCGAGCCCGGCGCGCCGGGCGGCGCGGAGGTGGTCGACTGCGCCGGCGCCGTGGTCGCGCCCGGCCTGGTGGACCTGCGCGTCTTCGTCGGCGAACCGGGAGCGGAGCACCGCGAGACCTTCGCGTCGGCCGGCCGTGCGGCGGCTGCCGGCGGGGTCACCACCATCGTCACCATGCCCGACACCGACCCGGTGATCGACGACATTGCGCTGGTCGACTTCATCGCCCGCCGCGCCCGCGACGAGGCTGCCGTCCGGGTCTATCCGTCGGCGTCGGTCACCAAGGGGCTGCAGGGGCGCGAGATGACCGAGTTCGGTCTGCTGCGCGAAGCCGGCGCGGTCGCCTTCACCGAGGGGCGTCGCACCATCACCCACGCCGGGCTGATGCGGAACGCGCTCACCTACGCCCGCGATTTCGGCGGGCTGATCATGCACCTCGGCATCGACCCCGATCTGCACGGCGATGGCGTGATGAACGAAGGCGAGGTCGCCACCCGCCTCGGCCTGCCGGGAGCCCCGAAAGAGTCGGAAATCGTCATTCTTGAGCGCGACGTGCGTCTCGCCGCCCTCACCGGCGGGCGCTACCACGCCGCCTCGGTCACCTGCGCGCAATCACTCGACATCATCCGCCGCGCCAAGAATGAAGGTCTCGACGTCACCTGCGGCGCGTCGATCAATCATCTCAGCCTCAACGAAAACGACATCGGCCCGTACCGCACGTTCCTGCGGCTGAGCCCGCCGCTGCGCTCGGAGGACGACCGCCAGGCGATGATCGCGGGTCTCGCCGACGGCACCATCGACGTGATTGTCTCCGATCACGACCCGCAGGACGTGGAGACAAAGCGCCACCCGTTCGCGGAAGCCGCCGACGGCGCGGTCGGGCTGGAAACCATGCTCGCGGCCGCCCTCAGGCTCGTCCACAACGGCGACGTGGATCTGCCCACCCTGATGCGGGCGATGTCGGCGCGGCCCGCCGCCCTGCTCGGCCACGACACGGGCAAGCTGGCAGCCGGCGCACCGGCGGACCTGATCGTGCTCGATCCCGACGAGCCCTGGATATGCGACACCGACATGCTGCGGTCGCGGTCAAAGAACACGCCGTTCGAAGGCGCTCGCTTTCAGGGCGCCGTGCAGCGCACCGTTGTTGCCGGCCGCACGGTGAGCAACTACGCTCTCTGACCACCGCGGGGGAGCAGGCATGGCGGACGACACACTCGGGATACTGATCGCCGTTGCGGCGGGTTACCTCGTCGGCTCGATCCCTTTCGGATTGATCGCGACACGGCTCGCGGGCCTGGGAGACATCCGCAAGATCGGCTCCGGCAACATCGGCGCGACCAATGTGCTGCGGACCGGCAACCGCCCGCTCGCGGCCGTCACGCTGATCCTCGACGTGCTGAAGGGGACGGTCGGCGTTGTGATCGGCGCGTTTTTCGGCCCGGTCGGGGCGCTTGTCGGCGGCGGTGCGGCGTTCGTCGGTCACATCTTTCCGGTCTGGCTGAAGTTTCGCGGCGGCCGGGGCGTGGCGACCTTCCTCGGCGTTCTGATCGGTCTCGACTGGCGGGTGGCGATCGCGTTCGCGCTGGTCTGGCTGGCCGTGGCCGGGCTCACGCGGTTCTCGTCTGCAAGTGCGCTGGCGGCAAGTGCGGCCTCGCCCGTCGTCGCGTGGTTCGCCGCGGGCCCGGTCGCAGCTCTTGCCCTCCTTCCGATGGCGGCCCTCTTGTGGACCCGGCATGCGGCCAACATCCGCCGGCTGCTCGCGGGCACGGAAAGCCGGATCGGAGAAAGCGTCGGAACTTGAACCGGACGCCCCAACCCATTGACGAAAAAGAGCGAAAAGCCCGCCTTCGGCTGATCCGGACGCCATCGATCGGCCCTGCGACCTATCGCCAACTGATGCGGCGTTTCCGGTCGGCCACGGACGCTGCCGAGGGCGCCGTCGAACTGGCCCATCGCGGGGGCCGACGCCTCAGGCTCGCCGACCCCGGCGAGATCGCGCGCGAAATGGATCGCACGGCCGCGATGGGCGCGAGCTTCCTGACACTGGACGAACCCGGCTATCCCCGCCCGCTCGCGGCGCTGGAGGATGCGCCGCCGGCCATCGCCGTTCGCGGATCTCCGGCCGTGCTGGGAGCGCCCGCCCTGGCCATAGTCGGTTCGCGCAACGCCTCGGTCGCGGGGCGGAGCATGGCGCTGAACCTCGCTGCAGGGCTCGGCAGTGCCGGCTATGCGATTGTGTCCGGTCTGGCGCGGGGCATCGACGCCGAGGCCCATCGCGGCGCGCTGGAGACCGGAACGGTCGCTGTGCTCGCAGGTGGTCTGGACCGGCTTTATCCACCGGAAAATATCGAACTCGCGGATGCCATCGCCGCCGGAACCGGCGCGCTCGTCACCGAAATGCCGCTCGGATGGGAACCGCGCGGGCGCGATTTCCCCCGTCGCAACCGGATCATCTCGGGCCTCTCGCTTGGCGTGATCGTGGTCGAGGCGGCGCGGCGTTCCGGCTCTCTCATCACCGGGAGGCTCGCCGGACAGCAGGGACGAAGCGTGTTTGCCGTCCCCGGTTCCCCGCTCGACCCGCGGGCCGAGGGCGCCAACCTCCTGATCCGCGACGGAGCGACACTCGTGACGGGCGTCGACGACGTGCTGGAGGACATCGCGCCGATGGCCGCCCGGGAAAGCCGGGCGCCGGATCTTGCCGACATATGGTCGCGGGACGACTCGACGGCGGAAACCACCGATACTGGCCCCCTGCCTGCGGCAACGCCCGACGCAACGCGAGACCTCATCATCGAGGCGCTCGGTCCGTCACCGACAGAGATCGACGCGATTATCCGCCACACTCGAATCGAGCCCGCGAACGTTCACGTCGTCCTGCTCGAACTCGAACTCGCCGGCCGAATCCAGCGTCACGCGGGCCAGCGCGTCTCGCTGATCGGCTGAGGCGCTACCCGGTCCTGGCGCGCTTGCGCGCGCCTTTCGGCTCGGTTCCGATGGCCGCTGTGGCTGCCTCCTCCTGAACCATCCCCAACAGGTAGCCGAGAAAGGCCAGCTCCGAATCGTTGGCCAGTCCCTTCAATTCCTTGGAGATTCTCTCGATGTAACGCGCCGTCTGGGTTCCCGTCGCCCAGGGTCCTGCCTTCTCCAAGCTGTCTACCCCCGTGGTGGCGGCCTCCTCCCGCACGGCTCATATATACAACAAAAGGTTTGCGCCGGCGCGCCTTCAACTTTTGTTGGCACAATTCGGGCTATCGCAATCCACACACGAACCAACCGCCACAGCTTGAAAGCCAGCCAAACGTCCACATCTGTCGTGTCGCCGGCGCAAACCGTCTCCGTCGCTTCATTGACAGTGGGACACGATTTCTGGATTGTCCGGCGCCGCGAGCGGTGCCGCGGCTCCTGCGTCGCACCCCGAAATGCGGACCTCCAAACGCCTGGAGTTCCTGGAAAACAGCCAGCAGATCATGAACCTCGTCATTGTCGAATCCCCCGCCAAGGCCAAGACCATCAACAAGTACCTGGGTGGCGACTACCAGGTGCTGGCGTCGTACGGCCATGTGCGCGATCTGCCGTCCAAGAACGGATCAGTCGATCCCGACGACGATTTCGCGATGGCGTGGGAAGTTGACGCCAAGGCCCAGAAACGCCTCTCGGACATCGTCAAGGCCGCCAAGACGTCCGATGCCATCATCCTCGCAACTGACCCCGACCGCGACGGCGAGGCGATCTCGTGGCACGTGCTGGAGGTTCTCCGCGACCGCAAGGTGCTGAAGGATCTGCCGGTCAAACGTGTGGTGTTCAACGCCATCACGCGGCAGGCGGTTCTCGACGCCATGGCCCATCCGCGCGACATCGACGACGCGTTGGTCGACGCCTACCTGGCGCGCCGCGCACTCGACTATCTGGTCGGTTTCACGCTGTCTCCGGTGCTGTGGCGCAAGCTTCCCGGCGCGCGCTCGGCCGGTCGCGTCCAGTCGGTGGCGCTGCGGCTGGTCTCGGAGCGCGAACTCGAGATCGAGGTTTTCAAGCCTCAGGAATACTGGTCGGTCGGCGTGACGCTGGAACCGCCGGAGGGCGGCCGGTTCGTCGCACGCGTCAATGGCTTCGAAGGCGAACGGCTGCAACGCCTCGACATTTCGGACGAAGCCCTGGCCCGGCGGATCGAATCGGAGCTGAAGTCGGGCGATTACGCGGTCGCCTCGGTCGAGGCCAAGCCGGTCCGGCGCAATCCGTCGCCGCCGTTCACCACCTCCACGCTGCAACAGGAGGCCTCGCGCAAGCTCGGCTTCGCGGCCGCCCACACCATGCGGATCGCCCAGCGACTGTATGAGGGCTTCGAGCTCGGCGGCGAAACCGTGGGTCTCATTACCTACATGCGAACCGACGGCGTGCAGATCGCTCCCGAGGCGATCTCATCGCTGCGGCACGAGATCGGCGCCCGCTACGGTGACCGTTACGTCCCCGAGAAGCCGCGCCACTACTCCACGCGCGCCAAGAACGCCCAGGAAGCCCACGAGGCGATCCGCCCCACCGACATTGCCCGCCATCCCGATTCGCTGGGCAAGGTGCTCGATCGCGACTACATGCGCCTGTACGAGTTGATCTGGAAGCGGACCCTGGCCAGCCAGATCGCCGCAGCCGAACTGGAGCGCACGACGGTCGACATCGTTCGCGGCGCGGTGAACCTGCGCGCGACCGGACAGGTGGTGCGCTTCGACGGTTTTCTGGCCGTCTATCAGGAAGGCCGCGACGACGAGGACGAAAAGGATGACGATGCCCGCCTGCCGCCGATGAAGCAGGGCGACGCCCTGACCCGGCACGGTATCGACGTCGACCAGCACTTCACCGAGCCGCCGCCCCGCTACACCGAGGCAACGCTGATCCGCAAGATGGAAGCGCTCGGTATCGGCCGTCCGTCCACCTACACCTCGACCCTGTCGGTGCTGCGCGACCGTGGCTATGTGCGGCTGGAGAAGCGCGCGCTGGTGCCGGAGGACAAGGGTCGCCTCGTCACCGCATTTCTGCAGAGCTTCTTCCAGCGCTATGTGGAGTATGACTTCACGGCGGCGCTCGAGGAACAGCTCGACAGGATTTCCGCCGGCGACCTCTCGTGGAAGGAGGTCCTGCGCGACTTCTGGAAGCAGTTCTCCGCTGCGGTCGAGGACACCAAGGACCTGCGCGTGTCGCAGGTTCTGGACTCGCTGAACGAACTGCTCGGCCCCCACATCTTCCCGCCCCGCGAAGACGGCGCCGACCCGCGCCTGTGCCCCTCGTGCGGTGAAGGACGACTGTCGTTGAAGGTGGGCCGCTACGGCGCCTTCATCGGCTGTTCCAACCATCCGGACTGCAAGTACACGCGACAGCTCAAGGTGCCGGACGGCAGTGCCGACGCCGACGGCGAGTTCGCCAACGGCGGCAAGGTTCTGGGCACCGATCCGGACTCGGGGCTGGAGGTTCTGGTCAAGACCGGCAGGTTCGGCCCCTACGTCCAGCTCGGCGCCGATCCAGAGAAGGGAGAGGACAAGCCGAAACGGTCGAGCATCCCGAAGGGCTGGAACGCCAGCGAGCTCGATCTCGAGCGGGCTCTGGCGCTGCTGGCGCTTCCCCGCGATGTCGGGCCGCATCCGGAAGACAGCGAGATGATCCGCGCCGGTATCGGGCGCTACGGACCGTTCGTCCAGCACCAGCGGACCTACGCCAACCTCGACTCCGTCGAGGAGGTGTTCTCGGTCGGCCTCAACCGCGCCGTCAGCCTGCTGGCTGAAAAGGCGGCGCGAGGCGGCGGTCGCGGCCGCAATGCGGCGAAGGTGCTGAAGGAACTCGGCGACCATCCCGACGGCGGCGCTATTACGGTGCGCGACGGCCGGTACGGGCCCTATGTCAACCACGGTCGCATCAACGCCACGCTGCCCAAGGACACCGACCCGCAGGCGGTCACGACCGAGATGGCGCTGGAACTGATCGCGGCGAAGGCGGGCAGCAAGAAGAAGCCCGCCGCCAAAAAGGCGACAACCAAGAAGGCGACAACCAAGAAGGCACCGGCCAAGAAGACCGCAACCAGGAAGACGACCGGGACGAAGACAGCCAAGAGCAAGGCGGCCGCGGCGAAGGCATCCGCACCACGCAAGAAGGCCTCGGCCGAGCCCGCGGACGAAGCCTAGGTGGCCAGGCGCGCAACGACGCGGCGAACATCGGGCGCGTTGCCGTCGCGCGACGAAATCCTCGCCTTCATCGCGGCGAATCCGGGCAAGGCCGGCAAGCGTGAGATCGCACGCGCGTTCGGCATCACCGGGGCCGCACGGATCGGTCTGAAGACCATGCTGAAGGACCTCGCCCGGGAAGGCCTGGTCGAGGGAAACCGCCGCGATCTGAAGCGCCCCGGCGACCTCCCGCCCGTCACCGTGATCGAGGTGACCGGCCGCGATGAGGACGGCGAACTGATGGCCGTGCCGCAGGCCTGGCCGGAGGAGCGCGGCGACCCGCCCGCGATCCGCCTCACGGTGAAGCGCGGCGCCCGCGGCGCCGCCGTGCCCGGCGTCGGCGACCGGGTTCTCGCCCGCCTGTCGGCCGCGCCCGTTCCGGACGAGCCGTACGGCGCAAGCGTCATCAAGGTGCTGTCGCGCACACCCCGTACGGTACTGGGAATTGCCCGCCGCCTTCCGTCGGGGTGGCGGCTGGAGTCGGTCGACCGCAAACAGAAGGACATGCTGATCGACCTCGGCGACAAGCGCATCGAGGACGGCGATCTGGTTACGGTGGTGGCCAGTGGCGAGCGCGGACACGGGTTGCGACGCGGGCGCGTCGAGGACGTTATCGGCTCCATGAAGAACGAGAAGGCGGTGAGCCTGATCGCACTTCTCCACCACGGCATTCCCTACGAGTTTCCCGACTCCGCGCTCGCCGAAGCGGCCAGGGCGAAGGAAGCGAACCTGCGGGGACGCGACGACTGGCGCGAACTCCCCCTCGTCACCATCGATCCGGAAGACGCCAAGGACCACGACGATGCGGTGCACGCCGCGCCAGACGACGACAAGGAGAACCCCGGCGGCTTCGTGGTCACCGTCGCGATCGCCGACGTCGCCCACTATGTCCGTCCCGGCACCGCGCTCGACCGCGCAGCGCTTGAGCGCGGCAACTCGGTCTACTTCCCCGACCGCGTGGTGCCGATGCTCCCGGAACGGATCTCCAACGATCTGTGCTCGCTGAAGGAAGGCGAGGATCGTCCCGCAATGGCCGTCCGCCTCGTGTTCGGCGCCGACGGACGCAAGCGCGGGCACCGTTTCCACCGCATCATGATGCGCTCCGCCGCCAGCCTTTCCTACAAGCGGGCGCAGATCATCTTCGACGACCCGTCGAGCGCGGACGACGAAAAGATCGCCGGTCCGCTCCGAGACCTCTACCGCGCCTATCAGGCCGTAGCGAAGGCACGCGACGACCGCGGGCCCCTGGAGCTCGATCTGCCGGAACGCAAGGTAGTTCTCGACGGGAAGGGCCATGTCGAGCGGATCGAGATACCGCCCCGGCTGGCGGCTCACCGCCTGATCGAGGAATTCATGATCCAGGCCAACGTGGCGGCTGCCGAAACCCTGGAAGCCAAGCGCTCACCGCTCGTGTACCGCATCCACGACACGCCCTCGATGGCCAAGATGGAAGCGTTGCGCGATTTCCTGAAGTCGATCGAACTCACCTTTCCGCACGGCGGCAACCTGCGACCCACCCAGTTCAACCGGGTGCTGGAGCGGACGCGCGACAGCGAGCACGCCCAGCTCATCTCCGATGTGATCCTGCGCTCGCAGTCGCAGGCCGAGTACAGCCCGGACAACATCGGGCACTTCGGGCTGAACCTGCGTCGCTATGCGCATTTTACCTCCCCGATCCGGCGCTACGCCGACCTGATCGTGCATCGCGCACTCGTCAGCGCGCTCGACGCCGGCAGCGACGGCCTGCCGCCGGACGCCTCCGACCGGCTGCCGGAAATCGCGGCTCAGATCTCCGTCGCGGAGCGGCGGGCGATGAAGGCCGAGCGCGACACCATCGATCGCCTGATGGCGCACTGGCTGGCCGACCGGGTGGGCGCCACCTTCGCCGGCCGGATCTCGGGCGTGACGCGGGCGGGCCTGTTTGTCCGCCTGAACGAATCCGGTGCGGACGGCTTCGTGCCCATGTCGTCTCTCGGCGACGACTATTTCGTCTACGACGAGGGCCGCCACGCGCTGATCGGCGAGCGCGGCGGCACGATGCACCGTCTGGGCGATGCGGCAGAGGTGAAACTCGTGGAAGCCATTCCGGTCACCGGGGGACTGAAATTCGAACTCCTGTCGGAAGGCACGCGGGTGCCTCCGCGCGATCGTCCGAAGCGCGCGCCGCGCCGCGCCGCCCGCGCACGCCCTTATCGCGGCAGGCGCCGAGGCTGACTGCGGCAACACGCCGTGCCGTCCGGGCTTGCGTGAAGCCGCATCCGGGCCTACCTCCGATGCCATGAGCGAGTATCTGATCACCCGCGATCTGCCTGCGCCACGCCCGGTTGCGCGTGCCATGCGACGCGGATTTGGCGGGAAATGCCCGCAGTGCGGCAAGGGACGGCTGTTCCGCGCCTTTCTGAAGACCTCCGATACCTGCGATGTCTGCGGCGAGGAACTCCACCATCATCGCGCCGACGACGCTCCGCCCTACGTGACCATCGTGCTGGTCGGACACTTGCTCGTGCCGCTGATGGTGCCCTTCATGCTGGACGGCCACATGCCCAACTGGGCGGTGCTGGCGATCTTCCTGCCGCTCACCGGCCTTGCGGCGCTGGTGTTGCTGCAGCCGGTCAAGGGCGCAATCGTCGGCCTGCAATGGGCCCTCAGGATGCACGGGTTCGACCCGGACGGCGGCGAGCCGAGCGAACTCCCGGGAGCCGCCAGCCCGGGCTGAACCTCGGTTTCGATGTGCGCCAGGCGTTCGAGCCAGGCGCGCGGCCGATTTTCGATATCAGCGCATCTCCACGCTCGAAGAGCCGAAACCGCTCCGCCTATGGCGCAGCCGGGTTGTCGATCGCATAGACCTTGCCGGGCACCGTCGGATCGGTCGCGGCCGGCGCGGTGACGTACAGCGTCTTCTCGTCCGGCGACGGTTCGGCCGAGGTGACGTAACGTTCGGGCACGGAGATCTCGTGAAGCAGCTCGCCCCCCGGCGACACCACCAGCACACGCCCTCCCCCGTATTCCGCGACATAGAGGTTTCCGGCGGCGTCGACTGCCAGACCATCCGGCCCGACCTCCCAGCCCCGCGTCGGGTCCGCGCCGACAAGATCGTCGAGGTGTGCGGCAACGCGGCGGCCCGACAGCGTGCCGTCGTCGGCGACGTCGAAGGCAAGCACGTTGCGGGCGAGGTGTTCCGAGACGAAGAGCGTCTGCCCGTCGTCGCTCACGGCAACCCCGTTGGCATAGTGGATGCCCTCGGCCACGCGTGTGAGCCGGCCGTTTGCCGCCAGGTACAACACCGCGCCGACCGAGGGCGCGCCGGGCGAGAACAGCCCGGCCGACGAGAAATAGATCCCGCCCTGCCCGTCCGGCGCCGAAGCGTTGGGCGTCACGAACCCCTGGCCCGCACTGTCCGCGGCGATCGTGCCGCGCAGATCGCCCTCGCGCGACACGAGCGCCAGGACGCCGGGACGATGGCACAGGACCAGCAGATCGTCGCGGTACGTTTCCACCGACGTCGGCAGGCACCCTGGCGCTTCCCACACCACCCGGCGCCCGCCCGGCCCGGCGAAATGGACCCTGTCCGTTCCCATCTCCGCGTAGTAGAGGCCCCCGTCGGCCGCCACCGGCCCTTCGGGATACCTCGCAGAGGGATCGATGATGCGCGGTTCAACGGCCAATGCGGGCGCCCACAGAACCGTTACGGCCAACGCAAACGCGAAGATGACCGCTGAACACCTTGACTTTCCGACCGCCGCTCGTAGTGTGCCGGCCAACTTTCCAGACATCGCCATACCCCCGGAGTGAGTGCCATGGCCAAGGCCACGACCGTCAAGATAAAGCTCCTGAGCAGCGCCGACACCGGATTTTTCTACGTGACGAAGAAGAACTCGCGCACGCAGACCGAGAAGCTCGTTCAGAAGAAGTACGACCCGATCGCGCGCAAGCACGTCGAGTTCAAGGAAACGAAGATCAAGTAGCTGCGTCAGCACCGGCCGGATACCGGCCGGTCGTGACCGGACACGGAGTCAAGAAAACGGGGCGCCTCTTGCAGGCGCCCCGTTTCTGTTAGGCCGGGATGAGCGGACAACGAGTGGCCGGCATCGAGCGGTCGTGTACGAGGAGGCCACGGTTACCACCCGAATGCCGGCCGACCCCACGGACCCAGGAGATGCGGCGGACCTGAACACTCCGTAGGGTATTCAAATCAAGCGAGCCGAGCAGTGTGTCACGCGCGGCCATCCCTTTCAGGACAACGGGTACGCGGGTCCCGCTCGTTCGATGCGATAGAAGTTAGCCGAAGCTGAAGGAGTTGCAACAGCAATTGGCTTCCGGCCGCCAAGTTACG
>Ga0180432_10010332_pt1 | contig 11207 bp, 6 predicted proteins | sample SS_ome_10_FD_132414 | JGI IMG/M metagenome (GOLD analysis project Ga0180432, IMG submission 132414) | Hypersaline lake sediment archaeal communities from the Salton Sea, California, USA - SS_1_MS_2 metaG | ecosystem: Environmental > Aquatic > Non-marine Saline and Alkaline > Hypersaline >... | reverse complement strand
CGGTTTCCATCCTTCACCTCGTGAACCGTGGTGTAACAACCTTCAAAAATGAATTGCATCTCCCCTTTGTGGGTGGGCCGGTTTTTCATCTCCAGGGCGGATTTTTTAAAAAATTCTTCCGCGGTGGTAAATTTCACCGCCGGATAATCCTCCCTGCTGTCCAGCTGATGCACCAGTTCGATATATTCTCGGGTGGGACCCCCGCCGTGGTCACCGACACCCGTGATATGCAGGATGCGGTTCCTCTCCCTTTCAGGCATGAACTTTCCCAGCTCATCCTCCAATTCGGGAGTGATACGTCCGTTGTAAGTGTCGTTGGCATAGGCAAGCACCCTTGAACCATCCGGTCCTTCCCACCAGAAAGTTCCGCTGAAGGGCTTGGCCCGGTGGAAGTAGAAATAATCCATGCCTGATAATTGAAGCATCTGCGGAAGCTGGGAGATGTGGCCGAAATTATCGGGCAACCATCCCACCCTGGCCATCCTTCCAAGATTGTTCTGAAAATATTGTTGCCCCAGAAGAAACGACCTGCACAGGGCTTCCCCGCCGGAGAGATTGGCGTCCCCCTCGGTCCACATTCCGCCAACCGGCTCCAGGCGGCCCTGCTTCACATAGTGCCTGACTTTCTGAAACAAAACGGGATCTGTCTGCTTTACGAAATTATACACCGAAGCCTGGCTCTGCACCATGGTAAAATCAGGATACTCCTCCATGAATGCAACCGTTTGCCGGAGGTTGTCATTGCACATCTTCATGGTCTCGAAATAGGTCCACAGCCAGTTCATGTCCATGTGGGCATGGCCCACCACATGAATGGTATCTTCCGGGCCCGGCCCGGCAGGATCATCCTGGCCATAGGCGGCCATCGGGAGTCCGCCTGCCGGAGTGATCGTGAGCAACACAAAAAAGAACTCTGCAGAAAATAAAATCCTTCCCGTTTTTTTCATCATGATCGGTTTAAGTTGAATTATACATAAAGTTACGGCATCAGACAGGAACCTGTTCAGATGCTATGGTCCACCCCCGGTTTTCCTGGATTGTTCATCAAATTGGGAGGAAAGCATTTCCAGGATCTCATTGGCCACAGATTCAATGGGTTTATCGGTCACATTCACCACTGTAAATCCACCCCTCCTGAAAACCGACTGGGCATAATCAAGTTCAAGGCGCAGGGCCCTGGGTTCAATGTATTCAGTGGACCGGGTTATACCAAAATCTGAAAGTCTTTTTCTCCGGTGCGACAACAAACGGTTCACACTGATATCCAGACCAAAGACCCTCCGCGGATCCACTTCAAAGAGTTCGGCCGGTGGTTCCATTCCTGGAATCAGGGGCACATTGGCCACCTTCCAGCCAAGCATAGCCAGGTAAATGCTGGTCGGGGTCTTGCCGGAGCGGGAGGTCCCGGTGAGCACGATGTCCGCATCAAGGATCGATTTGAGATTCAGCCCGTCATCGCTGGTCATCGTATATTCAATGGCCTCGATGCGGTCAAAATATTCCAGGTTCATTTTGCGGTAAAGGCCGGGCTCGTTGATGGGTTCCTGTCCCAGGACACCTCTCAGGTAAGTCATAAGGTTCCCGATCATGTCAAATTCAGTGATCCCCCTTTCCCTGCATTTTTTAATGAGCGTTTCCCTCAAATGCCTGTCCACCATGGTATGCACCAGTATCCCTCCGGAAGCGGCCACCTCCTCCAGTCCCTTTTCAAGTTTTTCCAGGTTGACGACATCCGGAATGATCTTCACCGGGATCCTGCTTTCAGGAAATTGCACGAGCACTGACCGGACCATGCTGTTCGCAGGAAGACCTTTTCCACCGGAAATGATATAGATGGGCGGTTTCATATTCATATTAATAAGACAATCCCCTTTCAGAAAATGTTAAATGGATCACCGGTCATCCCGATCCCGCTCCCACATAGGAGCCGGTGGACCGCTGAAGCCTTCCCTGGCTCATGCCGATCACCCGTGTGCCGTAATCACAGGCCCGCCTGTCATGGGATACCAGCAATACGCTGCCACCGTCTGCAGCGAATTGCCTGAGGTACTTGTAAAGGATTTCTGCATTTTCCTCATCAAGATTCCCGGTGGGCTCGTCTGCCAGGATGATCCCGGGATCGTTGTACAGGGCACGGGCCAGGGCTGTCCGCTGTCTTTCCCCTGTACTCAACTGGTGTGGCAGGTGGCCGGCCCTTTCTTCCAGCCCGAAATGACGGATCAGCTCATCGACCCGGCCGGGCATGACAGGATTCCCGGATGCCAGCGCAGGAGAGGATATATTATCCCTGGCGGACAAATAGGGGATCAGGTGGAATTGCTGGAACACAAAACCAATGGTTTCCGATCGCAGGCGGTTTACATGGTCCATGTCCAGGTTATACGGATCCATGCCGTTTAACAGGACCTGTCCACCGCCTGGCTTTAAGAGGCATCCCGCGACCAGCAAAAGGGTGGTCTTTCCGCATCCGCTGGGTCCCCTGATCACCAGGAATTCCCCCCCGGATAGTGACAGGCTCACATCCTGGAGGGCTTTGACCATCCCGTTTTTGACATGGAAAGTCTTGTTGATGTTTCTCAATACAAGCATGATCCCGGTTCGAAATATCTAATCCGCATGCAATATGTCAGCTGGATCCTGCCGGGTGGCAAGCAATGCGGGGATCCAGCCGGCCAATCCTGCCAGCAGGCTGGCCCCTGCTACCGCCAGTAAAAGCAGAAATACCATCTGGCCAGGTCCCAGACCGATCCGTAAAAACTGTCCTTCCAGGATCCTTCCGAAAAGGATGCCTGATGACATCCCCCCGAAAAATCCAAAAAATCCGCCGGCGATCCCGGTCAGTAAATATTTCCCCAGGAAGAGCTTCAATACCTGCTTTCCGGAAACCCCGAAGGCCCTGAGGATCCCGATTTCCTCCTGCCTGGCCCTCGCGTTCATCAATCCGAGGAACGCGATCCACAGTCCGCATGCAAGCAGGACCAGCGGAATCAGGAAGGAGGCAAAATCTTCCCGGGCATTTCGCAGTATTTCCCTGTTCTGTTTTTCGGCCTCCAGGGTTGCCCTGGCCTCCACGGCCAGGTTCCGCCTTGTTTCCGCCCGGGCAAGGGCCTGGCTTCCCTTTTCAATGACTTTTGTGCCGGGCAGGATCCCGGTGATTTCCTCCCGGAGCCTTGCCAGGGAAACGTCTTCGTCACACACGCATTCCAGTGCGAGAATGGCATTGATCAAACCCGGTTTTCCCAGTAATTCCTGGGCTTCCTTCAGGTGGATCCAGGCTGTGATATCATCCTGGCTTCCCCGCTCGGTATAACATTCAGAAACCTCGAACGGGCGACCCATCAGTTGCAGCACATTCCCTTCCTGCAGATCCAGGCTCCTGTGCAATTCGTACCCCAGGATGATGGACCCCTCCGGGACAGGCTCCACCAGGGGTTCTCTGGGACTTTTCGACAAATTCGGAACTTCACCCCGGGTTCCTGCCAGGATGATCTTTCTTTTTTTCTCCGGCCATTCGATCTTTTGCTGCAGGGTCGGCAAAAAGTGCCTGACGATGATGATCCCTGACCGGGCCAGGCGGTCCACATAACCTTCGGGCATGTATTCCGAGCTGTACCCTTTTTCATACCAGTCCGACAACTCCTGCTCATCAGGCAGGATGACGATATTGAAACCTAGCTCCAGCATGGCTTTACGGGTATCATCCTCCAGTGCGGCCAAACGCTCCTCAAGCTTTTTTCCCTTTTCTTCCATGATGAATCCGGTAAACCGGTCATGGATCCTGAGTACGGCAATGGCACCTATCAGGGCGCTGCCGGCAATGAATACAGATACCACCGACAGAATAAAATTCATCTTCCGGAAACGGATCTCATCAATGATCATCCGCCATATGGAACCAGGAGATCTCATCTGCGTTTGATAATGATAAGGCTGGACAGGACGATAATTAATAATACCGAACCGATGAGGATGCCTGTGGTGGAAATGATCCTCGAGCCGAGCAGGTTTGATCCGCTGCTGCCAAGTTCCGTTACCTCATCATACCCGTATTCCATGGTCGTATCGGGCATCACCCCGGCCATGACAGGCCGCAATGTCACCTGTTCGAACCGCGCAATGAGGCTGTACCAGTCGGCACGCATCAGCAGGTCAAATCCCGGATTGGCTAGTTTGATCTGGCAGGAACAGGGATTGAGCACGAAAGCGATCACGTCCTGTATGTTCCGGGCTTCTACCTGTTCTCCGGCCAGCACACAGAGTACCCGTCCGCGCCCGTATACCGGAAAAACAAGCGGCTCATTCATTTCATCCAGATCCTGATCATCATCCAGGATCACGGATTGCAGGATCTTTTCCTGCTGTAAACCGGAACCGTGCAAAACGACCTGCGGGAAAAGATTTGATTGGTCCCTGATGTGTTTAAAATGGGGCTCAAATACCGGGTCATTCAGTATATCGGTCGCAGCTGATTGCAGTTCCCGTTCCAGGATGCCCATGGCGGTGGTATCTTTCTCCCTGTTCCCGGATGTTACCAGAACCCATACCACAGGTACCCCGCGCAGCAGGTGGTCACCGATGGCCTTGCGCGCGGTTGACTGGACGATCTGTTCCGTGGTAATCCCTGAAAGTCTCTCGCTAAAGAAAGGAGGGGCATAACCCATTTGCTTCGGATGCCACAGGCAGATGACCGGCAGGGTTGCCGGCATCTCTTTCCCCAGGATTGCCTTCACGGTCCGTCTTTCAGATGCGACATCAATTTTCTGCAGGGAAAGGTTCAGCGATGCATGATGGTGAATGGCTTTCTGAAGGGATCTGATGATCTCTTCCTCCTGGTGGGTTAAGCTGCCATCATAAATGATCAATGCATCGTAACGGTCCTGTTCCCACATTTCCATGGCATACCGGAATACCGGTGTGGTGCATGCAACCAGGATATCCAGGGGCAACAGGAAGAGCAGGACAAGCATGGATGATATCAGGTATGGCCTGGTTGATCTCATGTTCCTGTCTGTGCTTTGAAGCAGACCACGGAGCCGTCTTTCATGGTCATGTAAAGTTTGCCCCTTGCGGCTGCCATGCCATCGAAAACAGGCAGTGATGAGAGCTGATATTCCGTCAGTTTCTCACCGGTGGCAGCGGAAACTGCCCAGAGCAATGCCCCCTGATCCCCGTTCAGGGCGGCCAGCTGTTGCTGAAGCTTCCCCTGAAAATAGCTCATGTGATACTTGCCCCAGATCTCTCTTTCATCCACCAAATCGGGTGGCCCTGCTACAAAAAGGGTATTGTCTGCAAGCACCATGGCATGCGCCATCAGCGGGGGATGTTCCGTGATCCACCGGTAATTTATGGCGGTCAGCTCCTCCTCGGGGTGCAGGCTCCGGTTCTTCCAGTGGATCCTGTCACTGGGGATTTTTGCCTGCCGGACAAGATCCATTTGCCCGGCATTTGCTTCCCTGGCAGCCGCAAACAGGCGGTATTCCAGCACGGAAGAGTTGCACAGATACTGTGGATCCCGCTGGTAGCCGTACACATGCTGATCATCGAAAACGAGGATCCTTCCGTAGGGAACATACCTTCCCGGAATAAACCACTCACCCCATCCCTCGCCGGCATTCTTTCCATAGATCCAGTAGGACCGGTGGAACCAGCTGTCGTCTGTAAACCCGGTCGGGGAGAACAGGTGGATCCCTTCACCCAGCTGATCGTGCTCGGTTTCCGGAGCAATCACGGTCCTTTTGCCATCCAGGCCGAAGCGCTGGGACCTCATGTAGACAAATTTGCCGTCACTGGAAAGGATATCTGGAAGGGCTACCGGCATTTTTTTGACGGCTATCAAATCCTGCAGGTTGTTGCCGGTAGCAGGATCCCTGCTATCCAGCAAGGTCTCTGACAGCTGCTCTCCTGTAAGGGGATCCAGTCGCAGCAGACGCATGCCCCCGTCGAGGAACATGGACCTTCCCGCAATACAATACAGGATGTTGTCCTGGACAAGCACATTCCCATGAACGGGCCATACCGATTCCATTTGGTTGAAGGAGACCAGCTGCCTGTCATCGGGCGCAGCCCGGTAGCGCCATACCAGTTCCCCGTCCGATACACGGAGGCTGTATACCCACCCGTCCGCTGAGCCGAAAAGGACCATGCCCTGGTGGATAGTAGGGGGTGAATCGATGCGTCCCCCGGCCGCATAATCCCACAGGACATCCCCGCTTTCGGCGTCCAGCGCATAAAGACGGTGGTTGTCAACAGAAGCGACGAATAACTTTCCGCCGGCTATCACGGGACTGGTAAGCTTCCCTTCCAAGCTGCTCTGCCATGATTGCGCCAGCTTCACCGGGATGCTTGTACCGGCTCGCCCGCTCCGGGCAGGATCATGCCGGTAAGTCGGCCAGTCCCCCGTATTCCCGGATCCGGACCCCTGTTCCGCATTCCCGTAAGCAGGTCCCTTTTCCAGCCTTTCAAGATTTTCCGAGAAATCAATTGGCTTCTGTTTTTCCGGGGCAAGGGCGCAGAATCCCCTGAGCTTGGACTGGTAATAACATGCACAGCTGTGGGGGGTAATATAGGTCATGCCGTTGCAGGGCATAATGCCGTAAATACATCCGCTTCTGGCCCAGTGGTGCAGGGACCAGTGTTCCGTTTCGGGATCGATGTATTCAATGCCTGTCCAGGAAGGAATCAGGAATTGTTCCGTAGCCTTGCTGGGATAGCAGCGCTGGTGCATGAAGAAGGTTTCTATATCGGGACTGAATTCCTTTTTTACCGTTCCGGTATGGATATCCCGGCCTGTGAAGATACCGGTGGACCGGTTGACCCCGTTGGCGATATCACCTGCCCATACCAGGTTGTTCACCACCAGCACATCTTCCGGACAAAAATGTCCCGAGGGAGGTTGTTCAGATTCCCAGAGGATCTCCCCGGTTTCGGCTGAAAGTCCTGCCAGGGCCCTTCTTTTTCCCGAAAAAAGCACCATGTCCTTGTAAACCACCAGGCTGGGAGAATATCCCGTGGGAACCGGGGATACCCGCGATACAGGTGGCGATTCCCAGCGCTTGCTGCCGTCGGAACGGTCAAGGCATATGATCCGTTCACCATCATGGTAAAAAACATCGCTCCCTTTCACGGCCAGGGTCATGGGTACGACAGGGGTTTCCCTGTTCCATAGCTGCCGGCCGTTTCCCGCGTTGACGGCCATCAGCTGCCGGTCACTTTCATCCCATCCCCAGCTGTAGCTGGCCCGGTCCCGCTCATTCCAGCAATGGTAATCTTCCTGGGCATATCCAACCGGTTTCAGGGAAGGATTGACCAGCAGGAAAAGGATCCCGTCGGAAAGGATGATCTCTTCCGCAGTGCGGGTCCCTTTATAGGTACGGATCACCTCACCGCTGGCCGCATCCAGGGCGGATACCGGTTCTTTGATGCCGGGGGTGACATAGAGCCGGTCGCCCATGGCCACCATTCTGCGGGTCAGCTGGGCCGGTCCGCTTTTTAACGGCCACAGGTGGGGATACCACCATTCTTCAATATTTTTCCGCCAGAGCACCGTCCCGTTAAATGCATCGCGGGCAGTCATGATCCACTCCGGCGGCAACTGGATGGAAGATTTGGGTCCCTCATCCATGATGTAAAAAATCCGGCCGTTGGCAGATACCATGGCGCTGAGACTGGCCATGTGGTCATGGTGCCTCGACCAGGCAGGGCCTCCCGTCCATTGCATATGCCTCGGCGGACCCACCACGGCGTCCTGGCTCACCGCGTTGTTGGAAGGATCATACAGGTAGTGTGTCCATTCATCGATCTCCTCAGGCCAGGATTTTTCTTCTATCTCCCATCCTGCGTTCTTCCTGATGCAGGCCACACCCCCGGGAGCAAGCACCCGCATGATTTCTTCCTCACCTGCCTCCCCCGGGTCCTCGACCACGATGAGATTCACCAGGTTATCAATGTAGGGGAGGTGTTCACCTTCCCAGTAGCCGGCCGTTACCTTGCCGGAAAGTCCCTGGTCCCTGAAATATTCCCGGAGCGCCGGCAGATCTTCCCTGTATCGGGTGAGCCCCTGTACCAGGTAGGGGTCACCGGTCCCCAGGGCAGCCGTAAGCTTGCCGTCATCACAGCCCAGGTGTACGACGAGACCGCCCTTCACTCCGGTTTGCTCGAGGATCTGACCGGCCTCAACCGGTTTCTGGCAACCCTGGAACAGAAAGGGTATACCTGCCGTCACCATGACGATCACAAGGGTGATAGACAGCTGCCTTGAGGAGTTGGTTGAATTTTTCATGATGGATTGGGTTTATTTCTTACGAATTTAGGCATTAAGTAAGGTACGGATCAAGTCCTGGCCGCATATTCTGCAGGAAAAACCGGCCATTTGACCGGTTGAACTGCTCCCGGCTATATGACCATCCTGATTCCGAGGCTGATCCGCCTGCCGTAATCAGGATAACCCACCACCGTTGAGTACCTGTTATCTGTTACATTGATAATATTCAAATAGATACGCATTGTCTTTCGTTTGCCGAAGGCATATCCGCCGGTGATATCCAGGGTGAAAAAATCACCGAGTGGCTGGGGTCCGTCAGCAGGACTGGCAAAACGTTCATTTTCAAAAGCCGAAACATATTTCGTGAAAATATTCAGGTCAAATCCCCACTTTTCCAGGTAAATGCCCCCGTTGGTGATCAGGGCCGGATGTTCCCTGTTGGTGGTACGTTCCCCCTCTTTCCATATCCCGGAATTCATCAGGGAAATGTTATAAAAGGCCGAAAAAAGGTTCAGCAGCCTGGGTGTCCGGATTTCCAGCTCCACCCCGAACTGGTCCTGCTCACGGTTCTCATACAGCTCCATGATCAATCCCGTCACCGGATGCTGGTAAGTATCCCCGCTGTATTCAATGGCATTGAGCCGTTTGACCAAAAACGGGGCCAGCACCAGCCTTCCTCCCCCCTTCCAGTCCCTGATCAGTCCCAGGTCCAGTTTTATACGGGTCTCACTGGCAGGCACATTCAGTGAGGTATCCAGCGTTCCTTCCCTTGGCTTCAACTGTCCGAACCCCGCATGCACATGGGCCGAGAGAAGGCTGTTCATGTTGTAGGTAATGCCCAGGCTCCCCTGCATGACCGGTGCCTGCCATTGGTTCACGATGGGATCCACATGGGTGAAACGGCTTCCGCTTCCTTCGATATTGAATGCGCCATACTCGTTCATGAAAGTCCTGGTCCAGCGGAACCCGGCATCCAGGATGGCCGCCCCCATTTTATGTTCGTCCGCCGCCACGAGTGAAAAGGTTTCGGTATCACAGCACCTACCCATATAAAAGCGTTTTCCGTTGGGCGCCAGCCAGTGGTTGTACAATCCTCCGACACGCAGGGTATTGGCAGAGGAAAGGGATAACGCCTGGATGAAATTCAGTCCCCATTCAAAATCATATTCTTTCATGCTGATCTCGGTGGTTTCATCGATAAAAACGGGCTTTCTCCCGGTGTAAAAAAGCTGCAGCTCGGAGGAAGCCCAGCCTGCCGGCCGGAAACAGGTCTTTACATTGGCCATTGTGCTCCGGATCCTGTCGTAGGTCTGCACACGATCGATAAAGCGCTGGTCCGCAGGAAGTTCTGCTATCCTGAGTTCCCGCCTGCCGTTCAGATGAAACAGGTTTGCGCGAATAGAAAGGGAGGGAAGCGGGTCCCAGCGGATGCGCCCGCTGGCATTGATCATGTTTTCCGCGGCATGTTTCCCCCGGGGACCGCTGGTCCGGTCATACCCGAAACCTCCTGCATAGCGGAACTTTCCGGTCTTTCCCCCATGGGATAAATGTCCGTGTAAAGTTTCAAAGGAACCGTAATCCACCTGCAGGGCTGTTTCCATGGAATCATACCTCCTTGTCTCCAGCTTGATCACTCCGGACAGGCCTGAAAGGCCGGTGAGCAGGGCTGCACTGGAACGGACAATTTCAATCCTTTCTATATCGGAGGATGAAAAAAAGTAGGGCAATTCATGGAACTCTTTCTGCCATATACCGTTCACCGCATAATCGGGATAGGGATATTTCTGTCCCCTGACCGAGAAAAATTGTTTTACCTTGCGCCCCCGTGTTTCTGTCAATCCGCCTGGAATAAACTTCATGGCATCGATCACGGTTGCGGCTCCCTGCTTCCGGATCTCCCGAGGTGTGATCACACTCCCCGCCGGTTCCAGTCCCCTTGGCTCAAGTGTGGGCCGGGACATGAGGTCCCGGGAAGGTTTCCATCCAACAATGCCCACCGAATCAATGGGTATGGGCTCCGGCTGCAGGTACAGGGTAAGCTTTGTGGCAGCGCCTGGCTTCACTGTCAGGTTTTTGTACAGGGACTCATACCCGATGCGGGTCACCCCGATCCGGCAGGGGCCGGGTTCGAGACCGGTGATAAGAAATCTACCCTCAGCGTCCGTGATGGTCCCCCGCGAAGTACCTTCCAGGACAATGTTCACATTCTCCAGCGGAACCAGGGTGACAGCATCCCGGATGGTCCCTTCAATCCCCTGTACATGTTGCTGTGCATTTATTTTCCCCGACATCACCAGGGAAAAAAACACGATCAGAATTGCGCTCAGTTTTACTTTCATAACGAACTGGCCAATGCAGGATCTAGAATCCGAGGAGAAAAAAAAGCGCTGCCAATGACCGTATGGCTTGTATTCGCTTTAAGGTATCAACGTTAATAGTTAAGAGTATTCCCGGTTTCCCATAAATCCAGTAATTTATCTATTATTTCCGGATGATCTCCAGCTATGTTTCTGGTTTCATATGGATCATTCTGGTGATCGAATAACTCAAAGTCCATTTGGTTATCCCGGCGATACACTGTGAGCCTGTAACGTTCAGTCCTCATGCTGATCCCCCTGTTGTAATATCCAAACGCGGCTTCTATTCCACCTATTCCTGGATTATCCAGCAGGGATACAAAACTGCTTCCTTCAAGGCCCTGGGGTGGATCTATGTTACATAATTCACAGAGTGTGGGATAAATATCAATTGTCTCAATGATTCCATTACAAATATGACCGTTGTGTCCCTTTCCGGGAACTCTCATAATAAATGCACTTCTCAATGACCGTTCAAAATTCGTATGCTTGCCCCATACTGTATGATCAACAAGATGCCAGCCATGATCCCCCCAGATAACCACAATGGTATTCTGATCCAGGTCCAATCGATGCAATTCATCAAGGAT